>Ga0209391_10002319_pt1 | contig 9961 bp, 7 predicted proteins | sample PPLLak3March2015_FD_187246 | JGI IMG/M metagenome (GOLD analysis project Ga0209391, IMG submission 187246) | Freshwater sediment microbial communities from Prairie Pothole Lake near Jamestown, North Dakota, USA - PPLs Lake P7 Core (1) Depth... | ecosystem: Environmental > Aquatic > Freshwater >... | reverse complement strand
TGAAGGCGAGGTGGAACGCGACGGCATCGCCGCCGGCCGCGACCTCGCCGAAGTGATCCGCGGCGGAGCGCTCGAAGCCGTGCAGCGCGGCCTCGAGCGCGTAACGCACCGTCCAGCCGGCGATCACCGAGTAATACGCGAGGATCAGGAGTCCCGCGCTGACGAACACGTAGCCGAGCCGGCCCCAGCCGCGCCCGGCGAGCGCCCGCAGGCTGCCGATCGGCGCGCGCTGGCCGCGGCGGCCGATGCCGAACTCGGCGAGCATGAGCGGAATGCCGAGCAGCAGGGTCATGGCGACGTAGAGCAGCACGAACGCCGCGCCGCCGCCCTCGGAGGCCTGGTAGGAGAATCGCCACATGTTGCCGAGCCCGACGGCGCTGCCGGCGGCCGCCAGGATGAACCCGGCGCGGGTGGCGAAGGCCTCGCGGCCTGCGGTCGGTGCGGTCATGCATTCCCCCTCGGTCGTTGTTTCACGGGTGCACCCGGGCGTCGACTGGACGACGCCGGGGGCGGCACTAGCCGTCCACGCGCGGCGCGTACACGAGCTCGACGCCGTCGCGCCCGACCAGCTGCCCGAGGCGCTCGATCAGTTCCTGGGACGGCCGCACGCTCCACTCTTCGCCGAGCAGCACGTTGGCGCTCGCCGCCCGGGCCGCGTAGCGGATCGCCACGGCGCAACGCCCGCCGCGGGCCGGCCGCAGCGCCTGCTCGATCGCGCTGATGAGCCCGCTGCCGTCGCCGTTCGTGCCCCGCGGCCAGCGCAGCACCAGCCGACGCGCATACTGCTCGCGCGCCTGGGCGATGTCGATGATGCGCTTGGCGGCGATGCGCCAGTCGTCGACGAAGTCGTCGAATCGCAGGCTGCCCTCGACCACCAGGATCGCGTCGCGCGCGATGAGCGCGCGGTGCTGCTGGTAGACCTCGTCGAACAGCGTCACCTCGATGCGTCCGCTGCGGTCGTCGAGCACGAAGCTGTTGCGGTTGCCGCGCTTGCGGATCTCGAGCACGAGCCCCGCGACGGTGACGTTCTTGCCGGGGCCGCGCCATCCCCCCTCGCCCGCCCCGACCGGTCGCGCGCCCCCGACGTCGGCGATGCGACCGCTGACGATCGGCCTGAATTCGCGCTCGTACTCGGTGATCGGGTGGCCCGTGAGGTACAGGCCCAGCGTCTCGCGCTCCCCGGCGAGGCGCACCGCCTCGCTCCACTCCGGCAGCCGCTCGCCAGGCGCCGCGGTCTCCTCGGCGGCGGGCGCGGCCACGGCGAGGCCGAACAGGTCCACCTGGCCCGCCGCCTGGGCGCGGGAGTGCTGCTCGGCCGCCTGCATCGCCGCCGGCAGCTGGTGCATGCAGGTTGCGCGGTTCACGCCGAGGGAGTCGAACGCGCCGGAGCGGATCAGCGCCTCGAGCACGCGCCGGTTGACGCGGTTGAGATCGAGCCGACGGCACAGGTCGCGCAGGTCCCTGAACGGCCCGCGCGCCGCGCGCTCGGCGAGCATGCTCTCCACGGCCGCCTGCCCGACCCCCTTGATCGCGCCGAGCCCGTAGCGGATCGCGCGCGTGCCCGACACCGTGAACATGAACTGCGAGGCGTTGACGTCGGGCGGCTCGACCGCGAGCCCCATGCGCGCGCACTCGTCGATGAGCGTCACGACCTTGTCGGTCTTGTCCATGTCGGAGGACAGCACCGCCGCCATGAACGCCGCGGGGTGGTGGGCCTTGAGCCACGCCGTCTGGTAGGACAGCACGGCGTAGGCGGCGGAGTGCGACTTGTTGAAGCCGTAGCCCGCGAACTTCTCCATCAGGTCGAAGATGTGCGCCGCGGTCCTCTCCTCGACCCCGCGGCCCACCGCCCCCTCGACGAAGATCGAGCGCTGCTGCGCCATCTCCTCGGGCTTCTTCTTGCCCATGGCGCGGCGCAGCAGATCGGCGCCGCCGAGCGAGTAGCCCGCCAGCACCTGCGCGATCTGCATCACCTGTTCCTGGTACAGGATCACGCCGTAGGTGGGGAACAGCACCGGCTTGAGGTCGGGGTGCAGGTAGTCGATCGGGCCGGTGGTCTTGCCGTGCTTGCGCGCGATGAAGTCCTCGACCATGCCCGACTGCAGCGGGCCCGGCCGGAACAGCGCCACCAGCGCCACGATGTCCTCGAAGCAGTCGGGCTGCAGGCGGCGGATGAGGTCCTTCATGCCGCGCGACTCGAGCTGGAACACCGCGGTGGTCTCGCAGCGCTTCAGGAGCGCGTAGGTCTGCGGGTCGTCCATCGGCATCGTCGTGAGCTCGAGCGGCGGCTCGCCGCGCGCCGCGCGTTCCGCGTCGATGGTGCGCACCGCCCAGTCGATGATCGTGAGCGTACGCAGGCCGAGGAAGTCGAACTTGACGAGCCCCGCGGCCTCGACGTCGTCCTTGTCGAACTGCGTGACCACGCTGCCGCCGCCCGCTTCGCAGTAGAGCGGCGCGAAGTCGGTCAGCACCGACGGCGCGATCACCACGCCGCCGGCGTGCGTGCCCGCGTTGCGCACCAGGCCCTCGAGCGAGCGGGCGAGGTCGATGACCTCGCGCACCTCGTCCTCGGCCTTGTAGCGGCGCCGCAGCTCCTCCTCCTTGGCGAGCGCGTCGTCGAGCGTGATGCCGAGCTCGAAGGGAATGAGCTTGGCGAGGCTGTCGGCGAAACCGTAGCTGCGCCCGAGCACGCGCGCCACGTCGCGCACCACGGCCTTCGCGGCCATGGTGCCGTAGGTGATGATCTGCGAGACGCGCTCGCGGCCGTAGCGCTCGGCGACGTACTCGATCACCCGGTCGCGGCCTTCCATGCAGAAGTCCACGTCGAAGTCGGGCATCGAGACGCGCTCGGGATTGAGGAAGCGCTCGAACAGCAGGTCGTAGCGAAGCGGGTCGAGGTCGGTGATGCCGAGCACCCACGCGACCAGCGAGCCCGCGCCCGAGCCGCGGCCGGGGCCCACCGGCACGCCGTTCTCGCGCGCCCAGCGGATGAAGTCCGCGACGATCAGGAAGTAGCCCGCGAAGCCCATCTGGCAGATCACGTCGAGCTCGCTCTCGAGCCGCTCGTCGTAGCCAGCCCGCCCGGTCACGCGCTCGTGAGCCGGCGCCGCGACGGCGAGCCGCGCCGCGAGGCCGGCGCGCGCCTCCTCGCGCAGGTGCTCCTCCGTGGTCCGGCCGGCCGGGACCGGGTAGGCGGGCAGCGAGGGCTGGCCGAGGCGGATCTCGAGGTTGAGCCGACGCGCCAGCTCGGCCGCGTTCTCGAGCGCCTCGGGCAGGTCGTCGAACAGTTCCGCCATCTCCTCGGGCGAGCGCAGGTACTGCTGCTCGCTGTAGCGGCGCGGCCGCGAGGGGTCCGCGAGCAGCGTGCCCTCGTGGATGCAGACGCGCGCCTCGTGGGACTCGAAGTCGTCGCGGCTGAGGAAGCGCACGTCGTTGGTCGCCACCACAGGCACGCCGCGCGCCACCGCGAGTGCGAGCGAGCCTGCGATGCAGTCCTCCTCGCCCGGGCGGCCCGTGCGAGTGAGCTCGAGGTAGTAGCGGTCGCCGAACACCGCCAGCCAGGCCTCGAGCGCACGGCCGGCCTCGTCCTCGCGGCCGGCGAGCAGCGCCCGCCCGACGTCGCCGTCGCGCCCGCCGGACAGCGCCACCAGGCCCGCCGCCGCACCCGCGTCGAGCCAGCTGCGCTCGACGGTCGGTCCGTGGCGGCCCTGGCCCTCGAGGTAGGCGCGCGTGACGAGGCGCGTGAGGTTGCGATAGCCGGTCTCGTCCTGGCACAGCAGCACGAGCCGGCTCGGCTCGGCGCGCTCGCCCTCCTCCCGCAGCATGAGGTCCACGCCGACCAGCGGCTTCACGCCGCGCGCGAGTGCCGCGCGGTAGAACTTCACCAGCGCGAACAGGTTGACCTGGTCCGTGACCGCCACGGCCGGCATGCCCATCCGCGCGCAGGCGTCCACCAGGCCCTCGCGCGCGACGGACCCGTCGTCGCGGCGCTCGCTGTCGATGCGCAGCGCGCCGTCGACCAGCGAGTACTCGGTGTGAACGTGCAGGTGGGCGAAGCGCGGCATCGGGGCTCGGATCGGGGCTCGGGGCGGGGTCGGGGCGGGGGTCAGGGGGATCCGAGCGATTGTACCGGCGCGAAGCTCAGCCGGTGGACGGGCGAGGCGCCCAATCGCCGCAGGGCCACGACGTGCGCTGCCGTCGGGTAGCCCTTGTGCGTGGCGAAGCCGTAGCCGGGGTAGCGGGCGTCGAGCTCGCGCATGCAGTCGTCGCGCGCGCACTTGGCGAGGATCGAGGCCGCGCTGATGCTCGGCACCGTCGCGTCGCCGCGGACCACCGCCTCGACCGAGCACGGGATCGCGAGGCCGCCGAGGTCCGGGCACCGATCCCCGTCCACCACCACGTGGGACGGCGGCGCGCTGAGCGCGAGCAGCGCCCGGCGCATGGCAAGGAACGTGGCCTGCAGGACGTTGAGCGCATCGACCTCCGCGGCGTCGGCCCAGCCGAGGCCCCAGGCGGCGCTGCGGGCCCGGATCGTGAGCGCCAGCGCCGCGCGGCGCGGCTCCGACAGGACCTTCGAGTCGGCCAGTCCCTCGATCGGCCGCGACGGGTCCAGGATGACCGCCGCCGCGACCACGGGGCCGGCGAGCGGTCCGCGGCCAGCCTCGTCCACCCCGGCAACCAGCCCCGGCCGGCGCCAGTCGAGGACGCCCTGGCCGGGCGCGCGCCGCCTCATCGGCCCGGCCGCCGCGCAGCCAGCAGCTCGAGTACCGCCTCGGCCGCGCGCTCGCTGGCATCGCGACGCAGGCTCGAGTGGATAGCCTCGAAGGCCTCGATCAGGTCGTCGTGGTCGGGGCGCTCGAACTGCGCCAGCACCGCAGGCCCGAGCACCTCGGGCCGCACCTGCTCCTGGAAGAACTCCGGCACCAGCGCCCGGCCGGCGAGCAGGTTCGGCTGCGAAAAGAACTCGGTCTTGACCAGCTTGAGGTCGCGCAGCAGCCAGCCCGTGAGCGGGGCGACGCGGTAGGCGACCACCATCGGCCGCTTCACGAGGGCGGTTTCCAGCGTGGCCGTTCCGGAGGACAGGAGCACCGCGTCGCTGGCGGCGATCGCCTCCTGGGCGCGACCGTCCACGAGGCGCACGGGTACGCCGGGCGCGTGATCCAGCAGCGCCTGCTCGAAGGCCTGCCGCACCGCTGCACCCGCCATCGGCGCCACGAACCGGAGGTCCGGACGGCGTTCGTGCAGCCAGGCGAGCGTCGCCGCGAACGGCGGACCGAGCCGCGTCACCTCGCCGCGGCGACTGCCCGGCAGCACGGCCAGCAGGGCGCCGTCTGCCGCCAGGCCGAGCGCCGCACGCGCGGCGGCGGGATCCGACCGCCACGGGATCCGGTCGGCGAGCGGGTGACCAACGAACACAGCGCGCACGTCGTGTGCCGCGTAGAAGGCGGTCTCGAACGGCAGCACGCACAGCACGAGGTCGACCGCCCGGCCGATGGTGCGCACCCGGCCCTGGCGCCACGCCCAGACCTGCGGGCTCACGTACTGGACCGTCGGGATGCCGCGGCGCTTGAGCTCGGTCGCCACGCGCAGGTTGAACTCCGGCGAATCGATGCCGACGAACACGTCGGGAGTCGCCTCGGCGAGCCGCAGCAGCAGGTCCCGCCGCAGCCGCAGCAGCCGCGGCAGGTGCCGGACGATCTCGGCCAGGCCCATCACCGCCAGCGCCTCGGACGGGTACCAGGCCTCGCAGCCTGCCGCGGCCATGCGGGGCCCGGCGATGCCGAAGAACCGCGACCCGGGCGCGCGACTTGAAAGCGCCTCGATCAGCGGCCCGCCGAGATTGTCCCCGGAGGCCTCGCCGGCCACGAGGCCGAACGATGGCTGGCTGCCGGACGCCGCCACGGGCCCCTCCGCGACGGTCAACGCACGATGCTGCGGGTGGACTGCGGCAGGAACTCGACGAGGGCGCGCACCTCGGGCTGCTGCTCCGCGATCGCGGCAAGCTGGCTGGCGGCATCGGCGAGCTTGAGCCCCGAGCGGTACAGCAGGCGGAACGCATTGCGCAGGTTGCGGATCTGCTCCGGCGTGAAGCCGCGGCGCTTGAGTCCCTCGGCGTTGATGCTGTGCGCCGCGGCGGGCTGGCCCACCGCCATGATGTAGGGCGGCACGTCGCGAGTGACGGCCGCGTTGTTGGCGAGGAAGGCGTGAGCGCCGACCTTGCAGAACTGGTGCACGGCCGAGAACCCGGCCATGATCACCCAGTCGCCGAGGTGCACGTGCCCGCCGAGCGTGGCGTTGTTGGCGAGCACGCAGTGGCTGCCGACGCGGCAGTCGTGCGCCACGTGCGCATAGGCCATGAACAGGTTGTCGTCCCCGATGCGGGTGACGCCCTCGTCCTTGGTCGTGCCGCGGTTCAGCGTCACGAATTCCCGGATGACGTTACGGTCGCCGATCTCGAGGCGCGTCGGCTCGCCCTTGTACTTCTTGTCCTGCGGTGCAGAGCCCACCGAGGCGAACGCGAACACCTGGTTGTCGGCGCCGAGCCGCGTCGGGCCCTCGAGGACCGCGTGCGCCCCGATGCGGCTGTTGGCGCCGATCACGACGCCCGGGCCGATCACCGCGTACGCGCCCACCGCGACGCCCTCGCCGAGCTCGGCCTCCGGCGCGACCAGTGCCGTCGGGTGGATGTTTCGTGCCATGCCTGCCTCTCCTCGGTCCGACCACTGCGCCGTTCAGCCCGGCATCACCATCATCTCGGCGGCGCAGGCCTCCTCGCCCGCCACCTCGGCCACCGTCGAGAATTTCCAGATCGTGCGGATGCGCCGCTCGAGCTTCGCGCGCAGCACGATCTGGTCGCCCGGCACGATGGGCCGCCGGAAGCGCGCCTTGTCGATGCCCGCGAAGTAGAACTTGACGGTCTCGTCCGGGTAGATGCCGGCCGTGACGAAAGTCAGGATCCCGGCGGTCTGTGCCAGCGCCTCGAGGACGATCACCCCGGGCATGACCGGCCGGCCCGGGAAGTGGCCGTTGAAGTACTGCTCGTTGGCGGTCACGTTCTTGATCGCGACGATGCGGTCGCCGGCCACGCACTCGAGGACCCGGTCCACGAACAGCATGGGATAGCGGTGCGGCAGTCGCCGCATCACCTCATCGATGCCGAAGCCGCCCTGCTCACTCATCGTCGTCCCCCTCCCCATCCTCGTTGCCCGGCGCACCCGCCCCGCCCTCGAGCCTGCGCACGCGTTTCGCCAGCTCGTCGAGGTGCTGGAACCGGGCCGCGTTGCGGCGGAAGCGTCGCGCGTCGTCGGCGGGCAGCCCGCTCGAGTACATGCCGGGCCGGCGGATCGAGCTGCTGACCATGGTGCGCCCGGTGATCGCGACGTCGTCGCAGATCTCCAGGTGCCCGACCACGCCCACCATCCCGCCGAGCATGCATCGCCGGCCGATGACGGCGCTGCCGGAGACGCCCGAGCAGGCCGCGATGACCGTGTGCTCGCCGATGCGCACGTTGTGCCCCACCTGCACCTGGTTGTCGATCTTCACGCCGTCGCCGATCACAGTGTCGCCGATCGCGCCCCGGTCGATGGTCGTGTTGGCGCCCACCTCGACGTCGTCGCCGACCGTCACCGAGCCGACCTGCGGCACCCTGACGTAGCCGCCAGTGTCCTGCGCGTGGCCGAAGCCGTCCGCTCCGAGCACCGACCCGGGGTGCAGCATGCAGCGTACGCCGATGTGGACTCGCTCGCAGATCGTCACGCGCGCCACCAGCCGCGTGTCGGCGCCGATGCGGGCCCCGGCGAGCACCACCGACCCCGGGCCCACCAGCACGCGCGGACCGATCACCGCGCCGGCCGCGACGAAGGCCAGTGCACCGATGTACGCAGTGTCATCCACCTCTGCGCCATCCTCGACGACGGCGCTCGGGTGACGACCGGCGGCCACCGGTGGCTCGGGATGGAGCAGTTGCGCGATGCGCGCGTAGGTAGCGTACGGGTTGGGCGTCACCAGCGCGGCGACCGGGCAGGCCACGGCCGCCGACGCATCGAGCACGACGGCGGTCGCGCGCGTGGCGGTGAGATGGCGGCGGTAGCGGGGGTTGGCGAGGAACGCCAGCGAACCCGGCCCGCCCTCCTGCAGCGAACCGACGCGATCGATCGACGCGTCCGGGTCGCCGCGCAGCTCGCAGCCGAAACGGACGGCCAGTTCGGCGAGCTGCAACGGCACCGTCGCCGCCTCGCTCCGCCCGCGCGTCAGGGCTTGGCGGGCGCCGCGCCGCGGCGCGACTGCAGGGCCGCGAGCACCTGGCTGGTGATGTCCACGGACGGGCTCGCGTAGAGCGCGTCGGCGACCACGACGTCGAGGTTCGCGCCCTTGGCGTAGGTCTGCACTTCCTGCAGCACGGTCCGCTGCAGCTGGCCGAGCGCCTCGTTGCGCCGCACGTTGAGGTCCTCGAGGAACTCGTTCTGCTTGCGCGCCAGGTCGCGTTGGCCGTCGCGGAGCGTCTTCTCCGCGTTGCGCCGCTCGGCCTCGGCCATCACGGCGCCGTCCTTCGCGAGCTTGTCCTCCTTGGCCTTGAGGTCGCGCTGCTGGTTCTCGAGATCGCGTCGCCGCGCCGCGAACTCGTTCTCGAGCGCCTGCGAGGCCGCCTGGGCCTGTGGCGCCTCCTGCAGCAGTCGCTGGACGTTGACCACGCCGATCTTGGCCTGTGCATGGGCCGCGCCGAGCGGCAGCGCCGCGGCGGCGAGGGTCACTAGGGCCAGGGTCACGATCTTGATGCGCATGGAGCGAGGTACCTCAGAATGCCTGTCCGATGGAGAACTGGAAGCCTTCCGTCTCGTCGGCGTAGATGACGCCGTCGCTCTTTTCCGCGTTGAGCGGGAAAGCGTAGCTGAAACGGAAGACGCCGAGCGGGGCGAGCCACTGCACGGCCATACCCGTCGAGTACTTGAGTTTATCAAAGCTGAACTCGTAATCCACGGGCGTGACGCGGTCGCGGCCCACGTAGGTCACGCTGTCGGTGGAGAACACGTTGCCGACGTCGAGGAACACGCTGAAGCGTGCGCTGTTGCGCCATTTCTCCGGCATCGGCAGCAGCAGCTCGAGCTGGTTGGCGACCTTCAGGTTGCCGCCGTAGGGATTGCCGAAGGAGTCCTTCGGGCCGAGCCGGCTCTCGCGGAAGCCGCGCACGGTCTCGGGACCGCCGGCGAAGAACCGGCGATACGGCGGGATCGAGGTCGTGTCGCCGATGTCGAAGCCATAGGCGACGTCGAGGCTGTTCAGCAGCGTGAACCACCTCGAGATCGGGATGAACTGCAGGTAATCGTAGTTGACGGTGTAGAACTCGACGTCGCTGAACGGCAGCGTGTAGCCGAGGTTCAGGCGGTGGCGGGCGCCCCGGTCGGCGAAGATGCCGCGGTTGCGCGAGTCGAAGCCCCATCCGAGCGCCAGCGAGAACGTGTCGAACTTCGTCCCGTAGAACTCGTAGGAGATCGGCGGCATGCCGAAGCTGGCGCGCTCGACGTACGGGTTGCCGTTGTTCTGCACCCACTCCACCGCCTCGCGCGCGCTGTTGTTCGGGTCGGTGACGAGGTCGGAGCGCTGGGCCGCCAGCCCGAGCCTGAGCGACTGGAACTCGGAGATCGGCCAGCCGTAGTCCACCGCCAGCGTGCCGGTCTCGGTCTCGAAGTCGGACGAGGCCTGCGTGAACTGGGTGATGCTGCGGAAGGTCGCGCTCACGGTGCGCGAGACGCCGTCGATGGTCGTATACGGGTCGGTGTGCGACAGGCTGAAGACCTTGCTGTACTGGCCGGCGTTGACCTCCGCCGCGACGCGGTTGCCGGTGCCCATGAAGTTGCTGTGCACGAAGCTGCCGTTCAGGAGCACCGACTGCGACTCGGAGTAGCCGATGCCGCCGCTGAACTGGCCGGGCAGGCCCTCCTTGATCTGGAAGTCCACGTCGACG
>Ga0209391_10002318_pt1 | contig 9961 bp, 9 predicted proteins | sample PPLLak3March2015_FD_187246 | JGI IMG/M metagenome (GOLD analysis project Ga0209391, IMG submission 187246) | Freshwater sediment microbial communities from Prairie Pothole Lake near Jamestown, North Dakota, USA - PPLs Lake P7 Core (1) Depth... | ecosystem: Environmental > Aquatic > Freshwater >... | reverse complement strand
GACGTGATGAGTCGTGCCGTGCAGCGCGACGTTGAGCAGCACCTCTTCGGTTGCTGTCGACGCGACGCGGGTCAATGCACGCACCTTGGAGTAGCTCAGCTCGCCGCGGCCCATCGCGGCGTCGATGCCGGGCAGGCCTTCGAGCGCGCGGGCGACCCGGACCTTCTCGCGTGCTGCACCGAGGTCGAGGCCGCACTTCCAGTGCAGCCAGTGGGCGCAGGAGCGCGTGTAGCCGTCCGACCAGCCGTTGCGCCGGTCGAACTCGGCGATCAGGCGCAGCCAGCGGTGATTGGCGGCGTTCAGGTGGCCCGCCAGCTCGGTGATCCGAGCCTCCAGGTCGCGCAGGGAGAGGGCGCTTTCCGGCGTCTCGTCAGGGCCTTCCATGGGGCTCTCCAGAATACTGTAATAATATACAGTATAATGCCATAAATCACAGTAAAAGCAACGGCTTGTGTGAAATAAACAGAGCCAGAAAGGGCGTCGAAAATGCCCGGCGACGGACCGCCGCTCGACCGCCCGTGACCCAGCCGATCCGTGACGATCGATACCCAACCCGCTAGTCTCCCGCCATGCCAATTCGCCAGTCTTTCTCCGACACCGTCGGCAACACGCCGCTGATCCGCCTGAACACGTTCAGCGACGAGACCGGCTGCGAGATCCTCGGCAAGGCCGAGTTCCTGAACCCCGGTGGCTCGGTCAAGGACCGTGCGGCGCGGGGCATCCTCGAGGACTTCGAACGCAAGGGCCTGCTGAAGCCAGGCGGAACGCTGGTCGAGGGCACCGCCGGCAACACCGGCATCGGCTTCGCGCACCTCTGCAACGCGCGCGGCTATCGCTGCGTGATCGTGATGCCCGACAACCAGTCGCCCGAGAAGGCGGCGTTGCTGCGCACGCTCGGCGCCGAAGTCCAGGTCGTGAAGACCGTGCCGTACGCCGACCCAAACCACTACCAGAAAATCGCGCCGCGCGTGGCCGCGGAGATCGACGGTGCGGTCTGCGGCAACCAGTTCGACAACACGGCGAACCGCGACGCGCACTACGCGACGACGGGTCCGGAGATCTGGCACGAAACGGGTGGTCGCATCGACGCGTTCGTCTGCGCGACGGGCACGGGCGGCACGCTCGGCGGCGTGTCGCGATACCTCAAGGAGCAGAAGCCCCGCCTGCGCATCGTGCTCGGAGACCCGATGGGCAGCGCGCTCTACCACTGGGTCAAGACCGGCGCGCTCAAGTCCGAGGGATCGAGCGCGGTGACCGAGGGCATTGGCATCGGTCGCGTCACGGCGAATCTCGACGGTGCGCCGATCGACGACGCCGTGCGCATCGAAGATGCCGAGATCGTCAGCACCACGTATCGGCTGCTGCACCGTGAGGGACTGTTCCTCGGCGGCACCAGCGGCACCAACGTCGCCGCCGCCGTGCGGGTCGCGCGCGAACTCGGGCCGGGCAACACCGTCGTCACGATTCTTTGCGACGGTGGCCACAAGTATCTCTCGCGCTTCTACAACCGCGAGTGGCTCGCGCAGAAGGGATTGCTGGAACACGCGGCGGTCGGCGGTCGCAAGGGCGACGATTGCACTTAATGCGCTGCAACCCGTGGGTCCGGCAGCGACGGCGGCCAGTCGGGATTTCTTACAGGGGCAGCTCCACGCGCGGCGGCACTCGCGCGCCAACTCGTTGAATTGCCGATGCGCCCATGACGTTGGCACGACGGTTGCTTTTCATTTCCCATCGGCGGATGGAGTGGAGTGTCGTGCGACGCGGCGTGTGGTTGGTCTCCTGCACATTGGTCACCCTGATCGGTGCCAGCGCCGCGTCAACCGGGCGCGTTCCCGCAGTCGCGCCGGATCGGTTCGTCACGGATCCAACCGTCGACGAACATTCTGAGCCGAGTGTGGTGCCGGGCCACTCCCAACCATCGAACCAACCGGATTCGCTCGAGGAGTCGGAGCGCAGCGGCAAGCCGGAGCGGCGCCAGCGCATTCGCGACGCCGGGCCCGATGACGAGCTGCAGGTGCGCAGCCGGAAGCTCCTGGCCTGACCAGCGGACTCACGGCGCAGGCGTCACCGACTGGCTCGTGACCGGGGTCGCCTCGATCTCGGCTTCCGCGAGCTTGGCGCGCACCGTCTCCAATTCCTCGACCGTCGCGATCGGTCCGATCCGCACTCGATACCAGGTCTCGTCCTCGAGCGAGAAGCGCTGGATCTTGGCGTCCACGCCGTACTGCGCCAGCCGCGCCTGCAGTTTCTCCGCCTCGGCGGGCTGCTTGAACGAACCCGCCTGCAGCGTGACGTCGCCCGTCGGCAGCGTCGAGGTTGGAGCCGCGGCTTGCTTCGAGCTCTCCGGCACCTCCACTTCCTGCTTCGGCAGCATGTCGTAGAAATCGTAGGTCGGGCCCGCGTCGACGGGCACGGAGGCCTCCTCCGGCGCCTGCGCCGAGGCGGGCGGCGCGTCGGCATCGGGCACGGGCACGGCCGCGAGGCGGTTCTGATAGCTCAGATGGACGCCGAACGCGACGGCGAGGCCGACGGCAAGTCCGGCGCCGAACGTCATCCAGGCGCTGAGCGGGGCCGCTCCGGGTACGTGTCGCCTGACGTCCTTGTAGTCGCGTCGCAGCGTCTTGCCGGTCGTCACGCTCACATCGCCTCGGGCGCCGAGACGCCCAGGAGACCGAGCCCGTTGCGCACGACCTGGCGCATTCCCTGCACCAGCGTGACGCGCGCGTCGCGCAGCTCGGCATCGTCGACGAGGAACTGGTGGGCGTTGTAGTAGGTGTGGAAATCGTTCGCGACTTCGCGCAGGTAATGCACGAGCGCGTGCGGCGCACGCAGCTCCGCGGCCATCTCGACCACTTCGGGGAACCGGCTGATCGAGGCGAGCAGCGCGAGCTCATGCGACTCGGTCAGCCGTGCGAGCACCGCGCGCCCGCGGGCCGCGTCGTACTCGAAGCCTTTCTCGCGCATCTGCCGCAGCACGCTGCAGACGCGAGCGTGCGCGTACTGGATGTAATAGACCGGATTCTCGTTCGAGTGCGAGGTGGCGAGCTGCAGGTCGAAGTCGAGATGCTGGTCGTTGCTGCGCATCACGTAGAAGAAGCGCGCGGCGTCATTGCCGACCTCGCGGCGCAGTTCGCGCAGCGTGATGAACTCGCCGGACCGCGTGGACATCTGCACCTTCTCGCCGCCGCGATACAGCGTCACGAACTGCACGAGGCGCACCTCGAGGCTGTCGCCGGGCTCGCCCATCGCGACCAGGCCCGCCCGGACGCGCGCGATGTAGCCGTGGTGGTCGGCGCCGAGCACGTCCACGAGCTTGTCGAAACCGCGTTCGCGTTTTTGCAGGTGGTAGGCGATGTCGGACGCGAAGTAGGTCTTGAGCCCGTTCTCGCGCACGACGACGCGATCCTTCTCGTCGCCGAAATCGGTGGCGCGGAACCACTGGGCGCCGTCCTTCTCGTAGACGACGCCGTTGCCGCGCAACCGCTCGAGCGCGCGGTCGATCGCGCCGTTGGTGGCGAGGCTGCGCTCGGAGAACCACTCGTCGTAGCGCACCCCGAATTCCTCGAGGTCCTGGCGGATGTCGGCGAGGATGTCGTCGAGCGCGAGCTTGAACGCCCGGCGGAAACCGTCTTCGCCGAGCAGCGCTTTGGCGCGCTCGATGACGGCGTCGATGTAGAGGTCCTTGTCGCCGGCCGGCGCGTCGGGCGGCAGGTCGCGGAAGATCTCGGCCGCCGGGCGGACCAGCGTGCGGCCGGCGACTTCGACGAGCTTGTCGGCGATCGGGTGCAGGTAGTCGCCGCGGTAACCGTTGCTCGGGAACGGGAACTGCTCGCCGAAGCACTCGAGATAGCGCAGCCACACGCTCGTCGCGAGGATCTCCATCTGCCGGCCGGCGTCGTTGATGTAGTACTCGCGGTGCACCGAGTAGCCCGCGGCATCGAGCAGGTTCGCGAGCGTGGCGCCGAAGGCCGCGTGCCGCCCGTGACCGACGTGCAGGGGCCCGGTCGGGTTCGCCGAGACGAACTCGACGATGACGCGCTGCCCGGCGCCCATCCGGCTGCGGCCGTAGGCCGTGCCCTCGTCGAGCACGCGCAGCAGCTCCTGCTGGTAACCGGCGGGCGAGACGAAGAAATTGATGAAGCCGGGGCCCGCGATCTCGACCTTCGCGACGAGGTCACTCGCCGGCAGCGCCGCCACGATGGCCTGCGCCAGTTCGCGCGGCTTGCGCTTCGCGGCCTTCGCGAGCTGCATCGCGACGTTGCTCGCGAAATCGCCGTGGGTCGCATCGCGCGTCCGTTCGATCGTTGCCGAGCCCGGCGTTATGTCAAGCGAGCGCAGTTCATCCGGCAAGGCCGCGAGCGCGTCCCGCACGAGGTTTTCTATCAGGTATTTCAAGATGTTGCCGTCAGGGGGGAGGTCCGGCGAGGGCGGTCAGTCTAGGGAATTATTGGGCTGCTGGCGAGTCCAAAACGTGAACCGGTACCGTCGCGTTTTTCGCGCATTTCATAAGCTGGACGGGCCGTCCACCGCCCACGTCCGGAGAGCCCCATGAAAGTCTCAAACCCGTCCTTCTCAAGAATCCTGATCGTTGCGACCTCGGCAGCGCTTCTTGCCGCGTGTGGCAGCAGCGATGGTGACGGTGGCGGCCAGGCGCAGACCGGTTTCCTGAAGGTCGGCATCACGGATGCGCCGGTCGACATGGCGGCCGCGGTCGTCGTCAAGTTCACGGGCGTCGAGCTCAAGCCGCAGGGCGGGCCGGCGTTCTCGATCGATTTCCCGACGCCGAAGAGCCTCGACCTGATCCAGTTGCAGGGCGAGGACCGCGCGCTGTTGCTCGACGGCGAGGAGATCCTGGCTGGCGAGTACGAGTGGATGCGGCTCAAGGTCGAGGCGGACCCGAACGTGGCCGGCGACTCGTACCTGCAGCTCGAGCAAAGCGGCGCCGAATGCGAGATGCGGATCCCGAGCGGCGACCAGACCGGACTCAAGCTGATCCACGGCTTCACGATCGGCGCCGGCACGACGACCGATTTCACGATCGACTTCGACCTGCGCAAGTCGATCGTGGCGCCCCCGGGCCAGACCACGATCGTGGACACCTGCGAGAACCAGGCGTACCTGCTCAAGCCCGTGCTGCGGATCGTGGACAACCTGCAGGTCGGCACGATCACTGGAGACGTCGATTCGAACCTGATCGCCGCGCAGTGTGTCCCGCCAAACCAGGACCCTTACCCGGGCAACGTTTACCTGTTCGGCCCGATCCCCGCTGGCGCGAATGTGACGCCGGATGATTACGACGGTGACGGCGATGCGCTGACCAGCGCGATGGTGGACCCCAATACGTTCCGCTACACGATCGGGTTCGTGCCGGCGGGCAACTATCGTGTCGCCTACACCTGTGACCTCGAAAAAACGGACGTCGATGCGGACGCTGAGTTCGTGCCGGTCGAAGGCATCGCGGTGACCGTCACGCCGAACACGACGCAAGAGGTGGATTTCTAGTCAACCGCCGGGTGAGTGGCTCGTTCTAGAGTCCACCACCCAGGAGGACTGAAATATGCGTTGGATTCTCGCTTTGAGCTCGCTGATCGTCGCTGCGGCTGCGCAGGCCGGCGATCCCCAGGCCGCCGGTAAGCCTGGTCGCCACCAGATTGATGCCAACAGCGACGGCATCGTCACGCGCGAGGAAGCGAAGGCGTTTCCGCGCCTCACCGCCGATTTCGACGCGGCCGATGCCAACAAGGACGGCCAGCTCGACACGGCTGAGATGAACGCGCACCGCGTGAAAATGCGCGGCGAGATGCGCGCCAAGGCCGAGCAGCGCTGGGCGGAGGCCGACAAGGACGGCGACGGCGCGCTGAGCCGCGAGGAAGCGCAGGCTTCGATGCCGGGGCTGGCCGAGCGATTCGACAAGTTCGACTCGAACGGCGACGGCAAGATCGGTCGCGACGAGATGCACAGCGTGCGCATGAAGAAGCGCAAGCAGCAGGCGCTGTAACCGTCGGGCTCGCGGGCTAGAAAAGCTCGAGCGGATCGACGTCGATCGACCAGCGCACTTTGCGCGCTTCCGGCAGCTCTTCGACGGTTGGGATCCAGCGCGCGAGCAGGCGCTGCAGCGGTGAGTGCGAAGGCGCGTGCAGCAGCAGCTGCGCGCGATGCACGCCGGCGCGGCGCTCCATCGGCGCCGTCGCGGGTCCGAGGATCTCGACCCCGCGCACCGCGAGTGCGTTCGCGGCCTCCCGCGCGCGCTCCAGGAACTCCATCGGCACGTCGCTGCGCGCCGCCTCGGCCCGCAGCACGGCGACGCGGGCGAACGGCGGCCAGCTTGCGGCGCGCCGCTCTTCGAGCGCCGCGGCTGCAAACGCGTCGTAGCCGCCGCTGATCAATTGGGCGAGCAGCGGGTGCTCCGGGTACTCGGTCTGGATCAGCACCTCGCCGGCTCGCTCGGCGCGTCCTGCGCGACCCGCCACCTGAACGATCGATTGAGCGAGCCGCTCGCTGGCGCGGAAGTCCGTGCCGAAGAGCCCCTGGTCCGCGTTCAGCACGACGACGAGGCTCACGTCGGGGAAGTGATGCCCCTTGGTGAGCATCTGCGTGCCGACGAGCAGTCGTACCTCGCCGCTCGTCACGCGGTCGAGCGCGGCCTCGAGCGCGCCGCGCTTGCGCACGGCATCGCGGTCGATGCGCTCGAGCGCCACGTCCGGGAACAGGCTCGCGAGCGTTTCCTCGATGCGCTCGGTGCCCTGGCCGACCGGCTTCGTCGCGTCGCCGCAGGTCGGGCACAGTTCGGGGATGCGCTGTTCGGTGCCGCAGTGGTGGCAGTGCAGGCGCCCGTCGCGCCGGTGCACCGTGAGCCGCGCATCGCAGCGCGGGCAGGGCGCTGCCCAGCCGCAGGACGGGCAGAACAGCGTCGGCGCGTAACCACGCCGGTTCAGGTACAGCAGCACCTGTCCGCCGGCGTCGAGGTGCCGCTTGATCGTGAGCACGGTCGGCGTCGCGATGCCCTGCGTGGCGGCGTGCCGGCGCAGGTCGATCAGGTGGATCGCGGGCGGCTTCGCACCACCGGTCCGGCCGGGCAGGCTGAGCAGCGTCGCGCGTCCCGATTGCGCGCGCTCGAGGCTTTCGAGCGACGGCGTGGCCGAGCCGAGCACGACGGGAATCGACAGGCGCTGCGCGCGGGCCAGCGCGAGGTCGCGCGCGGAGTAGCGGAAGCCTTCCTGCTGCTTGTAGGAGGCGTCGTGTTCCTCGTCGACGACGATCAGCCCGGCGTTCGCGAGCGGCGCGAAGATCGCGGACCGCGTCCCGATCACGACGGGGGCTTCGCCGCTGCGCGCCGCACGCCAGGCGCGCAGCCGTTCGACGTCGGTCAGCGACGAGTGCAGCACGGCGAGCGGCACGGCGAAGCGCGCGGCGAAACGGGCGACCAGCTGCGGCGTCAGCGAGATCTCCGGCACCAGCACGAGCGCCTGCTGGCCGCGCTGCACCACTGCGTCGATCGCGCGCAGGTAGACCTCGGTCTTGCCGCTGCCCGTGACCCCGTGCAGCAGGAACGGCGCATAGCGGCCCGCGGCGGCGGCAATCGCTTCGATCGCGTCACGTTGCTCGGGGGTGGGTTCGGGACCGGCACTTGCGGCGACCGCGACGCGCGGCGCTGCGGGCGGCGTGACCTGGAGCCGGCGCACCCAGCCACGCTTCTCGAGTTCCCGCAGATGGTCGCGCCACCGGGACGACAGCGCACCCAGCGCGGCCTCGTCCGCCGCCTCGTGCCGCTGCAGCCACTCGACCAGCTCGCGGAGCTTGTGCGCGCGCGGCGAGAGCGGCGGCAGCTCCCCGGTCCGGGCGGCGGCGCTCAGCGTCCAATGCTCGGCGGTCTCGAGCGCGGCGGCGCCGGTGCGCAGCGCGCCGGGCAGCGCGGCCGAGAGGACCTCGCCCGGCGGATGGCGGTAATACTCCGCGGACCACAGCAGCAATTCGAGCAGCGACGGGTCGAGGACCGGCGTCTCGTCGATCAACGCGGTCGCCGAACGGAGTTTCGCCTCCGGGACAGTGGAGCTGGACGCGAGCTCGACGAGAACCGCGGCGACCCGCTGGCGACCGAACGGCACCCAGAGACGCTGGCCCGGCTGCAGCAGTGCGGCGTCTACGCCCGACGGGCAGCGATAGTCGAACAGCCGCCGCAGCGGCACGTCGACGGCCATGCGCAGGACCGTGGTCACCGGCTATGTCGCTTATGTGAAGTTGTCCACAAAGGCTGTGGAAAAGTCTGTGGATGAGTGGCGCGGATCGGGTCCAAGTGCCGAATCCGACAGCCAGTTTTGCATTCTGGTCACGATTTGAGCGGTCAATATTAAATTGATTTCAATCAACAGGTTAGCAATCCAGTGCTGCACTGCCGCGATTCCGGAGGACGCGCAGGGTCGCGTTTGCAGCCCGTGGGGCCGGCCGCCGCTCCGCGCGGTGCACATCTCGGCGCACGAAAACGCGTCAACCGATTGGCGGGACTGGCGTTTTCCTGTTCGAGAGCGCGCGATTCCGCGCCGCGAGCGACGAGTCTACGCAAATGACCGGGTCTGTTAGTCTCGATTTCGCTGGCGCTTACGAGGAGACGACGCTGGAATCCGCCCCGACGCTCGACCGCTTCCTGGCCAGTGTCGAGCGGCGTGCCTTCCGCATCGCGCAGATGGCCGTGCGCGACCGCGACGAGGCCCTCGACATCGTGCAGGGCGCGATGCTGCGGCTGGCCCGCGGCTACGCGCGACGACCGAGCGAGGAGTGGAAGCCGCTCTTCTACCGGATCCTCTACAACGGCATCCGGGACTGGCAGCGACGCAGCGCCGTCCGTTCGCGGATCTTCGGATTCCTGCCGGGCCAGCGCGCCACGGTCGATGACGACGGCCCGCAGGAGGATCCGATCGAGCGCGTCGCGAGCGGCGCGCCGGAGCCCAGCCGCCAGCTGATGGCCGCCGAGGCCATGGAGCACCTCGAGGCGGCCCTGGCCGAGTTGCCGGCCCGCCAGCAGCAGGCATTCACGCTGCGCTGCCTCGAGGGTCTGGACGTCGCCGACACGGCTGCCGCGATGGGCTGTTCAGAAGGGAGCGTCAAGACGCATTATTTCCGCGCGCTGCACACGCTGCGCGACAAGCTGACCGAGGTGTGGTGATGAGCAACGACGAGCGATGGACGGAGACCGAGCGGCGCGCCCGCGAGCTCTTCGACGCGAGCGTCGACGGGCTCGACGGCGAGACCCAGTCGCGGCTCAACCGGGCGCGGCACACTGCGCTTGCGGAGGCTGGGCACGCACGACGCAGCCCGTGGCGCACGTGGCTGCCCGCGGCCGCTGCGGCGTCGGTGGCGATGCTCGCCGTCGTGCTGTGGCGCGTGCCCGGCGATTCGATGGATCGCTCCGTGGCCAGCGCCGAAGGCACGCCCGCAGCCGAAGTCGTCGAGTTGCTCGCGACGAGCGAGGGCATCGACGTCGCCAGTGAGGATCCCGAGTTCTACGCGTGGCTAGCGACCCGCGACGAGCTGCCGGCCCAGAACGGAGCAGGCTGATGAGGCGAATGGCGAGCCAGTCCTGGTGGGTTGTCGGTGCGGCCTTGCTGCTGGCAGCCGCGGCACCCGCGATCGCGGACGAGCCGCGCCAGTCGCGTGAGACGCGCGACACGCAGCCGGGCGTCACTTGGGAGCAACTGTCCCCGGACCAGCAGAAAGTGCTCGGGCAGTTTCGCGGCCGATGGGACAACCTGCCGCCCGGACAGCAGCAGTCGCTGATGCGTGGCGCCGAGCGCTGGGAGTCGATGACACCCGAGCAGCGGGAACGAGTGAAGCAGCGCACGGAGCGCTGGCAGAACATGACGCCCGACGAGCAGCAGCGCGCGCGCGAGCGCGCCGAGCGCTTCAAGCAGCTGCCGCCCGACGAGCAGGCACGGTTGCGCGAGGAGTTCCGCCGCTATCGTGACCT
>Ga0209391_10002316_pt1 | contig 9967 bp, 6 predicted proteins | sample PPLLak3March2015_FD_187246 | JGI IMG/M metagenome (GOLD analysis project Ga0209391, IMG submission 187246) | Freshwater sediment microbial communities from Prairie Pothole Lake near Jamestown, North Dakota, USA - PPLs Lake P7 Core (1) Depth... | ecosystem: Environmental > Aquatic > Freshwater >... | reverse complement strand
TTTTTTATTTTCCGGTACCGTCCTTGCACAGAATCCTCCCGGATTAAGCCTGGTAAGGGAGACCGATCTGAAGAAAGATGTGTATGATATGTGTGAGCCGTTTTTCAGGGGAAGAGGTGGTGGAACTATTGATGAACTTAATGCTGCTATTTGGCTTGCTGAAAAATTCAGATCTATCGGCATCAAACCAGCGGGTGATCACAACAGTTACTTCCAATATTTTAATCTCTGGCGTAATGAACTTGCTGAAAATTCAAATATCAGTATTAATGGAAAGCGGTTGCAAATGTGGAATGAAGTGGCTGTATCTCAGTTGGCCAGTTTATCCTTAGATGCGCCAATCATTTATTTAGGTGATCCATCATCGATTGATACAACAACATTAGATGTGAAGGGTAAAGTTGTAGCAATGGTAGCCAATGCCAAAGGGATGAACCTGGATGTGTCTCTCCCCACCTGGAGATATAGCAGGTACAACTACGCCAGGTATGGAGCGATCATGGCAAGAAAAGGGGCTGCTGCGGTGATCTTTGTTGCCGATGATATTGCAGAAAATGCATGGAATGATGCAGCAGAGAATTTCAAACGTGGTACTTATGATATTGATGGAGGCCCTAATGTAATGGTTACGGCTACCATGCCGGTAATCTGGGTCAGGAAGCAGTTGGGCTCAACGCTTCAGAGTGGTGCAATTCTAAAAGCGAATATCATCATATCAAGATATCAATATCCATCAGTAAATGTAGTGGGTGTGATACCTGGATCTGATTCAAAATTAAAAACGGAATATCTTTTACTCAGCAGCCATATTGATGCACATGGGGTGCGTAATCCGGTGAATGGAGATTCCATTTATTATGGTGCTGATGATAATGCCAGTGTAACTGCTGCTATGCTTGCATCGGCCCGGGCTTTTGTAAAGTATCCGCCAAAACGGTCAGTTTTACTTGTCATTCACGGTTCAGAGGAAAGGGGTTTATTGGGATCGAGGTATTATGCTGCGCATCCAACTGTTCCCATCAGTAATATAGTTACCGTATTGAATGGTGATATGATCGGTCGTAATCACCCGGATAGTGCAACTATACTTGGTGTTGTGGCCCCTCATAAGAATTCAACCGAATTAGTGAACATGGCGATTGCGGCCAATGCTGAAGGACCTAAATTTAACCTCGATTCAAGTTGGGACGCTGTAACTCATATTGAAGGTTGGTATTTCAGGAGTGATCATCTTCCTTATGCTCGTCTGGGTATTCCTGCACTGATGTATACTACTTTATTACATCCTGACTATCATACGCCCCTGGACAATCCTCAAAACATTAACTATCCCAAGCTTAAAAAAATGGCCGACTGGATTTATCGCACAGGATGGAAGGTGGCAAATGCGCCGGTAAGGCCTGCAACGGATAAGGGATTTAAGTTGGAACGGTGAATGAAGAGTTGTTAGTTGGTGGTTGATAGTTGTTAGTAACAGCCTTCGCTTGTGTATTTGTTAACAACCAACAACCAACAACTATCAACTAACAACTTCAATGAATACTCTATGCAAAGTAAGTCGACAATTTTTCCTTTAAAACCTCGGGCATTTTACTCCTTTTCTTGGTTGCCTTATCAAGGAAGAATAAGGTAACTTTTCCGCTGGTAATCAATTTGCCCTTTTCATTGAAAATTTCCTGATAGAAATCAATATGATGCTTTTCGGGTAGGGTTCTTAGTTGGGTTTTGACAGTAAGCATATCGTCATATTGCGCAGGTCTAAGATAGCGGATCATTATTTCTGTAACCGGCATCTCCACACCCATGGCTTCCATTTCGCGGTAAGTGAAGCCCAGTTCCCGAATGGCTTCCGTTCTGCCAACTTCAAAATAGGTTATATAATTGGCATGATACACCACATTCATCTGGTCTGTCTCTCCATAACGTACCCTAATTTTGAATTCGGTTTTAAACATGTCAATATTGAAATGATAAACGAAAGTTTTATTTACCCATGATGCCGTCTACGGATGCTTTTCCGGGACCGCATAATAAGATCACCAGCAAACCAATCAGGAATAAGCTGCCATGTTCGCCATCCCCAAAAATTTCTCCGTTATGCGCTTTGAATATCACCACCAGGAGTCCAATGATCATGGGTATTACGGTTATTCTTGTAAACAATCCCATGATCAGGAAAATTGAACAGAAGAATTCTGAAAAAACGATCAGCGCCAGGCTGATGGTGCTTCCCATCCCCAGGAAATTCATGAAATCCTTTTTATAATTGGCAAAATGTACCAGTTTGTCATATCCATGGGGAATCATCAGAACCCCTAAGCCGAGCCGAAGTATAAACATAGAGAGATTGAATGCCCAGTCGCTGTATTGTGTACTTAAAAGTTTTTTCATTTTAATTTTATTTCTTTACAAATGTACAATCCATTTTGAAAACTTGATTTAACAAAAGATTATCGGCAAAAAGGCAGCAATGGACTTACTTTGGTGTGGTTTTTATCCACATACTAACATGAAGGGTTTTTACCGCTCAGCATAGTTGTAATTTTATCGCATCAATTTAACAATACATCAGCAATGATAAAAAAATAAGCTTGCTTTTGCTTTCGTTTCAACAGCAACCCGGAATTCACATGAACAGGACTATATTTTCTTTTATATTTTTCTCCCTTTTTCTTTCGGCTAAAGCCCAGCAAACCCGTGTTTATACAGACCCGCAAAACAAATTCTTCCAGGCGAAAGAATTCTTCCAGCAGGAACGTTACAGCCTCGCTTACCCTATATTCAGGGAATTGCAGCAGGATCTCCGGGAAACGGATATTTCTAATAATCGGTTGTCTACGGAAGAGATCAATTTTTATACAACGGTTTGCGGACTAAAACAGAATGAAGAAATTGCTGCCAGTCAGGCAGAAGCTTTTATTGGTTTGGAAAGAAACAGCGCCCTGGTGCAGAAAATGGCCTTTCATCTCGGAGAATTTTATTTCCGTAACGGTGATATAAGGAATGCGATCATGTATTATGAGCAATCAGATATTGGCCAACTGGGTAATGCTGAAATTGCTGATATGAAATTTCACCAGGGTTATGGATATTTCAGCCTGGGACAATTTGATAAGGCAAAACCTTTATTGAACAGCATCCGCCAGATGCCTGATAATAAAAATTACCTCGATGCCAATTATTATTATGGCTTCATTACTTATGGCGAGCGCCGTTACATTGACGCTTTAGATGCTTTTCGAAAAGTGGAAAATCATCCGGAATACGGAAAAGCAGTTCCTTTTTATATTGCCAGCATCCTTTATAACCAGGGGCAAAAAGATAAAGCACTGCAATATGCGGAAGCCAATATCAGCAAGTCTTCAGCATTATATAAGGCCGAAATGAATCAATTGATCGGCCATGCTTATTTTGAAAACAGGCAATTCAAAAAAGCGTTGCCTTATTTGGAGTCAGGTTTACAAGGCACGGAGAAGATTGGCAGGGAGCAATTATATGAATTGAGTTATTCTTATTATGATGCCGGTCAGTATTCAAAAGCTGCGGATGGTTTTAAACAGTTAAGTACAGGCGAAGATTCACTTACCCAAAGTGCCATGTATCTGCTGGGGGATTCATATCTCAAACTTGGTCAGAAACCTAACGCCAGAAATGCTTTTGCTTTTTGTGCAGCCAACAGCAGCATCAAATCCCAGCGTGAAGTGGCTGCTTTCAATTATGGAAAACTATCATACGAGTTGGGTTACCAGGACATCGCGCTGAATGAACTAAAAAAATTCATTGTTGAGTATCCGCAATCAACATACAATAAAGAGGCCCGCGAACTGCTGGTTTCGTTACTTGCCAATACAAATAATTACCGGGAGGCGCTTGAATTACTGGAATCACTCACCGCGCCATCTGATGCTGCAAAGCAGTTATATGCTCTTGTGGCATATGGCCGGGCGATGGAACTTATCAATGATCAAAACCTGGTGGAAGCAGACCGCTTACTCGATAAGGTTTTAAAGGATCCAAATAATGCACCGGTACTATCTTTAACGCATTTCTGGAAAGGTGAGATTTCCTACCGAAATAATAACCTGGATGATGCAATAAGATACTATAATTTATATCTCGATAAATCGCCTGCTGCCAATGGTGAAGCAAATCCTCAAAATGCACGCTATAACCTCGGGTATGCATACCTGAGAAAAGAAAACTATAAGGTTGCGCAGGGGTACTTCGAACAGGTGGTTAAAACAGTGCGTTTGAACAGTCCAAATATTGAACGCGATGCGTGGATGCGGAATGCGGATTGCCATTTTATGCAAAAAGGTTTTACTACAGCGCAATCCATGTATGCCAAGGCAATTGAATATTCATGGCCCTCTGCCGATTATGCGCAATACCAGCTTGCCATGATAGCGGGGGTGTCGAAACCTGCCGAGAAAATCAGCATGCTTAATTCGTTTGAACGCAAATATCCTTCCTCCGAACTGGTGCCGTTGGTGAATATGGAAATTGCAGGTACATTCTTGTCGCAGGAAAAATATAAGGAAGCCATTCCTTACCTTAATAATGTGGTGAAAGCCTCTGGTAATACCGGCGGACTAAAGCCAAGGGCGTATTTGAGGCTGGGTATTGCACATTATAACCTTGATAATAATAAAGAAGCTTTGGCAAATTATCAGAAACTGGTAAAAGAATTTCCGGACGCACCAGAAACTGAAGAGGCGCTCGAAAGCGCCCGAGCTATTTATGTTGAGGAAGGCAAAACCAGCGACTATGTTGAATTTCTGAAATCCGCAGGAAGGAATATTTCCCGCAATCAGCAAGATTCACTGGCTTATTCTGTAGCTGAAAATCGCTATGCAAATAATGATTTGAACGGGGCCCTCAGTGCTTTTAATGATTACCTGAAACAATTTCCGGAGGGTGAGTTTTCACTCGATGCGCATTATTTCCGGGCAGAGATCTATAATAACAGAAAAGACTGGAAAAATGCAACAGCCGGTTACGAAATAGTTGCCGACAGGGGAGCAAGCAAATATGCAGAAAGAGCGAGCCAGCAGGCTGGCAGGATAAATTATTTTGAATTGCAGGATTATGTGAAAGCGGAAAAATATTTTACTATTTCCAAAGCGGTTACCGGTAACAGGGAGCAGCGACTGGATGCTATGAGAGGACTTTTAAGAAGTCAGTACCAGTTGAAAAAATGGAATGAAGCGGTATCCAATGCGCAGGAATTGATGAAGGAAAAATCAATCAGCACAGATGATAAAGTGCTTGCATCCATGATCCAGGGCCGGGCTAATCAAAATGACGGAAAATATGCCGAAGCTATCCAGCATTACCGTTCGGTTGTTAGCATGAATACTGCAGCCTATGGGGCAGAAGCCCGTTATGAAATTGCGTATTGTTATTTTAGGCTAAATGATGTTAAAAATGCAGAACGCGCCGCTTTTGAAACTATTAACAAATCCGGCTCATACGACTTCTGGATCACGAAAGCCTATATACTCTTAGGCGAAGTATTCTGGAAGCAAAAGGATTATTTCAACGCCAAAGCAACTTTACAGAGTGTAGTGGAGAATAGCAGGAATACTGAGCTGAAAGAAGAAGCGCAAGTAAAACTGGAACTGGTGACGGAAGAAGAAAAGAAAAACAGCAAAATAGAAAATAACCAACCATAAAGAAATCAATTGATACGCTTTCAAGAAATAAAGTATTTATCCTGTATGATAATGAATAGTAAAAGATTCAAGGCCGGTTTGACTGTTGCAGTTTTCCTGCTGCTGGCAATGCCTGTATTATCACAGGAAACCGGAAAAAAACAAACAATTGATATCACTTCTTCTTTCAAACCCGTTTTGAGAAATGCCGCTAAAATAAATTTCAATGCAAGTCCTCCGGTGGTAGATACCAGCAAACCCAAATTGGTTTATGCCATTCCGGTACAAAATCTGGTCCCCGGGCTAATGCCTGTAACACTCAAGCCACTGGCTTTAAATATCGACAGCGCAGCATCATGGGCCAATAGTAATTACCTCAAAGCAGGTTTCGGAAACCTTACCACACCGTTTGTAGAAGCCGGTTTGAGTTTTGGGGATCAGAAAACTAAATTCAATGTTTTTGCATCACATATATCTTCCAATGGTAAAATTGAATTTCAGGACTATGCCCAATCCGCATTATCCGGTAATTTCTACACACCCATAGCCAGCAACCTCGAATTGCATGGTAAACTGGGGTATCGGCAGGATAAATATTATCAGTTTGGTTTTGATAAGAACATATTTAATTTCGCAAAATCGGATATTTTACAGAGGTTTAATACTATCACTGCCGAAGCTGGCCTTCGTAATTTGGCGCCTACGCAATTTGGATTAAACTATCATCCTAAACTTCGCATTGATATCTTCAGCGATAATAGAAAGAATAGTGAATCAAATGCTGTTCTTGACCTGCCATTAATCAAAACTGTTGGCAAAGGCCTGGCATTAAAGATCGGTTTCAATGCAGATTTCACCCGCTTTACACCGGATAATACGGAGGCCATTAACAATAATATTATTACAACCCCGGCAACCTTATTATTTAAAACGCCCAATCTTCGATTTCAGGCCGGACTAATTCCTTCATGGGATAATGGACTGTTCCGGCTGCTGCCTTCTTTTCTCGTTGATTTTCCTGTGGCTAAGGAGAAGTGGATCATTCAGGCTGGCTGGATCAGTTATTTTAATAAAGGAAACTATCAGAATTTTGCAGCTATTAATCCATTCCTTGCGGTTCCCACAGAATTAAAAAATACCCGTATGGTAGAAAGGTATGTTGGGTTTAAAGGCACTTTGTTTAAAACTTTTACCTATAACGCAAAATTTGGTTCAGCTGAGTTCAATAATACACCCCTCTTTGTTAATGATGCCGCATCCGGAAAATCATTTAATATCATTTTTGAAGAAAAATTACAGGCTGTACAGATCCAGGGTGAACTGGGATTCTCAAGGGGTGAAACTTTTTCACTCCAGAGTGGTTTCAACTGGTATTCGTTCAACAAACAGATTACAGAGGACCGCGCCTGGGGTATGATCCCATTGGAATTAAATGCCCACCTCCGCTGGATGATCATGAAGGATCTTTGGTTTAAATCAGACCTTTTTCTGTGGGACGGACCGCTATATAAAAAACCAAATGGATCTGGCGACAGACTGGCCGGGGCATTTGACCTGAACGCAGGTGTAGAGTTCAGGATTACAAAACAACTTATGTTCTGGGCGCAGTTCAATAATATCACCAACTCCAAATACCAGCGCTGGAATCAATATTATGTATACGGTTTCAACATGTTGGGAGGTGTAAGACTGTCTTTCGATAAATAATCTGTCTGTGTATATTTTCTGTTTACAACAACAACCTAAACCGCTATCTTTGGTTCAACCCAACGATTATGAAAGCGAAGGATATAGCAGACATATTATTTAATTTCTTTATTCAGAACAATTCCCTAAGCCTTCCGGGCATCGGTACTTTTGATATGTTCCGGATATCAGCGCAAACTGATTTTGCCAATAAGAAAATGCTACCGCCAACTTTTACCATCAGCTATAATAACCATTTTGATTCCCCACAGCAAGAACTCTTTCATTATGTTTCTAAGAAGAAAAATATCGCTGAATGGGAAGCCATAAAAATGGTTAACGATTTTGCATTCGATCTTAAAAACTCCCTTAAAACCGGCGAATCAATTGATTGGGAGGGCCTGGGACTACTAAAACAAGGCTATGGGAAAGAGATTATTTTTGAACCACACAGACTTAGTTATGAATTTATTCCGCATGTAAGTGCGCACAGGGTTATCAGGGAGAGTTCAAATCATGCCATGCTGGTTGGTGACCGGGAAAGAAGCAAATCTGAAATGCTGAAATTTCTTTCACATGATGCGCCTGAAATAAAAGTAAAAGGCGGCTGGTGGAGTATCGCTGCTATTATTGCTGCGATTGCAGTAATGCTTATGGCAATCCGTGCATTCTCCGGGGGCCTCAGTATTATGGATGGCAGGCAACAAATCATTAAGCCGGGTACCGAAAATCCAACGTACACCATTCAAAATCCTATCCCCTAAGTTCCATGACCAAATTTGACCATTGCCCGGTTTGTTCAGCAAAAGATATTCATGAAGTACTGATAATAAAGGACTTTACCGTAAGCGGAAAAACGTTCCCTGTTTTTCATTGCAGTATCTGTTCCGCCCGCTTTACTCAGGATATCCCGGGAGAAACAGAAATTGGTGCATACTATCAGTCAAACAATTATATTTCCCATACAGATACCAGGGAAGGGCTCATTAATAAGCTTTATCACCTGGTAAGAAGTATAACGTTAAAGAATAAACGAAAATTAGTTGAACGGCTAAGTCCGGGTGCAAAAGGAACTATCCTGGATTATGGTTGCGGGACCGGTGCATTTTTACAGGAAATGCAGCAAGCCGGCTGGAAAATAACCGGTCTTGAGCCCGATAACAAGGCCCGGGAGTTGGCCCAAAAACTGAATGGGTCAAATATTTTTACTCCGGATTATATTTCTTCGATACCGGATCAACAGTTTGACTGCATTTCGTTATGGCATGTGCTGGAACATGTTCATCGGCTGCATCCAACAATGAAGCAGCTAAACAGGGTCATGAAACCTGGTGCCGGCATTTTTATCGCTGTTCCCAATTATACCTGCAATGACGCGAAGGCCTATGGTGCTGCCTGGGCGGCATGGGATGTGCCTCGTCACTTATATCACTTTTCACCTGAGTCAATGAAAAAATTATTGGCTGCAAATGGTTTCAAATTAACCGCCATACATCCAATGTGGTTCGACAGTTTTTATGTTTCTATGTTGAGTGAAAAATACCTAAGGGGAAAAAACAATCTTTTGCGTGCATTTTTCATAGGTTTGAGATCAAATATAAAAGCACTTATAAACAAGGAACACTGTAGCTCACTGATATATGTAGCCGTAAAAGAATAAATTTGAAACCGATAGGTTTTAATATTACTTTTTTACTTCTTCCATCGCTTTCTGAATCATTTTATCTTCCCTGTTGACCACTTCAAAAAAGCCCTCATTTCTCCATTGCTGCCGGGCTAGGAGACTTTTAACCCTCAACCGCAGCCTGTCTTTATTTGCTGTATTCAAAGGATTAAGCTGAATACTGTCTTTTTTGGCAAAAGCAAAAAGATCATCAAGAACGGTGTCATCTACAACATAGGATTTATTGAATTCTGCAGCTGTTTTATACTGGTCAAATTTCGTTTTATGAGTAATGTAATAACGATATGCGAAATTTCCCATGGTATTCCGGGTAAATAAAGGCGCTAAACTTGTATCAATGAGAAGGGTATCCAAGGGAACAAATACATCCGGAGAAATACCGCCTCCGCCATACACTTTTTTACCTTCTCCGGTAGTGTATACCTTACCGTTAGTTTTTAAATTACTGTCGGCATTCGCCAGCCTGCCATTATGATAACGATCAAGTATCTCTTCGTTGTATTTATCAATACCCCCGTTATATGATTTCTGGATGCTCCTGCCCAGTGGTGAATAATACCGTGCAACGGTAAGCCTCAGCGCAGACCCATCCCGGAGATTATATTGTTCCTGGACCAATCCTTTGCCAAAACTTCTTCTGCCGATTATCGTAGCCCTGTCCCAGTCCTGCAATGCACCCGCCAATACCTCACTCGCAGAGGCAGAGCCTTCATTCATCAGCAGGATCAGTTTACCTTTTTCAAATAAACCGTTCCTCCTGCAGGAATATTCCTTGCGGGCAGTATGTTTTCCTTCTGTATATACGATCAATTTATTGCCATCCAGGAATTCATCAGCAATTTCAACGGCTTCGTCCATGATCCCGCCACCATTGTCGCGTAAGTCGAGTATCAGTTCCTTGAGCCCTTGTTTCTGCAGTTTTTCCAGGCTGGCCATGAATTCT
>Ga0209391_10002313_pt1 | contig 9975 bp, 9 predicted proteins | sample PPLLak3March2015_FD_187246 | JGI IMG/M metagenome (GOLD analysis project Ga0209391, IMG submission 187246) | Freshwater sediment microbial communities from Prairie Pothole Lake near Jamestown, North Dakota, USA - PPLs Lake P7 Core (1) Depth... | ecosystem: Environmental > Aquatic > Freshwater >... | reverse complement strand
AGCGCGATCACGACGACGAGGATGAACGCCCGCTGCACTGATCTGAACGAGCGTCCAGCCGGATCGGAGGGGGAGTGGTGGGCCGTGTAGGACTCGAACCTACGACCTACTGATTAAGAGTCAGCAGCTCTACCAACTGAGCTAACGGCCCCACCTGGAAACTGGGGTGGACGATGGGATTCGAACCCACGACCTCCTGGACCACAACCAGGAGCTCTAACCAGCTGAGCTACGTCCACCATCGTCCAACGAAAAAACAGTCCCGGGCCTGGCGCGCCCGGCAGGACTCGAACCTGCGACCCTCGGCTTAGAAGGCCGATGCTCTATCCAGCTGAGCTACGGGCGCCTGAGGTCCCAAGTCCGCAGTCCGGATGGTCGGGGCAGAGGGATTCGAACCCCCGACCCTCTGCTCCCAAAGCAGATGCGCTACCAGACTGCGCCATGCCCCGCCTTGCACCGACCTGCGGTCGCCGCCTCGGCCCGTCGCGTTGTCGCCACGGCCCGTCACGGGAGGCGGAATGATACGGACGGTGGCTGCGAGCGTCAATTTGACGCGGGCGCACCCTCTCTCGTCGCGAGCGGTCCGTGACAGAATGCGTCCTCTCGAAGCAGCGCGGAGCGCGCATGGCGGCACAGATCATCGACGGCAAGGCCATCGCGGCCGACATCCGCCGCGAAGTCCGCGAGCTCGCCGACCGCCTGGCAGCGCAGGGCAAGCGCCGTCCGGGCCTCGCCGTGGTGCTGGTGGGCGATGACCCTGCCTCGCGCGTGTACGTGCGCAACAAGCGAGCGGCCTGCGAGGAGTGCGGCTTCGTGTCCGTGAGTCACGACCTGCCCCACTCCGCGACCCAGGCCGAACTCCTCAGCCTCATCGAGCGCCTGAACGCCGACGAGAGGATCGACGGCATCCTCGTGCAGGTGCCGCTCCCGGACCACATCGACGAGCGGGTTATCATCGAGGCGATCTCCCCGTCGAAGGACGTGGATGGCTTCCACCCCTACAACGTGGGTCGGCTCGCGCTGCGCAACCCGCTGATGCGGCCCTGCACGCCCTACGGCGTGATCCGCCTGCTCGACCGCTGCGGCATCAATCCCAAGGGCATGCACTCGGTGGTCGTGGGGGCCTCCAACCTCGTCGGCCGCCCGATGGCGCTCGAGCTGCTGCTCGCCGGCGCGACCGTGACGGTCTGCCACCGCTTCACGAACGACCTGCGCACGCACGTCGAGCGCGCCGAGCTGCTGGTCGTGGCGGTCGGCAAGCCGGGGCTGGTCCCCGGCGAGTGGGTGAAGCCAGGCGCAGTGGTCGTGGACGTCGGCATCAACCGCTTGCCGGACGGCAGGCTGTGCGGCGACGTTCAGTTCGAGTCGGCGCGCGAGCGCGCCAGCTGGATCACGCCCGTGCCAGGCGGCGTCGGTCCCATGACCGTCGCCATCCTGATGAAGAACACGCTCGAGTCGGCGCAGCAGCGGCTCTAGCCGCGGCGCCAGAGCGTCCGGCCGCCGGGCTGGTCCTCGAGCAGGATCCCGGCGGCGGCGAGCTCGTCGCGGATGCGGTCGGACTCCTTGAAGTTCCTCGCCTTGCGGGCCGCAGCACGCTCGTCGATCAGTCGGTCGATGTCGGCGTCGGCCAGCGCCTGCGCGACCGTCCCCGATCCGGACGCTTCCTGGGCCTGCGAAACCGAGATCCCCGCCCCCGCCTGCACCGTGCCCGCCTGCTTCGCCGCCCGCTTGCGCAGGAACGCCTCCGGGTCGAGCCGCAGCAGGCCGAGGCGCGCGCCGAGCGCGACGAGTTCCGCCGCTCTCGCCGCGGCCACATCGCCCTGCCCAGCCGACTTCGCGGAATTGAGCTCGCGCGCCAGCGACTGCAATTCGGCCACCGCGACCGGCGTGTTGAAGTCGTCGTCCATCGCTGTGACGAAGCGCGCCGAGATCCCGGTCGGCGCGGCATCGGCCGCGGGCGTCACGCCCCGCAGCGCGAGGTAGAGGCGCTCGAGCGCCGCGTCGGCCTGCGTGAGGCTCTCGGGCGTGTAGTTCATCGGTCCGCGGTAGTGGCTGCCGAGCATGAGGTAGCGCACGACCTCCGGGTCGCGCACCCACTCGAGCACCTCGCGCACCGTGAAGAAGTTGCCGAGCGACTTCGACATCTTCTCGTCGTCCACCCGCACGAAGCCGTTGTGCATCCAGACGTTGACGAACTTCGAGCCGCAGGCCGCGCAGGTCTGCGCGATCTCGTTCTCGTGGTGCGGGAACTTGAGGTCCATGCCGCCGCCGTGGATGTCGAAGTGCTCGCCGAGCAGCTCCACCGACATCGCCGAGCATTCGATGTGCCAGCCCGGACGGCCCGGGCCCCACGGCGACTCCCACGAAGGCTCGCCGGGCTTCGCGGCCTTCCAGAGCACGAAGTCGAGCGGGTCGCGCTTGGCCTCGTCCACCTCCATGCGCGCGCCGGCGCGCAGGTCGGCGAGCCGCTTGCCCGAGAGCTGTCCGTACGGCTCGAACTTCGCCACCGCGTAGTACACGTCGTTGTTCGGGCCGACGTACGCGTAGCCCCTCTCGATCAGCGTGTTAACCATCGCGACGATCTGCGGCAGGTGCTCGGTGGCCCGCGGCTCGTGGTCGGCCGCCCGCACGCCGAGCGCCTCGCAGTCCTCCTGGTAGGCGCGGATGAAGCGCTCGGTGAGCGCCGTCATCGGCTCCCCGTTCGCCTTGGCACGCTGGATGATGTTGTCGTCGATGTCGGTGATGTTGCGCACGAAGGTGACGCGGTATCCCGACGCCTCGAGGTGGCGGCGCACGACGTCGAACGCGATGAGCATGCGCGCGTGGCCAAGGTGGCAGTAGTCGTACACGGTCATGCCGCAGACGTACATGCGCACTTCGCCCGGGTGGATCGGCTGGAAGACCTCCTTGCGGCCGGTCAGCGAGTTGTGGATCTGAAGCATGCGGTGGAATCGCCTCGGTTGGATTCGAATCAGGCCGCCGCGGCCGTCGCGGCGGCCATCAGGCGCGCGGTCACCCGCTCCGCTCCCATGAGCGCCACGAGCGGGGCGAGTTCGGGCCCGTGGGACCGGCCCGTGAGCGCCGCGCGCAAAGGCATGTAGAGGCCGGCGCCGCGGCGGCCCGCAGCGGCACCGACGGCACGCGTCCAGGCCCGGAAGTCCCCGCCGCTCGACTGCCAGGCCTCCGATGCCTGCCGGAAGAAGCTGGAACCCGCTGCGGCGATCTCGGCCGCGGCATCCTCGCCCATCGCCAGCGCGGTGGCACACACCACGTCGACGAGCGGATCCGCGTCGGAAGGAAACATCAGGTTGCCGCGCACGGCGGCGATGAACTCGGTCCGCCTCCGCGGATCGCCGAGGCGATCGACGCGGCCGTCGAGCCAGGTCAAGAGGTCATCTGAACTGGCGCGTGTCACGGCTTCGCGCTGCCAGTGACGCAGTTGCGCCTCGTCGAAGTGTGGGGCGGCGCGACTGGCCCGCCCGAGATCGAGGTCGGCAGCCATCTCGTCGATCTCGAGCCAGCCCTCTCGCGCGCACGCGTGGCCGAGCCGCACGAGGTAATTGCGCAACGCGCCGGGCAGGTAACCCTGCAGCCGCAGGTCGTGCAGGCTCGCCGCGCCCTCCCGCTTCGACAGCGGGGCCCCGCCCGGACCCAGCAGCAGCGGCAGGTGGCCGTAACGCGGCACGGGCAACCCGAGCGCCTCGAGCAGCAGGATCTGGCGCGGCGTGTTGGCGAGGTGATCGTCGCCCCGCAGCACCGCCGTCACGTTCATCGTTGCATCGTCGAGTGCGTTGCCGAGGAAGAACGCGACGCTGCGGTCCGCGCGGCGGATCACGAAGTCGCCGATGTCGTCACTCGCGAACCGCTGCGTCCCGTGTATCAGGTCGTCGAACTCGACGACGCGGCCGGCGGGCACCCGGAACCGCCGGGCCGGCCGCTCACCGGCCGCGATCCGCCGCTCGACCTCGGTGGCCGGCAGCGATGCGCACGTGCCGGCGTAGCGCGGCGGGCGACCCGCGGCGAGCTGGGCGCGACGAGCGAGGTCGAGCGCCTGCGGCGAGCAGAAGCAGGGATACACGAGGCCTTCGTCCTCGAGTTGCCCGACGGCGCGGTCGTAGTGGCCGGCGCGCTGGCTCTGGAGGTAGGGGCCGCGCGGCCCGCCGACGTCCGGCCCCTCGGCCCATTCGAGGCCCAGCCAGCGCAGGTCGCCGAGCAGGCCCTCGAGCAGGCCTGCGTCGCTGCGCCCGGCGTCCGTGTCCTCGATGCGCAGCACCATGCGGCCCCCGCTCGCTCGCGCAAGCAGGTCGTTGAGCAACGCGGTCCGCGCATTGCCCAGGTGCAAGGCGCCGGTCGGGCTGGGTGCGAAACGCGTGACCTGTGGTCCTGACAGCATGGCCGCACATGTTACCGGAACTCAGCCGCCGGCCCGTTCGCGCTGGCCCGCCCGCACCCGCAGCCCTTACCATCGGAGTTCGTCACACGCCGCGGAGGCACCCATGCGCGGCCAGCGCCCGGCAGGAACGCTGTTCATCTCGGACCTGCACCTCGACCCGGGCGATCCCGCGTTGCTGCGGCAGTTCCATGCGTTCCTCCGGTCGGAGGCAAGAAGCGCGGACGCGCTCTACATCCTCGGCGACCTGTTCGAGGCCTGGCTCGGCGACGACGACCCGGATCCCCTCGCCCGGGGAGTCGTCGCAGAGTTGCGTGCACTCACCGATGCCGGCGTGCCCTGCTTCCTGATGCACGGCAACCGTGACTTCCTCATCGGCGAACGCTTCTGCCGCGAGACCGGCATCACGCTGCTCGATGACGGCACCGTCGTGGATTTGTACGGCGAGCGGGTGCTCCTGATGCACGGCGACGCGCTGTGCACCGACGACGCCGGCTACCAGCGCCTGCGGCGCATCGTGCGCAACCCGGTCGTGCGATGGGTTCTTGGCCACCTTCCGCTGGAGCAGCGCCGGGCCCTCGCCCGGCGACTGCGCGCCGGCAGCCGTGCGCACGTCGGAGCCACGGCCCCGGAAATCATGGACGTGAACGCGCAGGCGGTGGCTGCGTCGCTCGGCGACGCGGGCGTCCGGACGCTGGTCCACGGCCACACGCACCGCCCGGGCGTGCATGAGTTCGAACTCGACGGTGCTCCTGTCCGACGCATCGTGCTCGGCGACTGGTACGTGCAGGGCAGCGTGCTCGGCTGGTCGCGCCAGGGCTTCGAGCTCAGGTCGCTGGCGCGCTGACCCCGACGTCGCTCCCGCCGGCAAGCACGCCCTTCGCCGGCGTTCCCGAGTGGAAGCGGAATTCCTGGTCCGGAGCGGTGGCGAGTTCCGCTTCCACATCCGCCAGTTCCTCGAGCCGCGCCGCGACCGACTCGCCGCCTCGCGCGGCGAGCCTGAGGTACAGCCCGGCGTGGCGCGCCTCCGAGGCCGCCAGCGAGGCGTAAAAGGCCGACAGCGGCTCCGGCAGGCGCCCGATGAGACCGATGAATCGTTCGTGCGAACGCGCCTCGATCAGCGCGCCGCACAGCAGCAGGTCCGCGCGACGCCCCGCTTCGTCGCGCCGCAGCCGGCGGCGCAGGCCCTCGGCGTACCGCGACGGACTCAGCCTGCGGAACGGCACGCCAAGCGCTACCAGCTGCTGCTGCACCAGCTCGAAATGCCGCAGTTCCTCCCGCGCCAGTCGCGACATGCGATTGGCGAGTTCGTAGTCCTCCGGGTAGGCGAACATCAGCGCCAGCGCGGTGGACGCCGCCTTCTTCTCGCAGTTGGCGTGGTCGAGCAGCAGCTCGTCCCGGCGTGCGACCGCGACGTCGAACCACGCCGGGTGGGTCGGCGCACGCAGCAAACTGCACGGATCCGACATCAGGCCGCGGCCAGGTCGAGCAGCTCGTCCACCCGCGCCAGCAGGTCGGACGCCGAGGCGGGCCGGCCCGAGGGCTGCTTCGACATCAGCGCGTGGAGCAGCGGCTGCAGATGCACGGACGACGCCGGCAACTCGGGCAGCGGCGAGTTGGCGTGATGGTGGATGACCGCGAGCGGCGTCTCCGCCACGTAGGGTTTCTCGCCGGTGAGCATCTCGTACAGCATCACCCCGAGGCTGTAGAGGTCGCTGCGCTCGTCGAGCGTACGCCCGTGGCCCTGCTCCGGGCTCATGTAGTGCGGCGTACCGAAGATCGCGCCGTCGCCGGTGATGTCGCTGTCGAGTCGCAGCTGCCTGGCCAGACCGAAGTCTATGAACGCGAGGCTGTCGTCACCGCGCAGCAGCACGTTCCCGGGCTTTACGTCGCGATGCAGCACGCCGACCGCGTGCAGCGCGCTGAGCGCCGCGGCCAGCTGCCTGAGGTAAACGAGCGCCACGCGGGCGTTCATCGGCGCACGCATCCGGCTGCGAAGATCGCCGCCGGGAAAGTACTCCATCGCCAGGAACACGTGGTCGTCGGCCACGCCGATGTCGAAGATGCGGGCGATGTTGGGGTGGTCGAGGTGCGCCACGAGCTCGTATTCGCGCAGGAAGCGCTCGAAGGTCGTGCCGCCTTCGACGACGTCCGGCACCTGCCTGAAGATCTTGAGGACCCGCTGCTGGCCGCTGCGCTCGCATTGCGCCAGGAAGACGCTCGAGGAGCCGCCGATCGCGAGGCGGCGCAGGCAGCGATGCCCGCGGATGCGCACCGAGCCGAAGCGGTCCGGCGCCGGCGGCTGGCGCGCCGCGCGCGAGGTCTCCGACAGCACGTCGCGACGCCGCGCGATCAGGCCGCGCAGGAGGCCGACGAGCTGCGCGTGCTCGAAATCGACCCGTGTCAGGACGCGGGCGGCACCCGAGGCCAGCGCGCGCTCGACCGACGCCTCATCGGCCACGGCCGCGAGGTACACGATCGGGGGGAAGTCCGGCCGCTCGCTCAGATCCTCCAGCCACTCGAGTCCGCGCCCCCCGAGCACCTCCTCGTCGAGCAGCACGGCGTCGTAGGCGCAGCCTGTGAATCCAGGTCGCAGGGGACCGCGGGCGGCGGGCTCGTACTCGGCGGGGAGCGCGTCCGGCCACTCGAGCGTGACGTGGTGCGCCAGTAGCTGGCGGTAGTCCGGTCGATCGCTGACGATGAGGACCTTGAGCGTCAACGCGTGTCCCGACCCAGCCGCTCAGGGCGACCCGACGACCCTGAGGGCGCCACGCCCGGGACCGGAGGAATTGCGCTGCGCCTTCGCCTGGTCGGAGCGCTCGGCCTGCAGGCGGGCGAGGTACTCCGGGGTCACGTCGCTGGTCACGTAGTCGCCCGAGAAGCAGGAGGTGTCGAACTCGGTCACCTCCGAATCGTGGTGCCGCACGGCGCGGACGAGATCGGGAAGGTCCTGGTAGATCAGCCAGTCCGCGCCGATGATCCGGGCGACCTCCTCCTCGGTCCGCCCTGCCGCGACGAGCTCGGAGGCGGCCGGCATGTCGATCCCGTAGACGTTCGGGTAGCGCACCGGCGGCGCGGCCGACGCGAAATACACGCTGCGCGCCCCGGCCTCCCGCGCCACATCGATGATCTGCGCGGACGTCGTCCCGCGCACGATCGAGTCGTCCACCAGCAGCACGTTCTTGCCGCGGAACTCGAGGTCGATGGGGTTGAGCTTGCTGCGCACGGACTTCGCGCGCAGCTCCTGGCCCGGCATGATGAACGTGCGCCCGATGTAGCGGTTCTTGATGAAACCCTCGCGGTACTTCACGCCGAGGCGCTGCGCGACCTGCAGCGCACTGGTGCGGCTCGTGTCGGGAATGGGGATCACGACGTCGATGTCGTGGCCCGGTCTCTCGCGCCGGATCTTCTCGGCCAGCAGCTCGCCCATGCGCAGCCGCGCCTTGTAAACGGAGATGTTGTCGATGATCGAGTCCGGGCGCGCGAAGTACACGTACTCGAATATGCACGGCCTGTGACGCGCGTCCTCCGCGCACTGCTCGCTGTGCAGCCGCCCCTGCTCGTCGATGAACACGGCCTCGCCCGGGCCGACGTCCCGCAGCAGTTCGTAGCCGGCCTGGTCCAGCGCCACGCTCTCAGAGGCGAGCATGTGCTCGCGGCCGCGCGGAGTCTCGCGGGTGCCGATCACGAGCGGACGAATGCCGTTCGGGTCGCGGAAGCCGATCACGCCGTGGCCGAGCACCATGGCCACCACGGCGTAGCCGCCGCGCACGCGCCGGTAGACCGCCCGCACCGCGGCGAAGATGTCGGCGACGGTGGCACGCTGGTCGCCGACGCGCTGCAGCTCGCTCGCGAGCACGTTGAGCAGGACCTCGGAGTCCGAGGACGTATTGAGGTGACGGCGGTCCTCCCGGATCAGCACATCCGCTAGCTGGGTGGCATTGGTGAGGTTGCCGTTGTGAGCAAGGCAGATGCCGTAGGGCGAGTTGACGTAGAAGGGCTGCGCCTCCGCCGAGCTGTCGCAGCCTGCGGTCGGATAGCGGACGTGGCCGATGCCGACGTTGCCCTTGAGCTGGAGCATGTGGCGCTGCTGGAAAACGTCCCGAACCAGGCCGTTGTCCTTGCGCAGGAAGATCTCGCCTTCGACGGCGGTCATGATGCCCGCGGCGTCCTGCCCGCGGTGCTGCAGCACCGTCAGCGCATCGTAGAGCTGCTGATTGGCGGGACTGAAGCCGACGATGCCGACGATGCCGCACATGGCCTGAGCCTCACTCTGCCGATGGGTATTCCGTCACGTACTTGCGCCCGGTCTCCACGTAACCGCGGAGCACGGTAGCCATCTCCTCGCCGAGAGGCAGGAGCTTCGATTCGCGCCACCACGGTTCCACGCCGAGCTCGGCCGCCTGGCCGAGCATCACGGCGAAGCCCACGATCACCGCGCCCCTCACCAGGCCGAACAGCCCGCCCAGGAAGCGGTCGACGCCGAGCGTCAGGCCCGAGCGCTGCACGAGGTAGCTCAGCAGGGCCCCGAGCAGCCAGCCCGCGGCGACCACCGCGATGAGCACGATCGACCGGGCGACCCACTCCTGCAGCTCGGTCCCCGTGAGCGCGCCGCCGAGGTAGGGCTCGAGGAGGTAGGCGTAGCGCCACGCGAGCCACAGGCCCACCAGCCAGCCGAGCAACGCCACGGACTCGCGCAGGAAGCCCCTGACCATGCCGAACAGCACCGACAGCAGCACCGTCCCCGCGAGGATGTAGTCGACTGTGCTCATGCAGTTGCTGTCGAGACCCCGGCACGGCGAAGGCCGCGGATTTTAGCAGAGCGGCATCAGTCGTTTTCGATCACCGACGCCGGCAGGCCACGCCCCTTCAGGCGTTCCGCCAGCTGGTCGGCCGCGGGGCGTCCTGCGACGGGCCCGACCCGGACGCGGTGCAAGGTCCGTCCCGAACGCGTCACCGGCGACAGGTGAGCCTCGAAACCGGCGGCCAAAAGATCGTCGACCAGGCGCCGCGCGGCGTCGGCCGACCCGAAGGCACCGACCTGCACGACCCAGCCCCCGGCCTGCACCGGCTGCGCAGGCGATGAAGGCGGCGGCTGGGCTGTCGATGCGGGCTGCGCTGCGGGCTCGGTCGTCCGCTCGGTTGGCGGGGACGGCACGGGCCCGGTTGCCGGCGTGACGTCCGGCGGTTCCACACCCGTGACGGCGTCCGGCATCGCCTCGGTGGTCCGCGGCTCGCCCGCCTGCGACGCCGGCATCCGGGCCGCCGGGGCGATCGCGGCGGGTGCAGGAGTTGCCGGGACCGACGTCTGCCCGCCGGGTGATCCCAGCTCGATCGTGAAGCTGCGGGTGCCCTTCGCCGCGCCGCCCTCTTCGACCGCCGGCTCGGCGGTCTTGCGGCCTGAAAGCAGTTCGGGGATCAGCAGCACCGCCAGCGCAACGAGCACCGTGGCGCCGATCAGCCGCGCCTGCAGGGTTTGATCCATGACCGCGGAATTATACGCAGGAGAGCGCCGGGCCGACGGTGTGAAACGAGCCGAACACGACGATGCGGTCACCTTCACGCACTTCGGCCGCGGCCAGTCT
>Ga0209391_10002312_pt1 | contig 9981 bp, 7 predicted proteins | sample PPLLak3March2015_FD_187246 | JGI IMG/M metagenome (GOLD analysis project Ga0209391, IMG submission 187246) | Freshwater sediment microbial communities from Prairie Pothole Lake near Jamestown, North Dakota, USA - PPLs Lake P7 Core (1) Depth... | ecosystem: Environmental > Aquatic > Freshwater >... | reverse complement strand
CCTCGACAAGGCGAAGGCCGACTTCGACGCCGCCGCCGCCAACCGCGCCGCCGCCGGCGCCAGCCAGAGCCACGCGACCATCGTCGCGCCGATGGCCGGCATCGTCGCCCGCCGCTACGCCGAGCCGGGCGACATGGCGACGCCCGGCAAGCCGCTGTTCACGATCTACCAGCCCGGCAGCCTGCGCGTCGTCGCCAGTATCCCGCAGTACCGCCTCAAGGAGATGCGCGCCACCAAGGCGGCGAAGGTCGAGTTTCCCGAACTGGGCAAGTGGGTCGACGCCACCTCGGTCCAGTTGCTGCCGACCGCCGACGCGGCGACGCACGTCTCGCAGGTGCGCATCAACCTGCCCGACGTTCCGGAAGCGACGCCGGGCATGTTCGCTCGCGTTCATTTCGTCACCGGCCAGGCCGAAAAGCTGACCGTGCCGGCGGTTGCCGTGCTGCGCCGCGGCGAGGTGGCCGCCGTCTACGTGCAGGCTGCCGACGGCCGCCTGAGCCTGCGCCAGTTGCGTCTCGGCGACCCCGTCGGCGACGGCGAGATCGAAGTGCTGGCCGGCCTCGCCGCAGGCGACAAGGTGGTGACCGACCCGGTCAAGGCCGGCATCCAGCTCAAGTCGGGCAAATAGGCGATGACCCGCGAAGCCGCTTCGCCCGGCGCGTCCCTGGGTGTTTCCGGGCGCATCGCCGCCGCTTTCCAGGACTCGCGGATGACGCCGCTGCTGGCGCTGGTCGCCTTCCTGCTCGGCCTGTTCGCCACGCTGGTCACGCCGCGCGAGGAGGAACCCCAGATCGACGTGACCATGGCCGACGTGCTGGTCGCCTTCCCCGGCGCTTCGGCGGAGGATGTCGAGAACCTCGTCGCCCGCCCGGCCGAGCAGGTACTCTCGCGCATGCACGGCGTCGAGCACGTCTATTCGGTGTCGCGGCCCGGCATGGCGATCATCACCGTACAGTTCGACGTCGGCCTCAAATATCTCGATGCCGTTGTCCGCCTGCACGACACCGTGCAATCGCACCGCGACTGGCTGTCGCCGAATCTCGGCGTGCTGGAACCGGTGGTCAAGCCGCGCGGCATCGACGACGTGCCCATCCTCTCGCTCACCTTCTGGACCAGGGATCCGCAGCGCTCGGCCTTCGAACTGCAACAGGTGGCGCGCGCCGTCGAGATCGAACTGAAAAGGATCAAAGGTACGCGCGATGTCTCGACGATCGGCGGCCCCAACCACGCCATTCGCGTGCTGATGGACGCCGAGCGGATGAACGCCTTCGGCGTCACGCCGCAGGAAATCGTTGGCGCGCTGCGGGTATCGAATGCGCTGCAATCATCGGGCAACATCACCGCCGGCAATCGCGAGGTTCTGGTGCAGACCGGCACCTACCTGGAGTCGGCGGCGGATGTCAGGCAACTGGTCGTTGCCGTGCGCGGCAGCGCCAACGAACGCAAGCCGGTATTCATCAACGACGTCGCGACGGTCGAGGACGGCCCCGACCAGCCCAAGGCCTACGCCTGGTTCGGCAGCAAGGACGGCGAATTTCCGGCGGTCACCGTGCAGATGTCGAAGCAGCCGGGCGTCAACGCGGCCGACATCGCCGATGCCGCGATCAAGCGCATCGAGAGCCTGAAAAACACCGTTATTCCCGAGGGTGTCGAAGTCACGGTGACCCGCAACTACGGCGCCAGCGCCACCGAAAAGGCGCAGAAGCTGATCGGCAAGCTGATCTTCGCCACCGCGTTCGTCGTCCTCCTCGTCTTCTTCGCCCTCGGGTGGCGCGAAGCGCTGATCGTCGGCGTCGCCGTGACGCTGACCCTGGCCGCGACGCTGTTCGCCTCGTGGGCCTGGGGCTTCACGCTGAACCGCGTATCGCTGTTCGCACTGATCTTCTCGATCGGCATTCTGGTGGACGACGCCATCGTCGTCGTCGAGAACATTCACCGCTGGCAGTCGCTGTACCCGGAAAAGCCCCTGTTCGAGATCATTCCGCCCGCCGTCGACGAAGTCGGCGGCCCGACCATCCTCGCCACCATGACCGTCATCGCCGCCCTGCTGCCGATGGCCTTCGTCACCGGCCTGATGGGGCCTTACATGAGCCCGATCCCGATCAACTCATCGATGGGCATGGCGATTTCACTGGTCATCGCCTTCGTCGTGACGCCGTGGCTGGCGCTCAAGTTCATGCGTCCGTCCGGCGCCGGCCACAATCATCAGCCATCGAAACTCGACGCCAGGCTGGACAGTACCTTCCGCAAGCTGCTGACACCCTTCCTCGACCCGATCAAAGGCGGGGCGGCCCGCGTCAAGCTCGGCATCGTCGTCGTCCTGCTGATTCTCGGCTCGGTATCGCTGGCGTACTTCCAGTTGGTCGTGCTGAAAATGCTGCCCTCCGACAACAAGGGCGAGTTCCAGGTCATCCTCGACATGCCGGTCGGGACGCCGGTCGAGGAAACCGCGCGCGTGCTGCAGGAGATCGGCAGCGAACTGGCGCAGCTTGGCGAGGTGGTCAATTACCAGGCCTACGCCGGCACCGCCGCCCCGATCAACTTCAACGGCCTGGTGCGCCAGTACTACCTGCGCGCCGCGCCGGAAAAGGGCGACATCCAGGTCAACCTGGTCGACAAGCATGAGCGTTCGCAGAAGAGCCACGAGATCGCGATCGCCGTGCGCGACCGCGTCGAGGCGATCGGCAAGCGGAGCGGCGGCGTCGCCAAGGTCGTCGAGGTGCCGCCGGGGCCGCCGGTGATGTCACCGATCGTCGCCGAAGTCTACGGGCCCGACTACAAGGGCCAGATGCGCGTCGGCAAGGAAGTGCGCAAGGCTTTCGAGGAAACAAGGGACATTGTTGCGGTCGACGACTATATCGAGGCCGATTCGCGCAAGGCCGTCCTGCACGTGCTGCAGAACAAGGCGGCGCTGCTCGGCGTGGCGCAGAGCGACATCGTCGAGGTGGTGAGCATGGGGCTCGCGGGCCAGGATGTCACCCCGGCGCGCAATACCGACTCCAAATTCGAAATTCCGGTGCGCGTCACGCTGCCCGCCGAGAAGCAGTCCAATCTGGATGCCCTGCTCAAGCTCCGTGTCCGTTCACGCGACGGCAACCTGGTACCGGTTTCCGAACTGGTCGAGGTGCGCGACGCAGCGCGCGAAAAGGCCATCTACCACAAGGATCTGCTGCCGGTCGTCTATGTCGTCGGCGACATGGGCGGCAAGCTCGATTCACCGCTCTACGGCATGTTCGACATCCGCTCCCAGGTCAACGGCATGCCGCTCAAGGAAGGCGGCACCCTCGGCGAATGGTTCCTCCGCCAGCCGCCCGACCCCTATGCCGGCTACAGCATCAAGTGGGACGGCGAATGGAAGGTCACCTACGAGACTTTCCGCGACATGGGCATCGCCTACGCGGTCGGCCTCATCCTCATCTACCTGCTGGTCGTCGCCCACTTCGGCAGCTACCTGGTGCCGCTGATCATCATGGCGCCGATCCCGCTCACCATCATCGGCGTCATGCCCGGCCATGCGCTGTTCGGCGCACAGTTCACGGCGACCTCGATGATCGGCATGATCGCGCTGGCCGGCATCATCGTCCGCAATTCCATCCTGCTCGTCGATTTCATCCGCCAGCAGGTCGCCAGCGGCATCCCCTTCCGCGAGGCGGTCGTGCAGTCGGCGGCGGTGCGCGCCAAGCCGATCGCGCTGACTGCGCTGGCCGCCATGCTCGGCGCCCTGTTCATCCTCGACGACCCGATCTTCAACGGGCTGGCGATCAGCCTGATCTTCGGCATCCTCGTCTCCACCCTGCTCACGCTGGTGGTGATTCCCGTCCTTTACTACTCAGCCTTCCTCAAGGAGCATCAATCATGACCATCGAACGCATCATCCGCATCATGGCGGGCTTTTTCGTGCTGCTTTCCCTCGCCCTCGGCTTCGACGGCAGCCCGATTTTCGTTTCCGAATGGTTCCTCGCCTTCACCGCCTTCGTCGCCCTCAACCTGCTGCAAAGCGGATTCACCGGCTTCTGCCCGCCGGAAAAGCTGCTCGCGAAGATGGGTTTCAAGCGCGGCGACGGCGTCAGCTGCGGTCGCTGACGTCCCTGCCCGCGGTGCCGGGCATCGCTTCCGCCCCGTCAATCCTGCGCGCCATGACTGAGCAGCATCTGGACCATTGCCTGGTTATTCATTCGGCGCGCCCAGAACAGCACGGTTTTCCCGGTAGCGTCCCTGGCATTTGCGTCAGCGCCTCGACTCAGGAGCAACTCAGCCACGGAAGTACTGGAACTCACCACCGCGTTCTTCAACGGTGAGGCTCCGTTGGACAGGATTTCGTTGGGATTTGTGCCGCGATTCAGGTACTCATTGACCATCGATCTGTCGCCGCGCTGTATGGCGGTGACAAGACTCGAAGTCAGCGGTTTCTCCTGTCGCGGCGAAACAACGACCGGCACGCGATCAACCCCGGCCGGATCACGCTCCTGCGGCCGAACAACGGCCTTTCCGCGATCCGGCGAATCGCTCCCGGCAGACTTGTCCGTACCCGGCACGGCAGGCAACACGCTTGCAGCCGCAGGCTTTTCCCGCTGACCCGATACGACAGGCGCACCCTGGGCCTTCGGCCGCTCGGGCTGCCGGGGCCGGGCCGTCTCCGGCTTCTGGCCGGCCGCTTCCCCAGCCCTGTCCGGGCGCACGCCCTCATCACGCACCTCTTCAGCGCCAGTCGACGATGAGCCAAGGGCGTACTTCCTGAATGATTCAGCCTCCGCAGTGGCCTCATCCAGAAGGCTCGCCTTGTTGTGCTCGAAGATCGATTTGGCGGTTTGGAAATCCGGATTGGAGAATGTGTAGTTCCCGCAGCGCGCGTTGTAATCGGCGATATCCGCGAAAAACGAAGCGGGAACTGGCGTTTCGGTTCTGGAAAGAATGTTGTTGATGGCATCCTTCCGGTATTGCTTTGCCAGACAATAATAAATTTGTTCCCTGGTAAACGGCTTGCGCTCCGCACCACCCGCCGGTGGCATTGCCGGATTGATCGATGCACCCATCCCGCCATCCCTCGACTCACCGGGTGCCTGACTCGCCGGGGGCGACGGCGGCGGTGGGCGAACATGGGTCGACGGACTGTCGCCATCGTGACTGCCAAGAAACGTCAGCAGGGCGACTGCCAGAGCCACCGCGACACTCCAGACAATCCACACATTCCAGCGCCGCGATCCGGAAGCCGCCTTGGGCAACTGCGCCTGGGGGGCAGTTGGTTCTGCGGCTTCGCTTTCCAGGCTCCGGTTCTCGATCCCGATGTCCGCAGGCTGATCACTTGCACTGCTCTCTTCCCTCGCCGCGATGCGCTTGTCACGCTCACACCGGCAACAGGGCAACCCGGCGAAATGAACATGCTCCGGATCGTTCGGATATTCCTTGCAGGTGACATACTTCGCCTTCTCGCGCAGCCCACGCAGGACATCTTCCCACTCCCGGGCTGCCGGCCTTCCCTTGCCTTCCCGAAAGGCCCTGTCGAACATCTCCCGCAACGAAACCGGCAGGCAATCGTGCACTGACCAGGGGACCGGATTTATTGCCGGATTGGCATGGAGCCCGTAAGGGTAGTAACCCGCCGCGACGCGCGCGTCATCGTCCGCCACCTCCTGCCAACCCTTGTTTATCCTTCCCGAAAACGGAGAAACGCCGTAGTTGAATAGCTGAAACAGGCCGAGCGCCAGCACGAAGCAATCCTGAGCCTCGGCCAGGTCGGCGCCGACACCCTTGTTTTTCAGTACCTCCGGCGCGACATGACCCTTGGCGGGAGGTGTCGCCGGAAAGTAGTTTCCGTTGCCCGAAACGACCGAATAGCTGTCACAGTCGAGAAGGGTAACGCTGCCGCTGTTTCTGTTCGCCAGTATGTTCTTCGGCTTGAAATCAACGCAGTAAACATTCCTGGAGTGCAATTCACCCAGCAATTTGCACAGATTGGTGGCGATCGCCACCTTTCTTGGCAGGGCGAGCCTGTGCCCGTCAAGACCCATCATCCTGCCTGACGACGAGTCGAGGTAGGCATCGAGGGTAACTGCTTCCAGCAGGTCGACCTTCGGCATCAGGAGGCCAACAGGCTGCAGCCCCCTCCCGAACGCCGACTTGCCGTAGACAATCTGTTGCGGCCAGGCATATTGGGGGTAGTGGGCGCCGGAACCCAGGGCAGTCCACAACTGCGCCGGCACTTTTTCGACGAGGACGCCGATCTTTTCTGCATCAATGGTCTTGGGGTCGAGATAGATCTTTGCCGCGCTGTCGGCAAGCCGCGCTGGCGCGTTGACGGCGAATACATTCGCGGCGGCACCGCTGCCCAGCTTTTCGCCAAGGGCAAGTTCCTCGATTGCCGACCCTGAATTGATGTAATACCTGCTCATTTTTCCCGGAACATCAACCACCCCTGGACAACTGGAGAAATCGTCGCAGCGACAAGGCGCAAGCCAACCCGCTCCTGCATGAGCAAAATCCTTTCAATTTCCATACAGGGACGAATCAACTCGGCGGGCCATCACACTGCTTGCGGACCGGGCGGATGGCCGCCACCGCCCGGAATAGTAACATCCCGGGGCAGTCAACGATTTTGCGGGAAATGGGTATCCTTGACATTGCCCTTTTGCTACCAAGGAGCTTTCCCGTGCCCCCTTCAGAAGAGAAGCTTGAAGACCAGGCAAAACTCTTTGCCAACGTCGTGTTTTTTGTTGTTTCGGCAAGCTTGATGCTGGCAGCCACCCTGTTCAAACCCGTGGCGCTGGATCTGTTTGGCAATGTGGTCGGCGAACACATCTCGTTCATTGCCGCGACGCTCGGCATCTTCTGGTTGGCCTCGAAACGACCGCAACTGGCTTTGTTGGCCATCGATCGGCAATGCCGAAAATACGGGCATGTGCTGGAGGGAGATTCGCGGGTCTGCAAACGCTGTTTTCAGACGGTTTGATTCTGCGTCGAGTTTGTCCGCTCGACGGTTCAGCGCGGCTCAGCGTCCCAGCAGCATGGCAATGAAGGCCTGACGAATCTCGGGTGTCACTTCGCGGCGGGTGACGAAGGCCGGTGCACCGTCAGCGGTCCATTCGAGTCCCCAGATCGGTGCAATCCGCGTCGGCAGCAACGCATAGCGACCGTCGCCGACAAAGCCCGGCCGGGTGGCATCGGCAATCAGGAATCCGTCGGAAAAGCGCCGGAAGCGTTCCAGGTCTTCTTGTCGCCGGGGATGATCGCCAACCACGCGCGCCACGGCCGCCTGATCCATCAGCGGGGCTGACTCGCCCGGGTAGTGGCGCACCTTCCAGCCCAGATGGAAGGCATCGGTCTGCAGCCGCCCTTGATGCACATAAAGCGTGCGCCAGAGCACTTGATTGGCCATGGTTGGCTTGATCACCGCATTGGGAGCCGGGTGGCCCCGCGCAGCGACGACGTCGCGCAGGGCGGTTTCGGCGCGTTGGTGTTGCAACATGCCGAGTCCGAGGTAGGCTGCCGCCAGGGTCAGGCCGACAGGTGCCCAGTGACGCTGCGGCCGCCGTAGCGCCAGGGCCAGCGGCACCAAGAGCAGCAGAGTGAATAGGGGATCGAAGACGGCAATCAGGTTCCATGCTTCCTTGCGTTCGGAGAATGGCAGCCAGAGATGCGTGCCGTAGCTGGTGCAGGCATCGAGCAGGCCGGCAACACCGTAACCCGCCAGGCTGTAGAGATAGATCCTGGGGAAGCTCAGGGTTTTCCGCAGCAATGGCCACAGCAGCAATGCGGCAATCAGGGCGCCGATGGGTGCAAACGCCAGGGCGTGGGTGAAGTGGCGGTGGTAGTCCAGCACCAGCAGGACATCGTCCGGACTTTGGATCAGGGTATCCGCATCCGGCAGCATGCCGCCAACCATGCCGACAGCCGCAGCGAGTCGGCGCTGGTGGGACGGCGCCAGGGTGGCAGCCAGGGTGGCGCCGAGCACGCCGTGGGTTATCAGGTCCATTGCGGCATTTTACGGTCTGGGCAGGCGAATCCCACCAAGGATCGTTGTCCGCCTGTTCTGCCGCCGCAGCAGTCGCCTTCCTGCAGCCAGCAAAGCCAGCCAAGGTGCGTTGGGCTAGAATTCCCGCTTCCCTATTAAGGAGCACGACATGAAGATCGGCTTTATCGGCCTCGGCATCATGGGACGCCCGATGGCCCTCAATCTCTTGAAGGGCGGCCATCGGGTCACGGTCTGGGCGCGCCGGTCCGAATCAATGCGGCCGCTGCTCGAAGCCGGCGCGCTGGCTGCCGCGAACGCCACCGACGCCACACGCGGCAACGAACTGGTGATCTCGATGGTCGCCGATGCGCCCGACGTCGCCGAGGTCATGCGCGGCGTCACGCAGGGCGCGGGGTCCGGCCTCGTCGCAGTCGACATGAGCACCATCGCCCCCGCCGCCGCGCGCCGGATCGGCGTCGATCTCGCGGCCGCCGGCATCGATTTCATGGATGCGCCGGTCTCCGGCGGCGAGGTCGGCGCCATCGCCGGCACGCTGTCGATCATGGCTGGCGGCTCCGAAGTGGCTTTCGCTCGCGCCAGGCCCGCGTTCGAGTGCATGGGCAAGAACATCGTCCATGTCGGCGCGTCCGGCGCCGGCCAGGTGGCCAAGGCGGCCAACCAGATCGTCACCGGCATGGGCGTGCTGGCGGTCGCCGAGGCCTTTGCTTTTGCGGCAAAAAACGGCGTCGACCGCGGCAAGGTGCGCGAGGCGTTGCTCGGCGGCTTCGCCTACTCGAAGATCCTCGAGAACCACGGCCAGCGCATGCTCGACCGCAATTTCAAGCCGGGCTTCAAGAGCTGGATGCACGAAAAAGATCTCAACATCGTCATGCAGACAGCGCACGAACTTGGCCTCTGCCTGCCCGGCGCGGCGGCGACGGCGCAGATGTTCAACGCCATGGTCGGCTCCGGCATGGGCGAGGAAGATTCGATCGCCGTACTGAAACTGCTGGAACGGCTGTCGGGGCAGGAATGAAGGTCGGCTTCATCGGGCTGGGCGCCATGGGGCGCCCGATGGCGCTGCATCTGCACGCGGCCGGCCACGAACTGGCCGTCTGGGCGCGCCGTCCGGAAAGCGCCGCCGGTCTGCCGGCGACGTTCTGCGCGACACCGGCCCAACTCGGTCGCTGCTGTGATGTCGTGTTCACCATCATCACCTCGAGCGCCGATGTCGAGGCCGTCGCCCTCGGCGCGGACGGCCTGATCCACGGCATGGCCCCCGGCTCGGTGCTGGTCGATTGCTCGACCATCGCCCCCGATGCGACCCGCCGCATCGCCGCAAAGCTCGGCGAGCAAGGCATCCACATGCTCGACGCGCCGGTTTCGGGCGGCGCCCAGGGCGCCATCGATGCGACGCTGGCGATCATGGCCGGCGGCGATGCGGCGGTGCTCGAACGGGTGCGCCCGCTGCTTGACTGCCTTGGCAAGCGCATCGTCCATATCGGCCCGAACGGCGCCGGACAGGTGGCCAAGGCCTGCAACCAGATGATCATGGTCGCCGCCATCGAGGCTGCCGCCGAAGCGATGCGCCTGGCCGCCGCGTCCGGCGTCGATTGCGCCAGGGTCAGGCAGGCGCTGGCCGCCGGCTCGGCGGCGTCGCGCGTCCTCGACGTGATGGGCGAACGCATGGTCACGCGCGACTTCGCGGCCGGCATCGAAGCCCGGCTGCATCACAAGGATTTCGGGCTGGTGCTCGAAGCCGCGCGCAAATCCGGGGTTCCCGTACCGTTGACCGCAACTGTCGCGCAGCAACTCAACGCGCTGATGGCGCAGGGCTGGGGCGCGGACGATACCGCCTCGCTGCTGCGCGTGCTCGAACTTTCCCAAACCTGAAAAAAGCAGTTGAGACGCAGATTGCCGCAGATCAGGCGCTCTTGCAGGGACTCCGGGCAATCACCCTGAGGGTGAGCGGCAGTCATTCACCAAGTCACTGTATTCAATCTGCGCTTATCTGCGAAATCTGCGTCAAATAG
>Ga0209391_10002308_pt1 | contig 9995 bp, 5 predicted proteins | sample PPLLak3March2015_FD_187246 | JGI IMG/M metagenome (GOLD analysis project Ga0209391, IMG submission 187246) | Freshwater sediment microbial communities from Prairie Pothole Lake near Jamestown, North Dakota, USA - PPLs Lake P7 Core (1) Depth... | ecosystem: Environmental > Aquatic > Freshwater >... | reverse complement strand
GGCGACGGAACGCGGTCAGGCCAGGGGCCTTGCGGGAACGGCCGCTCTTGACCTCCAGGCCCCACACCTCGGCCCCGAGCTCCACCACGAAGTCCACCTCGTCGCGATCCGAGCGCCAGTAGTGCATGGCGTCTCGCGCCTGCGGCAGGTGGTTCAGCAGGTGGGCGCCGACGGCATTCTCGACGAGCCGTCCCCACCAGTCGGGCGAGGCCACGGCCTGCTCGAACGACAACCCGCCCAGCGCGCTCACCAGCGCGTTGTTCCACAGCACCAGCTTGGGGCTGCTGGCCCGCCGCCTCACCTCTCCCCGGGCGAACACGGACAGCCCGCTCACCAGGAACGCGCTCTCGAGCAGCGTCAAGTAGTGGGCCAGCGTGGTGGTGTTGCCGGCGTCCAGTAACTGGCCCAGCATCTTGTTGTAGGACAGGATCTGCGCGGGATAACCCGCCGCCATCAGGAAGAGATGGCGCAGCAGCGCGGGCTTGGCCACGCGCTGCAGCTGGAGCACATCGCGCGCCAGCACCGTCTCAATCAGCGAGTCGCTGACGTACTGCCGCCAGTCCGCGACGTTGTCGGCGAACGCCGCCGCCCCTGGATACCCGCCGAAGTAGATCCACCGGTCCAGCGACCAGCCGAAGGCCGCCCGGCATTCGGGATACGTCCAGTGCGGACAGCGGTGGAGGAAGAAACGGCCCGCCATCGACTCGGACAAGCCGGCCTGCAGCAGCAGCGCCGACGAGCCGAGCACCAGCAACCGGATGTGCCTCGCAGCGGGTGAACCCGCGTCCCACAGCCGCTTGGCCGCCTCGCTCCACCCCCGCACCTTCTGAACCTCGTCCAGCACCAGCAGTACGGGCACACCTTCGGCAGCGGCGCGAACCTCCGCCACGCGCCACTGCGTCTCGATCCATTCAGGGCCTGGCGGGATGGGGCCATCGGCCGACGCGTAAACGGCCGGGCCGCCGATTCGGGCCATGACCTGCCTGGCAATCGTCGTCTTACCCACCTGGCGCGCGCCGACAAGAGCGTGGATGACCCCTGGGTGCGAGGGCAGAAACGCCAGCAGGCGGGGAACGAGAGGACGCTCGAAGGAGACAGAGTGGTTGAAGACCATGTTTTTACTCAATCACTGAGTATTATTACTCATCTAACAACGGTAATCAATGGCGAGTCAGCCTTTCCGGCCAGCCTTCAGCCTCCTTCTGGCCAGCGCCGTCGGCACCGTCGAGCTGGCGCCGGGTCGCGACGGGGCGGTCGTTCCCGGGGCGCCCGGGCCGACCGCCGCGCGGGATCCCGCTGGCGTCCCCGATCCCCGGCGACAGGAGGCGGAGGGCGCGGTTTCTGCGTTATAGGAATTGTGCGAGCAGACCGCCCGCGATACGCTGGAGAGACATGCGACAAGCGGTTCCAAGACCCGTTCTCGCGCCTCCTGCGGGCCGCACGCAGGTCTTGGAACCGTGTCCGTGAAGGAGGTTCTACCATGAACGTCACGCGCAGAGAAGCTCTGTCCACTCTCGGTGTGAGCGCCCTGGCCCTGGCTGCCGGCAGCCGCGACCTTGCCGCCGCCGCCCCGGGCCTGCCTCAGGCCGCCTCCGGGCCCTACACCCTCGCGCCCCTCCCCTACGCCTTCGATGCCCTCGAACCGCACATCGACGCGCTGACGATGCAGATTCACCACGGCCGGCATCACCAGGCCTACGTGAACAACCTGAACACGGCGCTGGCCGGCGCGGGCGAAGCCGGCAAGGCGCCGCTCGACGATCTGCTGAAGAACCTGGCCGCCCTCCCCGAGCCCGCGCGCACGGCGGTCCGCAACAACGGCGGCGGCCACGTCAACCACGTCCAGTTCTGGACCGTGCTGGCGCCGGGCGCGGGCGGTGCCCCGACGGGCGCGATTGCCGACGCGATCACCGGCACGTTCGGCAGCTTCGACGCCTTCAAAGACCAGTTCTCCAAGGCCGCGATGGGGCGCTTCGGCAGCGGCTGGGCCTGGCTGAGCGACGAGAAGGGCAAGCTCGTCATCCACAGCACGGCCAATCAGGACACGCCGTCGATGGAGGGCAAGCGGGCGATCTTCGGCCTCGACGTCTGGGAACACGCCTACTATCTCAAGTACCAGAACCGCCGGGCCGACTACGTCGGTGCGTTCTGGAACCTCATCAACTGGGCCGAGATCAACAAGCGCATGAAGGGCTGACGTGTTCCTTCGCGACCTGGTCGTGATCCTGACGGCGGCCGTGGCCGTCGTCCTGGTGTTCCGCCGCCTCCAACTGCCCGCCATCGCCGGCTTCATCGTCGCCGGGGCGCTGCTGGGGCCGTCGGGGCTCGGCTGGGTGGGCGATGTCGAGAACATCGGGCGCCTGGCCGAGATCGGCGTCGTGCTGCTGCTCTTCACCGTGGGCCTCGAGTTCCCGCTCAAAGAGATGCACCGCCTGCGGCGGGTGCTGACCGTTGGCGGCGGGCTGCAGGTGGGGTTGACGACGATTGCCACCGCCGCGATCGCGGCCGCGTGGGGCGCCGGCGCGCCGAAGGCCGTCTTCCTCGGATTCCTCATCGCGCTCTCGAGCACGGCGATCGTGCTCAAGGGTTTGACCGAGCGCGGCGAGGTCGACGCCCCCCACGGCAAGCTCATCGTCGGCATGCTGCTGTTCCAGGACCTGAGCGTCGTGCCGATGATCCTGCTCGTGCCGGCGCTGGCGGGGCAAGGGGGCGACGTCGTTGAGCTGGGTCGCGTGCTGGTCATGGCCGTGGTGGTGGTGGCCGCGGCCCTCGCGCTCGCGCGCTGGGTCGTGCCGCGCGCGCTGCACTTCGTGGCGGCCTCGCGCGGGCGCGACCTGTTCGTGCTGGCCGTCGTCCTGGTCGGGGCGGGCATCACCTGGATGACGTCGCTCGCCGGGTTCTCGCTGGCGCTCGGCGCGTTCCTCGCCGGCATGGTGCTCGCCGACTCGGAATACGGCCACCAGGCCCTGTCGGACTCGCTGGCGCTGCGCGACCTGTTCACGAGCCTGTTCTTCGTCTCGATCGGCATGCTGCTCGACCTCCGGACCGGGTTCGACCAGCCCGCCATGGTCGCGGGGGTCGTGGCGGTGGTGCTGCTCGGCAAGGCCGCGATCGCGGCGTTCGCGGGCCTGGTCCTGCGTTTTCCCGTGCGCGTCGCCCTGCTCGCGGGGTTCGGCGTTGCCCAGATCGGGGAGTTCTCGTTCGTGCTGGGCCGGCAGGGCGCGGACCTCGGCCTGTTGACTGCAGGCGAGCTCCGGGTGTTCTTCGCGGCCAGCGTCGTCACGATGTTCATCGCGCCGCTGGCGCTGCGGTTCGGGCCGGGCCTCGCCGCGGGCGCGTCCCGCCTCGGAGGCCTCCATCGCCTCGATTCGGCGACATCGGGTGCGCTGGCCATGCCAGCCGGCCAGCCCGATCCGCAGGTGGTCATTCTCGGGTACGGCGTGGGCGGCGAGCTCCTGGCCGAGGTGCTCAACGAGGCGGGAATGCCGTTTGCGGCCCTCGATCTGAACGCGCAGCGGGTACGCCAGGCGAGGCGGCAGGGAACGCCGCTGTACTACGGCGACGTGACGAGCCGCGAGATCCTCGAGCGCGCGGGCGTGGCGAACGCCAGGCAGGTGGTGGTGCTGGTGAACGATCCGAGGGCGACGCTGCACGCTGTCCGGGTGGCCCGCGAGGTCGGTCCGAAGGCGGTCATCATCGCCCGCGCCCGGTATGTCGGCGAGACGCCGGCGCTGCTCGCGGCCGGCGCCGACGAGGTGGTGGCCCAGGAACTCGAGGCCTCATTCACGATCATCGAACGCGTGACGCGGGAAGCGCGGTTGCCGAGGCCGGGCCGCGCGGTATCGCCGGGCCGGCGCGACGCCGGCGACGTCGGAGCGCTGCCTGCTGGCGGCGCGCAGCTCCCTGCCGGGCTCGAGGTCGAGAGCGCCGTGGTGCCCGAGGGCGCCTGGATTGCCGGCCGCAGTCTGGCCGACGCGGACCTCCGGCGCCGCACGGGCGCCACCCTTGTGGCGTTCACGAGAGAGAGCGACACGGCCGTGCATCCCTCGCCCGGCGACGTGCTGCAGACAGGCGACGTCCTGACGCTTGTCGGGAAGGCGGAGCAGATTGCCGCCGCGTGCGAGTTGCTTCGGACCGGGCCGGACGGCCGGCCCTGATCCGCCGAAGCCTCTCCTGAGGCTGCCCCGACAGGGCCGGGGGCGCGGCGCCAGTTATGCCAGCGCGGCCAGCAGCCGGTCGATCTCGTCTTCGGTGTTGTAGAAAGACGGGCTCACGCGGCACTGCCCTCCCCTGAGCGAGATGCCGATCCCCTGCTCGCCCAGGCGTGCGTGGATTGCGCGGTTGGCGTCCTCAGACGAGGCCGTGAACGTGACGATGGCCGAGCGTTCACCGTCGTGCGCGGCCGGCGTGACGATGGTCAGGCCTCGCGCCCGCAGCCCGCTGATGAGGCGCGAGGTCAGCTCCAGCACGCGCGCGTGGATCGCGGGCACGCCGAGGTCCAGGATCATCTCGAGCCCGGCGGTCCAGGCGTGGAAGAGCGAATAGGCAAGAGAACCCGTCTCGTACCGCTGGGCGCTCGGCAGCCATCGAAGCTCGTGCAGGTTGTCCTCGGCCGCGAACATCCCTGGGAGAACGGGCTGGACGCGGTCCCACGCGCTCTGCCGAACGTACACGTAGCCGGTGCCGTGCAGCCCGAGCAACCACTTGAATCCGGCGCCCGCCAGCACGTCGATTCCGTCGTCGTCGACATGCAGGGGCGCGACGCCTGCCGCCTGCACGCCGTCCACGACGAAGAGCGCGCCGCGATCGTGCGCGATGCGGCCGATGCGGCGAAGATCCGATCGGAACCCCGTCAGGTGATTGACCGCGGACACCGCGACGATGCGCGTCCGTTCGTCCACCCGCTCCGCGACCCGGGCCGGATCGAGACGCCGGTCGTCCCCGAGCGGGACCACACGCACGTCGACCCCCCGCGCGCGCAAGGCCAGCCACGGGAACGTGTTGTTCCAGTGCTCGCCGGACGGCACGACCACGTTGTCGCCGGGAGCCCACGGATAGCCGGCGGCGGCGAGCCCCAGGCCCACGCCGGTGCTCGTCACGAGCGCGTACTCGTCGGGCGAGCCGCCGAGCAGGCGCGAGAGGAGCGGCCTCACGGGGTGCCGTGCCGGCGGTCGCTTGTCGGGCGCGGCGGCGGCCTGGTCCAGATACTCGTCCAGCCTGCGGCGGACGGGAAGGCTCAACGGCGACTCCGCGGCGTTGTTGAGAAAGACCATCCCGTCGGTCACGGGAAACTGGCGGCGGATTGCGGCGACGTCCATAGACGGGCTCCTGCAAGCGCGAAGCGCGGACCGTATTCTATGGCACGGCCGCCGGTCCGCGCTGGCCGAGGGCCGGCGCACGGGAATCCGCGCTAGAATCTGCGCGGAGACGTGCCCATGAAGCGCCTGCCCGTCGCCCTGCTGTCGCTCGCCATCGTCGCTGGCACCGCCCTGCTCACGGCAAAGCCGCCGGGCCAGGAGGCCCGGTTCAGCGAGTCCTTCTTCGAGCGCCTCGCGTGGCGCAACCTCGGCCCATTCCGGACGGGTGCCTGGATTACGGCCATCGCCGTGCCCGAAGCGCCGCTCGCCTCGCACCTCTACACCTTCTACGTCGGCACGCGGAACGGAGGGGTGTGGAAGACCACGAACAACGGGACGACGTTCGAACCGGTGTTCGACGCCCAGCCGTCGCTCTCGATTGGCGCAATCGAGGTTGCTCCGTCGGACGAGAACACGGTGTGGGTGGGAACGGGCGAGGCGTACCAGGCACGCAGCTCGTATTCGGGCGACGGCGTGTACAAGTCGGCCGACGCGGGCAGGACCTGGGCGAACATGGGCCTGCGCGAGTCGCACCACGTCTCGCGCATACTCATCCACCCGACGAAGCCGCACGTTGTCTACGTCGCCGCCATGGGCCACCTCTACACGCCCAACGCCGAGCGCGGGCTCTTTGTCACGGAGGACGGCGGGAAGACCTGGAGGAAGTCGCTGTACGTCGACGAGAAGACCGGCGTCATCGACGCCGTGATGAGCCGCCGCGACCCGGGCGTCATCTTCGCGGCGACGTACGAGCTGGCGCGCAAGCCGTGGGATCTCGATATCGGCGGCCCGAACAGCGGGATCTGGAAGACCACCGACGGCGGCCGGAAATGGACGCGCCTCGGCGGCGGCCTCCCCACGGGGCGGATCGGCCGCATCGGCATCGATCTCTATCAGGCGGACCCCGACGTGCTCTACGCCGTCATCGAGAACGCGAACGCGCGGAAGCCCACCGACCAGGAAGCGAAGCGCGACGCCGGGCGGCCGAAGCCCAGCGAGTTCGTCGTCGGCAATCACGTGTATCGGACCCGCGACGGCGGGCGGACGTGGCGGCTGACCCATGCCGGGGACCTCAGCATCGGCAGCAAGGCGGCCTATTCGTTCAACATCCTGCGGATCGATCCGGGCGACCCGGAGCACCTCGTGGTCCTCTCGGACTCGATGCCCAACTCGAGCGACGGCGGCAAGACCTGGCAGGGCACGTCGTGGCCGCCGAAGGGCATGTTCGTGAAGGCGTTCGGCGACTTCCGGGCCCTCTGGTGGGACCCGCAGAACCCGGACCGGATCCTGGCCGGCAGCGACGGCGGCTTCTACGTGTCCTACGACAGGGGCAAGACGGCCGATCACTACATGAACATCCCCGTCGGCGAGTTCTACGCGATCGACACCGACATGGCCGACCCGTACCACGTCTACGGCGGAATGCAGGATCACGACTCGTGGAAGGGCCCGAGCAACAGCTGGTCGGGCGAAGTGAACGCCGCCGACTGGATCACGGTCGGAACCGGCGACGGGATGTACAACCGCGTCGACCCGACCGAGGCCCGCTGGCTCTACAACACCTCCCAGTTCGGTGACCACAAGCGCGTGGACCAGGCGCAGCGCACGATGACCGACATCATGCCGAGGCGCGCGAAGGATCAGGCGGCGCTGCGCTGGAACTGGAACACGCCGCTGGTGCTCTCGCCGCACAATCCCCGGATCCTCTACACCGGCGCCCAGGTGCTGTTCCGCTCGCTCAACCGCGGGGACTCGTGGCAGGAGATCAGCCCCGACCTCACCACCGACGACGACGGCAAGACCTTCGGCCGGGGCCACATCCAGTTCTGCACGATCACCACGATCTCGGAGTCGCCCCTCGCGCCGGGCGTCATCTGGGTCGGCACCGACGATGGCAGGGTGCAGGTGACGAGGAACAACGGCGCCACCTGGGCCGACGCGACGCCGGCCATCGAGAAGGCCGGCGGGCCGCGCGACCGCTGGGTGAGCCGAGTGTTCGCGTCGGGCCATCAGCCCGGCACGGCCTACGCGGCGAAGAACGGGTACCGTCACGACGACTTCACGCCGTACCTGTTCAAGACGGCCGACTACGGCGCCACGTGGACGTCGATCGGCGGCGGATTGCCCGACCAGCCGATCAACGTCGTGTGGCAGGATCGGGCGCACGCCGGGCTGCTGTTCGCGGGCAACGACAAGGGCGTCTGGGTATCGATCGACGACGGGGTTCGGTGGGTGCGGATGAAGGGCACCCTGCCGAACGTGCCGGTGCATGACCTGCTCGTGCATCCTCGCGAGCACGACCTCGTCGTCGGCACCTACGGCCGGGGGATCTACATCGCGAACGTGTCTGCGCTGCGGCAGCTGGACGAGACGGTGCTGGCCCAGGACGTGCACGTGTTCGACATCGACGCGGAGCGTCACTTCCAGACCAGCGGCTGGGGCAACTACGACTTCTACGGCGATCGTCACGTCACGACGCCGAACGAGCCGAACGCGCTGTCGATCAACTACTATCTGCGGGACAGGCAGGACCGGACCGTGTCGATCACGGTCGCGGACCTGTCGAACCGGCTGCTGCGGACCCTCCCGGGGACGTCCCTGCAGGGCCTGAACACCGTGCGATGGGACATGCGCGATGCCGGCGGCGTCCTGCAGCCGCCCGGCGAGTATCTCGTGACCGTCGGGTTCGACGGCCGCACGTTCGCGAAGACCGCGAGGATTCGGAACCCCGACCGATGACCAAGAAGACCACCGCCGGACCACTGCCCCTCTTGCCCCTCGGCGATGAGCCGGTGCCTCTCTCCTTCAGTCGGGGCGCCAGGGAGCCGTACGGCATCCGCTGGTTCGGCAGCACGGCGCTCATCGGGCACCTGCGGCACCTCGGCGCCGAGCGACTCGCGTCGGGCCAGATGGACACGCGCGACTGGATGCGCCCCCAGCCGCCGGCCGACCTGCTCCGCGAAGTGGCGCGCGTGCTGGAGGCGCCTGGCAGCGGTGACACGCTCACCGAGCGCCTCGGCCGCGCGGTCTGGATCGACTTCGTCGCCGACACGGGCGACGACAGCGACGTCAGCGCGGCGGTGGCTCGCATGGTGGCCGGCGAGTACGCCCTGCAGGACGGGTCCGGCCGCGTGCTGCCGCGGGGCGATCTGCTCATCTTCGGCGGCGACACCGCGTATCCGCTCAGCTCGGCGCCCGAAATCGCGCGCCGCCTCATGCAACCGTGGAACCGGGTGCTCCGCCGCAAGGGCCTCCCCGACCGGGCGAGGGTCATGCTGGGCATCCCCGGGAACCACGACTGGTACGACGGCCTCGACGGGTTCGCGCGCATGTTCCGGCTGAACCCGCTGCGCGAGCGCGCCGAGCTCTCGAACGACGCCGATCTGCGGGAGCAGCTGCGCCAGGCCGAGAGCGAGGATCCGCACGAGTCCAGCCGGGCCATCGGGCGGGTGTACCAGCAGCTGCACCTGGACGAGCTGGTCGGATCGCTGGGGCTGGCTGAGCAGGCGATGTCGGAGGCGCTCGCCGTGCTCACCGGCCGCAAGGTGAAGAAGATGGCACGGCTCTGGCTGATCGGCTATCGGGCGGTGCAGGAGGCGTCCTACTGGCTGCTGCCCCTTGCGCCGAACCTGGACCTGTGGGGCGTGGATCGGCAGCTTCGCACGCTCGACTTCCGCCAGCGCCTGTTCTTCAACGACCGCCGGACAAGCGCCCCGGTCGCGCGCCGCATGGTGGTCTCGCCCGATCCGGCCATCGCGATGGGCGAGCCGAACAGGCCCGGCGTGGAGATCGTCGCGGCGTGCGGCCTCGATCTCAAGCAGGATCCGACCTGCTACGTGACGGGCGACAGCCACCACTACGAGCGGCGGGCCGTCGGACCGTCGATGCAGGTGATCGCCGGCGGCGGCGGAGCGTTCGTCCACGGCACGCGGGTGCACCCGTACCGCCGCGGCAAGGCGCCGGCCTGCGCGTTTCCGGACGCGCAGACCAGCCGCCGCCTCGCCGCCAGCGTGCCGCTGCAACTGGTGCTCGGCACGGCGGGCCTGCTGCCGCACGCGGTGTGCGCCGGCCTGGCGGCCGTCCAGCTCTGGGCGTTTCGCGGCGGGCCGTGGACGGGTTGGTCCGTCACCGCGCTGGTCGCCGCGGTCGCGTCGTTCTCCATGTTCCAGGCGGTCGTGGAGCGGCGCCAACGCGCGAAGCGCAGCCTGGCGGTCGCGCTGGCGCACGGGCCCGCGCTCGCCCTCGCCCCGATCGGCGTCGCATGGCTGCTCGCGCGCTTCATGCCCGCCGTGGCCTTCAGCTCCGTCAACGTCGCCATCATGGCGCTGGTCGGGCCGCTCATCATCGGGCACTTCCTCCTCACGCTCATCGTCACGGGCCTCGAGCACCACCAGGCCTACGCGGTGCTCGGGCACCCGGGGTTCAAGCACTTCGTCCGCTTCTGCGTGCACCAGGACGGCCGCGTGGAGGCGTGGACCATCGGCAAGGTCGACACCCTCGGCAAGGAGCCGGCTCGCCTGATTGACCACTTCAAGTGGTAACAGGTATTCTTGGCACTTCCGTTCAGTGTGGTGCGCAGACCGTGCCGGCCGCGTTCGGGCCGGCGCGAGGGAGGCCTCCAGTGTCCGCAACCGTCCG
>Ga0209391_10002307_pt1 | contig 9996 bp, 11 predicted proteins | sample PPLLak3March2015_FD_187246 | JGI IMG/M metagenome (GOLD analysis project Ga0209391, IMG submission 187246) | Freshwater sediment microbial communities from Prairie Pothole Lake near Jamestown, North Dakota, USA - PPLs Lake P7 Core (1) Depth... | ecosystem: Environmental > Aquatic > Freshwater >... | reverse complement strand
CCAGGGTTTGAAGCTTGTTGACCAGCAATTCCAGTATGTCTTTTTCATTTTGATCGTGGATCTTTTCAAGCTTCTCAATAGAAGCTTTTTCTCTCACTTTTGCATTCTTATCTTTCTTTGCACGCTGGAATAATTTCTTACCAATTACAACACCTTCTGTTCCGCTTGGAGCCTTCAAAGAAGCATCTTTTGCATCACCGGCTTTGTCGCCAAAGATGGCACGCAACAGTTTTTCTTCAGGTGTAGGATCGCTTTCACCTTTTGGTGTGATCTTACCGATCAGGATATCACCTTCTTTAACCATTGCGCCGATACGGATAATACCATACTGATCCAGGTCTTTAGTGGCTTCTTCTGAAACGTTGGGAATATCCGGAGTCAGTTCTTCCTCACCGAGTTTAGTATCCCTGACTTCCAGTTCAAATTCTGATATGTGAACAGAAGTAAACAGATCTTCGCGGGCAACTTTTTCATTGATTACTATGGCATCCTCAAAGTTGTATCCTTTCCATGGCATGAATGCCACTTTAAGGTTACGACCGAGCGCCAGTTCACCATTTTTCACAGCATAACCTTCCGTAAGGAAATCACCATCTTTAACCCGCTGGCCTTTGGCAACTGCCGGGCGCAGGGTAATGCTGGTTTCCTGGTTGGTTTTGATGAATTTGGTTAACTTATAAATCTGCAGATCATCTTCAAAGCTCACGAGCTTTTGAGATTCGTTGCGCTCATAGCGAACATGAATTTCATTAGCGTCAACAAACTCAACAACACCATCCCCATCAGCATGAATCTGGATCCTTGCATCACGGGCTGCTTTTCCTTCAAGGCCTGTTCCCACAATCGGGGCTTCGGGCAGGATGAGTGGAACTGCCTGACGTTGCATGTTTGATCCCATCAGGGCACGGTTGGCGTCATCATGCTCCAGGAATGGAATCAATGATGCGCTAAGACCAACGATCTGGTTAGGGGCAACGTCCATATATTCAACTTCTCCCGGATCGAGGATCGGGAAGTCGCCGGTTTGACGTGCTTTTATTTTTTCTTCAACGAACATGCCTTTTTCATCCAGTGGAATATTGGCCTGGGCAATTTTTGCCAGGTCTTCTTCTTCTGCACTCAAATAGGTAAGGTCCTTTGTATTTACTTTTCCTTCATTCACTTTACGATATGGCGTTTCGATGAAACCCATATCATTAATTTTTGCGTGAACGCATAGAGTGGAAATCAGACCAATGTTTGGTCCTTCCGGCGTTTCGATGGTACAAAGACGTCCGTAGTGTGAATAGTGAACGTCACGTACTTCAAAGCCTGCACGTTCACGACTCAAGCCACCTGGGCCGAGCGCGGAGATACGACGCTTATGTGTGATCTCACTCAACGGGTTTGTCTGATCAAGGAACTGAGACAACTGTGATGTACCAAAGAATGAGTTGATAACGGAAGACAGTGTACGGGCGTTGATCAAATCAACTGGTGTGAACACCTCATTATCCCTTACGTTCATACGTTCCCGTATGGTACGTGCCATCCTTGCCAAACCAACACCAAACTGTGCGTAGAGTTGTTCACCAACAGTACGTACACGACGGTTACTCAGGTGATCGATATCATCGATCTCGGCTTTACCATTGGTAAGGCGAACGAGATATTTGATGATCTCTATGATATCTTCTTTGGTGAGTGTTTTCTGGTCGAGTTTATAATTCAGGTTCAGTTTGCGGTTGATCTTATATCTCCCCACTTCACCAAGGTCATAACGCTTATCGCTGAAGAATAATTTGTCGATTATACCACGGGCAGTCTCATTATCCGGAGCATCAGCGCCACGAAGCTGGCGATAGATATGCTGAACGGCTTCGAGTTCTGAATTGGCAGTATCCTTATTGAGTGTATTGTAAATGATGGCATAATCGCCGCTCATTTCTTCTTTCTGAATAAATACACTTTTAACATTCAGCTCAGAGATCATGTCTACTGCGCCTTCATCCAAAACAGTATCACGCTCGAGTACTACTTCATTTCTTTCGATAGAAACAACCTCGCCGGAATCTTCATCAACAAAGTCTTCCACCCATGTACGCAGTACACGTGCAGCAAGTCTTTTGCCGAGATGATGGGATAATGTTTTCTTATCTGTTTTCACTTCATCGGCCATGCCAAAAAGTTCCAGGATATCCTTGTCTGTTTCGAAACCAATGGAACGAAGCAGGGTGGTTACCGGGAATTTCTTTTTACGGTCGATGTATGCATACATCACGTTATTGATATCTGTAGCAAATTCCATCCAGGCACCTTTGAAAGGAATAACCCGGGCTGAATATATTTTGGTACCGTTGGGATGTAACGACTGTCCGAAGAATACTCCGGGAGAACGATGCAATTGAGATACAACCACGCGTTCTGCGCCATTAATCACAAAAGTTCCGCGGGGGGTCATGTAAGGGATATTGCCCAGGAATACGTCCTGAACTATCGTCTGAAAATCTACGTGTTCTTCGTCATTACAACTCAGGCGCAATTTGGCCTTGAGCGGAACTGCATATGTAAGGCCACGCTCCATACATTCCTCAATGGTATAACGGGGCGGGTCAATGAAGTAGTCCAAAAATTCAAGTACGAAGATGTTCCTCGTATCGGTGATCGGGAAATTCTCTTTAAATACTTTGAACAACCCTTCGTTGTTACGCTTATCAGGCGTGGTTTCCAGCTGAAAGTAATCCTTGAACGACTGAATTTGAATTTCGAGCAGGTCTGGTGTTGCAGCAAGGTGCTTTACCTTGCCAAAATTCATCCTGTTAGGGAGAGCCACTTTTGTTGAAGACATAAGTTAAAAAGCGCTTTTAAAGATTATATAGACGACAATACAACCAGGCACGTATTCTTAAAAAGAATAGAATCTGTTAATTATCAATCAATTATGATTGTACTGGAACGTCAAAATGATTTTAGGCCTAATTAAAGGAATGCAAAGCTAAGCAAATAATGTGATACTGCGATAAAGTGTTATACTGAAAATGGGGAAATTATGGCTTCTTTTTCTCAATCAAGGCATAATTTCCCCTCAAAACTTTACGAAATCAAGATATGGGCCACTTTACGATCAGTTCGTAAAACCAATACCTATAGTTACCCAGAAACTCTGCAAATTATCAATCCTGAAGCTTTCGTTTTTGTTAGTGGCGAAATTGTAGCCGGCAGACAACAGAAATCCATTGTGGTTAAATTCAGAGAAAGGGATATAGGCACCGATCTGCGGTCTCATTAAAAATCCCCAATTTTGATCTTCAACTACAAAGATATTGAAAAATGCTTCCTGAGAACTGTATTGGGCTCCAAGTCCCAAACCTACAAATGGCCTGATTTTTTTACCGTGTTCAAAATAATAGAACCCATCAATGGTCATTGGTAAATTAAAAATATATCGTTGATTATCAGTTGTGATAGCTTGAGTCTGATCTGCATTCTCATAGGTTTCGCGGGAAACGTATTGCTGATAATTATTCCAGCCAATTGAACCCCCAAGTGAAATGTTTCTTTTTATAAAATGCCTGTATTCAAATTTACCGCCGAGGAATGATGCGTTCGAAATAAATGTTTTGCCCACCGGGAAGCTTACTTCCCAGGAAACGCCATAGAGATTATGCAGCAATTGCGCCTGGGTTGCCGTAGCACTGATGATCAAAATACCAAAGAGGGTGAATAATTTTTTCATGTGCCAGGTTATTTTTGAATATAGGGTGATTGAGCAAATGCTTCCTGAATTCCAGTAACTGTTCTGTTTACATTAGTGGCATCTGTGCTGGACAGAACGCCCGACAATTGGGCAATCCATGCATACTGAAGTTTGCCTGTAATGGGCGCATTTTTAACATCAAAGAATTCGACGATAACGTCCCCGATTTGGTACTCAAAAGTTACCGGTGGCATTGGGTTCCATACAGGCCAGCAACCCCAGAAATCGCACATTACCGGGCCGCCGGGAAATCCCCACCACCAGCCCGGAGGCCAGATAACACCAGTATTAATCTGTCGAATGGCAATTACATCAAGCAGGATATCCGGGCGCTTTGGCCTGCCAATAAAGGTGTATCCCCTGGCATTCATTTGTCTTTTAATCTCACCAACAATAGCGTCAGCTGCAGGGCCTGCTATAAATGTATCCTGTGTTGCTGCGTTAGATACATAAAAGATGGTATCGGAAATATAATAGGTGCTAAAACTGGAAAAATTAGCCTGCCCATCACGGGTTGTTTGCACAACAAAGGCACTTGACAGACGAGATAAATCCGGATTTTTTTTACAGGATACAAAAGTACCCATCAATAATGCTGCGAAAATAAATCGGTGTAATAGCATGCAAATTATTTTATTCAGATGTCCGGCTAAATTAATTCATAAAAGTGAAATGAAAAAATTCCAATATAAATAAGAGGTTTCGGGATAAAAAAAACAAGTCATCCAAATGGATGACTTGTTTCAAATCTTATCAAAAATGCTTACTTCACTTCAACATCAGCACCAGCTTCTTTAAGCTTAGCAACGATATCATCAGCTTCAGCTTTGTTTACACCTTCTTTGATATTCTTTGGTGCACCATCAACCAGGTCTTTCGCTTCTTTCAGTCCAAGACCGGTAAGGTCTTTAACGATTTTCACTACAGCCAGTTTATTGGCACCACCGCTCTTCAACAATACGTCGAATGCGGTTTTTTCTTCAGGTGCAGCAGCAGCAGCGGCCGGACCTGCAGCAACTGCAACAGCAGCAGCAGCTGGCTCAATGCCGTACTCGTCTTTCAGGATCTTTGCTAATTCGTTTACATCTTTCACGCTTAAGCTAACTAATTGCTCAGCGAATGCTTTTAAATCTGCCATGGTATTAAATTTTTACCGTCTTCATATCATTATATAGATCCGACGGTGGGTTTAAAAAAATTGCCCTGATTAATTCACTCCCGGGCCAGGAAGCTATTTTAAAAGTGGGTAGTTGTTGGTTGATAGTTGGCAGAAGGAAATGCCTTTTCCAACAACTATCAACTAACAACTATCAACTGTTAGTTTGCTCTCTCTTCCAGCGCCTTGATGAGTCCGGCCAGTTTGTTACCTGCATTAAGCGCGCTGATAACATTCTTGGCAGGCGACTGCAACAATCCGATGATGTCACCGATAAGATCCTGCTTGCTCTTCAGATCTCTTAAAGCGGCGAGTTGGTTATCACCAACAAATACATCCCCATCTATAAAAGCAGCTTTGAGTACAGGCTTTTCTTTGTTTTTGGGTTCCTTACGGAAGCTGGACAAAATAAGGGCCGGTTCTTTAGCATTTTCCGAGAACATCAGAGCGGTAACACCGTTTAAGGAATCAAAAGTTCCCTTAAATCTGTTTTCGTCCAGTTGCTCCAGTGCTTTACGAATCAAGGTGTTCTTAGCCACCTTCATTTCAACCTTTTTATCGAAGCAAATACCACGAAGCTTCGTGATTTGCTCAACAGAAAGCGATTCTGTATTTGTGATATAAAAATTGTTATACTGAGAGAATTTCTCTTTCAGTACTTCAATTACCTGATTTTTATCTTGCTTATTCATGATTAAGCTTTTAATGGTTTACGTGTTAACCCGGTTGGATTAATGAATTAAAACTTTAGTATCCACTGCAATGGCAGGGCTCATGGTACTGGCCATGAAAACACTTTTCAGATAGGTTCCTTTAGCGGTTGAAGGTTTTGCCTTAATGAGGGCATTCAACAACTCCTGGCTGTTCTCTGAAAGTTTTTCAGGGCTAAAACTTACCCGGCCGATAGATGCATGTACAATACCTGCTTTATCAACCTTAAAAGCCACTTTACCGGCTTTTACATCTTTAACTGCTGCGTTAACGTCGTTGGTGACAGTACCTGTTTTAGGATTGGGCATCAGATTTCGCGGGCCCAGTATTTTACCGAGCTTACCAATTTTAGGCATCACCGAGGGGGTAGCCACAATTACATCGATATCTGTCCAGCCACCTTCAATCTTTTTAATGAATTCGTCGAGACCAACAAAATCAGCGCCTGCATTACGTGCTTCTTCTTCTTTCTCAGGTGTACAAAGTACCAGTACTTTCTTTGTTTTACCCGTACCATGAGGCAGGGTTACTGTTCCACGAACTGCCTGATCGGCTTTCTTTGGATCAACACCAAGGCGGATATGAAGATCAACTGAGCTGTCAAATTTTGTACAATTCACCACCTTTACAAGGGATGATGCTTCTGTAAGTGAATAGAATTTTTTATCATCCACTTTTGTATCTGCTACTTTTCTTTTTTTAGTAATTCCCATCTTAATAGGTTTTAAGGTGTGAACAATTAATTTTCCCAGGGGGCTTTACCATCTAATGTAATACCCATACTGCGTGCGGTACCAGCTACCATTCTCATGGCACTTTCCAGCGTAAAGCAGTTCAGATCGGGCATCTTGTCTTTAGCAATCAGCTCAACCTGCGACCAGGAAACCTTACCTACTTTTGAACGGTTAGGTTCTTTGGAACCACTTTGCAGTTTAGCTGCCTCAAGCAACTGAACAGAAGCGGGGGGAGTTTTAATGACAAATTCAAATGATTTGTCGGTGAAGACCGTAATGAGCACCGGTAATACTTTACCGGGTTTATCCTGTGTCCTTGCATTAAACTGTTTGCAGAACTCCATGATATTAACCCCTTTTGAGCCGAGTGCCGGCCCTACCGGGGGCGCAGGATTAGCCTGTCCGCCTTTTACCTGCAACTTAACAAAGCCTGAAATTTCTTTAGCCATTGTAAATTGTTTTTTTGGTGATAGCGTCCCGTACGTACGGGACTCCCAAATTCATTCAATAAAAAAGAACTTTTAATTGGGGCAGCAAAATTACATTTTTTCCCCATTTCCACCCAAAGAAAATCTCAATTCCCTGAAGAAATAGTTTTTAACAAGGGTAATTTTAGAGAAACTTTTCGTTTTTCGCTGTATATCAATGAATTAACTATATAAAGTTTTACTTTCCAATGGAACTCTGTTTCAAATACAAATCGCTTTTTTTAATATTGCCCCATCGGATCAGCATGCTGATGCCGGATCTCAAAAAATTAACCTGCAACGAAATCGGTTTTAGTATGCCGGGATTTACAATAATTCTTCTTCATTTGAACTGCTGAGAAAAAATTGCAAGTGCTGATATCTTCTGGTTTTATTTTAATCATCCCCTGTTTCTTCATCGGGGTTAGAAATTTTTTTTCAACTTAACCGTTATTTGATGAATTTAAATTCATAATTTTCAACAACGAAGTTTATTTCTTCCAAACTATTACCATTAAAACTCTAACTACCATGGCCAAAGCATCTAAAAAACCTGCCAAGAAAGCAGTGAAAAAAGCTGTTGCTAAAAAAGCTGTAAAAAAAGCAGTTGCTAAGAAAGTTGTAAAAAAAGCTGTTAAGAAAGCTGTTGTTAAGAAAGCTAAAAAAGCCGTTGTAAAAAAAGCTGTTAAGAAAGCTGTCGTTAGGAAAGCCAAAAAAGCCGTTGTAAAAAAAGCTGTTAAGAAAGCAGTCGTTAGGAAAGCCAAAAAAGCCGTTGTAAAAAAAGCTGTTAAGAAAGCAGTTGTAAAAGCAGTCGTTAAAAAAGCGGTTGTAAAAAAGGTTGTTGCCCGTAAAGTAAAAGCCAAAAAAGCAACTCCTAAAACTGTGGTTCAAAATGCCGTAGAAGAAGTAAAAGAATTTTTCAGTAACGTACCAACCTCAATTGAAGAAGTGAAAGACTTGTTCAACTCCGGTGATTCTGATAACAAATAAAAGAGATATTCATTTAAAAAATAAAGCGCGGTGAAAATCACTGCGCTTTATTTTTTAAATGAATTTAATGGTTCAGGTTGATTCTCTTTCGATAATCGTCGGTTCAATTATAATTTGTTGCGGGTCCATTATTTTACTTGTAAGCATATCTATAATTATACCTACAGCCTTCTCTCCTATTGCCCTGATAGGCTGGGCAACAACAGAGATTGATGGAGATCCTAAACGAAAAAGGTCGCTATCATCGAAACAAACCATACCAATTTCACCCGGGATTTTTTTTCCCAGAGTTCTGATTGATTCCAACCCTGCAACACCAAGATAGTTGGTTGTAAAAAACAATCCATCAATGTCTTTGTCTTTTTTCAGCAAATCTGAAATGGCTTTTACCGTATTCCCGTAACTCATATCATAAGGAATTCGCAAAATTATTTCAGATCCTCCTTTGATTTTACTTTTCTCTAATGTTACATTATACCCTCTTTCTCTTTCCATCATCTGGACCTGCATTGAATCAAGCGTTATAAGTGCGATCTTTTTATAGCCCTTATTGATGAGGAGTTCAACACCTCCGGTGGCTCCTTTAAAATTATCTACTGTTACATAACTGGTTTCGAGGTCAGGGAAATAGCGATCTACCAATACTACTGGTTTTTGTTCTGACACCAGTAATTGTACTTCTTTTTTAAGACCCGGGGTGGGAATAATTATAAATCCGTCCATTTGCCTGTGGCGCAGCATGTATAAGAGATTTGTGGCTTTTTCATCACTATTTTCAGTACTGCAAAACATCACGGTATAACCCGCTTTATCTGCTTCGCTTTCAACAAACCGGGCAAGGTTGGCGAAAAAGGGATTCGCTATATCTTCAACTATGAGCCCGAGTGTATGTGTTTGACCGGTCCTCAATCCACGCGCCACCTGGTTTGGCCTGTAATTAAGGCGGGCAGCTGTTTCGATTATCTTTTCTTTTAGATCATCACTGATCCTTTTTTCTTTGGCCTTTCCATTTAATACAAAGGATACGGTTGTTGTTGAAACACCCACTTCCAGGGCAATATCCTTTATTGAAATATTTTTCATCCTTTAAAATTGGCAATTAGGGGGCAATCGTTTCAATGAATATAGCAAAAAAAAAGTCCCGCTGTTGCAGGACTTTTTACTTTTTATTAATTCCATCAGGAAATTTTTTCAACCTGCATATAATTCAATTCCACAGGAGTTGACCTTCCAAATATTTTTACTGTTACTTTTAATTTCTTCTTTTCATCATTTACTTCTTCAATCACTCCATTGAAATCGTTGAATGGTCCATCAATAATTTTAATGGTTTCGCCCACAATAAACGGCTCACTCATTACGATACCGCCTACGCCACTCATCTCATCCACTTTACCCAGCATCTTATTTACTTCCGCTTTTCGAAGCGCTATCGGATTCTCTTTTCCAAGAAAGTGAATAACATTGGTCATGTTTTTGATGGTAGAGATAATATCATCACTCAATTTACCATTTTCAACTTCTATCATCACATAGCCGGGATAGAAATTTCTTTCACGCATTACTTTTTTCCCGTTTTGAACCTTATACACTTTTTCCACCGGGAGAAATATCTGCTTAATTGATTTTCCCCAGTCGTTACGGGCAATATCCTTATCCAGATATTCTTTGATCTTTTTCTCTTTACCGCTTACAACACGCAACACATACCATTTAGTTTCCTGCTGTGAAGTTGCTTCCGTTTGCGTACTGGCTTCCTGTTGGATAGGTGTTTCCATTATTTGAAAAGGGAATAGATGAATTTAAGAAGATTGTTACTTGCCAGGTCCATAAGCCAAACTATGGACGTAATAAACAGGGTAGCCACCAGCACAATCATGGTTGACTGTTGCAACTGGGCCCATGTTGGCCAGGTTACTTTTTCTGTCATTTCCTTATAAGAATCCCGGAAATATGCTTGCACTTTGCTCATAGTATAATAATTAGTGAATTATTGAATTAGTGGATTAGTGGATTAATACAAGGTGAATCTTCTTTACTGGCTGTTCCAATTCGAAAATTCACTAATTCACTAATTCACTAATTCTCCTGCACGGGCACTAGGATTCGAACCTAGATCGAAGGTTTTGGAGACCTCTATTCTGCCGTTGAACTATGCCCGTTTGAAAAGTTGTTAGTTGATAGTTGTTGGTTGGTAGTAAC
>Ga0209391_10002306_pt1 | contig 10006 bp, 6 predicted proteins | sample PPLLak3March2015_FD_187246 | JGI IMG/M metagenome (GOLD analysis project Ga0209391, IMG submission 187246) | Freshwater sediment microbial communities from Prairie Pothole Lake near Jamestown, North Dakota, USA - PPLs Lake P7 Core (1) Depth... | ecosystem: Environmental > Aquatic > Freshwater >... | reverse complement strand
CTCAAGAGTCTGCCGAGCCGCCTCGGCATGGTGCTCGACATGACGCTGCGCGATATCGAGCGCGTCCTGTACTTCGAGGCCTTTGTCGTCGTCGATCCGGGGATGACGCCGCTCAATCGTGCGCAGTTGCTGACTGAAGATGATTACCTGGCCAAGGTCGAGGAATACGGTGACGACTTCACCGCAGTAATGGGTGCCGAGGGCGTGCGCGAACTGCTGCGTACCCTTGACCTCAACCGTCTGGTCGAGACCCTGCGCCAGGAACTGGAGACTACCGGATCCGAAGCCAAGAGCAAGAAGCTTTCGAAGCGGCTCAAGGTGCTCGAGGGCTTCCAGCAGTCGGGCATCAAGCCGGAATGGATGATTCTCGAAGTGCTGCCGGTACTGCCGCCGGACCTGCGTCCCCTGGTTCCGCTGGATGGCGGCCGTTTTGCCACCTCGGACCTGAACGACCTGTATCGCCGCGTCATCAACCGCAACAATCGCCTCAAGCGCCTGCTCGAACTCAAGGCCCCCGACATCATCGTGCGCAACGAAAAGCGCATGCTGCAGGAGGCCGTCGACTCGCTGCTCGACAACGGTCGCCGCGGCAAGGCCATGACGGGCGCCAACAAGCGCCCGCTGAAGTCCCTGGCCGACATGATCAAGGGCAAGGGCGGCCGTTTCCGCCAGAACCTGCTCGGCAAACGCGTCGATTACTCGGGCCGCTCTGTAATCGTCGTTGGTCCGCAACTCAAGCTTCATCAGTGCGGCCTGCCGAAGAAAATGGCGCTTGAATTGTTCAAGCCCTTCATCTTCGAGCGTCTCGAAAAGATGGGTATTGCCAGCACCATCAAGGCGGCAAAGAAGGAAGTCGAAGCCGAAACTGCGGTGGTTTGGGACATTCTTGAAGAAGTCATCCGCGAGCATCCGGTGATGCTGAATCGTGCCCCGACGCTGCACCGGCTCGGCATCCAGGCCTTCGAACCGACCCTGATCGAAGGCAAGGCGATCCAGTTGCATCCGCTGGTCTGCGTGGCATTCAACGCCGACTTCGACGGCGACCAGATGGCTGTTCATATCCCGCTTTCTCTCGAAGCGCAGATGGAGGCCCGCACCTTGATGCTGGCCTCGAACAACGTCCTGTCGCCAGCCAACGGACAGCCGATCATCGTGCCCTCGCAGGACGTGGTGCTGGGTCTCTACTACGCCACCCGCGAGAATGTTTCCGCGCGCGGCAACGGCATGATGTTCACGGATATCTCCGAAATAACCCGTGCCATCGACTCGCGCCAGATCGACCTGCATGCACGCATCACGGTACGGATTCGTGAATACGAACTCGACGCCGACAAGCAGTGGCAGGAAAAGACCACACGCTATTCCACTACCGCTGGTCGCGCCCTGCTGTCCGAAATCCTGCCGCGCGGCCTGCCGTTCAAGGTGATCGACAAGCCGCTCAAGAAGAAGGAAATTTCCAAGCTGATCGACGAGAGCTTCCGTCGTTGCGGCCTGAAGGAGACCGTGGTCTTCGCCGACCAGTTGATGCAGGCCGGCTTCCGCCTGGCGACCCGGGCCGGCATATCGATTTGCGTCGATGACATGCTGGTGCCGACGCAGAAGCACAGCCTGATCGCCGCGGCGGAAACCGAGGTTCAGGAAATCGAAAAGCAATACACCTCGGGTCTGGTCACGGTCGGCGAGCGCTACAACAAGGTCGTCGATATCTGGGGTCGTGCCGGCGATCAGGTGGCCAAGGCCATGATGGACCAGCTTGCCCATCAGACGGTGACAGGCGCCGATGGCAAGCAGGTGAGCCAGGAATCCTTCAACTCCATTTACATGATGGCCGACTCGGGCGCGCGTGGTTCTGCCGCCCAGATCCGCCAGCTGGCCGGCATGCGCGGCCTGATGGCGAAGCCGGATGGTTCGATCATCGAAACGCCGATCACCTCAAACTTCCGCGAGGGCCTCAACGTTCTGCAGTACTTCATTTCGACGCACGGCGCGCGCAAGGGCCTGGCCGATACGGCGTTGAAGACCGCCAACTCCGGTTATCTGACCCGCCGTCTGGTCGACGTCACCCAGGACCTGGTGGTGATCGAGGACGATTGCGGTACCCAGAATGGGTTCGCCATGAAGGCCCTGGTGGAGGGCGGCGAAGTGATCGAACCTCTGCGCGAGCGCATTCTTGGACGCGTCACCACAAATGATGTGATCCACCCCGATACGCAGGATGTGCTGTTCGCCGCCGGCTATCTGCTGAACGAAGATGCCGTTGATGCGATTGAATTGCTGGACATCGATGAGGTTCGCGTACGCAGCCCGCTGTCCTGCGAAACCCGTTACGGTTTGTGCGCCAAGTGCTACGGCCGCGATCTGGGTCGCGGTTCCCTGGTCAATGCCGGCGAGGCGGTTGGCGTTATCGCCGCACAGTCGATCGGCGAGCCGGGTACCCAGCTGACGATGCGTACCTTCCACGTTGGTGGCGCGGCATCACGTTCCGCGGCGCAAAGCAGCATCGAGGCCAAGAGCTCGGGCGTGATCCGCTTTACTGCGACCATGCGTTACGTCACGAATCCAAAGAACGAGAAGATCGTCATCTCCCGCTCAGGGGAGGTAATGATTACCGACGACAACGGCCGCGAGCGGGAGCGTCACAAGGTACCATACGGCGCAACCCTGCTGGCCGACGACGGCAAGGCGGTGAAGGCCGGAACGCAATTGGCCACGTGGGATCCGCACACCCGTCCGATCGTTACCGAGTATGCCGGCACGGTCAAGTTCGAGAATGTCGAGAAGAACGCAACCGTCGCCGAACAGATGGATGAAGTTACGGGCCTGTCGACGCTTGTCGTCATCGACCCCAAGCGTGGTGCCAAGGCGTCCAAGGGCGTTCGTCCGCAGGTCAAGCTGATCGACGAGTCGGGTCAGGAAGTCAAGATTCATGGCACCGACCATATCGTAACCATTACCTTTCAGGTCGGCTCGCTGATTACTGTGAAGGATGGCCAGCCTGTTGCAGTTGGCGACATTCTCGCCAGGATCCCGCAAGAGTCATCGAAGACGCGCGATATCACGGGCGGTTTGCCACGCGTTGCAGAGCTTTTCGAAGCTCGCATTCCCAAGGATGCCGGCGTTCTGGCGGAGGTCACCGGCACCGTTTCCTTCGGCAAGGACACCAAGGGCAAGCAGCGTCTGGTGATTACCGAGCCGGACGGCACGGCGCATGAGTACCTGATCACCAAGGACAAGCATGTCATGGCCCATGATGGACAGGTGGTCAACAAGGGCGAAGTGATTGTGGACGGTCCGGCCGATCCCCATGACATTCTGCGCCTGAAGGGTGTCGAGGAACTTGCCCGCTACATCATCGATGAAGTGCAGGACGTGTATCGCTTGCAGGGCGTCAAGATCAACGACAAGCACATCGAAGTGATCGTGCGCCAGATGCTGCGCCGGGTGGTCATTACTCATCCCGGCGATTCGACTTATATCAAGGAAGAGCAGGTCGAACGCGCTGCGGTACTGGACGAGAATGACAAGCTGATTGCAGCGGGCAAGACGCCGACGATGTACGATTTCATGCTGCACGGCATCACCAAGGCCAGTTTGTCGACCGACTCCTTCATTTCGGCCGCGTCTTTCCAGGAAACCACGCGCGTCTTGACCGAGGCCGCCATCATGGGCAAGCGCGACGAGTTGCGCGGGCTCAAGGAAAACGTAATTGTCGGTCGTCTGATACCTGCGGGCACCGGCATGGCTTACCACCGCACGCGCCGCGGGCAGTCAAAGAGTGGCGCAGAGGCGCAAAACCTGTTTGACCTGCCGGTTGCAGCGGAAGCCACCCCGGCGGCAGCGGAGGATGCGCAAGCAGGTTGACGCTCGCAGGGGACCATTCTATAATCCGGCCTCTTTGCCCTCGGCAGGGGTCGATTTTTTGCAATTTTGCGGTGCTTTTCGCACAGCATTCAGGACACTTAAATGCCTACCATTAACCAACTCGTGCGCAAAGGACGTCAGGCGCCGCAGTCGAAAAGCAAGGTGCCGGCGCTCGGCAACAGCCCCGCTCGGCGCGGTGTATGCACCCGCGTATACACCACTACCCCGAAGAAGCCGAACTCGGCGCTGCGGAAGGTCGCCAAGGTGCGACTGACCAATGGCTTCGAGGTTATTTCCTATATCGGCGGCGAAGGCCACAACCTGCAGGAGCACTCGGTGGTGCTCATTCGCGGTGGTCGAGTCAAGGATCTGCCGGGCGTGCGTTACCACATTGTGCGAGGCAGTCTGGATACCCAGGGTGTCAAGGATCGCAAGCAAAGCCGTTCCAAGTACGGCGCAAAACGGCCCAAGGCCGCCTGATCCGGGTCTTAAGGAGATACCATGCCCCGTCGTCGTGAAGTTCCCAAACGTGACATCCTGCCTGATCCGAAATTCGGCAGCGTCGATCTTTCCAAGTTCGTCAATGTGTTGATGGACAGCGGCAAGAAGTCTGTTGCCGAGCGCATCGTCTATGGCGCGTTTGCGCAGATCCAGACCAAGAGCGGCAAGGATCCACTGGAGGTGTTCACTCTGGCGGTAAATAACGTAAAGCCCCTGGTTGAAGTCAAGAGCCGCCGCGTCGGCGGCGCCAATTACCAGGTGCCGGTTGAAGTGCGTCCGTCGCGGCGCATGGCCTTGTCCATGCGTTGGCTGCGCGAAGCGGCACGCAAGCGCAGCGAGAAGTCGATGGGTCAGCGCCTTGCCGCCGAGTTGCTTGAAGCGTCCGAAGGGCGCGGTGCGGCGATGAAGAAGCGCGAAGAAGTTCACCGTATGGCGGAAGCCAACAAGGCCTTCTCGCACTTCCGTTTCTAAGTAGTGTCGCGTCTCGCCGGGTGACCGGCGTGGCTTTCGTTTTTGTCCGCCGCCCTGTCGCTTTGTGAAACGAGGCGACATGGCGGTTTGGTTTAGATAAGGCAGGTAAATCAAGTGGCCCGCAAGACTCCCATCGAGCGCTATCGCAACATTGGTATTTCGGCACATATCGACGCCGGCAAGACCACCACCACCGAGCGTATTTTGTTCTACACCGGGGTGAACCACAAAATCGGCGAAGTCCATGACGGCGCAGCCACCATGGACTGGATGGAGCAGGAGCAGGAGCGCGGCATTACCATTACCTCGGCGGCCACCACCTGTTTCTGGAAGGGTATGGGCGCGAATTTCCCCGAGCATCGCGTGAATATCATCGATACCCCGGGGCACGTCGACTTCACCATCGAGGTGGAGCGTTCCATGCGTGTGCTGGATGGCGCCTGCATGGTCTACTGCGCCGTGGGTGGCGTTCAACCACAGTCCGAAACCGTCTGGCGTCAGGCCAACCGCTACGGTGTGCCGCGCCTGGCATTCGTGAACAAGATGGACCGCCAGGGCGCCGACTTCTTCAAGGTGCATGACCAGATGCGCATGCGCCTGAAGGCCAATCCCATCCCGCTGCAGATACCGATCGGTGCCGAGGAGAAGTTCGAAGGCGTGATCGATCTGGTCAAGATGAAGGCCATCGTTTGGGACGAGGCAAGCCAGGGAGTAAAGTTCGTTTACAGCGAGATTCCGGCGGACCTCAAAGCCAAGGCAGACGAATGGCGCGAGAAGATGCTTGAGGCCGCTGCCGAGGCGTCCGAGGAATTGATGAACAAGTACCTCGAGAGCGGCGATCTGACCGAAGAAGAAATCAAGACCGGATTGCGTGCCCGTACCCTGAGCGCTGAAATTGTGCCCATGCTGTGCGGCTCTGCATTCAAGAACAAGGGTGTTCAGGCGATGCTGGACGCCGTCATCGAGTATCTGCCGGCTCCGACGGATATTCCGCCGGTCGACGGCATACTTGAAAACGAGCAGCCGGGTGAGCGCAAGCCCAACGATACTGATCCGTTTGCCGCACTGGCATTCAAGATCATGACCGATCCCTATGTCGGGCAGCTGACCTTTTTCCGCGTCTACTCCGGCACGGTCAAGACCGGCGACACGATTTACAACCCGATCAAGGGTCGCAAGGAACGCCTCGGCCGAATCCTGCAGATGCACGCCAACCAGCGCGAGGAAATCAAGGAAGTGTTTGCCGGCGATATCGCCGCTGCGGTTGGCCTGAAAGAGGCCACCACGGGCGAAACCCTGTGCGACCCGGCGCATGTCATCACGCTGGAACGCATGGTGTTCCCCGAGCCGGTGATCCACGTTGCCGTCGAGCCCAAGACCAAGGCCGACCAGGAGAAGATGGGTATCGCCCTGAATCGCCTGGCGCAGGAAGATCCGTCTTTCCGGGTGCGTACCGACGAAGAATCCGGCCAGACGATTATTTCCGGCATGGGCGAGCTCCATCTGGAGATCCTTGTCGATCGCATGCGCCGCGAATTCAGCGTTGAGGCCAACGTCGGTGCGCCACAGGTGGCCTATCGCGAAGCTGTACGCAAGTCGGTGGAGCAGGAAGGCAAATTTGTCAAACAGTCGGGCGGTCGCGGCCAGTATGGCCACGTCTGGATCAAGCTGGAGCCGAATGAGGCGGGCAAGGGCTTTGAATTCGTCGACATGATCAAGGGCGGCTCGGTCCCCCGCGAATTCATACCTGCGGTTGAAAAGGGTCTCAGGGACACCTTGCCCAACGGCGTTCTGGCCGGTTTCCCGGTGGTCGATGTCAAGGTGACGCTGTTTGATGGCTCCTATCACGATGTCGATTCCAACGAAAACGCGTTCAAGATGGCGGCGTCCATGGCTTTCAAGGACGCCATGCGCAAGGCCAGTCCGGTATTGCTGGAGCCGATGATGGCGGTCGAGGTGGAAACGCCGGAAGACTACATGGGCAACGTCATGGGCGATCTGTCCGGCCGTCGCGGCATCGTGCATGGCATGGAAGATCAGGTCGGCGGCATCAAGCTGATCAAGGCCGAAGTGCCGCTGGCCGAGATGTTTGGCTATTCAACCACGCTTCGTTCGCTGTCTCAGGGCCGCGCTACCTATAGCATGGAATTCAAGCACTACACCGAGGCGCCGAAGAATGTCGCCGAAGCCGTTATCAACAAGAAGTGATCGACCAACCATCGTTCTTTAAGGAAAGCAGACATGGCGAAAGCGAAATTTGAGCGGACGAAGCCGCACGTAAACGTGGGGACGATTGGTCACGTAGACCATGGCAAGACGACGTTGACGGCGGCGATGACCTCGGTGCTGTCGGCGAAGTTTGGCGGCGAGGCGAAAGCCTACGACCAGATTGACGCGGCGCCGGAAGAGAAGGCGCGCGGCATCACCATCAACACCGCGCACGTCGAATACGAGACGTCGAAGCGTCACTACGCGCACGTTGACTGTCCGGGACACGCCGACTACGTCAAGAACATGATCACCGGCGCGGCGCAAATGGACGGCGCCATCCTGGTCTGTTCCGCCGCCGACGGCCCCATGCCGCAGACCCGCGAACACATCCTGCTGGCGCGCCAGGTCGGCGTGCCCTACATGGTCGTATTCATGAACAAATGCGACATGGTCGATGACGCCGAACTGCTCGAACTGGTCGAAATGGAACTGCGCGAACTGCTCAGCAAATACGACTTTCCCGGCGACGACATCCCGATCATCAAGGGCTCCGCCCTGAAGGCGCTGGAAGGCGACAAGGGCGAACTCGGCGAGCAGGCCATCATGGCCCTGGCCGACGCCCTGGACAGCTACATCCCGACCCCCGAGCGGGCCATCGACAAGCCCTTCCTGATGCCCATCGAAGACGTCTTCTCGATCTCCGGTCGCGGCACCGTGGTGACCGGTCGTATCGAGCGCGGCATCGTCAAGGTTGGCGAAGAAATCGAAATCATCGGCATCCGCCCCACCACCAAGACCATCTGTACCGGCGTTGAAATGTTCAGGAAGCTGCTGGACCAGGGCCAGGCCGGAGACAACGTCGGCGTCCTGCTGCGCGGCACCAAGCGTGAAGAAGTCGAGCGTGGCCAGGTGCTGGCCAAGCCGGGCAGCATCACCCCGCACACCCACTTCACCTCCGAGGTGTACATCCTGTCGAAGGACGAAGGCGGGCGTCACACGCCGTTCTTCAACGGCTACCGTCCGCAGTTCTACTTCCGCACCACCGACGTCACGGGCAGCATCGAGTTGCCGGCCGGTACGGAAATGGTCATGCCGGGCGACAACATTGCGATGACGGTGAAGCTGATTGCCCCGATCGCGATGGAAGAAGGTCTGCGTTTCGCCATCCGTGAAGGCGGTCGTACCGTCGGCGCCGGTGTCGTTGCCAAGGTCATCGAATAACATTTGTTGCAATACGGCGAAAAGGGCGATAAAATCTTGCCCTTTCGCGATTTGCGACCCTGCTCTTTAAGGATTTGTCATGCAAAGCCAAAAGATACGCATCCGCCTCAAGGCGTTCGACTATCGCCTGATCGACCAGTCGGCGCTTGAGATTGTCGAGACGGCAAAGCGCACTGGCGCTGTAGTGCGCGGCCCGGTGCCGCTGCCGACGCGTATTGAGCGTTTTGATGTATTGCGGTCGCCGCACGTCAATAAGACTTCGCGGGACCAGTTCGAGATTCGCACCCATCTGCGCCTGATGGACATCATTGATCCGACTGACAAGACGGTCGATGCACTGATGAAGCTGGATCTTCCCGCTGGTGTGGATGTCGAGATCAAATTGCAGTAATTCGTATCAGGGGCGCCTGCTTTTTGGCGCCTGTCGCGGTGTCGTTTGCCGCTGAATTTCCGAAGTCGGCCCGGCCAATCGTAGCTGGGGTTTAGGAGAATAAAATGAGTCTAGGCCTTGTTGGACGCAAGGTCGGCATGACGCGCGTTTTCGCCGAAGATGGTTCTTCCATCCCGGTGACAGTGCTCGATGTGTCGAATAACCGCGTCACACAAATAAAGACACCCGAAACGGATGGTTATGCCGCCGTTCAGGTGACCTTTGGCAAGCGTCGTGCCAGTCGGGTAAGCAAGCCGGCAGCGGGGCACCTTGCCAAAGCCGGCGTCGAAGCCGGCGAAGTTCTCAGGGAATTCCGTGTCGCACCCGATCAGCTGGCTGGTTTCAAGCCGGGAGATGTGGTTGCCGCAAGCATTTTCAGTGTCGGTCAGAAAGTTGATGTCAGTGGCACGTCAATCGGCAAGGGTTATGCCGGTGCGATTACGCGGCACCACTTTTCGTCGAACCGCGCTTCCCACGGCAATTCTTTGTCGCACAACTCTGCCGGCTCCATTGGTATGGCGCAGGATCCGGGACGCGTGTTTCCAGGCAAGAAAATGGCCGGACACCTCGGTGACGTTGCGCGTACGACCCAGAATCTGGAAGTCGTCCGCATCGATGAGGCACGCCAACTTCTGCTGGTCAGGGGTGCAGTGCCCGGCGCCAAGGGCGGTGACGTGATTGTCGCTCCGGCCATCAAGGCGTCGAAAGAGCGGGGATGACATGGAACTTAAACTGATTAACGCCCAAGGTCAGGCTGCATCCACAATGACTGCGTCGGATGCACTGTTCGGTCGCGAATTCAACGAAGCACTGGTGCATCAGGTGGTAGTCGCCTATCAGGCCAATGCCCGTGCCGGTAACCGCAAGCAGAAAGACCGCGAAGAGGTGCATCACAGCACCAAGAAGCCGTTCCGCCAAAAAGGAACGGGCCGCGCGCGTGCCGGTATGACGTCCTCGCCGATCTGGCGAGGCGGTGGCCGGATTTTCCCGAACACGCCGGAAGAGAACTTCACCCAGAAGGTCAATCGCAAGATGTATCGCGCTGGTCTGGCCGCGATCCTTTCCCAACTGGCTCGCGAAGACAAACTGGTCGTGATTGATGACTTTGCCATTGAGGCACCGAAGACGCGCCTGTTTGCCCAGAAACTTAAAGCCATGGGTCTGGATTCCGTGTTGCTCGTGACGGACAGTCTAGATGACAATCTGGCGCTGGCATCCCGCAACTTGCCGAATGTTCTGGTGCTGGAAGCGCATCAGGCTGATCCGGTATCCCTGGTGCGTTTTCCCAAGGTGATTTTCACCAAGGGTGCC
>Ga0209391_10002305_pt1 | contig 10006 bp, 6 predicted proteins | sample PPLLak3March2015_FD_187246 | JGI IMG/M metagenome (GOLD analysis project Ga0209391, IMG submission 187246) | Freshwater sediment microbial communities from Prairie Pothole Lake near Jamestown, North Dakota, USA - PPLs Lake P7 Core (1) Depth... | ecosystem: Environmental > Aquatic > Freshwater >... | reverse complement strand
TTGCCGACGAACTCCCCGTAGATGTTCATGATCTCATGGTAGGTGAGCGTGTCCGGTCCGGCGATCTCGAGTGTGCGGTTGCCCTCGAACGGCAGGTCCGCCGCGGAGCGCATCGCCGACGACCGCCCGGCCCTCCATGTGCCGGGAGCGCTTTTCCTTCGGCATGATGCCACCGAGGTAGACGATGCGCCGGACGCCCGCGGCCTCGCAGGCCCTCCGTGCATTTTCGGCTGCGCGACGTTCGATCGGCACGAAATCGCCGCCGGTCCACATCATGTGCACGAGGTAGAAGACGACGTCGGCACCCTCGAGCACCGGGCCGAGCGTCTCGGGCTTCAGCACGTCGGCCGAGTGGCACTCGACGCCTCGCCACTCGCGGGCTTCGAGCACGGCGGCGTTGCGCGCGACCGCACGCACGCGCCAGCCGTGCGCCGCCAGCGCGGGGGCGAGGTTCGAACCCATGTAGCCGCTCGCGCCGAGGACGACTGCGATCCGTTCCCTCGGGCGCCGCGAGGGGCTGGGGGTGCCGCTGTCCATGGAGACGGGGAGTGGATCGTTCATGCGTGTTGTGTTCTCCGCGAAGCGAGGGCGCCGCTCGCGACATACGCTCCGCCGAGCAGCCGCGACTCCACACTCATCCGGCCGAGCTGCTCCTGCAGCAGCTGCCACGGCCGGTCCATGCCGTCGAGCGACGTGACCGACCGCAGCGCAGCCGGCAGCACCAGCCAGTTGACCGGCCGAAGCAGCCAGGGCGCCGCCCACTTCAAGCCCGATGCCACCACGCGCGCGCCGGGCTTCAGGTGGCCGAGGACGTTGGCGATGGCCTCGGGCCGCTGAAGGATGTCGTGCGTGAAATGGAACAGGGCGGCGTCCGCGTTGACGCGCAGGTCGGCGTCCTCCACCGGCGAGCACGTCAGCGTCACGCGTGCCCAGCGCGCCCGTGCCACGCGCCGGCGTGCCTGCTCGACCATCTCGGGAGACTGCTCGATGCCGACGATGCGACCCTTGGGCCCGACCCCCTGCCTCAGAATCGACAGGCTCAGGCCGGTGCCGCAGCCCACGTCGAACACGACATCACCCGGGCGCAGTTCGAGCCTCGAGACGGCTAGGCGCCGTATGGGCTCGAAGAACGCCAGCTCCAGGTCGTAGACGCTCGCGCGGCGGCGGTACTGCTCGAGGGCGGCGTCGCGATCGGGGCCTCGCGAGGAGTGAGTGCGTCGTGGCATGGCGGACGATCATGGTACGTGCAGCCAGCGCGGGAAACCCCTCTGACGTCTCGGCGCCTTCGGGACCGGGGATCCTGGCCGTCACCACCGCCCGTGATCGCCGCGCTCGGCGTTCGTGACCTCCGGCTCGATGGCCGAGGGCGCTCCGAGCGGATGCGCGCCCGGCGGCCGCGCGACGAGGCGGCGCACCCGGAACTGCTCGCCTTCGATCAGTTGCAGCAGGCGTTCGCGCACGGCCTGGTCCGACTCGGTCGGCCGGGTGCGCCAGCGCAGGTAGTCGAGCCAGGTCGGAAACTCGAAGCGCTCGACCCACAGCTCGACGGCGTCGACGTCCTGGCTGATGGACCAGGCACGGGCGCCGTCTCGTCGACGGATTCGACCTACTTCGTTGATCACGGCCGCGAACTCGACCGCGTTCCCGGGCTGCACCCGGTACTCGATGGCCACCACGATCGGACCCGACGCGGATTGGATCTCGACGCTCGGCGGGTTGAGCTCGACCCGGGCGCGCGGGTCGAGCGAGCCGAGCCGCTCGACCGAGATCGGCAACCAGCGCGCTGCCACAAGCGCCACCAGCGATGCGGCCCCGGCGACCGTCAGCGCTTCGCGCAGGCCCACCGCGTGGGCGAACTCGCCCCACCACCAGCTGCCGAGCGCCATGCTCGCGAACGCGACTGTCTGGTAGGTCGCCAGCATCCGGCCGGTCACCCACCGGGGCGAGGAGAGCTGCATGGCGATGTTGTAGTTCGCGAACGCCAGGGTCCACACGGACCCGGCCAGCACGTGCGCGAGCATCGTCAGCGCGTACCAGCGGCTCTGGCCGATTCCGATCATGGCGACGCAGGCCAGCGCGGACAGCAGCCGCAGCAGGATGTCGCTGGTGAACCGGTGGCGCAGCGCGGCGCTGGAGAGCGCGCCGAGCATCGCCCCGACGCCGAACCCACCGAGCAGGATGCCGAAGGTCGCTGCGCCGCCGCCCAGAAGGTCGCGCGCCACGATCGGCATGAGTGCCGGAACGGCGACGATCGGGATCGTGTACAGGGCGCAGCGCAGCAGGATCGCGAGCAGGTGCGGGGAGAGACTCACGTAGCGCAGGCCGGCCGCGATCGCCGTGCCGAGCGGCTCGGGCGGCAGCTCGCTGCGTACCCGCTTCGGCCGCCACCACACGAGGGTGGCGATGATGCCGACGTACGACACGGCGTTGACGATGAACGCGGCGGCCGCACCGACGGCGGCCACGATGACGCCGCCGATGGCCGGACCGAGGCTCCGAGCCAGGTTGAAGCCGACGGCGTTGGCCATGACCGCGGGCGCAATCTGCACGCGGGGCACCTGGTCGCCGATCGACGCCTGCCATGCCGGCGCGAACGCCGCGGCACCGCAGCCGATGAGGAACGTCAGTCCGAGCAGCAGCCACGGGGTGATCGCGTCTGCGAGCGCCACCGCCGCGAGCGCCGCCGACGCGAGCAGTGACAGGACCTGGGAGACCAGCATGATCGAGCGGCGGTCGCGCGTGTCCGCGAAGGCGCCAGCCAGGAGCGACAGGAAGAAGAACGGCAGCGCGCTCGCCGTCTGGACGAGTGCCACCATGTCGGCCGACGGCGCGATGGTGGCCATGAGCCACGACGCGCCGACCGTCTGGATCATGCTTCCGAACGACGATGCCAGCGTGGCCCACCAGAACAGCGCAAAGGCGTGGTGCTCGAATGGGGCGAGCGTGGCTCGTCGCCACTGCTCGAATCGCGAGGGTGCGCGCACGTCGATTGCGACCTAAGTCCCCGTCGTCACGGCCGCGGACTCCGTCCGGCCTGCGGCCTGCGCCACCGCCAGCGCCGTGATGTTCACGAACCGGCGCACCGTCGCACTCGGCGTGAGGATGTGAACGGGCTTCGCGGCGCCGAGCAGGATCGGGCCCACCGTGATGCCTTCCCCCTGGGCGGCCTTGAGCAGGTTCAGCGAGATGTTGGCCGCATCCATGTTCGGCATCACGAGCAGGTTGGCCGGGCCCGTGAGGCGCGAGTCCGGGTGCACCCGCACGCGGATGTCCTCCACCAGCGCCTGGTCGGCCTTCATCTCGCCGTCGGCCTCGAGATCGGGCGCTAGCTCGGCCAGGATCTCGCGTGCGCGGCTCATCTTCATCGACGACGCGCACGGCGTGCTGCCGAAGCTCGAGTGCGACAGGAGCGCGACGCGGGGCGTCAGGCCGAAGCGTTGCACCTCGGCCGCCGCCAGCACCGTCATCGCGGCGACGTCCTCGGCGTCCGGGTTGTCGTTGACGTAGGGGTCCGTGATGAAAAGCGTGCGCTTCGGCAGCATCAGCACCGTGAGCGCGGCGAACAGGCGCGCGTGCGGCGACAGGCCGATCACGTCGGAGATCGGCTTGAGCTGCTGCGCGTACAGGCCCGACGGCCCGGCGATCAGGGCGTCCGCCTCGTTCCGGCGCAGGAGCATCGCGCCGATGAGCGTCGTGTTCTGCCGGATCTCGGCCTGGGCGATCGCCGGGGTCACGCCCTTGCGCGACATGATCCGGTAGTACTCGTTCCAGATGTCCCGGTAGCGGGGGTCGGACTCCGGATTGACGATCTCGAAGTCGCGCTCGGCCCGCAGGTCGAGGCCGGCCTTGCGAATGCGCATTTCGATGACCGTGGGCCGGCCGATCAGGATCGGGCGGGCCAAGCGCTCGTCGATCACCACGCGGGCGGCCCGAAGCACGCGCTCGTCCTCGCCCTCCGCGTAGAGCACGCGGCGACCCGAGTCACGCGCGGTGGCGAACACCGGCCGCATGATCGTGCCCGAGTGATAGACGAAGTTCGTCAACTCGCGGACGTACGCGTCGAAGTCGGCGATGGGGCGCGCCGCCACGCCGGACTGCATCGCCGCGCGGGCGACCGCCGGGGCGATCTTGATTATGAGGCGCGGATCGAACGGCTTCGGGATGATGTTCTCGGGCCCGAAGGCGAGATCGGCGCTGCCGTAGGCGTTCGCCAGCAGGTCCGAAGGCTCCGCGCGGGCGAGATCGGCGATGGCGTACACGCAGGCGAGCTTCATCTCCTCGGTGATGCGGGTGGCGCCGACGTCGAGCGCGCCGCGGAACAGGAACGGGAAGCACAGGACGTTGTTCACCTGGTTCGGGAAGTCGGATCGGCCCGTGGCCACGATGCAGTCCGGCCGTGCCGACTTCGCGACGTCCGGCAGGATTTCCGGCACCGGGTTGGCGAGCGCGAGGATCAACGGAGCGGGCGCCATCGTCTTCACCATCTCCGCCGTCAGTACGCCCGCCGTCGAGCACCCGAGGAACACGTCCGCGCTGGCGACGATGTCGGCCAGCCGGCGCGCGCTCGTCTCCCGGGCATAGCGCGCCTTGTTCGGCTCCAGGTCCTGCTCGCGGCCGACGAAGATCACGCCCCTGCTGTCGCAGACGTAGACGTTCTCGAGCTTCACGCCGAGCCGGACCATCAGGTCGAGGCAGGCGATCGCGGCCGCGCCGGCGCCGGAGCACACGACCTTGATCTGGCCGATGTCCTTGCCGACGACCTCGAGGCCATTCAGCAGAGCCGCCGCGGAAATGATCGCCGTGCCGTGCTGGTCGTCGTGAAAGACCGGGATCTTCATGCGCTCGCGCAGCTTCCGTTCGATGTAGAAGCACTCGGGCGCCTTGATGTCTTCGAGGTTCACTCCGCCGAGCGTCGGCTCCAGCGCGGCGATGATGTCGACGAGCTTGTCCGGATCGTTCTCGGCGAGTTCGATGTCGAAGACGTCGATGCCGGCGAACTTCTTGAACAGGCAGCCCTTGCCTTCCATGACCGGCTTGGCGGCGAGCGGCCCGATGTTGCCGAGTCCGAGCACCGCCGTGCCGTTGGTGACGACGCCCACCAAGTTGGCGCGCGAGGTCAGTGCAGCCGCCTCCTCAGGATCGGCGACGATGGCCTCGCAGGCGGCGGCGACGCCGGGGGAGTAGGCCAGCGCGAGGTCGCGCTGGTTGATCAGCGCCTTGGTCGGAACGACGGAGATCTTGCCCGGCGCGGGATGGCGGTGATACTCGAGCGCCGCCGAGACCAGGTCGGCATCCAATGACGGACTTCTCACGTCGTCTCCTGAATCCGCAGTTCGCTGGCGGATTCTAGCGCACGGCTGGCGTCGCCCTTCTCCGCTGTCGGCCGGGTCCGGCGCAGACGGAGCAGCTCTCGCCACGCCGGCCGCAACGCGGTCGGGCTCAGTGGCGCCCGATCAGGGTCTCGACAACCTCCCGGAAACGGGGTTCCGCGCGAATGGAGTCGAGGTCGGAATCGTGTTCCAGCCACGCGCGACTGATGTTGCCGACCTTGATCAGGCAGCGCTCGAGGCAATCCAGTGCCTTGCCTTTCTCCCCGGCCAAGGCAAAGAAGCACGCGGCGTTGTAGTGCACGATCGAGTCCCGCGGCGCGGATTCCAGGGATCTCTGAATCCAGCGCTCCGCCTCCGCCTTTTCACCGAGGCGCAGGAGTCCGAAGGCTCCCAGGTTCCATGCGCGTACGTCGTCGGGATTCAGTTCCAGGATCCGGCGTGCCCGTTCGAGACCTTCGCGAGTGACCACGATGGCCTTGTCGGGCTCACCGATGCTGACGTACAGCTGTGCTTGCAGCAGCTTGCTCTGGTAGTCCTCGGGCCGGACCGTGGCGGCGCCCTCGAACAGCTCGATAGCGCGGCGAATGTCGCCCTCGTGCACCTTGCTGCGGCCATAGAAGTACCAGGCCTCGAAGTTGCCGCGATCGAGCTGCAGGGCCCGCTGGAACTCGCGGTCGGCCTGTCCGTAGTCGGAGTTCATGCAGTGCGCGATGCCGCTCGAGACGTGCGACTCGGGGAGGTCCGGAGCCAGGTCCAGCGCGCGGGTGCTGCTGCGGATCGCCTCCTCGCGGTTCTGGCCCGTTGCATTGAAGTACATGTATTCGAACCCGTACGTGTAGGCGAGCCCCGCCCAGGCCTTCCCGAAGCCCGGCTCGACGTCGATCGCCCGCTGGAACATCTGCCTCGCGTAGATCGTGTCCTGCCCGCTGTGCTTCGCAAAGTAGCTGAGTCCCCGCAGGTAGAAGTCGTAGGCCTTCGGCGAGACCTTGGCGCTGAGGTCGGCCGGAGTGCGGCTCATGGTCAGGCTCAGGGTCTCGGCGATCGATGCGGCGATCTCGTCCTGGATCCGGAACACGTCCTCGAGGTCGAAGTCGTAGCGGCGTGACCAGAGGTGGTAGCCATCGGTGGTCTTGACGAGCTGCGCGGTGATTCGCATGTGCTCGCCGGACTTGCGCACGCTGCCCTCGAGTACGGCCATGACATTGAGCTTGCGGCCCACCTCCTGGACGTCGCTGCAGCCGGAGCCGGCATGGAAGGAGGAGGTGCGCGAGGCAACGCGCAGGTTCTCCACCTTGCTCAGGGTGTTGAGAATCTCCTCGGCGATTCCCTCGCAGAAGTACCCCTGGTCTTTTTTCTCGCTCATGTCGTCGAACGGCAGGACCGCGATCGACAGTCCGCGGCCGGCTGTCGCCTCGTCCGTCACCGGCGGCGACAGCTCCGCGACCGGCGTGCCGGCACTCCCGGGGACGTCGCGCTGCAGGCCGTCCGGGGTCAGTTCATAGGCCCAGGCGAGCACGAGTGCCAGCGGGAAGCCGAGGATGGCCAGCGCGACCAGCAGCGTCACTGTCCACTCCGGCAGCTTCAGCGCCGTGAAGATCAATTCGCCGCCTTCCATGATGGCCCATGCGACGACGACATAGGCGACCGCGGCGCGCATGACCTTGCGCTTCCTGAGTTCGCCGACGAATCGTCTGAACCTGGAGTCGGTCATGGCTTGCGGGTGCGCCAATCGGTCGGCCACGGCGGTCAGTCGGAACGATACACCCGCTCGTCACCGTGGGCACGTCGCGGGCGCGAGTTCGGGGTTGCGAAGCAAAAAGAAACGGCGGCGCATGTTTCAGCGCCGCCGTTTGAGCGCCGTTCCGGCGCGTATCGCAGCTCAGAAGCGGTCGAGGTTCATCACCTTGTCCCAGGCCGCCACGAAGTCCTTCACGAACTTCTCGCGCCCGTCGTTGGCGGCATAGACCTCGGCGACCGCGCGCAGCTCGGAGTTCGATCCGAACACGAGGTCCACCGGGGTGGCCGTCCACTTGAGCTTGCCGGTGGCGCGGTCGCGGCCCTCGTAAAGACCCTCAGCCTGGGCCGACTTCGACCACTGCGTGGACATGTCGAGCAGGTTCACGAAGAAGTCGTTGCTGAGCGTGCCGGGCCGGTCGGTGAATACGCCGTGGGCGGCCTGCCCGGAATTGGCGTTGAGGGCACGCAGGCCGCCGACCAGCGCGGTCATCTCCGGCACCGTCAGCGTCAGCAGGTTCGCCCGGTCCACCAGCATCTCCGCCGGCGAGGCCCAGCTGCCCTTGCCGAAGTAGTTGCGGAAGCCGTCGGCCGCCGGCTCCAGCGCCGCGAACGACGTGACGTCCGTCTGCGCCTGCGACGCATCCGTGCGACCCGGCGTGAAGGGCACCTGCACGTTCTGACCGGCCTGCTTCGCGGCCCGCTCGATCGCGGCCGCACCGCCGAGGACGATCAGGTCGGCGAGCGAGACCTTCTTGCCGCCGGTTTGCGCGCGGTTGAAGTCGGCCTGGATGCCCTCGAGGGCCTTCAGCACCTTCGCGAGCTCAGCCGGGTTGTTGACCTCCCAGTTGCGCTGCGGGTCGAGGCGGACGCGCGCGCCGTTGGCGCCGCCGCGCAGGTCGCTGCCGCGGAAGCTCGAGGCCGAGGCCCAGGCGGCCCGCACCAGCTCGGAGTCGGTGAGACCCGAGGCCAGGATCTTGGACTTGAGCTGCGCGATGTCCTGAGCATTGACGAGCGGGTGATCGGCGGCCGGGACCGGGTCCTGCCACAGCAGCTCCACCTTGGGCGCGTCGGGCCCGAGGTAGCGCGTGCTGGGCCCGAGGTCGCGGTGGGTCAGCTTGAACCAGGCGCGCGCGAAGGCATCAGCGTACTCCTGCGGGTCCTTGCGGAAGCGTTCCACGATCTCGCGGTACGCCGGGTCGAACTTCAACGCGAGGTCGGTGGTGAACATGATCGGCGCGTGCCGCTTGTTCGGGTCGTGGGCGTCCGGCACCAGGTTGGCGGCCGAGCCGTCGGACGGGACCCACTGGATCGCGCCCGCAGGGCTCTTCGTCTGCACCCAGTCGAAGCCCATCAGGAAATCGAGGTACATCGTCGTCCAGGCGATCGGGTTCGCGGTCCAGGCGCCCTCGAGGCCGCTGGTGATGGTGTCCGCGCCCTTGCCCGTGCCGCACTTGTTCGTCCAGCCGAGACCCTGCTCCTCGATCCCGGCCGCGGCGGGCTCCCTGCCCACGCAGTCATCCGGCTTGCGGGAACCATGTGCCTTGCCAAAGGTGTGGCCGCCCGCGATCAGCGCGACGGTTTCCTCGTCGTTCATGGCCATGCGACCGAACGACTCGCGGATGTCGCGCGCCGCGGCGAGCGGGTCGGGCTTGCCGTTCGGGCCCTCCGGGTTCACGTAAATGAGGCCCATCTGCACCGCGGCCAGGGGACGCTTCAGGTCGCGATTGCCGCTGTGGCGCTCGTCCGCCAGGAACTTGCCCTCGGGACCCCAATAGGTGATGTCGGCTTCCCAGTCGTCGACTCGCCCGCCGGCAAAGCCGAAGGTCTTGAAGCCCATGGACTCGAGCGCCACGTTGCCGGTGAGCACCATGAGGTCGGCCCAGGAGATCTGCTGGCCGTACTTCTGCTTGATGGGCCACAGCAGGCGCTTGGCCTTGTCGAGGTTCACGTTGTCGGGCCAGCTGTTGAGCGGCTCGAAACGGATCTGCCCGCCGTCGGCACCGCCGCGGCCATCGTAAACGCGGTAGGTGCCTGCGCTGTGCCAGGCCATGCGGATGAAGAACGGGCCGTAATGGCCGTAGTCGGCGGGCCACCACGGCTGGGAGGAAGTCATGAGCGCCTTGAGGTCGGCCTTGACGGCGTCGAGGTCGAGCTTCTTGAATTCCTCGGCGTAGTTGAAGTCGTCGCCGAGCGGATTGGACGAGGGCGCGTGCTGCCGCAGCGGGCTCAGGTCGAGCCGCTCTGGCCACCAGTCCTGGTTGGACATGCCGGTCCCGGCGGCCGCGGAGGCCGTCGGGGCCGCGAGCTGCGACATGGCCGTCAGTGCGGCGAGGACCGCCGCCGCAGTCGTTAGACGTGTCGTCTTGTCAGGCATTCGTAGCACTCCTGGTGTGCGGGTTATCAATGAGCGGCCCGAACTATGGCCAAGCACCGATCATCGGGAAAGTCGATCTTTCCTATCATGGCGATAGACGAGGAGAATCGCGGAGCGGGCTGCACGGGCGGGAGCTGGCTTGCCGGTTCGAAGGCTGCAGCTGCGATCGGGTCGTCAGTGAGGTCGGAGGGATGAGTAGCGATTGGAATCCGGCGACGAGCCGCGTACGTTGGCACCGTGAGCCTCGACGCCCCGAAACTGCAGATCCCGCCTGCCGTCCGCCTGGGCTGGGGCAACCGTGCCCTGCGCTGGTATTTCGCGCCCGAGTACCTGCACCTCGATCGTGCGGACCCGCAGCGACCGACGCTGTTCGTCGGCAACCACTCGGTGTTCGGCGTCCTCGACGTGCTGCTGTTCGCCGACGGCCTCTACCGGCAGCGTGGCATCTCGCTTCGGATGCTCGCGGATCGCAATCACTTCAAGATTCCGTTGTGGCGCGACTTCGTCGTGCAGACGGGCGCGGTGCTCGGCACGCGCGCGAATTGCGCCGCGCTGATGCGCCGCG
>Ga0209391_10002304_pt1 | contig 10010 bp, 10 predicted proteins | sample PPLLak3March2015_FD_187246 | JGI IMG/M metagenome (GOLD analysis project Ga0209391, IMG submission 187246) | Freshwater sediment microbial communities from Prairie Pothole Lake near Jamestown, North Dakota, USA - PPLs Lake P7 Core (1) Depth... | ecosystem: Environmental > Aquatic > Freshwater >... | reverse complement strand
CCCGAACCCGGAAGTGAAACGCCGCAGCGCCAATGGTAGTGGGACGACAGGTCCTGTGAGAGTAGGTCGTCGCCAGGTAAACGCCCCGTCCATGGTAACATGGACGGGGCTCTTTTTTGGACGGGATGCATCGTGGTTACGACTCAACCGATGTGGAGACGGGGGTTGCGCGGTTGCTAAAACATGCTATCCATCCTGCCTCAAGCTATGCCGAACTACGATTACGAATGCCAGAAATGCGGAGTCCGCTTTGAAGTGTTTCAGAGCATGAATGATGCGAAGCTCACCGATTGCCAGGATTTTTCCTGCGGTGGTACGGTAAAGCGCCTGCTCGGTACCGGGGGCGGAATCATTTTCAAGGGCTCGGGATTTTACCAAACTGACTACCGCTCTTCCTCATACCAAGCCGCGGCCAAGGCCGATGGGGGCGGGGCAGGCAAGTGTGAAAGTTCTGCAACGACTCCTGCTGCCGCACCTGCCACTGCTGCTGTGGGGTGATTTGTCAATTCGGGACGAGACGCCGGGGTTGTGTAGTGCCGCTCCGGGGTGGATGCCGTGTCCGGGCTTTGCAAAGCCGCAGTATCGTGTTAAGCGTTTCCGCCCATGGCCGATTCTTCAAAACCGAAGTCCTCTGGTGGATGCCTACGCAAGCTCTTTTTGCTGATCATCCTGACAGGTGCCTGTGGCTTGGGGGCGGCGGTGTTTTTCATGGCTCAGCCACAGGATTTGACGGACATTGGTGGTTATGGTCCGGCATCTCGGAATGGTGCCACACGGGATTTGTCAGTTGTTCTTCAAAAGGCTTTGGACGGTGGCCATTCTGTGGCGCTCACTGAGGCTGAAATCAACCAATGGCTTGGCCGGACACTTTCCGCAAAGCAGGGTGGACTGCTTGCAGGGGAGGTTTCGTTGGACCGGGTGTGGATCCGGCTTGAGAATGATTGTGCCGAGGTGATCATGGAGCGGGCGGTCATGGGCAGGCCTTTCACGGTTTCGATGTTCGTCAAGATTGAGCAAACCGTGGGTAGGAAGGGTGTTCGAACCGAGATTCACCGGCATGGCGGGCTCTATCATGCAAGTTTACCGAATCCACCCAAGGGTGGGCGCTTTGGCAAGCTGGTGGTGCCGCAGGGATTTTTGATCCTGGTGATGCCGGCTTATGCCAAGCTGGCGGATCTCTACCGTGGGGAAATCCGCCTGGCATTCGAGGAAATGGCCCGCATGCGCATCGAGAAAAACCGCTTGGTGCTCGATTCACGCGAACTGACGGATCGGTCCCAGGGGCTGCCGCAAACTTTCTGAGGTGGCTTTCATGATGCGACGTCTGCTGTCTCTGAGCCTTTTTTTTGCCGCAGTGGCCGGTGCGGAGGAAATCCCGCGGGCCGTGCAGGTGATGGAACCGCCCGCGTCCGCAAACACGGTGCCTTCCGAAGATATCATCAGCCGCTCGCAGCAATTCCGGGTTTCCGGCGGAGACTCGCTGGTGCGCGGAACGGTGGCGCTGCTGGCGGAGGAAAACAAAGAGGAACTGCTGCGCCTGACTGGCGAGTTGGATGCATGGAAGGTGCCGGTGGTCATCCGCCTGCATGGCAAGGCCGGGGACCCGCTGCCGGCCCGTACGGTGAGCATGCGGTTGATGCTGATAGAGCAAGTGCGGGAGCTGCGGCTAGATGTCCATCTCAGCCGCGGCATCGAGCAGGAACGTTTCAAGCGCGCCGTGACTGCGGCGCTGCTCTACGAGAGGGCCTTGCGGCCGGAGGCTGGCGGAGATCCGGATCAGCCGTTGTCCGTGCCGCCATGGTTGTCGGATGGATTGCGCGAGGCCACGGCATGGAGGCTCAATCAGAGTGACCGCCGCCTGTATGAGGCGCTCTTCAAGCGTGGCGGCCTTTTCAAGCTCGATGATCTTTTCGCTGTGGGGGAAGATGCTTTTGAGGAAATGGACGGGGCGACTCGGGCGGCATTCCGGGTTTCCTCCGGCGCGCTGGTGATGGCTCTGTTAGAACAACCGCAGGGCAGGGAGGGCTTCCGCGCCTTTCTTTCCGAGGTGGCAGCCTATCAAGGTGAGATGCCGGGTCTGCTGCGCAAGCATTTCCCGGAGCTCAATCTATCAGAAACGAGTCTTGCGAAGTGGTGGGCGCTCCAGCTCGCAGCCAAGGGCGGCCTGAACCTGCTCACTGACATCCTGACCATTCAGCAGACCGAGACCGCGCTGGCCGGGGCTTTGCAGCTGAATTTCCGCACGCAGGAGGGCATTGTGCAGCAGAAGGAGCTCGCTGCCTGGCCGGAGCTCGCCGCAGTTGAGGAGCCCGAGCGCATTGCCGCGGTGCGTAAGGCGCAGGACGCGCTGGTGCGGCTGAGTTACCGCTGTTTTCCGTCTTATCGGCCTTTGTTGCTGGATTATCAGCTGGTGCTGGACTTGATCGCAAAAAACAAGACCGGCGATGTGGCGGCGCGCCTTGCCACGCTGGATGAAACGCGCGCGACGATGGTTGCCCGGGCAGCCAGGGCGCGCGATTACCTAGATTGGTTCGAGATCACCCGCGCTCGTGAAACAAGCGGCGTTTTCGATGATTATCAGCGGCTCAAGGAGCGTTTGAAAGCCAGCCCCCACCAGCGCAAGGACGGGCTTTCCGCCTATCTTGACCGCATGGACCGGATCTTCCACCGGGAAACGCCGCGAACACCGTTTGCTTCACCGCCGTGATCTAGTCCTCGATCTCGACAATGAGATTGATCTCCACGGCGACGTTGAGCGGGAGTGCTGCCGCGCCGAGTGCAGTGCGGGAGTGCTTGCCCTTGTCACCGAAGATTTCGACGAGCAGTTCTGACGCGCCGTTGATGACCTGGGGGTGTCCGTAAAAATCGGCATCGGAGTTCACAAAGCCGTTGAGGGTGACGATTTGTTTCACTTTGTCGAGAGAGCCGATCTCCGCGCGGATCACGGCGAGGCGGTTGAGCACGATCATGCGCGCGCCCTCCCGGGCTTCCTCGATCGAAACATCCGAGGGGACCTTGCCGATGATTTTCCGGTCTTCGTCGATGGGCAGCCCTCCTGATAGAAAGAGCAGGTTGCCGCTGCGCACGCAGTTGACATATGCCGCCACCGGAGTTGGCACGGCAGGAAGTGAGAGGCCGAGGGAGTTGAGTTTTTCGAGAGTGTGGTCGGTCATGTGAGTGAGAGGTGAATGGAAGGCCGGGATTATGTGATGTCCTGTGCCTCAGCCTTCCGGCTTGGATTTGTCGTGCTCCATGGCCTGTTGGGCGGAGGTGGGAAAATCATCGGTGAGCAACGCGACGAGCCGCTTGCCGTTCTGGGTGAGCGAGGCGCGGTTTTCCTGGCCGGTGATGAGGTTGCGCGTGAGGTAATGGTGGGGGGTGGTGGACGGGCGGATGGCGGTGACAACGGGCGCATCCACCTTGCGCTGGCTGGGCGCGAAGGCGACGGGTTGGCCGGTGGCGCTGAAACTGATTTCCCATGAGACGGCTCCTGCCGGATCTCCGCTCAGGAGCCACGGATGGCGGATCACGAAATCCGGCGTGCCTTTCGATGGCACAACCACCTTGAAATAAACCGGGGTGGAGGCCACGAGCTGGCTGAAGCGAAGCTCCGGATTGTTACGGTGTTCGAGGAAAAACCGGGCCACATCCGTGCCAGCCAGATTCATGCCATTGAAAAGGCCGTGATGGTTGATGCCGCCGCCAAAGGCTTTTTGCCAGTCGTCGAAGTGCCGGCTCATGAGCATGGCGAGTTCCAGATGGAGGTGGGCCCGCGTGCGGTTGAGGCCCGCTCCGGTGTAGCCCATCCGGCCGAGTGCGGAACCGGCCCTGACCGGATCGCCCGGCTTGCAGGTGATTTCCGCAAGGTGGGCGTAGAGCGAGTAGATGAGGGAGTTTTCCCACTGGTGCTCAACGACGATGTATTTGCCGTAGTTGCTGCGGCCGGAAATCAGGCTGACATGGACGACGCGGCCATCCGCGATGCTGGAGACGAGGTCCAGCGGGTTGCCGGCACGGTCGCGGTTGATGGGCGCGATGTCGATGCCCTCGTGGAATTTGGTGAGGACCACCTCGCCGTTGATGCGTATCGCGTTGCGCACATAGCCGAAGGAGCCACCCTCCCAGGGCTTGCTGGCCTCGCCTTCGAACATCCGGTCCACATACATGTAGAAGCGGTCGTTTTGCCCGGTGAAGAGATGATGGTTTTCGGTGGGCAGGCGAAGATCGATTCCGGCGTGGAGCAGGCCGGATGCTGAAATGGCGAGAAGGAGATTGCGCAGCATGATGGGCTCAGGGTTGTTCCGTTGTTTGTTTCTTTTTCTTCTTCTGCCCTTCCTGGCCAATGCGCGGCATGCTGTCATCCAGCACTGCGATGTCGGCGAGGTTCACACCCTTCCATGCCACCACGACCCCGTCATCGACCTGTCTGTCAATGACCACGCCATCCACGGCGCGGCCGTTGATCATGATGAGCAACCAGCGGCCCTGATTGGCGCTGGTAACGGCGGCCAGGCGACGGGACGCGTTGTCCTTCAGTTTGAAAACCACGCCATAATCACCGCCGGCATCGGAGGGAAAGGGGCTGAAGGAAATCACATCCTTGGCGCCGACTTCCGGCACGCGTCGGAAATAGCGGGTCTGGCTGCCGACTTGTTGTGGAAAGATCATCTTCGGATTGTCCGTGCCCTCGGTTTCCAGATGGACGGACACCGAGGCCTTGTTGTCGGCCTTGCCACCGGCGGAAACGACCGGGCACAGGCCGATGAATAGCATGATCAGGATTGCCGCGAGACGTGGCTGCATGGGCGGAGTGAAACACATGATGCCGGATCCAAAAGGAAAAACGGGCATGCACCGGAAAACGAATAAGGTGTGTGATGCGCCGCTTTTTCGTGCCGAAATTCCGTCTTTTGCACTGGCCATGGGAGGATTGCGTGTTTCAGAATCACTCACGTTTCACACCAACCGTAGAAAATTCCGATCATGCTCTCCGAACACCACGATATCAGCCACGAGTTTCCCGAATACCGCGGCATGCTGGACGCCCTCCGTGCCAAGGACACGCAATTCGACTCTCTGGTGGCCAAGCACGATTACATCGACGATGAAATCCGCCAGCTTGAGGAGCGGCAGTCGCCGATTTCCGACGTGGAGATCGAAAAGATGAAATTCGAGCGCGCCGCGTTGAAGGACCAGATCTACCAAGCCCTGCGCGCCGAGATTTCCAAGGCCTGAGTCTAAGGCGCTGAAAACCGATTCATCCTCCCAGTTTCCAAGCCCGTGGTGAGCTCATCTGCTCGTGCCGCGGGCTTTTTCGCGTCTGGTGGCCTGAGGTACACTCTGACTATTGATTTGATGATTTTAGTACACCAGCACGGAAAGTTGTCCTAAAAACTCGCTAAAGACGAAGTTTTTTCTTCAAAAATACTGGAGAATCGACGCTTCTTGGAGATCTTCCAAACAGGGTTTTTAGGATTCCGTAGAATGTAACTCACTGTAAATAAACGATTTGAAATTTTTATTAAATTTTCCTCAAAATATCCTTGCGGGCTAAGTGTGTTTTAGTGTACTTTCCAAACACTGACGCGACCGTCGGTGCCTTTCGATGATCAGCAACCACCAGCGCTACAAGGGATTCAAGCCCTTCAAGATGGACCCGAAGTTCCGGGTTTCCGTGCCGGTGGCGTGGCGGCCTGAGGCGGGAGCCTCGCTGTTTCTGCTGTTTTCCAAGGAGCACGAAATGCCGGTGGTCAAGGTGCTCAGCCAGGAAGCCTACGACGAGAAGGTCGAACTGATCCGCAACAGCGACAAGACGCCGGCCGAGAAAGGCAAGATGCTCGGCAAGCTGGCGATGCTGTGCCGCGAGGCCTCGCTCAACGAGCAGGGCAAGCTGCTGGTGCCGAAGGATCTCAGCGAGAAGGCCGGCATCGCGGCGGAGTCCGACGTGATGCTCGCCGGCCGCGGCATCCATTTCGAGATCTGGAGCAAGGCGAACTTCGACACGGTGCTCGAAATCGAGACCAGTCAGGAAGAGGACGACGAACTCGGGATTTTCTAACCACTCACCCACGACACACCCAACAGCAGCAATGTTGTTCACCCCACCAACTCTGGCACCTGACGCGGTCCGCAATGCGGCGGCTCCGGTCGCCCTCGCGCAGGCGTCAGGGTTGGGATTCCTTTCATTTGCAATGCAGGACCATGCGCTCGGGACAGCACAAGGTCTTGTCAAAACCACGGACGTCCGCACCGCTTCTGGCTGGTTGTCGGCGCGGCGTCCGGTGACTTTCATGGCAATGCGCAAGAAGTCTCTCGGGACAGAACTTCTTGCGCGGTTTCAGACGATGGTCCGCGCGGCTTCTGGCTGGTTGCCCGCGCGGCCATCGGGAAATTTTTCTGACACACAGGACACCGCACTCGGGACAGCGCGGCGTTTTGTCAAAACCACGGACGTCCGCACCGCTTCTGGCTGGTTGTCGGTGCGGCGTCCGGTGACTTTCATGGCTATGCGCGGGGTTTCACCCCGGACGGGATTTTTTCCGCGCTTTGAATCGATGGTCCGCGCCGCTTCGGGTGTGTTGTTTGCGCGGCCATCGGGATTTTCCAACAATGGACAGGATGCCTGGCTCGGGACAGCACGGCACCCTGTCAAGGATACGGGTGCCCGCGCCGCTTCTGGCTGGTTGTCGGCACGGGCACCCGCTGACTTTTCCCACATCGCGGTGGAGCAGGCCGGCGGGTATCACCTGCCGGTTTTTCCCGTTGAAGTGGCCGGGTGGATGGAGGCCTGCGCGGGCAAGTGGATCATCGACGGCACGCTCGGTGGCGGTGGGCACAGTGAGCTTTTTCTCAAGGCCGGTGCCGCTGTGCTCGGCGTGGACCGCGATCCGGAGGCTCTCGCGCACGCGCGCGCGAGGCTGGGCGGGTTCGGCGATCGCTTTGCCACCTGGGAGGGGAATTTTTCGCGGCTTTTGGAAATTCCGGCGATCCAGCATGGGCAGCGAGCCGATGGCTTGTTGTTAGATCTCGGGGTTTCATCGCGGCAGTTCGACTCGGCGGCCCGCGGGTTTTCGTTCATGCGCGAGGGGCCGCTCGACATGCGGATGGGCCCGTCCAGCCCGCACACGGCGGCGGAAGTCGTCAACGCATGGAGCGAGGCGGACCTGGCACGCATTTTCTTTGAATTCGGCGAGGAGCCGAAGGCCCGCCGCATCGCCGCCGCGATCGTGAAACAACGCGCCACGAAGCCTTTCGAAACGACTACCGAGCTTGCCGCCTGCATTGAGGCCGCAGCCGGCCGTCATGGTCGCACGCATCCAGCGACCCGCGCGTTCCAAGCGATTCGGATGGCGGTCAACGAGGAGCTCGACTCGCTGGCCGCCGCACTGGCCGCCGCGCCATCGGTGCTCAAACCCGGCGGCCGTCTCTTAGTCATCACATTCCACAGCCTGGAGGACCGGATGGTGAAGCGTTTCCTGCGGCACCGCTCCACGCCATTCATCGATGATCCCGGCTGGCCCGAACCCCGGCCGAATCCGGATTTCCAATTCCAGCTGCTCGCCCGCAAGGCGATCATCCCCGCCGCTGAAGAAACCACCCGCAACCCGCGAGCCCGCAGTGCCAAACTGCGGGTCGCACGGCTTTTGGACCCCACCTCATGAACCGCCGCAGAGACCAGCCCAAGACCCCTGCTTTTGTGATTTTCGCCGTCATTCTCGCCTTCGCGATCTGCGCCGGCGGCGGAGTGCTCCATGTGTTTTACGTGAACCAGCAGATCAAGGTGCGGCGGGAAATCGATGCCATCGACCGCCGCGTCGAGCACTGCCGTCTGGAGATCCGCACCACCGAGATGCGGATGGATCAACTCCTCAACCGCTTCGTCATCCGCAAGCAACTCGAGGAGAACGGATCGAATCTTCGTCCGATCTCCCTTGCCGTCGTTGAAGAGATCGATCCCGCGCCGCCGCTCCGCCGGAGCATGGCGTCCGCCGCTCCGTAGCCTGTGAATTCCGCCTTCCAAACCCGCTGCCTGATTCTGTGCTCGATCCTGGTGATCGGGCTCAGCGTGCTTTCGGGCAGGTTGGTGCAGATCCAGTTGGTGGACCGCCAGCGCTACGCGGAAAGTTCGCGCAAGGCCTATCACCGCATCGAGAAGCTGCCCGCGCTGCGCGGCATGATCGTGGACCGCCGGGAGGAGCCGCTCGCCAAGAGCATTCCGGTTTCCACCGTGTTTGTGGACAAGAACCATCTCTATGATCCCAAGCTCGCCGCCTACGGTCTCGCCTATCAGGAGGCCAGCGCCGAGGCCGGTTGGAACGAGTTGGATGAAGCGGGCCGCCGCCGCCGCATCAGCGGTCTGCGCGGTGACATTCTGAATCGCGAGTCGGCAGAGACCATCGTTTCCAAGCACCTCGCCTATGCCGTGGGTGTGCTCGCGCGGCCGCTCGGCATGCGCCGCGAGGAGCTGCGCGCCAAAATCGAAACGAGCAAGGGCAAGTGGGTGCCCATCGCCAAGGACCTGCCGGAAGACGTGGCCGACAACCTGCGCGATGCCGTGGACAAGAACTGGATCCAAGGCTTCGAATTCCAGAACTCGATCAAGCGCTGGTACACCGCGCCGAATCTCGCCACGCACCTGCTCGGCTTCACCGGCGAAATCGAGGAAACCAACGACGAGGGCAAAACGCAGACCCGCGTGGTAGGCCGCTTCGGCGTGGAAGCCTCGATGGAGGAATACCTCGCCGGTCGTGATGGCTGGCGCGAGCACTGCCGGGATGCGCGCGGGCTCGTGGTCCCCGGTAATTCCTCCAGCCTGATGCCGCCTCGTGCCGGACTCAACGTGCAACTCACCATCGACATGGGCCTGCAGGCCATCGTTGAAGAGGAAATGGATGCTTGTCTTGAGGAATTCGAATCCATCCGCGGCGCGGTGGTGTTGATGGACCCGAAGACCGGCGAGATCCTTGCCATGGCCAGCCGCCCGCATTTTGATCTCAACCACAAGCAGAACATTGCGGAAAACGGCTTCAACTTCGCCATTCAGGCGATTTACGAACCGGGCTCCACCTTCAAGATCGTTTCCACGGCGGGAGTCATCAATGAGGGGCTCGCCAGACCGCAGACCTCGGTCTTCTGTCACAACGGCGTCTATCAGGAAGGCAGCATCAGGGTGCCCGACCACCATCCGTATGGAAGTCTCACACTTGAAGGTGTGCTGGTGAAATCCAGCAACATCGGTGCCTACAAATTCGCCCGCCAACTCGGGGCCAAGAGGTTCTATGACTACACCCAGCGCTGGGGCTTCGGCCGCAAGACCGGCGTCCTGCTCAGCGGCGAGAGCTCCGGCATCGCCCGCAACACCAACAACGCGGTGGACTTCTCCCGCGCGAGTTATGGTTATGCCCTCAATGTCACGCCGTTGCAGATGGCCTGCGCCTACTCGGTGATCGGCGGAGATGGCAAGCTGCTCAAGCCGCGGATCGTCAAGGCACTCGTTGCCAATGACGGAACCGTTGTGGAAACCTACCCGCCGGAAGTAGTTGCTGAGGTGCTCAAGCCCGACACCGCGGAAAAAATGCGGGAAGCCTTGGCCAAGGTCACCGAAAAAGGCGGCACGGCCACGCTTGCCGCTGTTCCCGGATACAAGGTGGCTGGCAAGACCGGCACCGCCAAGAAGCACAATCCGAAGGGCCGCGGCTATCTTGCCAACAGTTACACCGTTTCCTTCGCCGGCATGATGCCTGCGCATGATCCGGCCTTCGTCGGCATCGTCGTCATCGACGATCCTCGCACCACCAAGGTCTCGCGCTACGGCGGCACCATTGCCGCGCCGGCCTTCGGCCGCATCGCCGCCCGCGCCGCGGCTTACCTCAACCTGCCTGCCACCGAGCCGCTTCCCACTCCGCTTGCCGACGCCCAACGATGATTCTCCGCGATCTCATTTCCTGTCTTTCCCGTGTCACGGCCGCCGGTCCGTTGGACACCGACGTGCGCACTCTAACGGATTCTTC
>Ga0209391_10002302_pt1 | contig 10013 bp, 10 predicted proteins | sample PPLLak3March2015_FD_187246 | JGI IMG/M metagenome (GOLD analysis project Ga0209391, IMG submission 187246) | Freshwater sediment microbial communities from Prairie Pothole Lake near Jamestown, North Dakota, USA - PPLs Lake P7 Core (1) Depth... | ecosystem: Environmental > Aquatic > Freshwater >... | reverse complement strand
TTTGCTTCCGCTCATCGTTTTCTACCTGTGCAGGCCCCGTCGACGACGGCCGGAGGGGTGGTTCCGGAGCCTTGCACGGCAGCCCGGTCGGATCAAGTTAGGACTATTCCACTACCTTGAGCCACTGCCCCGGCGTGGGCTGCCTGTCCGGGTAGAGGTCGTTGAGCAGGCGCAGGCGCTCGGCGGGATACTTCTCGATCGGCGACACGGCGGCGAGTTGCTCGATGCTGGCGCCGGGAGCGGCCCTCACGAGCTTGATGCGGTTGGGCTCGGCGAGGCGTAACTCATTGTCCCGCAAGCGGCGGAAGGTCTTGATGCTCGACATCAGCACCGGGTCGGTGGCCGCGAAAGACGACGTGAGCCGGCTGCTGCCGGTGAACAGGTAGGCGAGCCCGTTGTAGTAAACGACGGCCACGCGGGCCGGGCCGCGGTTGCCCCAGGGCAAGGCGACCTCGCGCGCGATCGCCGTGTACCCCTGCAGCCCGTTGGCTTCGAACGGCTGGGCGTCCGCCAGCGGCACCCCGGCCAGGCTGCGGCTCAGCAGTTCCTTCGGCTGGATCCCGGGCGGCGGCGGGGCAGCGGACAGCTGCAGGAAGGCCTCTTTCTGCGGCGCCAGGCCCACGACCTTGGTCGGCTGGTTCTGGATCGCCCAGCCCGTCGGGAAGGCGACGGTCATGCCGAGCGTGCCATGGTAGAAGCGGTTGCCGCGCACCACGCCCTGCTCGCGGCTCGGGCCGAGCGGCAGGCCGGTGATGGCCTTCAGGTACGCGTCACGGCCGTCGGGCCGCGCCTGGGCATCGCCCGCCTTGCCTGCCGCAGCCACCACCTCGCGCAGTCGCGTGTCGTTGTCGGGATGGGTGGAGAACACGCCGTGGTAGACCCGCGGCTCGCGGCCCTCCTGGCGCGCGATCTGCACCTCGAGGATCTCCTGGTTCTTGAGCAGGCGCACCACGTCGATCATCGCGTCGGGCGGGTAACCGAGGCGGGCGAGGTACTGCGCTCCGATCGAGTCGGACTCGAGCTCCATGTCGCGCCCGTAGCCGCGCACCAGCGCCGTGCCGGCCATGTTGGCGACGTTGGCCAGGTCACCGCTGCCGGTCAGGATGCCGATCACAGTCGCGCCGACGCCGGCCGCCGTGGCGCCCGTCTGCTGGCGCACCGCATGGCGCGCCGTGACGTGCCCGACCTCGTGGGCGACCACCGCGGCCAGCTCGGCCTCGGAGTTCAGGTAGGCCATGATGCCGCGCGTGATGTAGACGTAACCGCCGGGCAGCGCGAAGGCGTTCACCTCGTCGCTGTCGAGAACGGTGAACGTGTACTGCAGGTCTGGCCGGTGGCTGACGGCGGCGATGCGCTGCCCGAGGTCGCTGACGTAGGCCTGCAGTTCCTCGTCGGCGTAACGGCCGTACTCCTGCAGGATCTTCGGGTGCATCTGGCGCCCGATCTCGACTTCCTGCGCCACGGACATCATCACGATGTCGGACTTGCCCGTGACGGGGTTGGTCGCGCAGCCACCCGCGACGAGTGCCGCAGCCAGGGCGGCAGCGAGCAACGGTAATCGAGCGTTCATCGGCCTCTCTCTCCGGCAGCGACCTCAGTCTAGAGGCCGGTGGCGACGGCCGATAGTTCCGCAAACGAAACGGGGCGCCGCAGCGCCCCGTCGCAAGCAAGCCAGCAGGCCCCGGGGTCAGCCGCGGGCGTACTTCTTGCGGAAACGATCGACGCGGCCGCCCGTGTCCACGATCTTCTGCTTGCCCGTGTAGAACGGGTGGCAGCTCGAGCAGACTTCGATCTGCAGGTCCTGGCCGAGCGTCGAGCGGGTCTCGAATACGTTGCCGCAACTGCAGGTCACGTTGATCGCTTTGTAGTCCGGGTGGATTCCGCTCTTCATGGCCTGCGGTCCTTGGGGGGCAATCGGAAAAAGGGCGCGAAGTATAGGAGCGTGGCCGAGCCGTGACAAGGCGTGGCGTGGCGCAACACCGCAACCGCTGGTCGGTTATCCACAAAAGCTGTGGATATCTCTGTGGACGACGTGGCTCCACCTTGGCTCGCGCACGCACTGCAGGGCCTCATTCTCGCTTTGGTCATTTTTTGACCACGTATTTTTTACATTATTTTTCATGGATTTACGGCGCGTGGCTAACATGTCACTTCGACTACAGCCCGTAACGTGGCGTATCTCCGGCCTCGGACCCGATTTGTGTATAAGTACGCACATGCCTAGCCGATCCCCGGGCCGGACGCAAGGCTTTCCGCGTGCCCTCCCGGCGACCGGTCGCACGCTTCGGGCAGGAACATCGCCTGCAAGTCATTGAGGAAGCGTTGCCCCAGCTCGCTCGGCACCCAGCGGCCACCTGCCTCGGCCGCGAGCAGGCCGCGAGCCTCAGCGGCGGCGACCGTCCCGGCGAGGTCCGACCACGGCCGGCCGGTGCGCGCCTCGAACAGCGCGGCGTCGAACCCGTCGCACAGGCGCAGCGCATTCAGGCAGAACTCGAACGCAAGGTCCGCCTGCGGCACTTCACGCACTTCCGCGAGTCGTGCGGCGGGCTGCGCCGCCGCAAGGAACAGCCCCGGTTGCTTGACGCGTGCGGTCCGCACGACGCGGCCGGTCGCCGCATCGCTCAATTTGCCGTGCGCACCGGCGCCGATGCCGAGGTAATCGCCGAAGCGCCAGTAGTTGAGGTTGTGGCGGCACCCGCGCCCCGGCCGCGCATACGCCGAGACCTCGTAGTGCCGGTAGCCCGCGGCCTCGAGCCGTTGCTGGCACGCGAGCTGCATCGCGAGCGAGGTGTCGTCGTCGGGCACTGGCGGCGGACGACGCTCGAATGCGGTGCCCGGCTCGAGCGTGAGCTGGTAATGCGACACGTGCGCCGGCCCGAGTGCGAGCGCCTGCTCGACATCCGCCACGGCCTCTGCGACCGTCTGCCGCGGCAGCGCATACATCAGGTCGAGGTTGAAATTGTCCAGCCCCGCGGCCCGCAACTCGTCGACGGCGGCCAGGGTCTCGTCACGTGCGTGGATGCGGCCGAGTGCGACGAGTTGTCGTGCGTCGAAGCTCTGCGCGCCGAGCGACACGCGCGTCACGCCGGCGGCGCGATACTCGGCGAATCGCCCGCGCTCGATGGTGCCGGGATTCGCCTCGAGCGTGACCTCGAGGTCCGCCGCCACGCCCAGCAGCTGCACCGCCCGCTCGATCACCTGCCCGAGGGCGGCCGGCGCGAACAGGCTCGGGGTTCCGCCGCCGAAGAAGATCGACACCAGCGGGCGGCCGCCGCAATCGCGCGCGGCGAACTCGAGGTCGTCGAGCAGTGCGGCGACATAAGCTTGCTGCGGGACACCGCGTGCGGGAGCGGCGTGCGAGTTGAAGTCGCAATACGGGCACTTGCGCACGCACCACGGCAGGTGCACGTACAGCGACAGCGGCGGCGCGGCGCGGCTCACGGCCCGGCGTCCCGCTCCGTCAGCGCCGCGACCAGCGCGCGCAGCGCCTTGCCGCGGTGGCTCACTTCGTTCTTGCGGGCCGGCTCCATCTCCGCGGCAGTGCATTCGCCGTCGCCCACCAGGAACAGCGGGTCGTAGCCGAAGCCGCCGCCGCCGCGCGGCACGCGCGCAATGCGCCCCTCCCAGCTCGCCTGCCGCACCAGCGGCGAGGGATCCAGCGGCCAGCGCAGGAACACCATCGCGCAGCGATAACGCGCGCCGCGCGCCGCGTCCGGCATGGCGTCGAGATCCGCGAGCAGCCGGCCGTTGTTCGCGGCGTCGTCGGCGCCGGGGCCGGCGTAGCGCGCCGAGTAGATGCCGGGCGCGCCGTGCAACGCATCGACCTCGAGACCCGAATCGTCGGCGATGGCAGGCAGGCCCGACGCCTCCGCGGCGAAGCGCGCCTTGAGGATCGCGTTTTCGACGAAGCTCAGGCCGGTCTCCTCGGCCGCGGCGCCGGTGAACTCGGACTGCGACCGCACGTCCACCGACCACGGCGCGAGGATCGCGCGCATCTCGCGCAGCTTGCCCGCATTGCCCGTCGCGAGCACCAGCCGCGGCGGCAGCGCGCGGCCGCGCCGGCTCATCGCTTCGGTCGCGCCGGCCGCTCGGGCAGCGGGGCCGCGAGCGCCTCGGCCTGCGCAGCGAACAGCTGCTGGCAGGACGCCGCCGCCAGGTTCAGCAATTCGTCGAGCTCGTGGCGGCGGAACGCGTGGCCTTCCGCGGTGCCTTGCACCTCGATGAAGCCGCCACCGTTGTTCATCACCACGTTCATGTCGGTCTCGGCGGAGGAGTCCTCGACGTAATCGAGGTCCACGACCGGCGCGCCGCTCACGATGCCGACCGACACCGCGGCGACCTGCCCGTGCAGCGGGCTCGAGGCCATCGAGCGGCGCCGTACCAGCGTGTCCATGGCGTCGGCCAGCGCCACGTACGCGCCCGTGATCGACGCGGTGCGCGTGCCGCCGTCGGCCTGCAGCACGTCGCAGTCGAGGGTCACGGTGCGCTCGCCGAGCGCACGCATGTCGACGACGGCGCGCAGCGAGCGGCCGATCAGGCGCTGGATCTCGAGCGTGCGCCCGCTCTGCTTGCCGCGCGCCGCCTCGCGCGCCGAACGCGTGTGCGTCGCGCGCGGCAGCATGCCGTACTCCGCCGTGACCCAGCCCTCGCCCTTGCCGCGCAGGAACGACGGCACGCCGTCCTCGACGGTCGCGGTCACGAGCACGCGCGTCTCGCCGAACTCGACCAGCACGGACCCCTCCGCGTGGCGTGTGAATCCGCGGGTAATGCGGATGGTGCGCATCTCGTCCGCTGCGCGGCCGCTCGGTCTCACGTGGGGATCTCCTGGTGGGCGGTCAGGCGCCGAGCCAGCGGACGGCTGCGGCAGTGGTGTTGTCGGCAAACGGCGCGCCGACCTGCACTGCGCGCGCGCCGAGGTCGGCAAGAGTGTCGCGCAGGCTGCGGTCGCCGGCCTGGCCGAGCAATGCGATCTGCTCGTCCTTCAGCCCGGACCAGAGGCCGTCCGAGCACAGCAGCAGCACGTCGCCCGACAGCAACGGGCGGCGACCGCCAAGCGACATCTCCGGCAGCGCCGGATCGCCGCCGATGCAGCATTCGACATAATTGCGCATCGGGTGGTCGTGCGCCTGCAGCTCCGTGATGCGGCCGGCGCGCAGCAGCAACTCGACGTGGCTGTGGTCGCGGGTGCGCTCGACCACCTGCCCGCCGCGCAGCAGGTAGACACGGCTGTCGCCGACGTGCACCCAGTAGGCGTTCGGTCCCTGCACGATGCACGCGGCACACGTTGCACGCGGCCGGATTTCCGGCGGCAGCCCGCGGCCGAGCGCGACCACGGCCTCGTGGGCGCGGCCGATGGTCAGGTGCAGGAAGCCGTCCGGGTCGAACAACGGCCGGCTCGCATCCCAGAACTCGCCGACCATGGTGCGGATGGCGACCTCGGCTGCGCGCGCACCGTCCGCGTGACCGCCCATGCCGTCGACGACGGCAAGGAAAGCCGCGCCGTCGTCGATGGCAATGGCGACGCGATCCTGGTTTTCTTCGCGATTTCCGAGAAGGCTCAGATCCGCGTGCTCGATCGGCAAGGGACGCTCCGGCACGCCTGTTCTGTTGTAGACTTCGGCGAAATATACATCACTCGCGCACGCTCCGCGTACCGGCGGCGTGCGCCGGCCGACCTTCCGGGACAGCACCATGATCCGCAGCATGACCGGCTTCGCTCGCCGCGAGCGACAGGGGCTCTGGGGCACCTTGACCTGCGAGCTGCGGTCGGTGAACCACCGCTACCTCGAGCTGTCCTTGCGGCTGCCCGAAGACCTGCGCGGCCTCGAGAACGACGCGCGCCAGCTCCTCTCCGCAACCCTGCGGCGAGGCAAGGTGGACGCCGGCGTCTACCTGCGCGGCGCGCCTGCCGGTGCGGCGGCAATCGAGATCAACCAGGCACTGGTCGAGCAGGTGGTGGCGGGTGCGACCGCCGTGCGCGCCGTCGCCGGCAACGCCGCCGGCACCGTGAATCCTCTCGACGTGCTGCGCTGGCCCGGGGTGATCCGCGACAGCGAGCGCGACATCACACCGATCGTCGCGGCGGCCACGGACCTGTTGCGCGAAACGGCGGCCGACCTGAACGATGCCCGCGCCCGCGAAGGCGCACGGATCCGCGACATGCTGGTGCAGCGCTGCGACGCGTTGCGTGAATCCGTCACGGCCGTGCGCGCCCGCCTGCCGGAGGTCGCTGCACGCATTCGTGCGCGGGTCCTCGAACGGGTGGCGCAGCTCGGCTCGTCCGTCGATGCCGAGCGCCTCGAGCAGGAGATCGCGCTGCTGGCCCACAAGATGGACGTCGAGGAGGAACTCGACCGGCTCGGCAGCCACATCGCCGAGACGCTGCAGGTGCTCGACTCGAAGGAGCCCTCCGGGCGCCGGCTCGACTTCCTGATGCAGGAGTTCAACCGCGAGGCGAACACGCTGTCGTCGAAGTCGCAGGACACGGAGACCACGCGGGCGGCGGTCGACATGAAGGTGCTGATCGAGCAGATGCGCGAGCAGGTGCAGAACGTTGAGTGAGACCGTCGGCCGTCGCGGGCGGCTGTTCGTGATCGCCGCGCCGTCGGGCGCAGGCAAGACCTCGCTGGTGCGCGCGCTCATGGAGCGCGAGCCGGGGCTGCGCTTTTCGATCTCCTACACCACGCGCCCGCAGCGCCCCACGGAGCAGCACGGCCGCGACTATTTCTTCGTCGGCCGCGACGAGTTCGATCGCATGGCCGCGGACGGCGAGTTCCTCGAGCACGCACGCGTCTTCGACAACTGCTACGGCACCGCGCGCCGGCAGGTCGAGCAGGCGCTCGCCGCCGGCCAGGACCTGATCCTCGAGATCGACTGGCAGGGCGCGGCCCAGGTCCGCGCCGCGCTGCCCGAGTGCGTCTCGGTCTTCATCCTGCCCCCGTCGCGGCCGGAGCTCGAGCGCCGCCTGCGCGGCCGCGGCACCGACGCCGAGGAGGTCATCCAGCGCCGCCTGCGCGACGCCGCCTCCGACATGGCTCACTGGCGCGAGTTCGACCACGTCGTGGTCAACGACCGGTTCGACCAGGCGCTGGCGGAGCTGCAGGACGTGGTCAGGGGTGGCGGGGCGGCCACGCTGAAGGACCGGCCCGGGCTGGAGCGGTTGGCGGCGGAATTGACGGCGGAGGAAAGGGGGTACTGACTAGGGGGTAGGGGGTAGTGAAGAGGTTCGTGGCTCCTGAACCTACGGCAGCCACCTTCAGCACTACCCCCTACCCCCTCGTCATTACCCCCTTCGCCGGCCCACAGGGCCGGCTGTGCTATGCTCACGCCCCTTGTCCCTCGCAACCTGACCGCCATGGCCCGCATCACCGTCGAAGACTGCCTGCAGAACGTGCCGAACCTGTTCCAGCTGGTGCTGGTCGCCTCCAAGCGCGCCCGCAAGCTCGCGAACGGCGCCGAGGCCACGCTCGACTGGGCGAACGACAAGCCGACGGTGCTGGCGCTGCGTGAAGTGGCCGCCGGCCACGTCGGCCTCGAGATTCTCGAGGAGCCGGACCGCCCGCCTCAGGACTTCATCCCCGAGCCCGAGTTCATGGGCGAGCTGCGCGCGCCCCACCTCGGCCTGGGAGACTGACCCCCGCCGGAGCCGGTCATGGACGTCACGTCTTCCCTGCGCAGCCTGCTGCCCTACGGAAGACGGTCCATCGGCATCAACCAGCTGGTCGACAAGCTCGAGACGTACCTTCCCCACGAGGACGTCGAGCGGGTCCAGGCCGCCTACGATTTCGCGTTCCAGGCCCATGAGGGCCAGCGCCGCCGTTCGGGCGAGCCCTACATCACGCACCCGGTCGCGGTCGCCGACCTGCTCGCCGACCTCAGGCTCGACCCGCAGACGCTGATCGCCGCGATCCTCCACGACGTGATGGAGGACACCCCGACCCTCAAGGAGGAGATCACCACCCGCTTCGGCAAGGAGGTGGCCGAGCTGGTCGACGGGGTGAGCAAGCTCGACCAGATCCAGTTCAAGAGCCGCGCCGAGGCGCAGGCCGAGAGCTTCCGCAAGATGCTGCTCGCCATGGTGCGCGACATCCGCGTGATCATGGTCAAGCTCGCCGACCGCACCCACAACATGCGCACGCTCGGCGCGATGCCGCCCGCCAAGCGCCGCACCATCGCTCGCGAGACGCTCGAGATCTACGCGCCGATCGCCAACCGGCTCGGCATGCACGCCATCAAGGTCGAGCTCGAGGACCTCGGCTTCCGCGCGCTCTACCCGCGCCGCTACAAGGTCATCGAGACCGCGGTGCGCAAGGCGAAGGGCAACCAGAAGCAGTTCGTCGCGCGCATCAGGGTGACGCTCGAGGCCGCGCTCGGCAAGGCGCAGGTCCCGGCGCGCGTCGAGGGCCGCGAGAAGGACGTGCACAGCATCTACCAGAAGATGCGCCGCAAGAAGGTCTCGCTCGGCGAGATCGTCGACGTGTACGGGCTGCGCATCATCGTGCGCGACGTCGACACCTGCTACCGCACGCTCGGCGTCGTGCACGGCGTGTACAAGCCGATGCCGAACCGGTTCAAGGATTACATCGCGATCCCGCGCGCCAACGGCTACCAGTCGCTGCACACCACTCTGTTCGGGCCGAACGGGCTGCCGATCGAGGTGCAGATCCGCACCGAGGACATGCACCACGTCGCCGAGTCCGGCATCGCCGCGCACTGGCAGTACAAGGAGGGTGACGCGTCCGGGCGTACGCACAGCGACCGCGCGCGCGAATGGCTGCAGCAGCTCGTGGAGATCCAGCAGGGCGGCAACTCCGAGGAGTTCCTCGAGAGCGTCAAGGTCGACCTGTTCCCGGACAAGGTGTACGTGTTCACGCCGAAGGGCGACATCCGCCGCCTGCCGCGCGGCTCCACCTGCGTCGACTTCGCGTACGCCGTGCACACCGACGTGGGCAACCGCTGCGTCGCGGCCAAGGTGGACCGCCGGCTGGTGCCGCTGCGCACGGCGCTGCGCAACGGCCAGACGGTCGAGATCATCACCGCCAAGGGCGCCACGCCGAACCCGTCGTGGGTGAACTTCGTGGTGACCGCCAAGGCGCGCGCCGCGATCCGCCAGTACCTCAAGAACCTGAAGCGCTCGGAGGCGGTGGACCTCGGCCGTCGCCTGCTCAACCAGGCGCTCGAGGAGTTCTCGCTCAGCCTGCGCAAGGTGCCGGCCGAGGCGCGCGAGGCGCTGGTGCGCGACCTCGGGCTGCGCAACGAGGAGGAGCTGTTCGAGAAGATCGGCCTCGGCGAGCGGGTGGCGCCGTTCGTCGCGCGCCGGTTGCTGCCGGAAGACGCGGGCGAGGCGGGCGAAGGTGGCGTGCCGGGTCCGCTCGCGATCGCGGGCACCGAGGGCCTGGTCGTCAGCTACGCGCGCTGCTGCTTCCCGATCCCCAACGACCCGATCCTCGCCAACCTGTCGAGCGGCCGCGGCGTGGTGGTCCACCGCGAGGCCTGCGGCAACCTCTCCTCGTTCCGCAAGCACCCCGAGAAGTGGGTCCCGGTGGCGTGGCAGCCGGCCGTCGACCGCCTGTTCCACGTCGAGATCAAGATCGAAGTCAGCAACCGCGTCGGCGTACTGGCGCGCGTCGCCTCGGCCATCTCGGGCACGCAGACCAACATCGACCGTGTGTCGGTGGTGGAGCGCGACAGCGACTCCTCCACGCTGATCTTCGAGCTGCTGGTGCAGGATCGCCGCAACCTCGCGCGCGTGATCCGCGCCGTGCGCGGCATGCAGGAAGTGCTGAAGGTGACGCGGACGCTTGCGTAGCGGATGGCGGATAGCGGATAGCGGATAGTAAGAGGTACGGCGGCATCCGATGCGGCAGCCGCACCTTTCCTACTATCCGCTATCCGCTATCCGCTATCCGCTAATCACTATCCGCTATCCTCTATCCGCTATCCGCTTTCCTTGGAGCTCCCATGCCACTCACCCCCATCGCGACCACCAACGCTCCGCAGGCCATCGGCACCTA
>Ga0209391_10002300_pt1 | contig 10019 bp, 7 predicted proteins | sample PPLLak3March2015_FD_187246 | JGI IMG/M metagenome (GOLD analysis project Ga0209391, IMG submission 187246) | Freshwater sediment microbial communities from Prairie Pothole Lake near Jamestown, North Dakota, USA - PPLs Lake P7 Core (1) Depth... | ecosystem: Environmental > Aquatic > Freshwater >... | reverse complement strand
TCACATCATCCTTTTCCCCGAGATCCCCTTCGACCAGGAGCGGTTCCTCGCCCGCACGAAGGAGTGCGTCGAGAAGTACGGCTACTGCGCAGTCGTGGTCTCCGAGGGCGTGAAGAACGCCGAGGGCAAGTTCCTCTCCGACATGGGGCTCCGGGACGCGTTCGGTCACGCGCAGCTCGGTGGCGTGGGGCCGGTCGTCGCGCAGCTCGTCAAGGACCAGCTCGGCTACAAGTTCCACTGGGCGGTGGCCGACTACCTGCAGCGCGCCGCGCGTCACATCGCCTCGAAGGTCGACGTCGAGCAGGCCTACGCGGTCGGCAAGGCGGCAGTCGAGTTCGCGGTCCAGGGTCACCACGCCGTCATGCCGGCGATCGTGCGCGTCTCGAACCGGCCCTACCGCTGGAAGATCGGCATGGCGCCGCTCGCCGACGTCGCGAACGTCGAGAAGATGCTGCCGCAGGACTACATCACGCCGGACGGCTTCCACATCACGGCGAAGGGCCGGCGCTACCTCTCGCCGCTTATCCAGGGCGAAGATTACCCGCCGTACGAGAACGGCCTGCCGCAGTACGTGGTGCTCAGGAACAAGCCGGTCCGGAGGAAGCTCAAGACGGCCTTTGTGGTATAGTCGCGCGCCTTTTTTTACGCCGCCCGGCAGGGGACGCAGAACCCCGCCGGGCGGCGCAATAACCGGGAAAAACCCTCTGCAGGGAGATCATCGATGACGACTAGTCTGGCGTTGTGGCTGGCGATCGGCGCCGGCCTGCTCGCGATCGTCTACGGGGTGCTGTCGGCGCGCTGGATCGTGGCGCAGCCGGCCGGCAACGCGCGCATGCAGGAGATCGCCGCGGCGATCCAGCAGGGCGCGAGCGCCTACCTGAACCGCCAGTACACGACGATCGGCATCGTCGGCGTCGTGCTGTTCCTGATCATCGGCCTGACGCTGCACTGGACGACTGCGGGCGGCTTCGCGGTCGGCGCGATCCTCTCCGGCCTCGCGGGCTACATCGGCATGAACGTGTCGGTGCGCGCCAACGTCCGCACCGCGCACGCCGCCAGCATCGGGCTCAATCCCGCGCTGCAGGTCGCTTTCCGCGGCGGCGCGATCACCGGCATGCTGGTCGTGGGTCTCGGCCTGCTCGGCGTGGCTGCCTACTACGGCCTGATGCTTCGGGTGACGGGAGGTGACGTCGACCACTCGCTGCACGCGCTGGTCGGCCTGGCCTTCGGCGGCTCGCTGATCTCGATCTTCGCGCGGCTCGGCGGCGGCATCTTCACCAAGGGCGCGGACGTCGGCGCCGACCTCGTGGGCAAGGTCGAAGCCGGCATCCCGGAGGACGACCCGCGCAACCCGGCGGTGATCGCCGACAACGTCGGCGACAACGTCGGCGACTGCGCCGGCATGGCCGCCGACCTGTTCGAGACCTACGCCGTGACGGTCGTCGCGACGATGCTGCTCGCCGGCCTCACGATGCAGGATTCGCTCGGCCCGAACGCGGTGCTCTACCCGCTGGTGCTCGGCGCGGTCTCGATCGTGGCCTCCATCGTCGGCACGTTCTTCGTCAAGGCGCGCGACGGCGGCAAGATCATGAACGCGCTCTACCGCGGCCTGATCGTGTCGGGCGTGATCGCGGCCGTCGCATTCTGGTTCGTCACGCAGTGGATGATGGGCGATGCCGCGATGAGCCTCTTCGGCTGCGCGCTGATCGGCCTCGCGCTGACCGCGGCGATGATCGTGATCACCGAGTACTACACCGCGACCGAATACGGCCCGGTGCGCTACGTCGCCGCCGCGTCGCAGACGGGCCACGGCACCAACGTCATCGCCGGCCTCGCCGTCTCGATGAAGTCGACCGCCCTGCCCGTGCTCGCGATCTGCGCCTCGATCTGGGGCGCCTACCAGCTCGGCGGCCTGTACGGCATCGCGATCGCCGCGACGGCCATGCTGTCGATGACGGGCGTGATCGTGGCGCTCGACGCCTACGGCCCGATCACGGACAACGGCGGCGGCATCGCCGAGATGTCGGGCCTGCCGAAGGAGGTTCGCAAGATCACCGATGCGCTCGACGCCGTCGGCAACACCACGAAGGCCGTCACCAAGGGCTACGCGATCGGCTCGGCGGGTCTCGCGGCGCTGGTGCTGTTCGCGGACTACACGAACAACCTGCAGATCGTCGGCAAGCTGCAGGAATTCTCGCTCTCCGACCCGGCCGTGATCATCGGCCTCTTCATCGGCGGACTGGTGCCCTACCTCTTCGGCGCCATGGCGATGGAGGCCGTGGGCCGTGCCGCGGGCTCGGTGGTGGTCGAGGTGCGTCGGCAGTTCAAGGAAATCCCCGGCATCATGGAAGGCACCGGCAAGCCGGACTACTCCCGGGCCGTCGACATGCTGACGCGCGCGGCGATCAAGGAAATGATCGTCCCGTCGCTGCTGCCGATCCTGATCCCGGTCGTCGTCGGCTTCGGCATGAACTGGCTGCTCGGCCCCGGCGCCGGCATCCGCGCGCTCGGCGGCGTGCTGATCGGCACGATCGTCACCGGCCTCTTCGTCGCGATCTCGATGTGCACGGGCGGCGGCGCCTGGGACAACGCCAAGAAGTACGTCGAGGAAGGCAACTTCGGCGGCAAGGGCTCCGAGACGCACAAGGCTGCCGTCACGGGCGACACCGTCGGCGACCCGTACAAGGACACCGCGGGCCCGGCCATCAACCCGCTGATCAAGATCATCAACATCGTGGCGCTGCTGCTGGTGCCTCTGCTCTGATGGCAAGGGCTCGCTGAGCGGCGAACGGCGCGCTTCGCGTGCCGCGTGCTGCGGATGGAGATGCGAAGGCCCCGGGAAACCGGGGCCTTTTGCCTGGCGTCGACCATCGTCGGCCACCGGGTTGGGCAGACAGTCTCGTGACGGTCCGCACGGACATCGGGACGACGGCGGCCTCGATCGCGGGGCGGGCAGGCACCTGCACCATCTGTGGCGCGGAGACCCGCGCACCCGCGGCCGGCCCTGATGTCGTCTGCGAGTCCGCGCATTGCCGCGTGCTCCTGGGCCGCCGCGCGCACATGAGTCCGGACGCGTTCCGGTTCGTGGTCGGGATGCGCCGACGGCAACGGCGCGACCTCGCCGAGCACGCCGAGGCCCAACGCCTGCGGCTGGCCGAACGCCGTGAGCGCGAGGCGCTTGAGCACGAGGCGATCCGGGACGCCGCCTGCCGCGAGCAGGATCTGCCGGCGTCGAGCTACCCGCTGCTCGTGCTGCCGAGCGGACCACGTGCATTCGAACCCCTGACGCCGCAGCGACGACAGCGGTACCGGGAGCACCTCGCCGCGATCATCGCCGAAGCCGGCTGCGGCGAGGACGGCGACGCCGCGATCGCGGAGACCCCGGCGATCGACGCCGCTCCGCCGATGCCGCTTGCGACGCAACTCTGCACGCTGTGCCGCGGCGGATGCTGCTCGGGCGGCCACGACAGGGCCTACCTGACCGCGGCGACGATCCGACGATTCATGCGGCTGCGCCCGGAGTTGCGCCCGGACGAAATTGCCGAGGCGTACCTCGATCGACTCGGCGACCAGACCGTCGCCGGGTCGTGCATCAACCACGGCGGCACCGGATGCAGCCTGCCGCGCGAGATGCGCTCCGACACCTGCAACGATTATTTCTGCAACCCGATGCGCGCATGGCAGGCCCGGTGCGCATCCGGCGAGCCTCCGCGCGGAGCGTTCGTGATCCAGCGCCGCCTGGACAACTGGAACAGGGACCGCCTCGACGCAGCGAACGACATCGTCGACGTCAGCGTCGTCACGGAAACCGGGAGTCGGCCGTTGAAATTCGGAAGGCTGCCGCCCGTTGTGGGTTCCGAAACAAGCGGCAGGTGACGCGTTCCCGGAGCTCCCGGGTTCCTGGCGAGCGCATCGTCACGACATGGCGGAGACCCCGCGTGAGGGGCATCCCGAGCGTCCGGAAGCGCCTACGTGACCGAAGCCGTGCTCGCGGAAGAGGGCCGCAGTGGCCCCGATGCGGGGAACGTGAGCGTACGCATGCTTCTGTAGCGGCCGGGGGCAACGCCCACCGCCCGCTTGAACGCACGCGTGAAGGTGGCTTCGGACTCGTAGCCCAGTTCGCCGGCGATGTGCCCGATCGCGCGCGGGGTGTCGCGCAGGCGCGCAGCGGCAAGCTGCATGCGCCAGTCGGTCAGGTAGGCGATCGGCGGCATGCCGACGAAGTGGGTGAAACGCTCGGCGAACGCCGAGCGAGACAGGTGCACCTCGGCCGCGAGCTGCTCGGTGGTCCAGGGCCGCGCGACGTCGCCGTGCATCAGCGCAAGCGCACGCCCGACCGCAGGATCGCGCAGGCCGGCGAGCCAGCCCCTGCGGTCGGCGGGCTGCGTCTCCGCGTAATGCCGGACCGCCTCGACGAACAGCAGTTCCGACACCTTGGCAAGCACCGTCTCCGAGCCGGCGCGGCCCGAGGCGACCTCCTGCGCGGCGTAGCGGAACGAGGCCGCGATCCATTCGGCGCAGGACTTGTCCTTGATTTCGAGCGTGAAGGCGGCCGGCAGGGCCTCGAGCAGCGGGTGGTGCCGCACTTCGCTGCCGACGAAGCCGCAGACGAGTCGCGTGGGCTCGCCGCCGCCCCCGTGCACCATTCGCAGCAACCCGCCTTCGACCCGTTGCACCGCAGGATCCGGGTTCGCCGGGGGAACACCCGCCTGGCTCGCGAGCAGGTGCGGATCGTTGCGAGGCAGCAGCACCATCTCGCCGGCGCGCACGACCACCGGCCGCGTGCCGTCGACCTGGACCAGCATCTGGCCGTCGATCACGTAGTGAAACGCGACCACGCTGGACGGCAGTTCGTCCTCGCTCGGGAAGTCCTCGGGACCCACGCGCGAGGCCACGCACCACGGCGCGGTGAACGCGGCATCGAGGAAGACGCCGCCCGAGATGCGGAGCGCCTTGAGCACGTCGGACAGGGCATCCATCGGCACCTCCCTGGTTCCGGGGCGGACCGCCGCGCGTGCGGCGGATCGGCCAAGTACGGCGGCGGCGCGGCCATGGGCGCTGCGCGCCGTGGTGCCTAAATTGCCGCATCCGATTCGCAATCGACCATCGAGCGACGACCCATATCCATAGTCAGAGGAGCATTCACATGAACCAGCGCGATTCCGCCGGTCACCCGGTGACCGGCGCCACGGCCCAGGCCGTGGCCCACTTCGAGACCGCCGCCCACGAGTTCCGCTGCTACATCGGCGATCCCGTCGCCAGCATCGAAGCGGCGCTCGCCGCTGCGCCGCGGATGGTAATGGCCCATGTACTGAAGGGTTACCTGTACCTGCTCGGCACCGAGCCGTTCGCGGTTCCGATGGCGCGCGCCTGCTGGGAGGCGGCAACGGGCCGCGACGCCACCGACCGCGAACGCGGCCACGTGCAGGCGGTGAAGCTGCTCAGCGAAGGTCGCTGGCGCGCGGCGGGCCGCGTGCTGGAGGACCTGAGCGTCGCCTACCCGCTCGACGCACTGGCGCTGCAGGCCGGGCACCAGGTCGACTTCTTCCGCGGCGACTCGCGCATGCTGCGCGATCGCATCGCGCGTGCGTTGCCGGACTGGAGCCAGTCGATCCCGGGTTACCACGCGCTGCTCGGCATGCACGCGTTCGGGCTCGAGGAGACCGGCGACTATGCGCAGGCCGAGCGGCAGGGCCGCAGGGCGGTCGAGCTGGAGCGGCGCGACACCTGGGCCTGGCACGCCGTCGCGCACGTCCACGAGATGCGCAACCAGCCGAGGGACGGCCTGGCCTGGATGGGCACCGACACCGACGCCTGGTCCAAGGACAGCTCGCTCGCCGTGCACAACGGGTGGCACACGGCCGTCTACCACCTGGAGCTCGGCGCGAACGACGAAGCGTTGCGCCTGTTCGACGGGCCGGTCTTCGGCGCGCGCTCGAACATCGTCCTCGAACTGATCGACGCTTCGGCCCTGCTGTGGCGCCTGCAGCTGCGCGGGGTGGACGTCGGAAGCCGCTTCGAGTCGGTGGCCGACAACTGGGCGCCCATGGCCGCGGCCGGCAACTACGCGTTCAACGACATGCACGCGATGATCGCCTTCGTCGGCGCCGGCCGCGCGAAGGAGCAACAGACGGTGCTCGACGCCCAGCGCGCCGTGATCGACGGCGAGCTCACCGTCGCGGCCGACAACCTGGAGTTCACGCGCGAGGTCGGGCATCCCGCCACACGCGCGATCCAGGCCTTCGCGCACGGCCGCTACGCCGAGTGCGTCGAACTGCTGCGGCCGATCCGCCATGCCGCGCATCGCTTCGGTGGCAGCCACGCGCAGCGGGACCTGCTCGAACAGACGCTGATCGAAGCGAGCCGCCGCGCAGGCTTCGAGGCGCTGACTACGGCGCTGGTCCGCGAACGCGTTGCCGTCCGTCCGCGCACGCCCTTCGCGACGCTGCTCGAGCATCGCGACCAGCCGCTCGCAGTGGCCGTCTGAACCTCCGCCGCTGCCGCGGCCGCAGGGTGTCGGCTCCGCCTGCCGGGGGGCCGACACCCTGTGGAGGAGCGAGCGGCGAACGCCTGGCAGCCGTGCGCTTCAGGGCCGGCCGAAGGCCATCTCGAACACGACCGCCCCCTGCGGCACGAACTCGCGCGGCTCGGCGAGCTCCTCGCGTATCCACCCGCCGCCGCCGCGCAACTCGAGGAAAAGCCACTCGCGGAGGATGCGCTGGCGATAGATCAGCAGGGCCTGGTACTCGATCGGATTGACGTCGCGACCAGTCTCCCCGCGGACGGCACCGCGGAGTGCGACGGCCCGCCGCGCGCTCCAGGCGTCGAACAGCGTCAGGCTGGTATTCCAGCGCATGCCTTCGGTGCTTTCCGCGAGGCGCAGCAGGTTGCCCCACCGGAGCAGGCGGGTTTCGCCAAGCCCGCGCTCGAGCACTAGGCGCGTCGTCGTGCCGAAGCCGTCCTCGTTCTCCCAGAACACGGTCTGGCGTCCGCGGAACAGCAGCCGCTCGGAGAACCTGCTCTGGTACCAGTAGCTCGCCTGGACGAACGGGTCGGGCGGACTGCGCAGCCGCACGCCGGCAGAGAGGCCGAACCGGCTGCGCTCGTCGCGCATGGGCTCGACGCCGATCCCGAGCAGCCAGCTGCGCTCTTCGTCTTCCTCGGAGAACGACAGGCTGTCGAACTCGCTCGAGCCGCCCTCGACGAAACCCTGATCCGTGTCCCGACCGAACACGGCCAGCAGGCGACCTCGCGCGACGGGCATCTGGACCTGTGCGTTGAGCGCCAGCTCCGCGTCGAACCCGTCGCGCTCGTCCCAGTTGACGCCGGCGCGCAGCCGGCCGCGCGTCGCGCCGGACGCGACGAGTTCGTCTTCCGGCCGCGCGCCGAACAGCCGGTCGACGTTCCATGCGGTCACGCAGACGCTGCGCTCGACGCCGGTCCGGATGTTGTCGAGGCGCGATGCCGTCGGGCCTTCGAGTTCGGGGCACGGACTGCGCTGCTCCAAGGCCTCAGACTCCATGGGATCCGCAACGGGCGGATCATCCTGCGTAGCGGCGAACGCGCCGCTCGTGACGATCAGCGCGGCCACGCCGGCGAGGAATGCCGCCGCCGAGGGCGCCACGAACGAGTGGACGATGCAGATCGGTTCGGCGGGCATTGCGGTGCGAGCATACTGGGAGTGCGTCCGGGACCGACACCCGACACTGGCGCACCCATCGTCCGAAGTCGAATCACTCGCCCAAGGCTATCGGGGCCGCCAGGCTCCGCCAGCCCAGCTCGCGTTCGACCAGCACCTGGAACGGCGTGCGGATCTGCGTCGGCATGCGCTCAAAATAGTCCCGCGCGTCCTTCTCCTGTCCGGTCGCGACGAGCTCGCGCAGGTAGTCGAGTCCCGGCGGGCGCATGGCCTCCGCACGCGACCAGCTGCCGACGTCGTGAGTGCCCACGCCTCGCGGACCGCGAGGTCGGCGGCCGCTGCCAGCACGGAGCTCTTGCGGCTCAGCGTCCAGAACGTGGGCTGCAGCGGTGCCTCCGCGACCAGCACGGGGAGCAGGCGCGGCGGCACCGCGAAGCGCGCGAACTCGATCGGCAGCCGCGGCCCGTCCGCCCTCCACTCCGGCGCGACGTCCAGACTGCGCCGATCCCAGATCAGGTAACCCCAGCCGATGAGGGCGATCTTCACATCTGCGTCCCGGCGTCGGCCCCGCCCCTTCACCGCCGCATGCTACCCCGGCTGGTTCAGACCTGCCCGTTCCTCGACAGCAGCACGGCGATCGGCCGCGTGCCCTCGAACTCCGAAAAGACGATCGTGAGGATCGCCGTGATCGGGACCGCGAGGAACGCCCCGGGCACGCCCCAGAGCTCCGACCAGATGGCCAGGCTGATGAGGATGGCGAACGGGCTCAGGTTGAGCGAGTTGCCCATGACGTAGGGATCGAGGAAGTTGCCGATCGCGAACTGCAGCGCCGAGAGAGCGAGCAGCACCGTGAGGATCACGCCCACGTCTTCGAACTGCACGATCGTCATCAGCACCGGCAGCACCACGCCGAGCACCGAGCCGACGTAGGGTACGAAGTTCAGCAGGGCGATCAGCACGGCCCAGAGCCCGGCGAACTCGAGGCCGAACAGGCGCATGACGACGTAGCTCGCGACCGCGAGCAGAACGCTCAACAGCGTCTTGAGCGCGAGATACGAGCCGATGCGCCGATTGATGGCGCCGATCACCTCGCGGATACGCGACACGCGCGCGGGGTCGTGCGACAGGTTGGCCAGCTTGGACTCGAAGGTGCCTCGCTCCACGCCCAGGAAGACGGCGTACAGCAGCACGACCACGAAGGTCACGGCGATCGAGCCGACCGAAGCCAGGAGCGACCCGAGAAACTGCTGCAGGTCGATCCGGGCCAGCAACTCCGTGCGCAGCGTCTCCCAGGTCGGCTCGGTCTCGACGCCGAAGCGCACGGCCATGCGCTGGATCGAGGCGAGCAACGACTGCTGGTACTGCGGCGCCATGGCGATCGCCCGCTCCTTGTTGGCGAGCAGCAGATAGGTGAACTGCAGGCCCGCGAAACCGATCGCCGCGATCGAGACCACGTAGCGCAGCCGCATCGGCAGGGTCGCCCCCACCGCAGGCAGCCGGGCCAGCCCGTGGGCCAGCCCGACGACGACGTATACGATGACGGCTCCGAGCACCACCGGCACGAGGATCGCCTTGCCCGCGTACAGCACCCAGCCGAAGGCCAGGAGCAGGACGGTGCCGTACACCAGCGCGCGCAGTCTTTCCATGCTCCGGCCTCCGTTGTGGGTCGAGTTCGAGTCAGGGCAGCGGGTGCAGTGGCCGGGGCTAGCGTAGCCCAGCGCTGCGGCGGCATGCCACGGACTGTATCCTGCGCAGGTCACGGGGGACCGCGGAGTGTCCCGATGCGCGTGCTGCTGGCGGAAGACGACGTGATGATCGGGGCCGCGGTCCACGACCGCCTCCGCGGGCAGGGCTTCGCGGTGGACTGGGTCCGCGACGGACGCACGGCCGATGCGGCCCTCGTGGGCGAGGTCTACGACCTGCTCCTCCTCGACCTGGGACTGCCCGGCCGGGAGGGTCTCGCGGTCCTGAAGGGCCTGCGCGGCCGGGGCTCCAGGCTGCCGGTCGTCATCCTCACGGCGCGCGACGCGGTCGATGACCGGGTCGCCGGGCTCGACGCGGGCGCCGACGACTACGTCGTGAAACCCTTCGATCTGAAGGAACTCGAAGCCCGCCTGCGTGCCGTCCTGCGCCGGCGCGCGGGTCGCGCAAGCAGCGTCATCGAGCACGGCCGGCTGAGCCTCGATCTCGCGTCGCACGAGCTGCGCCGTGACGGCGTGCCGGTGCCCGTCTCTCCGCGCGAGTTCGCGTTGCTGCACGCGCTGCTCGAATACCCGGGCCGCATACTCTCGCGTGCCCAGCTCGAGGAGCGTCTCTACGGGTGGGGCGAGGAAGTCGGCAGCAACGTGGTCGAGGTGCACATCCACTCGCTGCGCCGCAA
>Ga0209391_10002297_pt1 | contig 10023 bp, 8 predicted proteins | sample PPLLak3March2015_FD_187246 | JGI IMG/M metagenome (GOLD analysis project Ga0209391, IMG submission 187246) | Freshwater sediment microbial communities from Prairie Pothole Lake near Jamestown, North Dakota, USA - PPLs Lake P7 Core (1) Depth... | ecosystem: Environmental > Aquatic > Freshwater >... | reverse complement strand
GAGCTACGCGGTGCGCCGTGGCGACGAGCTGCTGTCGGACTTCAAGGGTTTCATGAAGCCGGTCGCCGTGCTCGCGGCCGCCGCCGTGCTGCTGCTGGCGGAGCCCGACTTCGGCGCCGCGACGGTGTTGATGGCGACCGGGCTTGCCGTGCTGTTCCTGGCGGGCGTCAGGATCCACCACCTGCTCGTGCCGGTCGTCGTCGGGGTCGGTGCGATGAGCGTGCTCGCGGTGACCTCGTCGTATCGGCTGCGGCGCCTGATCGCGTTTCGCAATCCGTGGGAGGACCCGTTCGACAGCGGCTTCCAGCTGGTGCAGTCGCTGATCGCGATCGGGCGCGGCGAGTGGTTCGGCGTCGGGCTCGGCTCGAGCGTGCAGAAGCTGTTCTACCTGCCCGAGGCGCACACGGATTTCGTGTTCGCGGTGCTGGCGGAGGAGTTCGGCTTCGTCGGCGTGGTGGTGGTGCTCGGGCTCTTCGCGCTGCTCGTCGGGCGCGCGCTCACGATCTCGCGCAATGCCGCGGAGGCGGGGCTCACGTTCCAGTCCTATCTCGCGGCCGCCATCGGCATCTGGCTCGGGCTGCAGGCGTTCGTCAACGTCGGCGTCAACATGGGGCTGCTGCCCACCAAGGGCCTCACGCTGCCGCTGCTGTCCTACGGCGGCAGCAGCATGCTGGTCACGCTCGCCTGGCTGGGCGTGCTGCTGCGCGTGCATCACGAAACCCAGCTGACCGGCCGCTCGGCCGTGTCGCGCGAGGGGCGACGCGAATGACGCGCGACGTGGCCCTGATCATGGCGGGCGGCACTGGCGGGCACGTGTTCCCGGCGCTGGCGACGGCACGCGTGCTGCGCCGTCGTGGCTACGACATCGTCTGGCTCGGTACGCAGCGCGGCATCGAGGCGCGGCTGGTCCCCGCCGAGGGCATCCCGGTCGAGTGGCTGAGCGTCAGCGGTCTGCGCGGCAAGGGAATTGCGACGCTGCTCGTCGCACCGTTCCGGCTCGTCGTTGCGCTGGTTCAGGCCTTGCGCGCCGTGCGCAAGCATCGACCCCGCGTCGTGCTCGGCGCCGGCGGCTTCGCGTCCGGACCGGGCGGTGTCGCAGCCTGGCTGCTGCGCAGGCCACTCGTCGTGCACGAGCAGAACGCGGTCGCCGGCCTGACCAATCGCCTGTTGGCGAGACTCGCGGACCGCGTGCTCGAGGGGTTCCCCGGCAGCTTCGGCCGCGGTCGGCGCGCCGAGCACGTCGGCAATCCGGTGCGCGTGGAGATCGCCGCGATCGCGGCGCCCGAGCGCCGCTACGCTGGGCGCGAGGGGCGGGCGAGGCTGCTCGTGTTCGGCGGCAGCCAGGGCGCAGCACGCCTCAACGCGGTGCTGCCGGCAGCGATCGCGGAGTTGCCGGCGCACCTCCGTCCCGAGGTGCTGCACCAGACGGGCAGTCGAGGACGGGACGAGACCGTGGCCGCATATCGCTCGCGCGGCATCGAGGCCGACGTGCGGCCGTTCATCGACGACATGGCGGGTGCGTACGGCTGGGCGGATCTCGCCGTCTGCCGTTCCGGCGCCCTGACGGTCGCAGAGCTGGCGGCGGCCGGCGTGCCGGCCGTGCTGGTGCCGTTTCCCGCGGCCGTGGACGACCACCAGACCCGCAATGCCGAGCACGTCGTGCGCGCCGGAGCCGCGGTGCTGTTGCCGGAATCCGCGCTGACCCCGGTGTCGCTCGCGGCCGTGCTGCGCGAACTGCTCGAGGCCGGGCGGCCCCGGCTGATGGGGATGGCGGAGTCGGCGCGCCGCACCGCGATCACCGACGCGGACGAACGGCTCGCGGAGGCCTGCATCGCGGCGGCCGGGGGGGCGGCATGAGAGACCGGATGCGCCACATCCACACGATCCACTTCGTCGGCATCGGCGGCAGCGGCATGAGCGGCATCGCCGAGGTGCTGCTGAACCTCGGCTACTCGGTGCAGGGCAGCGACCTCAAGCACGGCAACGTCACGCGCCGACTCGAGTCGCTCGGGGCGCGCGTGCTGATCGGGCATCGCGCGGAGAATGCATCGAACGCCGACGTCGTCGTCGTCTCGAGCGCGATCAACGCGGACAACCCCGAGGTCGCGGAAGCGCTCGTGCGGCGCATTCCGGTCGTCAAGCGCGCCGAGATGCTGGGCGAGCTGATGCGCTTCCGCTACTCGATCGCGGTCGCCGGAACGCACGGCAAGACCACGACGACGAGCCTGGTCGCGAGCGTGCTCGCGGAAGGCGGCGAGGATCCGACTTTCGTGATCGGCGGGCGGCTGAAGGGCGCGGCGACCAATGCGCGGCTCGGCGCGGGCCGCTACCTGGTCGCCGAGGCCGACGAGAGCGATGCATCGTTCATGCACCTGCAGCCGATGATCGCGATCGTCACTAACGTGGACGCCGATCACCTCGGCACGCACGGTGGCGACTTCGAGAAGCTCAAGGCCAGCTTCGTCGAGTTCCTGCACAACCTGCCGTTCTACGGGCTCGCCGTGATCTGCGTGGACGATCGCGAGGCGGCGGCGCTGGTGCCGCAGGTGGCGCGCCCTTACGTCACCTACGGCTTCGACGAGAGCGCAGACGTTCGCGCGGTCGACGTCGAGCGGCGCGGCGCCCTGTCGAGCTTCCGCGTGCTGCGCCCGCGCGTCGAGCGGCCGCTCGAGATCACGCTCAACCTGCCGGGCCGCCACAACGTGCTCAATGCGCTCGCGGCCATCGCGGTCGCCACGGAGCTCGAGATCGACGACGCGGCGATCCAGCGTGCACTCGCGGGCTTCCAGGGCATCGACCGGCGCCTGCAGGTGCTGGGCGACGTCGCCGGGGAATTCGGCCGCGTCACGCTGGTGGACGACTACGGTCATCACCCGACCGAGATCGCTGCGACGCTCGACGCCGCGCGACAGGCGTGGCCGGAGCGGCGCATCGTGCTGGTGTTCGAGCCGCACCGCTACACGCGCACGCGCGACCTGCTCGACGACTTCGCTCAGGTGCTGTCGACCGCGGACGCGCTGATCGTGGCCGAGGTCTACCCCGCGGGCGAGGCGCCGATTCCCGGCGCCGACGGCAAGGCACTCTGCCGTGCCATTCGTACGCGCGGCCTCGTCGAGCCCGTGCTGCTCAAGTCACTCGATGAATTGCCGCAGGTGCTTGCGGGCATCGCGCGCGACGGCGACGTCGTGCTGACGATGGGTGCGGGCAGCATCGGCGCCGCCGCGCATGACCTGCCGGCCGCGCTGTCCGGCGCGACTGGCCGGGGAGGCGCCGCATGATTCGCGCAGCCCGCCGCATCGCCGATCCGCGCGACTTCGGCCGTGTCGCCGTGCTGATGGGCGGCACGTCGTCCGAGCGCGAGGTCTCGCTCGACTCCGGTCGCAACGTGCTCGAGGCTCTGCTGCGGCTGGGCGTCGATGCCGCCGCGGTGGACGGCATTCCAGAACTCGCGCGCGCGCTCACTGCTGCCGGCGGGCGCCGCTACGACCGCGTGTTCAACATCCTCCACGGCAACCGGGGTGGTGGCGAGGACGGCGTGCTGCAGGGCCTGCTCGAGGCGCTCGGCGTGCCCTACACCGGCTCGGGCGTGCTCGGCTCCGCGCTGTCGATGGACAAGATCCGGACCAAGCAGGTTTGGCTGTCGCTGGGACTGCCGACGCCGGCCTACGCGAGCCTCGAGCGCGGCGACGACGTCGTCGCCGCGGCGCACAAGATCGGCCTGCCGGTGATCGTCAAGCCCGCCTGCGAGGGCTCGAGCGTCGGCGTCAGTCGCTGCTTCAAGGATGCGGACCTCGCGGACGCGGCGGCACTTGCGGCTCGCTACGAGGGGGCGTTGCTGGTCGAGCAGCTGATCCAGGGCGAGGAGTACACGGTGGCCGTGCTGGGCACCGAGGCGCTGCCGTCGATCCGGATCGTGCCGGCCGGCGAGTACTACGACTACCACGCGAAGTACGTCGCCGAGGACACGCGGTACCTGTGTCCTGGCGCGAGCGGCGCGACCGAGCAGGAGTTCGGCAGCCTGGCGCTCGCGGCATTCTTCGCCGCTGCGTGCAGCGGCTGGGGCCGGGTCGACTTCATGCGCGACCGCGCGGGCCGTCCGTGGCTGCTCGAAGTCAACACCGCCCCGGGCATGACCAGCCACTCGCTGGTGCCGAAAGCGGCGCGGCAACGCGGCATCGAGTTCGACGAGCTGGTCTGGCGCGTGCTCGAGACCAGCGCGCCGGCGCAGCCGGGCGAGGGCGCGTGATGCTGTTCTGGAAGAAGCGCAATCGCCGCCAGCCGCGCAAGGACGAGCCCTCCCTGCTCGAGCGCACCGACTGGCGCGCGGTCGGCAACGCCGCGGGACTGGTTGCGCTCTGTGCCGTCCTCGCCGTGCTGCTGGTGCTGGCGCTCGACCGGCCCGTGCAGCGCGTGATCATCGAGGGATCCTTCCAGCGCGTCGCCCGACCCGAGATCGAGGCTGCGGTCGTCGAGGTGGTGCAGGGCGGACTGGCCAGCGTCGACCTCGTGCGAGTGCGCGAGCGCATCGAGCAGATCGACTGGGTGGATCGCGCCGTCGTGCAGCGCCGCTGGCCGGACGCGCTGCGCGTCCTCGTGACCGAGCAGGTGGCCGCGGCGCAATGGAACGACGCCTGCTTGCTCAATACGCGCGGCGAGCTCTTCCTGCGCAATGCCCGCTACGTGCCGCCGGAGCTGCCGCTGCTCGAAGGTCCGGAGGGCAGCGAGGGCGCGGTCGCGCAACTCTATCTCGACGCGCAGGGCCGGCTGCTCGAAGCGGGCCTGCGCCTCACCGGCGTGCGGCTCGACGAGCGCGGCGCCTGGGAGCTGCGGCTCCACAACGGCGTCGCGGTCAAGCTCGGCCGGCTCGCCGTCACCGAGCGCCTCGAGCGCTTCATCCGGCTCGCGAGCCCGCTCGTCGCCAAGCGCTCGGCGGAGGTCGCCTACGTCGACATGCGCTACACCAATGGATTCAGCGTCGGCTGGAACTCGCGTTCCGCCGTCGCCGCCGTCCCCCAGGAGGACGCGACCCCAGATGCCTAAGAAGTTCGAACGCAACCTGATCGTCGGGCTCGACATCGGCACCTCGAAGGTGGTGGCGATCGTCGGCGAGCTCGGCCCCGACGGCACCATCGAGGTGGTCGGCGTCGGCTCCCACCCGTCGCGCGGCCTGAAGAAGGGCGTCGTCGTCAACATCGACTCGACCGTGCAGTCCATCCAGCGCGCCGTCGAGGAGGCTGAACTGATGGCGGGCTGCGAGATCCACTCGGTGTTCGCCGGCATCGCCGGCAGCCACGTGCGCTCGCTCAACTCGCACGGCATCGTGGCGATCCGCGACAAGGAGGTGACGCCGGGCGACGTCGATCGCGTCATCGATGCGGCGCGCGCCGTGGCGATCCCGGCCGACCAGAAGATCCTGCACATCCTGCCGCAGGAATTCATCATCGACGCGCAGGAGGGCATCCGCGAGCCGATCGGGATGTCCGGCGTGCGCCTCGAGGCGAAGGTGCACATCGTCACCGGCGCGGACAGCGCCGCGCAGAACATCGTCAAGTGCGTGCAGCGCTGCGGGCTCGAGGTCGCGGACATCGTGCTCGAGCAGCTCGCCTCGAGCTACGCGGTGCTGGCCGAGGACGAAAAGGAACTCGGCGTGTGCCTCGTCGACATCGGCGGCGGCACGACCGACATCGCCGTGTTCTCGGGCGGCGCGATCCGCCACACCGCAGTGATTCCGATTGCGGGCGACCAGGTCACCAACGACATCGCGGTGAGCCTGCGCACGCCGACGCACCACGCCGAGGAGATCAAGGTGCGGTACGCGTGCGCGCTGTCGCAGCTCGCGAATCCCGACGAGACGATCGAGGTGCCGAGCGTTGGTGATCGCCCGGCGCGCCGCCTCGCGCGGCAGACGCTCGCCGAAGTGGTCGAGCCGCGCTACGAGGAGCTGTTCGCGCTGGTGCGCGAGGAACTGCGCCGCTCGGGCTTCGACGAATTGATTGCCGCCGGCGTCGTGCTGACGGGTGGCAGCGCCAAGATGGAGGGCGTCATCGAGCTCGCCGAGGAGATCTTCCACGCGCCGGTGCGGCTCGGCCTGCCGCAGGGCGTGAGCGGCCTCGTCGACGTCGTGCGCAATCCGATCCATTCCACGGGCGTGGGCTTGCTTCTGTTCGGTCGCGAGAACTACGCGCGCCGCGGCCGCGGTGCGCCGGTCGCCAACGGCATGCGCAGCGTGCTGGATCGGATGCGGGCGTGGTTCCAGGGAAACTTTTAGAGGGCTCTAGGCGGTGGGCTGTGGGCGGTAGGAAAGAGGCGGTAGCGGTAATGGTGGGCGGTAGGTAACAGGTTCCGGCTGTCGGCGTCAGGTGGTGCGGCTGTAATAACCCACAGCCCACGGCCCACCGCCCACAGCCTCTGATTCGGGCAACTTCAATTTCACGGAGCAGCAAACAATGTTCGTACTTGCAGACACGGAGAATCAGGGGGCCGTCATCAAGGTCGTCGGGGTGGGCGGCGGTGGCGGCAATGCGGTCACGCACATGGTCAGCTCGGGGATCGAGGGCGTCGACTTCATCTGCATCAACACCGATGCGCAGGCGCTCAAGCACTCGAAGGTCAAGGCGAGCCTGCAGATCGGCTCGAACATCACCAAGGGCCTCGGCGCGGGCGCCGATCCGGAAATCGGCCGCCAGGCCGCGATGGAAGATCGCGACCGCATCGTCGAACTCGTCGACGGCTCCGACATGATCTTCATCACCGCCGGCATGGGCGGTGGCACGGGCACGGGCGCCGCGCCGGTCGTGGCGCAGGTCGCGAAGGAGCTCGGCATCCTGACCGTGGCCGTGGTCACGAAGCCCTTCGAGATGGAAGGCAACAAGCGCCTCGCGCTCGCCGACCAGGGCATCAGCGAGCTCGGCAAGTACGTGGATTCGCTGATCACGATCCCGAACCAGAAGCTGCTCACGGTGCTCGGCGGCGACACGACGCTGCTCGACGCGTTCCGCTCGGCGAACCAGGTGCTGCAGGGTGCCGTGCAGGGCATCGCCGAGCTGATCACCCGGCCGGGCCTGATCAACGTGGACTTCGCCGACGTGAAGACGGTCATGGCCGAGACGGGCATGGCGATGATGGGTTCGGGCGCCGCCACCGGCGAGAACCGCGCGCGTGCTGCGGCCGAGGCGGCCATCTCGAGCCCGCTGCTCGAGGACGTGAACCTCTCCGGCGCGCACGGCCTGCTGATCAACGTCACGGCGGGCATGGACCTGCGCACCAGCGAGTTCCACGTCGTCGGCGACACGATCAAGCAGTTCGCGTCCGAGGACGCCACGGTGGTCGTGGGCTACGTGATCGATCCGGAAATGACGGACCAGATCCGCGTCACCGTCGTCGCGACCGGCATTGGCCGGCCGGCCGCCGTGCGTGGCCTGCCGCAGGGCGTGCAGCCCAGGGTCGAGGTCGTGGCTGGCGGGCGTGCCCGCCGTCCGCTCGACAACTACGCGGACCTCGAGACGCCGGCGTTCCGTCGTCGGCGCGCCGTGGGTGACGACGTACGAGCGGACTCCGACGACTCGTATCTCGACATCCCGGCGTTCCTGCGCCGCCAGGCGGATTGAGTGAGCGGCCGGCGGCCATCGTGGCCGCCGGCCAAAACTCTATTGAAATCAGCGGCATGCGCTCGATCGCGGGTGTGTGCTATCTTCTCCGGTTAATTTTTCACGGGACGCTCGATCGCGAGCGCAACCAGCCCGCAGCATGCTCAAGCAACGAACGCTGAAGAACTCGATCCGCGCCACGGGCGTCGGCCTGCACACCGGCAAGAAGGTGCTGATGGCATTGCGGCCGGCCCCGGCCAACGCCGGCATCACGTTCCGGCGCACCGATCTCGACGAGCCGGTGGACATCCAGGCGCGAGCCGAGAACGTCGGTGAGACGACGCTCGGCACCACGCTGGTCCGCGACGGCGTCAAGGTCTCGACGATCGAGCACCTGCTGTCCGCGCTGGCCGGACTCGGCATCGACAACATCACGATCGAGTTGAGCGCCGGCGAAGTGCCGATCATGGACGGCAGCGCGGGGCCGTTCGTGTTCCTGCTGCAATCGGCAGGCATCGAGGAACAGAACGCGCCGAAGAAGTTCGTGCGCATCAAGAAGAGCGTCAAGGTCGAGGACGGCGACAAGTGGGCGCGCTTCGACCCCTACGACGGTTTCAAGGTTAACTTCGAAATCGAATTCGACCATCCGGTGTTCAAGCGCCGCTCGCAGGTCGCTTCGATGGATTTCTCTACGACCACGTTCCTGCGCGAGGTGAGCCGGGCCCGCACGTTCGGTTTCATGCGCGATCTCGAGTACATGCGCTCGCGCAACCTGGCGCTGGGCGGCAACCTCGACAACGCGATCGTGCTCGACGACTATCGGATCCTGAACGAGGACGGCCTGCGCTACGAGGACGAGTTCGTAAAGCACAAGATCCTCGACGCGATCGGCGACCTCTACCTGCTCGGCCACAGCCTGATCGGCGAGTTCAGCGGCTTCAAGTCCGGCCACGGCCTCAACAACCGGCTGCTGCGCACGCTGATGGCCGACGTGACGGCCTGGGAAGAAGTCACGTTCGAGACGCTGGCGGATGCGCCGATTTCTTACGTCGCGGCGGCGAGGGGATAGGGGATAGGGGATAGGGGATAGGGGATAGTCAGAAGTGGCACCGAACGGCCAGGCTGGGCTTCCGACTATCCCCTATCCCCCACCCCCATTTCTCCCCGCCCCACCTTAACCCGCACCTTGCCCACGACCGGCTCGCCGAGCGCCGGCAGCAGCTCGCGCAACCGCGGTCCCGCGTAGCGAACGCGCGCGGACCACGCCGCGGAATCCACGATCACGACGAGGTCATCGCCGCGACGCACCGCCGAGACGACGTGCGGCCGCAGTGTCTCGGGCAGCGACTGCTGCACGGCGCTGGTCAGCGACGTCGTCGCAGCCGCCTTGCGGGCGAGTTCCGCGAAGGCGCCGCCGAGGCCCGAAAAGAGCGGTTTCAGGGGGTCGGACATTCTCAATACAATCTTTATAAAACAGGCTTCTGATTGCCACAAAGTGTCGATTCGGTCATAGTCTGCCCGCTCGCAAAGGGGTGGGTCTACCTGCCGGCCGCCAAGAACAACAGTTCGGCAGCTGGCGGGCTACGAACTTCCACAAGTCGGGTTCGGTCTGACAGTGCGACGCAGCGCCGCCCGATGGGGCAGAGCGTGCGCGCATTTTCGACGGCTGCGAAGAGGGTCTCGTCGCAATGAATTTACAGATTGTGTCGGGCCGGGCGGGGCGCGTGCTCCAGCTCGACCTGAAGCAACCCCGAATCCTGGTTGCGCTCGCTGCGGGCCTGATGGTCGCTTCGGGCCTGGTATTCGCTGCAGGCCTGCAGCTCGGCCGTTTCGTCGCCGGGCCGCTCGACCGCGCCGCGATGAACCGCGATCTCGACCAGCAACGCCTCGACCTCAACGCGATTCGCGGCGAAATGCAGGGCAAGGTCGACGCGCTGGCCGCTCGCATCGGCACGCTGAATGCCCACCTGATCCGCCTCGACGCGCTCGGCCGTCGCGTGACCGACCTGGCCGACCTCGATCGCGGCGAGTTCGATTTCGACCAGCCGCCACCGCTCGGCGGTCCCGCCGCGGAGGAACTGCCGTCGGGATCCGTCGAGGTCCCGGAGATCACGGCCGCGATCGACGCGCTCGAAGAGCAGTTGCTCGACCGCCAGCGCCAGTTCACGGTGCTCGAAAGCCTGATGTCCACCCGCAGCCTCGGTGAGCGCATCGTGCCGGGCGGCTGGCCGATCGTGGGCGGATGGATTTCGTCGCACTTCGGCAACCGTTCCGATCCGTTCACGGGCCGTGGCAGCTTCCATGCGGGTGTCGATTTCGCAGCCCCGCCGGGCAGCCGGATCATCGCGACCGGGCCGGGCGTGGTCACGTTCTCGGGCTACAAGGACGGCTACGGCTACCTCGTGGAGATCAGTCATCCCACGGGGCACCTGACCCG
>Ga0209391_10002294_pt1 | contig 10028 bp, 8 predicted proteins | sample PPLLak3March2015_FD_187246 | JGI IMG/M metagenome (GOLD analysis project Ga0209391, IMG submission 187246) | Freshwater sediment microbial communities from Prairie Pothole Lake near Jamestown, North Dakota, USA - PPLs Lake P7 Core (1) Depth... | ecosystem: Environmental > Aquatic > Freshwater >... | reverse complement strand
ACCGCCGAACAGGTGATGGGCGCGGTCCAGTGGGCGTCCGAAAACGGTGTCCAGATCATCAGCCACGCCAACGGCGAGCGCGCCTCCGACTTGCTGATCGCGGCCCACACCGCCGCGCAGGCGCGGCATCCGACGGCCAGCCGGTTGCGCCCCGTGCTGATCCACGGGCAGTTCATGCGCAACGACCAGGTTGACAGTTATAAACGGCTTGGCGTCATTCCCTCGCTGTTCCCGATGCATACCTTCTATTGGGGTGACTGGCATCTCGATCACACCGTGGGGCCGGAAGACGGTGCCAATATCTCCCCCACCGGATGGGTGCGGGATCGCGGCATGATCTTCACCAGCCACCACGATGCACCGGTGGCCTTCCCGGATTCCATGCGGGTACTCGATGCCACCGTCACGCGCCAGAGCCGCGGAACGGGCCGGATCGTCGGCCCGCATCAGAGGGTGGACGTGATTACCGCGCTCAAGTCGATGACCATCTGGGCTGCTTACCAGAAATTCGAGGAGAAAAGAAAAGGCAGCCTCGAGGTGGGCAAGCTGGCGGATTTGGTGATCCTCTCGGCCGATCCGACTGCGGTCGACCCCACCACGATTGACCAGATCAAGGTGACGGAGACGATCAAGGAAGGCGTCACCGTATTCAAGCTCGACGCCCAGGAGCAACGCAAGGCCGCGCTGATGTCGCGCCCGGGCAGTGACGGCAGCAATGCGTTTGCGCGCTTTCTGACGACGCAGGCCGTGTACCGCGACCTGGCGCGCCTGCCGCCGCTGATGCGCCAGCCCGGCACCGTGCAGTTCTTCCTCAACGCGCCCCATGACAACGCCTGCGTGCTGGCCACTATGGACGAGCTGCTGGCGGCCATGCTGGCGCATGGGCCGACCGGTGCGCAGCTGAACTAGCTAGCCTGAGGAGCGGATGGGGGGCGCCGGCGCCAGCGACAGCGGCGCAAACTTCCGCACGCCGCGATCGGGCTACGAGCCATGCTTCCCGATCTGAACATCGTTCCCTGCGCCGGTAACGAAACGTGCTCGCCGGGCAATACCGGCCTGACGAAGGCGATCAAGGCCGCCCGCCGGGTCAACGGGTGGCTGGCGGTGCCGCACTTCAGGTGAAGGTCCTCACGCCGTCGACTTCATTCGCGTCGAATTCCCCGTCGGCGCAGTAGACGCGCTGGCCCTTGAGACTGGCCTCGGGCGTTTCGGCCCCGGAGCAGTCGATGCCGATGTAGCGGGAATGGGCGGCCATCAGCCAGGGTAGCGGAGTCAGGCCGCGAAGCGCTCCGACACTTCTTCGCGGAATTTCGTATCTACAACCAAGGACACGACGCGCGTCCCAGTAGCCATCGCCAATCAGACCAGACACCAAGACGATCAAGATGCTGCCGAACCCTTCGTGAAGCGCTTCGCCCGCGCGGCGCTCGACGTGACGGGGCTGGAGACAGCCTCGATGGGCTGTCTCTTCCCCTCTACTCCCACTCGATCGTCGCCGGCGGCTTCGAGGAGACGTCGTAGACCACGCGGTTGATCCCGCGCACCTCGTTGGTGATGCGGTTGCTGATCCGCCCGATCAGGTCGTGCGGCAGCGGCGCCCAGTGCGCGGTCATGAAGTCGGTGGTCTGCACGGCGCGCAGCGCCACCGCGTGCTCGTAGGTGCGGCCGTCGCCCATCACGCCCACCGAGCGGATCGGCAGGAACACCGCGAATGCCTGTGCCACCTTGTCGTACCAGGAGACACCGTCGGCGTCGCGGGCCGCGCGCAGCTCGTCGATGAAGATCGCGTCCGCGCGCCGCAGCAGGTCGGCGTGCTCGCGCGTCACCGCACCCAGGATGCGCACGCCGAGGCCCGGGCCGGGGAACGGATGACGAAACACCATCGCGCGCGGCAGCCCGAGCTCGAGCCCGAGCTCGCGTACCTCGTCCTTGAACAGCTCGCGCAGCGGCTCGAGGAGCTTCAGGTGCAGCGTTTCGGGCAGTCCGCCGACGTTGTGGTGCGACTTGATCGTGTGCGCCTTCTTGGTCTTGGCGCCGGCGCTCTCGATGACGTCGGGGTAGATCGTGCCCTGCGCTAGCCAGCGGGCGTCGGGAATCTTCGCCGCCTCGCGCTGGAACACCTCGACGAAGTGCCGCCCGATGATCTTGCGCTTCTCCTCCGGGTCGGCGACGCCGGCGAGCGCGCCGAGGAACTCCACGGCGGCGTCGACGTGAATCACCCGCACACCCAGGTGCGAGGCGAACGTGTCCATCACCTGCTCGGCCTCGTTCTGGCGCAGCAGGCCGTGGTCGACGAACACGCAGGTGAGCTGGTCGCCGATCGCGCGGTGGATGAGCGCCGCGGCGACCGACGAGTCGACGCCGCCGGAGAGCCCGAGGATCACGCGATCGGCCCCGACCTGTGCGCGCACGCCCGCGACCGCCTCGGTCACGTAGTCGTGCATGTTCCAGTCCTCGCCGCAGCCGCAGATCTCGTGCGCGAAGCGGGCGAGGATCGCAGCACCTTGCTTCGTGTGCGTGACCTCGGGGTGGAACTGCAGCGCGTACAGACGCCGCGTCTCGTCGGCCATCGCCGCGATCGGGCACGACGCGGATGATCCGATCAGCTTGAAGCCCGGAGGCAGCGCGGTGACCTTGTCGCCGTGGCTCATCCAGACGTCGAGCAGGCCGTGGCCGCTGGCGTTGCTCCGGTCCTGCAGGCCGCGGAACAGTGCCGAGTGCCCGTGCGCGCGCACCTCGGCGTAGCCGAACTCGCGCACGTCTCCTGCGGCGACCTCGCCACCCAGCTGCACGGCCATCGACTGCATGCCGTAGCAGATGCCGAGCACCGGCACGCCCAGCGTCCACACCGCCTCGGGCGCACGGCCGGCGCCGGCGTCGTAGACGCTCTGGTGGCTGCCGGAGAGAACGATGCCGCGCGGCGCGAACGCGCGCACGAACGCGTCGCCCACGTCCCATGGATGAATCTCGCAGTACACGTGCGCCTCGCGCAGCCGGCGCGCGATCAGCTGTGTGACCTGCGAGCCGAAGTCGAGGATCAGGATGCGTGAATGAGTCGATGCGGGCATGGGGCGGCGGCGTAAGCGAAAAGGCCGGCGGGATGGGCCGGCCTTCGCGCGAGGCGTTTGAGCGGGTTTTCTACTCGACCCGGTAGTTGGGGGCTTCCTTGACGATCTGGACGTCGTGGACGTGCGACTCGCGGATGCCGGCGGAAGTGATCTCGACGAATTCGGCGCGGGTGCGGAGCTCCTCGATCGTCGCGCACCCGCAGTAACCCATCGCCGCTCGCAATCCTCCCATCAGCTGGTGGATCACGTTGACCAGCGCGCCCTTGTACGGCACCCGGCCTTCGATCCCCTCGGGCACGAGCTTCTCGGCCGCGGCGATCGGGTCCTCCTTCTCGAGCTCCTGGAAGTAGCGGTCGGAGCTCCCCTGCGCCATCGCGCCGAGGGAGCCCATGCCGCGGTAGCTCTTGTACGAGCGGCCCTGATAGAGCTCGATCTCGCCCGGCGCCTCGTCGGTGCCGGCGAACAGGCTGCCGAGCATCACCACCGACGCACCGGCGGCGATGGCCTTGGCGATGTCGCCCGAATAGCGGATGCCGCCGTCGGCGATCACCGGCACGCCCGCCCGCGCCACGCCCTCGAGCGCCATCTGCACCGCGGAGATCTGCGGCACGCCGACGCCGGCGACGATCCGCGTCGTGCAGATCGAGCCCGGGCCGATGCCCACCTTCACCGCGTCCGCCCCGTAGTCGGCGAGCGCCTTCGCGCCGGCCGCCGTGGCCACGTTGCCGCCGATCACCTGCACGCTCGGGAAGCGCTGCTTCACCCACTGCACGCGGTCGAGCACGCCCTGCGAGTGGCCGTGGGCGGTGTCGACGACAATCACGTCGACGCCCGCGGCGACCAGGAGCTCGGCACGCTCCTCGTTGTCGGCCGCCACGCTGACCGCGGCACCGACGCGCAGTCGCCCGAGCTCGTCCTTGCAGGCATTGGGATGTTCGGTCGACTTCTGGATGTCCTTCACCGTGATCAGGCCCCGCAGCTCATGGTCACCGTTGACCACCAGCACGCGCTCCAGCCGATGCCGGTGCATCAGCGACTTGGCGAGTTCCAGCTCGCTGCCCTCGGGCACCGTGACGAGCGCTTCCCTCGGGCACCGTGACGAGACGCACCGCCGGCGTCATGATCGCGGACACGGGCTGGTCGAGGTTCGTCTCGAAGCGCAGGTCGCGGTTGGTGACGATGCCGACGACGCGCCGGCCTTCGACGACCGGCAGCCCGCTGATGCGGTGCTTCTGCGTGAGTGCCAGCACCTCGCGCACGGTCATCGACGGCGTGACGGTGATCGGGTCCTTGACCACCCCGCTCTCGAAGCGCTTGACCTTGGCGACCTCGGCGGCCTGCTTCGCCGGGGACATGTTCTTGTGGACGATGCCGATCCCGCCCTCCTGCGCGATCGCGATCGCGAGCCGCGCCTCGGTGACCGTGTCCATGGCAGCGGACACGACCGGGATGTTGATCGCGACGCCGCGGGTCAGGCGGGTCGCGAGGGAGACCTCGCGGGGAACCACTTCCGAATGCGCGGGAACGAGCAGGACGTCGTCGAACGTCAGGGCCTTGCGGGCGACACGCATCGAAAGGCGCTCCTCGATGGCAAAGGCGGATTATAGCCGCCCGCTCCCCCGTCCCCCGGCGCCCGTCGGCCCGCGTTGACCTTGCGCGGGCGGTCGGGTACCTTGGCCAAGCCATTCCCCCCGCACCGAAGGTGCGCGAATGAACCGCGCCCGAAACCGCCTCCTCGCCTCCGCCGCCGTCGCGGCACTCCTTACCGTGGTCGCGCCACCGGCCGATGCGGCTCTCTACAAGTGGGTCGACGCCAACGGCCGTACCGTGTATTCGGACCAGGTGCCGCCGGGCGTGAAGGCGGAGCTGGTGGGTGGCGCGGCACCAGCCGCCAACCCGGACGCGGTGAAGGAGTTCGGGACCAAGGACGCCGAGTTCAGGAAGCGCCAGCTCGACCGTGCCGAGGACGGGAAGAAGGGCGAGAAGGCGCGTGCCGACGCCCAGAAGCTCGCCACCGGCTGTGCGCAGGCGCGGGCGCAGATCGTGAACCTGCGCAACGGCGACTTCGCGATGTACAAGCTGAACGACAAGGGCGAGCGCGTGTTCCTCGACGAGGCCGGGCGCAAGGCGGAGATCGGGCGGCTCGAGCAGTCGATGCGCGAGCGCAACTGCCCGCCCGGCTGACCGCCGGCTACTTCTTCTCGAGCGCGGCCTGGTCGATGGTGACCTCGGCCTTCGCCTTGAGGCTCGCCAGGTACGCGTTGACCAGCTCGCGCCCCAACTGCTCGGAAATGCGCGTGCCCGCGAGCTCGGCCTTGGCGGCGTCGCCCGCCGGCGGCGTGTTCACCCCGAGCACCTTGTAGATCGAGAAGCCGCCGCGATCGTTGACCGCGCCGACGTAGGCCGGGAGCTTCGTCGCGTTGGCCTGGAAGATGCGGTTCACTGCATCGGGCGAGATCCCGGGCTGCGCCTGGCCGCGCTGCAGCGCGACCGGCTTGCCGAAAGCCACGCCCGATTCCTTGTCCGACTTGCCCTGCTCGAGCAGCGCCAGCTTTTCGCGACCTGCCTTCTGCGCCATTTCGGAGGCGCCGCGGACCACCAGCTGGCGCCGGATCTCGTCCTTCACCTCGTCGAAGGGCCGGGGCGCCGCCGCCTTGTACTCGACGATGCGGCCCGACATCAGCACGTTGGGACCGACCTCGATCGCATCGGTGTTGCGCTTGCCCTGGATCGACTCCGGGGAGAACAGCGCCTGCACGAACTTCGTGTTGCCGAGTGCGAGCTGCTGCACCTGCGAGCGCGTGACCAAGGGCGTTTGCACCACCTCGACACCGAGCGCCTTCGCGGCCGGCCCGAGCGAGTCGGCCTGCTCGTAGACGATGTTCTGCAGCTGGTCCGCGGACTGCGCGAACTGCGCCTGTGCGCGGTTGCGCTTCAGGTCCTGCTCGATCTCGGCCTTGACCTCGTCGAACGAGCGCGTACGACCGGCGTCGATGCCCGTCACGCGAATCACGTGATAGCCGAACTCGGTCTCGACCGGGCCGACGATGTCGCCGGACTTGGCCGCGAACACCGCGTCCTCGAAAGCCTTCACCATCGAGCCGCGGGCGAACGTCCCGAGGTCGCCACCCTGCGCGGCCGAGCCCGGATCCTCGGAGTTCGCCTTGGCGATTTCGGCGAAGCGCGCCGGGGACGCGCGCACTTCCTTGGCGAGCCGCTCTGCCCTGTCCTTGGCGGCCGCCCTGTCGGCGTCGCTCGCGCCCGGCTTGACGGCGACCAGGATGTGCGAGGCGTGGCGCTCCTCGGCCTTCGAGTAGCTCTTGATGTTGTCGTCGTACTGCTTCCTCACGTCGGCCAAGTCGACCGTGACCTTCGCCGACAGCGCCGGAAGCGTGAGCATCACGTACTCGATCTTTGCCTGCTCGGGCGTCTGGAACGCCGCCTGGTTCTGGTCGTAGAACGCCTTGACCGCGGCGTCGTCGACCTTGACGTCCTTCGCGTAGGGCTCGGCGTCGACGGTCGCGGGCGCCACCTCGCGTTGCTGCTCGAGCAGCGCCACGAAACGTTCGGCGGAGCTCTTCGCAACGAGGCGGAGCTCTTCGCAACGATGTTGCCCGACGCGAGCGGCTCGGAGAGCGGCGCGAGGACGAGCTCCTGGCGCAGGCGCTGCTCGAACATCGCGGGCGTCATGTTCTGCGCCGCGAGGAGCTGCCGGTAGCGCTCCGGCGAGAACTTGCCGTCGACGCGGAACGCCTCGATCTCACCGATCGCGCGCGCGAGGTCGGCGTCGGTCACCCGGAAGCGCTGCTCCTGCGCCTGCCGCTGCAGCAGCCGCTGCGAGACGAGCTGCTCGACCAGCGAGTAGCGGACTTCCGGGTTATCGAAGATCGCCGGGTCGAAGGCGCTTCCCATCGTCTGGCGCATCCGGTCCTGCTGCTGCCGCACCAGTTCGTCGAACTCGGCGCGCGTCACCTCGGACCCGCCGACGGTCGCGATCGGGGTCGTCGTCGCGTCGCGTCGGAAGTAGTAGTCGACGCCGACGAATGCGAACGGTATGACCAGCAGCGCGAGGATGACTTGCGCGATGCGCTTGTGCTTGGTGACCAGGTCGAACATCGCTTGGGGGGCCGGGATCGGCTCGTCGAATGGCGCAGCCGGCTTCGGCGGCGACGGTTACAAAAAAGGGCGATCCTTGCGGTCGCCCTCGGAAGTTTGGCGGAGTGGACGGGACTCGAACCCGCGACCCCCGGCGTGACAGGCCGGTATTCTAACCAACTGAACTACCACTCCCGCGTCGTGACTTCGCGCATTGTTGCCGACGGCGCCGGAAGCCGTCGCCGCGGCGCGCGCCGCGGTTATCCCGCTGGTGGGTGCTGAGAGGATCGAACTCCCGACATTCGCCTTGTAAGGGCGACGCTCTACCGGCTGAGCTAAGCACCCGCTCTCAACACCACCTGCGCCGCCCGCAAATCCCGGCCGCGCACAAACCTCGTTCGAAGACCGCTAGTTTAGCGAATCCTTGAGTTCTTTTCCAGCCCGGAATTTCGGAACCTTCGCGGCCTCGATCTCGATCGTCGCCCCGGTACGCGGATTGCGGCCCGCCCGGGCCGTGCGCTTGCCGACGTAGAACGAGCCGAAGCCAACCAGGGTCACGATGTCGCCCTTCAGCAAGGAGCTCTTGATCGAGTTCACCGTGGCGTCGAGCGCCCGGCCGGCCGCGGCCTTCGAGATGTCGGCATGCTTGGCGATCGCGTCGATCAGTTCGGACTTGTTCACGAATCGGTCCCCTTGTCTGGATGGTGGCGAGGCGGGCACGTCGCGGGCGCGATGCGGCGCGAGGGACGACCTTTATAGCGCCCACGTTTTCGCAGTGTCAATACGAGCGGCGCGCGCAACGTCACGCCGCACCCGCGCGCGCAGCCGCGACCGCGTCGACGGCGCGGCTCAGTGCTTGAGCACGGCCGGGGTCACGTCCGCCGGCGCCGGTGGCGGCACGGCGCCTTCCGGCTTCTCCGTGTCCTCGGTGACCGGCTTCGGCCGGCTCTCGAGAGCGGCGTCGAGCACCTGGTCGATCCAGCGCACCGGGCGGATCTCGAGGCGGTTCTTGATCTCGTCCGGAATCTCCGTCAGGTCCTTCACCTGGTCGATCCAGCGCACCGGGCGGATCTCGAGGCGGTTCTTGATCTCGTCCGGAATCTCCGTCAGGTCCTTCACGTTCTCCTCGGGGATCAGCACGGTCTTGATCCCGCCCCGGCCGGCCGCGAGCAGCTTTTCCTTGAGACCCCCGATCGGCAGGACTTCACCGCGCAGCGTGATCTCGCCGGTCATCGCGACGTCGCAGCGCACCGGAATGCCGGTCAGCACAGAGACGATCGCGGTGACGATCGCGGCGCCTGCCGACGGTCCGTCCTTGGGCGTCGCGCCCTCGGGCAGGTGGATGTGCAGGTCGGTCTTCTGGTAGAAGTCCGGCGCGATGCCGAGGTCGCGGCTCCGATGCCGTACCACCGACAGCGCGGCGGCGATCGACTCGTTCATCACTTCGCCGAGCTTGCCGGTGGTGGTGGTCTTGCCCTTGCCGGGCAGCGTGACCGCCTCGATCGTGAGCAGATCGCCGCCGACCTCCGTCCACGCGAGGCCGGTGACCTGGCCGACCTGGTTCTTCTTCTCGGCGATGCCGAACGTGTAGCGGCGCACGCCCAGGTACTTCGACAGGTTCTTGGCGTTGACCTCGATCGGCCCCTTCGCCGCGCGTCCCTTGCCCTCGCTCTCCTTCAGCACGACGCTCTTCACCACCTTGCGGCAGATCTTGCTGATCTCGCGCTCGAGACTGCGCACGCCCGCCTCGCGGGTGTAGTAGCGCACGATGTCGCGCAGCGCGGTCTCGGCGACGCGCAACTCCTCCGGCTTGATGCCGTTGCTCTTCATCTGCTTGGGCAGCAGGTACTGCTTGGCGATCGCGATCTTCTCGTCCTCGGTGTAGCCGGAGAGCCGGATCACCTCCATCCGGTCGAGCAGCGGCGCCGGGATGTTCATCGTGTTGGCGGTCGCGACGAACATCACGTCCGAGAGGTCGTACTCGACCTCGACGTAGTGATCGACGAACGTCGAGTTCTGCTCGGGGTCGAGCACCTCGAGCAGCGCCGACGACGGGTCGCCACGGAAGTCCATGCCGATCTTGTCGACCTCGTCGAGCAGGAACAGCGGGTTGCGCACCGCCACCTTGGTCATGTTCTGCAGGATCTTGCCGGGCATCGAGCCGATGTACGTGCGCCGGTGGCCGCGGATCTCCGCCTCGTCGCGCACGCCGCCGAGCGACATGCGCACGAACTTGCGGTTCGTGGCCTTGGCGATCGACTGGCCGAGCGAGGTCTTGCCGACGCCGGGCGGGCCGACGAGGCAGAGGATCGGCGCCTTCAGGCGGTCGACGCGCTGCTGCACCGCGAGGTACTCGAGGATCCGCTCCTTGACCTTCTCGAGACCGTAGTGGTCGGCATCGAGGACCTTGACCGCGTTGCCGAGGTCCTTGTTGATCTTGCTCTTCTTCCGCCAGGGCAGCCCGACCAGCGTGTCGATGAAGTTGCGGACCACCGTCGCCTCCGCGGACATCGGCGACATCATCTTGAGCTTCTTCAGCTCCGACTGCGCCTTGGCCTCGGCCTCCTTCGACATCCGGGCGGCCTTGATCTTCTTCTCCATCTCGTCGAGGTCGGCGTTCTCGTCGCCCTCGCCGAGCTCCTTCTGGATCGCCTTGACCTGCTCGTTCAGGTAGTACTCGCGCTGGCTCTTCTCCATCTGCCGCTTGACGCGGCCGCGGATGCGCTTCTCGACCTGCAGGATGTCGACCTCGCCCTCGAGGACACCGAGCAGGTGCTCGAGTCGCTTCGCGACGTCGCCCATCTCGAGCATCTGCTGCTTCTGCTCGAGCTTGAGCGGCAGATGCGCGGCGATCGCGTCGGCGAG
>Ga0209391_10002292_pt1 | contig 10030 bp, 6 predicted proteins | sample PPLLak3March2015_FD_187246 | JGI IMG/M metagenome (GOLD analysis project Ga0209391, IMG submission 187246) | Freshwater sediment microbial communities from Prairie Pothole Lake near Jamestown, North Dakota, USA - PPLs Lake P7 Core (1) Depth... | ecosystem: Environmental > Aquatic > Freshwater >... | reverse complement strand
TAACCGTACATCTGTTTCCGGGATACTTTGCATTTGCGTTCCCTCTACGGTGTTATTGGTTGTATAATGAAAATAGGCCGCTTCAGAAGGTATCTTATAACCCTTAGGGATATACGAATAATTTCGATCTTTAGAACTGGCCACCACATCCACATTTCCAAATTGTTTGGCTTCCTTGATGGCCTTTGTTCCCCAAATACCGCAATCCAGGTATGCAGCCATTTCATCTTGGTCAAGCAGGTTCATGGGTACCTGGAAAAACTGGGTTGATGCACCTCCATGCAGGAACATTACTTCTTTGTCTGCATCGAGTTGCATCAGTTCTTTTACAAGGGAAATCGCTTCTGCCATTACGCTTTCAAAAACAGGCGTTCTATGTCCTATCTCCAGGATCGATAAACCTGAATCATTAAAATTAAGGATCGCACGACTTGCTTCTTCAAAAACCTCCCTGGGTAAAATGCTGGGACCAGCGTTGAAATTATGTACCATGAATGATCGAGTAAAAAGGCCTGAGCCTTATGAGCCGGCAAATTTAGTTCTTTATTTAAAATTATTCCTCCCCTTTCATCATAAAGAGATTTATTCATGGGTTGTATTCGCAGGACCTGCCCTTTATTTTATCAGTTTGCCATTGAAGGTTAAGGGAATCCCAACCTACCCGGTCAATGGTAGAAAATGCTGGCCCGGAAAGCAGGCTCAGATCGGGCTGACCAGCATTTACCCAGGCCGTATACCAGAAAGAGGCAACCGCAAAAATGGACTGGCGCATCCTTCTCTCTACCATACCATTCAGCCGTTGGTGATACCTGGCCGTAAAATGTGCGGCATACTGGCGTACGATCAATCCATTCCGATCTTCAAAAGCAAATTTCTGGTCGGCCGCTACCTGTTGGCTTAGCTGTTTTTCTATCTTCAATACTGTATCTGCAGCTGCTGCACTTTCAAGCACCCGCTGCCAGGTAAATTCCAGCGGCCTGTCGAGATAAGCTGCCCGCCCAATGAAAAAATCAAAAGTTGAGGCTGCAAAAAGTTCTGGAATACGACTTTCCCAGAACCCATGGATACCGTGCTGGTTGGTATGCTGTCCATTATGGTTGCTGCTGGCATGGAGTGGAACATGGGCGTCTCCAATATAATGACCAATATCTGCGGATAATTTTAGGATCTGTTGTACATTTTTTTCAATAAAGGCTTTTGTCAATCTGCCCTGGACCCTGTTGATCCACCAGGGTCCGATACCATATTTCATCAGGCTGTCTTCACCATATTTTTTAATTGCATCATCCCATTTGCGGGGCAGGGAATCATACGGGTACTCCCCATAATGATCAATATCAATATAATGACGTGGGCCTTCATCTGAAATGGCATACCTGCGTTTATCCGGATCAACAGCATGATCGGCCAGGAAGCTTATATTTTTTTTATAGAAAGCAATCATCTCCGGAGGCAGGAGGAAAACAGCATAGTAATTGATCTGCCTGTGCGCGTAAAATCCCCAGCAGAAGCAGGTTTGCACAAATAACAGGCTACAAATAAGAAAGCAGGAAATCTTTTTCAACACACACACAAATTTTCAATCATCACAAAATAAAATACCCATTCTTAGGAGGTCAGGCATCTCCGGTTATATTTTCCTGGAGTTTTGGTTCAGTATGATCTTCATCAATTTCCGTGACACCACCCGATATAGCAAATTTCATGGCATTGGCAGAACTGATATCGGTTAAAATTCTAACCCTTTCTTTTTTTACAAAATAAAGATGGCCGGCAAAAGCATATGACTGCGGAATATAAACCGCCATATATTCATGCAGGCCAAATTCATGCAATTCTTCATGTGTTATGAAACCAACACGCCAAACATCAACAGCTTCAATGGAAACAAGCACTGCTTTGTCGAACTTCCTTTTGTTACCCGCAAAAGCTTCAAAAAAATCTTTCACGGTAGTATAAATGATCTTTATTCCGGGGGTGCGTTCCAGGATATTATCAAAGAGATCAACAAGCTTTCCAACAATAAAAGAAGATGAAATATAACCCACGCTCAGCACTATAATTATTACCACCAGGAATCCAAGCCCCGGTATCCTTTTTGGATAACCATATTGATCCAGCTTAAACACATCCGGTAAAAGCAGGTGCAAAAGGTTTGGCAAAATGCTATCAATGAAATTAAACAGCGATAGTACCGCCCATCCCGTAATGGCGATAGGCGCCAGGATGATCAGCCCCTGGAAAAAGAATGGAATGAGTTTTTTTAACTGGAAGGGCTGTTTCATCTGTGTTGGTTTCGGTGCAAAAATAGGTAATCCCCCATCGAGCCGGGAGTGATAAATCAGGATTCTTTAACAGAAAAAGGACCCCATTTTCGGGTGAAAAAGCTTAATTCAGGAAACGGCACATTTCCCTAATAGGCTGATCAACCCATAATTACTTCAAAAAATAAGTTTTCAGCATTATTTCGGCATAATTATACCTAAAAGACCTCCCTTTTAGTCAAAATGAAGAAATTATGATGAATGGTGATTTTTTAATATGGAAACTTGTATTACATAAATAGTTTCCGTAGTTTTGCCCCCTTGATTTTAATATGGATATAAAAGACAGAATACAGGAAAAGGCCCGGGAATTATTCATGCGGTTAGGCATCCGCTCAGTTTCCATGGACGATATCGCCACGCAATTAGGGATGTCCAAAAAAACCATTTACCAGTTTTTTGCAGATAAGGATGAGCTGGTTGAAGCTGTAATGGCCGCTAATATTTTGCAAACTCAGCAGGAATGTGGAAAATGCCTGATTACTTCAGCAAATGCTGTTGAGGAGATCTTTCTCACAATGGAAATGATCCAGGAGCAATTCAGGAATATGAATCCCATGATCCTGTACGACCTCCAGAAATTTCATTTTGGGGCTTTCCAGAAATTAACGGCACATAAGAACGAATTCCTGTTTACAATTATTCGGAACAATATCGAAAAAGGCATTGCCGAAGGTTTATATAGAAAGGATATTGATATTGACATCCTGGCCAAATTCAGGCTGGAATCAATGATGATAGGCTTTAATATGGATCTTTTCCCTCCTGCAAAATACAGCCTGGCAGAAGTTACCCAGGTGATCATAGAACATTTCCTTTTTGGCCTCGCAACCATTGAAGGCCATGAACTCATACTCAAATATCAAAAAGAGCGAACAAAAAAAGAAAAGTATGCTTAAGAATCAACCCATCAGGGGTTTTGTGTTTTCCATTTTACTTGCAGGGTCAGTACTAACCCTGCAGGCACAGCAACGTTATTCTATGTCTGCTGCGGAAGCACAGGATTATGCCCTTAAACATGTAGTAGAACTTAAAAACCTTAAAATCGACCGGGAAATTCAGGACGCTAAAAATCGGGAAATCACCGGTCAGGCTTTACCACAATTAAATGGTAATGTTACAACTTCCCGATTTTTTGAAATCCCGGTAACCCTTATACCTGATTTTGTAACGCCCCAGGTTTACGGAGTCCTGGAGAAGGAAGGTGTTCAGAACGGTAATGGCAACCCGGTAGTTAAACCAAATGAGCAGGCACAAGTATTTCCTGCACAATTTGGTGTACCCTGGCAGGCATCGGTTGGTTTCTCTTTTCAACAACTCTTATTTCAACCAGACGTTTTTGTTGGATTGCAGGCAAGGTCCTCTGCATTAAAATATGCAGACCTTAATGTTAAGGTGATGGAAGACAGCGTAAAGAGCAATGTCCTGCGCTCTTATTACGGTGTATTAATTGCTGAAAAGAGGCAGGTATATATTATTGAAGGTCTGGAAAGACTGGAGAAACTCCATTCAGACCAGGAAAAATTATACAAAAACGGATTTGCAGAAAAACTGGATATCGACAAAACACAGGTGAGTCTGAATAATCTGAAGACAACCAAAACTCAATTGGATAACCTGATCTATATTGGTTATGCATCATTGAAATATGCACTCGGTTTAACACAGAAAGATACCCTCCTTCTGACTGATACTTTATCTTCAGAAGTTGTAAAAAGGGATCTGTTGGATGGAGCAAATTTTAAATATGAAGACAGAAATGAGATCCAGCTTTTAAATACTGTTGTAGAACTACAGAAACTGGATTTGAAGAGATATAAGCTGCAATATATACCTACCATTTCAGCCTATTGGAACTTCAGCGGGAATGCACTCAGGCAAAGTGCGAATTATTTAAATTTTAATGAACCCTGGTTCAAAACATCCGTTGCAGGTATCAACATGAATGTGCCCATCTTCAACGGATTGCAGACAAATTACAGGATCAAACAAGCCCGTCTAAGTCTGGATAAAACAAATAACAACAAAGAAAACCTGGAAAGAGTAATCGATTTCCAACGTGAAGCTTCTGTAAATATTCTTAAAAATTCTCTATCTACCCTTGATGTGCAGGAAAGAAACCTGCAACTGGCGGAAAGGGTTTTCAATACAACCAAGAAAAAATACGAGCAGGGCCTGGGTTCCAGTTTTGAAATTCTGCAGTCAGACCAGGAATTCCAGACTGCGCAAAGCAATTATTTCCAGGCTTTGTATGATGCCGTAACGGCAAAGATTGGCTATTACCGATCATTAGGAAAACTTTAAATCTTAAAAAAAACACATGCCCGAATATATAAATACCAAACAGATGAAACCTTTTGCTATCATCACTGCAATCCTTTTTCTCGTTGCCTGCGGCGGCAATAATGATAGTGCCTCCGGAATTGCCGATAAAAAAGTACAGTTGGCATCATTAAAGAAAGATCAGGTGGCACTTACAGAGAAAATAATCACACTGGAACAGGAAATCGCAAAACTTGACCCTTCTACGGTAGCAGAAAAAATAAAACTGGTAGGCGTTTCCGTTATTGAGGCCCAGAATTTCACGCACTATATTGACCTGCAGGGAAAAATCGCCACAGAAAACGTTTATAACGTTTCTCCAAGAGGCATGGGCGGCCAGGTTAAAGAAATTTATATAAAACAGGGAGATGTCGTTAAAAAAGGACAACTGCTCTTACGGCTCGATGATGGCCTGGTGCAACAGAACATTAAACAACTGGAAACACAGCTGGAATTTGCAAAGAACATTTTTGCCCGACAGAAAAATCTTTGGAATGAAGGTATTGGCACAGAAGTTCAATTCCTAACAGCCAAAAATAATGTTGAAGGGCTTGAAAAACAGATGGCCATAGTGAAAGAGCAATCCAGTACCAGTCGTGTTTACGCAGAAGTTTCCGGAATTGTAGAAACCGTAAATATCAGGGCTGGAGAACTTTTTACAGGTTCGCCGTTAGCCGGAATTACCATAGTGAATCCTTCCTCCTTAAAGGCCACGGTAGATGTACCGGAAAACTATGTTTCGAAAATAAAAAAAGGGATGCCCGTTGTTGTTGACGTTCCGGACCTGGGCAAATCATTCAATACGCAGGTGACCCTGATCAGTGAAATCATTAATAATAATTCCCGGAGTTTTATTGCAGAAAGTAAACTTCCGGCAAGTCCCGAGCTCAAGCCAAATCAACTGGCCGTTGTGCGGATACTTGACCATGAGTCTAAAAATGCTTTGGTTGTACCGGTTGAAACCATCCAGACTGATGATAAAGGAAAATATGTATTTGTACTCAAAGTTGAAAACGGTAAAAAAGTTGCCCGTAAAATACCTGTAAATATCGGCGAATTTTATGACGCACAGATTGAAGTGATAAGCGGGCTTACTGCGGGCGAACAATTGATCACCAAAGGGTTTCAGGGCCTTTATGAAGGGCAGTTGATTGCCACAGAAATAAAATAGCTAACAGATTGTAAGTATCAGCAGAATATCAAAAAAGTACAAATGTCTACTCAGCAAAATACAGGAAGGGATCATCATCTGATCCAAAAAGCTAAAACATTTTTTGCCACCAACTGGGCCATCAATAATAAAACTGCAGTATACCTGATTACATTAATTGTAACAGTATGGGGTATAAATCTTTTTGTTACACTCCCTAAAGAGCAGTTCCCGGATGTGGTGATTCCTACTATTTATGTTCAAACCGTATATGTTGGAAATTCGCCCAAGGATATGGAGAACCTGGTAACCAGGCCTATCGAAAAAGAACTGAAAGGGATTACCGGTGTAAAGATCAATAAGATCACCAGTAACTCATTGCAGGATTTCTCCGCGATCATTGTTGAATTCAGCACATCGGTCAAAACAGATGTGGCCCTGCAAAAGATAAGAGATGCCGTTGATAAAGCACGGAAAGATCTGCCAAATGATTTAACGCAGGAACCAACCGTTCAGGAAATCAGTTTATCTGAATTACCCATAATGGCTGTTAACGTGAGTGGTGATTATGATGCGGTAAAATTGGGCGAATTTGCGGAAACCCTGAAAGATAAAATTGAAGAATTACCGGAGATCAATCGTATAGATCTCGTGGGTGCACCCGTGAGAGAGATCCAGGTTAATGTAGATAAATATAAAATGGAAGTGGCAAAAGTTGGCTACTCCGATATTGAACAGGCAATTCAGAGAGAAAATGCCGATATCTCCGGAGGCCTGCTGGAAGTGGGAGAACAGAAAAGAACACTTCGGGTAAACGGTCAGTTTACCTCTGCCCTGGATCTAAACAAAGTAATTGTAAAAAACATCAGCGGCGCCCCGATATATCTGCGGGAAATAGCGGAAATAAAAGATACCGTAAGGGAAAAAGAAAGTTACGCCCGCCTGTTTGGCAAAAAAGTCGTCACCCTGAGTATAATAAAAAGATCCGGCGAAAACCTGATCGAAGCTTCCAAAAAAATTACGGCTGTTGTTGAAGACCTTAAAAAGAATGAATTCCCCAAAGACCTGAATATTACCATTACGGGTGACCTCAGTATCAAGGCCGGTGCTGCTTTTAATGAACTGGTGAACTCCATCGTTATTGGATTTATTTTGGTAATGCTCGTGCTGATGTTTTTCATGGGCGTTACCAATGCTTTCTTTGTTGCATTATCGGTTCCATTAAGTATGTTCCTGGCATTTATCTTTCTGCCAAGCGCGGAAGTGTTTGTTGGATCAAGTGTTACCCTGAACTTCATTGTTTTATTCGCGCTGCTTTTTGGATTGGGGATTGTGGTGGATGACGCTATTGTGGTGATTGAAAATACGCATCGGATTTTCTCCCAGGGCAAAGGTGTTATTTCATCTGAAGATGCAGCAAAATATGCCGCCGGGGAAGTATTTATCCCCGTACTGGCGGGTACCCTTACCACCCTGGCTCCTTTTGTTCCACTGCTGTTCTGGCCGGGGATCATTGGAAAGTTTATGATATACCTTCCTACGATGCTCATCTTTACACTGACGGCATCGCTGATCGTAGCGTATATCATGAACCCTGTTTTTGCCGTGGATTTCATGAGCCATACAGAAGATCATAAAGAACCAAAATCAGCCATTTTTAAAAAGCCACTGTTATGGGTAACCGTAATACTGGGTGCTTCTTTAGATTTTCTTGGATATTCACAGGACCTTGCGGGATACCGTTTCTTTGGTAACCTGCTTTTATTTTTTGCAGCCCTGGCTATTTTCAATAAATATATATTACATGATGCCATTCTCGGTTTTCAGAACCGGGTACTTCCTGCCATGATGAACAGTTATGAAAAATTGCTTCGTTGGGCATTAAAAGGCTGGAGGCCGGTTGCTTTGTTGACCGCCACTTTTGCGCTGCTCGTTTTCTCTTTCATGTTTTTTGGCATGCGCAATGTACCCGTCGTACTATTTCCGCAAGGAGATCCAAATAATATTTTTGTTTACATGAGGTTGCCTTCAGGTACCGATGTTAAGTATACCGACTCTGTAACACAGCAACTGGAAAACAAAGTTTATGGTGTGCTTGACATGAAAGACGGCAAAAAGAATTACCTGGTGGAAAGCGTAATTGCAAATATTGCGGTTGGTGCCAGTGATCCTAACAGTAACGACAGGAGTACCCGTCCTGAACTGGGAAGGATACAGATATCTTTTGTTCCTTTTGAGGAAAGGAAGGGTAAAGAAACAAGGCCCTACCTGGATTCCATACGCGCCATAATAAAGGGTATACCGGGCGCAGAAATATCCGTAGCCCAGGAAAGCAATGGTCCACCCACACAATCGCCAATTAATATTGAAGTATCGGGCGACAATTTCGAAACCCTCACTTCTACTGCCGTTGCATTGAAGAACTACCTGGACAAAAAGAATATTCCGGGTGTGGAAGAATTGAAACTTGACATTGACCTTACTAACCCGGAGATCAGTATCCAGGTAGATCGTGAACGCGCACTTACACAAGGCATTTCCACCGGACAAATTGGTATGGAAATAAGAACAGCTCTCTTTGGAAAAGAGATCTCCAAACTAAAGATCGGCGAGGACGAATACAAAATTCAATTGCGAAATACGGAAGGTCAGCGCAAAAGCTTATCAGACCTGCTGAATATGCGCATAACTTATCGTGATTTTGCTTCTGGTCAGATCAAACAGGTACCGATCAGTTCGGTTGTTAAAGTTGACCTTAGCAGTACATACGGAAGTATCAAAAGAAAGGACCAGAAAAGAGTTATCACTATTTTTTCCAATGTGCTCCAGTCGCAAGGGTTCACACCGGCAGCGGTAAATGAAGAAATAAAATCTGCAATTGATGATTTTAAACAAAAACCGCAGGATGTAAGTATTGCCCAAACAGGTGAAGGGGAACAGATGGCAGAAACGATGGCTTTCCTGCAAAGTGCCTTACTCATTGCGCTCGGTTTAATCCTGCTCATATTGGTATTACAGTTTAATTCTCTTAGTAAGACTGTCATCATCATGTCTGAGATAGTCTTTAGTCTTATTGGCGTATTACTGGGCTATGCGCTTACGCGCAGCACTGCCGCTGTAGTAATGACGGGTATCGGTATCATTGGACTTGCCGGTATAGTGGTGAAGAATGGTATCCTGGTAATTGAATTTGCAGATGAATTGCGTAGCAGGGGTATGCGTACCCGTGAGGCTGTAATTGAAGCGGGAAAAACAAGGATCGTTCCGGTATTGCTTACCGCATTGGCAGCTATTCTGGCATTGATTCCACTCGCTGTTGGATTGAATATTAATTTCATTACCCTCTTTACAGACTGGAACCCGCATATCTTCTTCGGTGGCGACAATGCGGTATTCTGGAAACCATTATCATGGACAATTATCTGGGGATTAATGTTTGCCTTTTTCATGACACTGCTGATGGTACCTACTATGTACATCATCGCAGAGCGACTGAGAAGACCTATGAGTAGTTTCTTCCATGGTCGCTGGGTATCTTTCTTTGGTTTACTGGGTCCGTTCTTTTTCATTTTAACGGGCATTGTATATGGCGTAAGATTCCTGAGAGGCAAGCCGGTATGGAACGGAGTTCCGAAGGAACAGGCGGAACCAAAAGCATAGAAAGACAAGTTGTTAGTTGGTAGTTGTTAGTTGTCAGAAACAGCCATGAAAAGCGATTTCTATTAATAAGAAAACTTAAGTTGTTAGTTGATAGTTGTTAGTTGTTTGAAACAGCCATTAAAAGCGATTTCTATTAATAAAAGATAACTTAAGTTGTTAGTTGATAGTTGTTAGTTGTCAGAAACAGCCTTGAAATTATTAACTTAGTGTCATGGCTATGAATCAAATGTGATGACCTATTACTCAGACTTAAACCATTAAAAGTCTAACAACCAACAACTATCAACTAACAACTACTACTATGAGCATATCAACCTCACGCAGCAACCACGAAATAGACTACAGGATCATCGGTGAAGAAATGCAATATGTAGAAATTGAGCTCGACCCTTCCGAAACTGCTATCGCTGAAGCAGGAAGTTTCATGCTGATGGACGATGGTATAACCATGCAGACAATCTTCGGCGATGGTTCCGCACAGGAACAGTCGGGCATAATGGGGAAACTATTTTCTGCCGGCAAAAGATTACTCACCGGGGAAAGTTTATTCATGACGGCCTATACAAATATTGGC
>Ga0209391_10002291_pt1 | contig 10030 bp, 8 predicted proteins | sample PPLLak3March2015_FD_187246 | JGI IMG/M metagenome (GOLD analysis project Ga0209391, IMG submission 187246) | Freshwater sediment microbial communities from Prairie Pothole Lake near Jamestown, North Dakota, USA - PPLs Lake P7 Core (1) Depth... | ecosystem: Environmental > Aquatic > Freshwater >... | reverse complement strand
TTTTCCTCAGGTATCATTGAGCAGAAGGGGCTTAAAGAAGTCTTCAGCTACCTTATCCTGGTACTTTCCCTGCCGGTATTTTTTTTCAGCGCCTCCGAATTCTTTGTTTCAGCATGGAAAGGACTCAGGCAAAAATGGCTGAACATTGATGCACCCATTGCGCTGGCCATACTGGTAGCATTCGGAAGAAGTATCTATGAAATCACCAGCGGAACAGGGGCCGGATATTTAGATTCGATGAGTGGCATTGTATTTTTTATGCTCATTGGACGCTGGTTTCAAAACAAAACATACGATTCATTTTCATTTGACCGCGATTATAAATCATATTTTCCATTAGGCGTAACCGTTATCAAAAATGGAGCTGAAAAAAATATCCCGGTAAGCAGCCTTGAAAAAGGGAACAGGATCCTAATCCGTAATGAAGAAATGATCCCCGCAGATGCAGTGCTGATGAGCCCTGAAGGAAATATCGATTATAGTTTTGTATCAGGTGAAAACACACCGGTTTTAAAAAGAAAAGGGGAACTGATCTATGCCGGCGGAAAACAATCCGGCGCAGCCATTGAACTGGAGGTGGTAACGCCTGCATCCGGCAGTTATATCACCCAGCTATGGAACAATGAAATATTCCATAACCGGAAGAACCAGGACAAATCTTTTATTCACCCCTGGAGCAGGTATTTTACTTACGCCCTTTTTACCATTGCCTTGATTTCCGGTATCTATTGGTACGTTACAGATCCATCCAGGGTTTGGCCGGTAATTACGAGTGTACTTATTGTTGCCTGTCCTTGTTCCTTATTGCTGTCTGCAACATTTACCTATGGTAATATGCTGCGCATTTTCGGAAAAAATAAAATGTACCTTAAAAATGCGGGTGTTATTGAAACCCTTGGTAAAATCAATACCCTGGTTTTTGACAAAACCGGTACCATCACGCATACTCAATCTGCCATTGTAAAATATGAAGGCGAAACACTAAATGCATCGGAACTTAATATTATTAAAACGGTTTCAAGACAATCATCTCACCCACTCAGTAAGATCATTTCGGCTGAAATTCAAAAACGGAACAGCGACCCATTTCTACAGGTTGCCGGATTTCGGGAATTTGCAGGACAGGGCGTGGAGGCCAGAGTGTCTGATCTTACAGTCAGGCTCGGCTCATCCGGTTTTACTCAATTTCTAAATGATAATAGCACCCCTCCCGTTGATACAGCTACCCATATTTATGTTTCATTAAATGGAGAACTCAAAGGAAAATTCTCGGTCAGTAATGAATATCGTAAAGGTATCAGTGAAGCTGCAGCAGAATTAGAGGAGGATGAATACAAACTTCATCTACTGAGTGGCGATAATGATCAGGAAAGAAAGAACCTGCAGGAAATACTGGGCAAAGATATTCCCATGTTTTTCCGCCAAAGTCCCCAGGAGAAAATGGATTATATTAAATCCCTCCAAAAGCAGGGGAAAAAAGTACTCATGCTGGGTGATGGATTAAATGATGCCGGAGCCTTGCAGCAAAGCGACGCAGGAATTGCCGTTTCAGATGATACCAACCTGTTCTCGCCAGCCTGTGATGCCATCCTTCATGGAAGTAAAATTGGTCAATTCGGCCGCTTACTTCGTTTTGCCCGTTCGGCTAAACCAATTGTCACCCTGAGTTTCATTTTATCCATTTTATATAATTTTATTGGGCTTGGTTTTGCCACCCAGGGTCTGTTATCACCGCTGGTAGCAGCCATACTCATGCCTGCCAGTTCAATCAGTATTGTCATTTTTGTTACCCTGGCATCAACTTTTTCTGCCAGGATGAAAGGATTAGATGCCTGACTCAAGGTATTTTTCCGTTAATTTGTTGGGGCTTTTTAAACTGATTACTAAACAAGATGACCATGTCATGACCAAAATCAGTTTCACCTTTGATACTCATCATTTCAAGTAGTAAATACAGCCAATATTTTTGGCGCACCAAATAGCAGGCCATGAGTGTGTTCATTATAATGATAGCAGCAAGCATTTGTATTTCCGGAGGGTTTTTGATCGCTTTCCTTTGGTCCGTTAAAAACGGGCAGTTTGACGACGATTATACCCCTTCTGTCCGGATGCTTTTTGACGACAAGCCTGCTCATGAGAAATCGAACACCACAACTCCTTCAATCAACCAAACCAATCCATAATGCAAGTCGAAAAATTCTATTACGATAACAAGATCGTGCGCAATTTTGCCTTCGCCACCATCATTTGGGGTGTAGTTGGCATGCTGGTCGGCCTGTGGGCTGCTTTCCTCCTGGTTTTTCCGGGCTGGAATATAAGTGGCATCCCGGTAGGTAAAGAAACGATTGGCCTGAATTTTGGCCGTCTCCGCCCACTTCATACTAATGCGGTAATTTTTGCTTTTGTAGGCAATGGAATCTTCATGGGGGTTTATTATTCACTGCAAAGACTCCTGAAAGCCAGGATGGCCAGTGACCTGCTCAGCAAAATCCATTTCTGGGGCTGGCAGCTGATCATCGTTGCTGCTGCGCTTACGATTCCGCTGGGAATTACAACCAGCAAGGAGTATGCAGAACTTGAGTGGCCTATCGATATTGCCATTGCATTGATTTGGGTGGTCTTTGGTTGGAACATGTTTGCTACTATACTAAAACGCAGGGAACGCCACCTCTATGTGGCCATCTGGTTTTACATAGCCACTTTTGTTACGGTTGCCGTGTTGCATATCGTTAACTCTATGGCGATGCCTGTTTCATTGTTCAAAAGTTACTCCATGTATGCCGGCGTACAGGATGCATTGGTTCAGTGGTGGTATGGGCATAATGCCGTAGCATTCTTCTTAACTACGCCTTATTTGGGTTTGATGTATTACTTCATGCCTAAAGCGGCTAACCGCCCCGTATTTTCTTACAGGTTATCGATCATTCACTTCTGGGCGCTTATCTTTTTATATATCTGGGCAGGACCGCACCATTTGTTATATACAGCATTACCAAACTGGGCACAGTCAATCGGAATTGTATTCAGTTTCACATTGATATTCCCAAGTTGGGGTGGTATGATCAACGGCTTGCTCACTTTACGCGGTGCCTGGGATAAGGTACGCGAAGATGTTATTTTAAAATTTATGGTAGTTGCCGTTACCGCCTATGGTATGTCAACCTTCGAAGGCCCGATGCTTTCCCTGAAAAATGTAAATGCCATCAGTCACTTTACCGACTGGACCATTGCACACGTGCATGTGGGCGGACTTGGCTGGAACGGTATGCTCACTTTTGGTATCCTGTATTGGCTGATTCCAAGGATATTCCGCACAGAACTTTTTTCAAAAAAATTAGCGAATATACATTTCTGGATATCCACTATGGGTATCATTTTCTATGCTGTACCCCTCTATTGGGCAGGATTTAAACAGAGCCTGATGTGGAAAGAGTTTACAGATGCCGGACAGTTGAAATACCAGTTCCTGGAAACAGTAACCCAACTCCAGCCTTTTTATGCTTTACGCGCTTTTGGCGGAACATTATTTTTCCTGGGTACATTATTAATGATGTATAACTTATTCAAGACCGTTGGACAGGGGTCTTTATTAAGTGATGAAGAAGCTGAGGCACCGGGACTGGAAAAAGTTTTTGAACCACATCATGGAGAACACTGGCACCGCCGGATTGAAAGGAAACCCGTTCCCTTCCTGATGCTCACCCTTATTGTCATCCTCATTGGTGGTATTGTGGAAATGGTTCCAACCTTCCTTATAAAATCAAATGTCCCCACCATTTCAAGTGTTAAGCCATACACACCATTAGAACTGCAGGGAAGGGATATTTATATCAGGGAAGGTTGTTACACCTGTCACTCACAAATGATCAGGCCCTTCCGTTCTGAAACATCCCGCTATGGTGAATATTCAAAAGCCGGTGAATTTGTATATGATCGTCCGTTCCAGTGGGGATCTAAACGCACAGGGCCGGATCTTGCCCGCGAAGGTGTAGGAAATAACCGCAAAACCAACGCATGGCATTATAACCATATGGATGCACCACAGGCATTATCTACCGGATCTATCATGCCTTCCTATTCATTTATGCTGGATAAAGATCTTGATACTGCTTCCACTCCTTCAAAAATCAGGGTGATGCAAAAACTGGGGGTACCATATCCGGAGGGTTATGATCAGATTGCCAATAAGGAACTTATGGACCAGGCAAAACTGATAACCGAAAACCTTAAAACAGACGGTATCAAATCACCTCCACAGAAGGAGATCATTGCTATCATCGCTTACATGCAAAGACTGGGAACCGATATTTCCAAATCTCAAACTGCACAAAAATAAAATCATGCTGAAATTCATCAGGCAATATGCAGATAAAATAAGCGGGATAGAAATTTATCCAATCATCTCGTTGCTCATTTTTGTGATTTTTTTTGCAGCTATGCTGTTCTATGTTATGAGAATGAAAAAAAGCAGCATCAATGAAATGAAAAATCTTCCTCTTGATCTGTTAGAAGAGCCCAAACCTACTAACGTTTAAAAAAATTTATATGTCATTTTCCTTCCAGCATCAACTCATGAAAAAAATAATGGCATCCGTCTTTCTATTGTTACCGGCATTGACCTTGCTGGCAAAAGGAGGAGGCACTGCACCGGATACAACATCATCCACTAACTGGCTGGCAATCCTGCTGGTTTTTGTTGCGGTCATTTTACTGGTTGTTATATGGGGTCTTGGGCAAGTGTTACTTACCTTAAACAAGCAGTTGCTTCAAAAAAGAAAAGGTAATTATGCCGGTCCCATAGCCATACTGGTGCTCACCTTTATGAGTCTTTCTGATACTGCTCAGGCGCAAACAGCAGATGCTGCTGCGGCTGTTGCCCAGATAGCACCAAACTATGGCGGCCTGTCACAACTGGAATTCTATGCCATTGCAACGGTGATCGGGTTGGAAATTGTAGTGATTTTATTCCTGGCATTTATGGTCCGCAGATCCTACCGCGAACTTACGGGTGTTTCAGATCTTGCATTGGCCACCAGCGTTAAAGAATCGCGTTTTGCTGTGTTGTGGAACAAACTTGACAAAAATGTTTTCACCCGTGCGGTACCCGTAGAACAGGAAGCAGATGTTTTACTTGATCATGATTATGATGGCATTAAAGAACTGGACAATGCCCTTCCACCCTGGTGGAAATGGGGATTTTATTTTACCATTATCGTTGCGGTGATTTACATTTTCAATTACCATGTATTTGGAACAGGCAAAAATCCTGAACAGGAATATGCAGCTGAAATGGCTGAAGGAAAACGCCTGGAAGAACAATATAAAGCACGCACCAAAACCCTGGTGGATGAGAATAATATCACCCTTGCAGATGCGGATGGAATAGCCGCAGGCAAGGCACTATACACAACTTCCTGTGTAGCCTGTCATATGGCAGATGGTGGTGGTGGCATAGGCCCTAATCTTACAGATGAATACTGGATCCATGGTGGTGGCCTGAATGATATTTACAAAACCTTAAAAATTGGTTATCCTGACAAAGGCATGCAGTCATGGGAAAGTTTGTACAGCCCTGTACAGATGCGAAACCTTACAAGTTTTGTCAAATCATTAAAAGGCACCAAACCGGCCACACCAAAAGCTCCTCAGGGCGATGTGTTCAGTGAAACAGCTGCTCCGGCTGCTGCAACTGCAACAACACCTGCCGCTAAGGATAGTGTTGCCGTAAAATAAAAAAATAATGAACAAGTCGGAAGACCAGGCAAGTGAGAAGAAGGCGCATATGGATCAAAGCTTCCGCGATTCGGTAGCCACCATTGATAATAAGGGAGGGCGTAATTATATATTTCCTAAAAAACCAAAAGGTAATTTATACAATAAAAGAACTTTTGCCAGTATCCTGTATCTGATCATTTTTTTTGGTTTGCCGTTTATTAAAATTCATGGTGAGCCAATGTTCATGATAAATGTCCTGAAGAGAAAATTCATTCTTTTCGGACAGATTTTCGGGCCGCAGGATTTTTTCATTTTCGCACTGGGTATGCTAACCTTCATGGTCTTCATCATCCTGTTCACGGTTGTTTTTGGCCGGGTATTTTGCGGATGGGCCTGCCCGCAAACCATTTTTATGGAAATGGTTTTCCGGAAAATAGAATACTGGATCGAAGGCGATTATACAAAACAAAGGCAACTGAAAGAGATGCCCTGGAACGGATTCAAAATCCGTAAAAGAGTGCTTAAAATTGTGGTATTCTACCTGATCTCTTTCATTATCGCCAACTTTTTCATGGCCTACCTGATCAGTATGGACGAAGTCCTCCGCTATATCCGTGAGGGAATCAGCAGCCACTTCGGAACCTTTTTAACGCTGATCGGATTTAGTACCGTATTCTTCTTTGTTTTCTATTGGTTCAGGGAGCAGGTATGCATTGTCGTGTGCCCATACGGCCGCTTGCAGGGTGTTTTGCTCGATAAAAATTCCATTGTGGTTGCATATGATTATGTGAGAGGTGAACCAAGGGGAAAAATAAAAAAGGATGTAACAGAAATCCAGGGCGACTGTATCGAATGTGCGGCATGTGTAAGGGTTTGTCCAACAGGTATTGATATACGTAATGGTACTCAACTGGAGTGTGTAAATTGTACTGCGTGTATAGATGCCTGTGATGAAATAATGGTCAGCGTTAAAAGACCTACGGGGCTGATCCGGTTTGCGTCTGAGAATAATGTTGCCAAAGGAGAAAAACCAAAATTCAATGCCCGCATCATTGCCTACAGTTTTGTACTGCTCGCATTGATTTCAGCCCTTGGCTTTATGCTGGCAAGTCGTGATGATGTGGATGTTACCCTGCTCCGAACCGCAGGTACTGTTTACCAGACATTGCCAGACGGACGTATTGCCAATATCTACAATGCCAAACTGGCAAATAAAACACATGAAGATATTCCCCTGACCTTGAAACTCGAAAACATAGAAGGTGAACTGGAAGTTGTAGGCAAGGTGATTATTGTAGAAAAAGAAGGTTACAAAAACGCCACATTCATTGTCAAAGTAGCCCAAAAGGAAATAAAACAGCGAAAGACACCTATCAGGATCAGCGTTTACCAGGAAAATGTAAAAATCAGAACCTTATCTACCACCTTCATGGGTCCGGTAGAGTAAAAAATTACAGACATGAAATTTAATTGGGGATATAAAATTGTACTGGTTTACTGCGTTTTTGTTGCCGGTATTTTGTACCTCGTTGTACAGTCGAGCAGACAGCAGATGGACCTGGTAACCGATGATTATTATGCCCAGGAGATAAAGTACCAGGAAAAAATAGATCAGTCTAAACGAGCTTCCGCCTTATCTGAGCCTATTCGATACCAGGTAACTGAGGCTGGTATTGAGGTTAATTTTCCCAAAGAATTTGATGGAAAAAATATCATCGGTAATGCTCTGTTATATTATCCTGCAAACGAGAAAAAAGACGTTTCAGCCAGCATAAATACCACCCAGGGACAGATGCTGATATCCATTCCGGATAAACGCTCCGGAATGCATATCCTGAAAATCAACTGGGAGGTTGAAGGTGTCAGCTATTATTTTGAAGAAACTGTTTTTCTTCCCTGAATTTGAAAAGCATATGTGGCAATTATTCATACCTGGATTTATTATGGGCCTTGCCGGCAGTCTGCATTGTGTTGGCATGTGTGGCCCGATTGCCATATCATTGCCCCTTCAGGGAAAAACCACTTTAGGTAAAATCACAGGGAGTTTTCTGTATAATACTGGCAGAATCACTACATATACAGCATTTGGGTTAGTCTTTGGACTGATCGGAAAAAGTTTTTCGTGGTTCGGATGGCAGCAAAAAATTTCCATCAGCCTGGGGGTAATCATCCTGTTGTTTCTGATCATTCCAAAATTGTTTCCTAATAAGACCCTGCATCCGGCTATCCAGCAAGTTATGTACAGGTTAAGGGAAAAGTTAAGTCACTATTTATTCCAGGGAAATCCCGCCTCTTTATATGCCACAGGATTACTCAATGGCTTGCTGCCTTGCGGATTAGTATACATGGCTTTAGCAGGAGCCACTGTTACCGGTCAGGCAAAAGAAGGCATGTTATTTATGATCTTTTTTGGCCTGGGCACCATGCCTGCCATGTTTTTTACGGCACTGTTTGGAAACTGGCTAAAACAGCCTGTTCGGACACAAATCAGGAAATTATATCCCGCGATGATGGTTATCATGGCAACCCTGCTGATCCTAAGGGGACTTAACCTGGGCATTCCACTGGTAAGTCCAAAGCTGAATATGAGTAGTACGTCAGTTGTAGACTGTCACCCGGATGATTTATCTCAGCCCAAGGAATGATTTCGATTATTATTTCCAAATTAATTGAAAAATATATTTGTCAGTGAACTTGATTTTTGTGCAAAAAAAAGAAGAGCAGCGTAAAGTAAACAAACAAATATGACCAGTCCTGGATTGAGGTTGCCTGAGGGATTTATCCTGGTTAAAGCAACAACAAATATTCCTGAAGCATCATTAAAAGCAGTGAAATCAATTAAGGTGAATAATATGTTAGAGCAGTTTCATCATGAAAACATGACCTGGGTACGTTCGCTTGATTTTTTTAAGCAGGAGAATAACTTCCTGAAGAACCGATTATCGGAAGTTGTTGACGTTACTTCAGATAAGACCTTTCTTGCTCAGGCAGAACATTTTCAAAACCAGTTTATCATTAAAGACGAATTTGTTGATGAGTTGAAACATGATGTAAATGAACAGGAAAAGATATTAATGGAGAAATACATAAAAGCCGGTAACGGAATCGACGAGCACGTAATCAGGCGACAAAAAAACATCCGGGAACAAATGGAATACCTTGAAAAGGATTTTACAAACCTCCGAAACGAATTCAATAATTACCTGATCGTGATTTTATAAATTTTTTGCGTGTCCTTTTAAATGTAAACTGATGTCAATTAAGCATTGACATCAGTTTTTTCTCATTCAGTATAATAATATTGCCATCTTTAATATCAATCAGTTTTTCACCCCTGAAATCGCTAAGCGTCCTGATCAGTGATTCCGTAGCTGTACCGGCAATATTGGCAAGATCCTCGCGTGAGATATGGATAGAGAATGGCAGACTATCCGGTTTTTTATATTTTTTCTCCAGTGTGATCAGTGCATCTGCAACCCTTTTTCGTAAAGAATTGTAAGCAAGTCCAAGGAGTTGTTCTTCTTTTTCAGACACATTACTAGCCAGCATTCCAATGAATTTACGGGTAACTTCCGGATTATCATTGATGAGAGATTCAAAATCTTCCCTTGGTATTACTGCAACATCTGCATCCTCCATGGCCTCAGCGGTTTCTTTGTAAACAGAATTTTCCAGCAGTGATACATAACCAAAGAAATCACCTTCCTTATACAAACCAATGGTTAATTCCTTTCCATCATCATTTGATTTAAAGGTTTTGATCTTCCCTTTTTGAACAAAATATAGCCGGCCTGGGTGATTGCCTTCGGAATATATAAGTTGTTTCTTTTTGTAATGATTTATATTACGGCCTTCTGATAATGCCTTTAAAGCATCTTCCCTCCCCAGGTCTTTCATAAAAGCTTGTATGCCGTTTACATCAGGAGAATACTCTTTTCTTAATAATTCAACCTTACGTAACCTCCTTTCAATAGAACTAAGTAATTCAATGTCAGTGAAAGGTTTTGTAATATAATCGTCTGCCCCCATTTCCATGCCTTTACGAAAATCAAGCCGTTCCGCTTTAGCGGTGAGAAAAATAAAGGGGATACTGCGTAATCGCTCATTTTTATTCAACAGGTGCAAAACACCATAGCCGTCAAGCACAGGCATCATGATATCACAAATGATCAGGTCTGGTATCTCTTGCAGGGCTTTTTCCACGCCAATTTTGCCATTTTCTGCAGTAATGACCCGGTAATTGGCCAGTTCCAGAATTTCCGCGGTATTCTCCCGAACTTCAAGATTATCTTCTATTAGCAGGATGGTATTCATT
>Ga0209391_10002290_pt1 | contig 10031 bp, 8 predicted proteins | sample PPLLak3March2015_FD_187246 | JGI IMG/M metagenome (GOLD analysis project Ga0209391, IMG submission 187246) | Freshwater sediment microbial communities from Prairie Pothole Lake near Jamestown, North Dakota, USA - PPLs Lake P7 Core (1) Depth... | ecosystem: Environmental > Aquatic > Freshwater >... | reverse complement strand
TAATGATCTGAGTTTCTTGCCCAGCGCTTTTTCAGGACTCTCCCATCCCAAATGTTTTACCATAGATTCATTGATAAGTAACCCTTTCGACGGATCGGTTTTGTTTTCTTCATGGTAATCTCTGCCGGCAAGAATATTAATTCCAAAAGTCTTGACGAAATCATAATTAACGACCAGGGCCGGATAGAACTGCCATTTATCATCCGGAAATCCTTCCGGACGGAATTCGTGGGTATTGTGGGCCGCTCCAAATATATCATCCATGGTAGTTACGCTCACAATATTTGAATTATTTAGCAGCTCCCTTTTAAAAGTCGGATAGATGTTGGCAACAGGTGTCCGGTTAATGGGTATGACGATGATATTTTTCTTTTCAAAGCCCAAATCAGCATTACGTAAAAAGTTTAATTGCTTATGAATAATTACTGTCCCTATGATCAAGGTAATGGAGATGGTAAACTGAGCAACTACAAGTATTTTTCTGGGCAACCCGCTGCCCGATCCCAGTTTTATTTTACTTTTTAATACGGTTACCGGCTCAAATGATGACAAGTAAAGGGCAGGGTAAGCACCTGATAAAACACCTACTAAAAATCCCAAAAGAATGATTTGGATAAGGTTTGAAAACTCAAATAATGTTTGAATGGAAATGTTCTTATCAGTATACTCATTAAAAAAAGGAGCAATCAATTCTACCAGAATAATCGCCAGGATGAGGGCAATAAAACTCATGATTACGGATTCTCCAATGAATTGCAGGATCAGCTGCCGTTGATGGGCTCCGGTCACTTTTTTAATGCCAATTTCTTTAGCCCTGCCAGCCGAAGTGGCTGTGGAAAGGTTCATATAATTGATTATGGCGATGACTAAAAGAAAAATGGCGATTGCAGAATAAATATAAATGGTGGCAATGTTTTTATTGGGTTCAATCTCATAGTCCAGTTTGGACTTAAGATGAATGTCGAGCAATGGTTGGAGGTATAAAGTGATATTGGTTTTTTCAGCATCGTAAAAATACTTCTCAATGAATTCAGGGAATTTAGCCTCTAAAGTTTTTGGATCGACATTTTTATCTAATAGCAAATAAGTCCAGCAAGGATTCCAAACCCATGTTTTAGGAAGATCGCCCCGAAACCGGCTTCGAAGGCTCGACATCGAACCCATAAAATCAAACTTAAAATGAGATTGATCGGGACCATCTTTAATAATCCCGGTAACATGCAATTCAAGGTTCGTTTCGAAACGGATGGCTTTGCCCATCGGGTCTTCATTTCCAAAATATTTCTCAGCCATCGATTCTGTAATAACGAGAGAGCCGTTTTCATTCAGCGCTGTTTTCGGATTTCCCTTTACAAAAACATGGTCGAACAACTCGAAGAAAGTTGAATCTGCAAAGAAGAACCGCCTTTCATTGAATTTTTTGTCCTGGTATTCCACAAAACTTCTTGGCGCCTGGAAGTTAAAAACCCTGACCGCGTTTTTAATCAGGTCAGGATAATCATTTTTCAAAGTAAATGCTACAGGAAACGGCGAGCTGGCTGAGTTTTCACCAACTCCTTCAAAATCGTAAACATTCACCAGACGATAAATATTCCGGGCATTCTTGTGGTACCTGTCATATTTGAGTTCGTCTGTGATATACAATGAAATAATCAGGAAACTTGCAATACCGATTGCAAGCCCAAGGATGTTGATCAGGGAATAAGTCTTGTGCTTGATTAAATTCCGAAAGGTTATTTTGAAATAATTTCTAATCATTGAAGAATCAACTTATATTACTAAAGGTTTTCATCAATTATGCCAAAGGAGGTAAGCAGCTGTTTTACAAAAAATTAACAAAAAACTCAAATATCAATGATAATATAAGTGTTCACAGCCTGACAATTGTTGTACACAAGCGAACAGTAGGAAATTTGAAGATTTTATTGATCAGGGATCATTCCGGTTACAACCCTCAGGCTTGAGGGTATAACCTCAAATGTAAATGGTGAATGTCCGAGCGACTCACCATCAACCTCAAGATATATTGCAGGCTTTGAATCGATCCTGAAACTTTTTCCCTGGAAGGTCTGAACTTTTGGATGCTGTATAAAGGAGCCGTCATAAAGGTTTTTGACTTCTTTAAGCACTGTAAGCTTGCCAAGTTTTTTGATCAGCGTCATGTCCAATAGCCCATCATCCGGTATGGCATTTGGCAATTGTTTCATTCCTCCGCCATTGTATTTGCAAATCCCGACACTCACACTAAAGGTTTTGTTTTTATATATTTCCGGTAAATCATCAATTATAATTTCTGTTTCAGAATATTTGTAAAACAAGAGGCTAGTAAAAAGATTTTTAAGGTAGGAAAAAGGCCCACCCTTTCCTCTTTCTTTATCTTTATTGGTTTTGGAAGCAACCTCTGCATCATAACCCATTCCAGCAACGTTGATAAAATACCTTCGTTTTAAAGTAGTCGAATTAAAGTAACTCACCCTGCCAATGTCCTGGATAAAAGTATTATTCTGCTTTATTAAAGCGATGGCATCAGTGTACTTGAATGGAATATGGAACATCCTGCACCAGTCATTTCCGGTACCAACAGGAATCATTGAAATAAGGAATTCATCGGTTGGTATACTTTTCTGAAAGAAGATTCCATTTATTACTTCATTCAGGGTACCGTCACCCCCCACAACAAGAAAATTCCTGTAGCCTTTTTTTATAAACCTTGTTGTCAGGGCGATGGCATGTTCCTTATGGGTCGTAAAAACAGACTCAAACGCCAATCCGGATTCATTGAGAAGTTCATTAATGTTAAACCAGTCTTTTTCGCCTTTTTTCCGGCCCGCGTTTGGATTAACGATCACCAACCAGTCGTCAGTAATTCTCTTTGTAGTTTTAGCCATTTAACCAGGATAGAAGTTTGTTTTTAACTGCTTCAGGTGTAATGCTTTCAAGGCACTCACAGCGATCAATTTTTCTGCATTTTGAGCAATTCTTTTCTTGCCCCAGGTAATCTGCATTTTTCCCTATGGGTGCCCATCGTCCCGGGTGCATGGGTTTGATTGGCGGGTAAAGACCCAATACATATTTTCCCAATGCCGCAGCTATATGCAGGGGCCCTGTGCTGGCGGCTACCATTCCGTCAGTTTCGTTGATGAAACGGATCAGCTCCTTCAGCGAAAATTTTCCGGTCAGGTCAATAATATTGGAATGAGGGTCAATCAGGTCTTTTTTCACCGACAGTCCCTCATCATGGGTTCCGGTGATGAATATCCGGAATTTATCTTCAGGTAAAATCCTGATCAATTTTGAGTAATTTTCTAGCCCCCATTCCCTTGCACTACCTTTGGATTTTGGATGAAGTATGAGATTGAATTTATTTTTATCAATGAGCATTAAAACATTTGGATTGAGTGGATCATTTATTGAAATTCCATAGCTTTCCTGAATTTCTTTAATGGTATAAACCCCTTTTCCACCGAAAGGTTGAATCAGCTTAAGGTTGAGTTGAGCCTCATGAAGCTTTGATCGTCTTCTCGACATTGCTACTAAACGGTTGCAGGTATAATAATGGTAATACCTGCCGGTGGTGCCAATACGTAATGGTATTTTAGCATGTTTTGACAGTTCTGCTATTTCTTTAACCGGAAAAACATGAATAATTGCATCAGCATTCAAATTTTGAAAAAAATTTATTCTGGCAGCCTGATCTAAACCAAGAACATTATCCCACTCCACAAACTGATCGATATGCTTACATGAGGCAATAATGTCCTTTGTATAAGATCTGCCAAGAAAGATAACCTCACTTTCAGGTAGCAGCTTTTTCAATATTCCGGTAACTGGCAATGTCAGTATAACGTCTCCAATACTGTCGGTTCGGCTGATGATTATTTTCTTAAAATCCATCCAATTGCTCCCTTATTTGTTGGAGTGATGAAGCTGTTTCAGTTTAATATATTTTAAAAAAGTCGCATGAGCAGAAATCCTACAAATGACAAACCCAAAGTAACCATCAAGATAACCAAAGTGAAAAATGTAATTTCGGATAAACTTAAAAACCGGATTAATTGTTATTTTAAAGAAGTTGGATTTAATGCCATGCTCAAAAGCGGCCATTGCAGTAAGGTCGGTAAATTTATTTGCCTGGGTTACATGTTGTGAAATAGAATTATAAGAATAATGAAGGATATCACCTTTCAGGTGGCCTTTTGTGCACCCTTCCATTAAGGTGAAACGCTCATGAATTTTCTTACCAATCCATCTACCTTTTCTTCTATCATATAATCTCAATTTGATATCAGGGTACCATCCTGAATGTTTGATCCACTTACCACAATAGTTGGTCATACGATTCATTGAATACCCATCCTGTTTCCAATATTTTTTTACATTCTGAATCGATTCCAACAAATCCTGAGAAGCCACCTCATCGGCATCCAATGTGAGAATATGATCATAGGTCGCTTGCTGATCTGCAAATTCATGCTGCTTTACATAATCCTCGAATTTGTTTTGAATAAAAACTGCACCCCTTTCCTTTGCTATAATTTCTGTACTGTCGGTTGAAAAGGAATCTACAACAATAATTTCATCGGCAATTTCTTTAACTGAATCAATGCAGCGGCCAATGTTTTTTTCCTCATTCAGCGTAATGATTATGATAGATAACCTGGGCATCTGTTAAATTTTCAAATATCCAAAAGATCAAAATTAACTAAATAACTTAACAAACATGTTAGCATTATTTTAAGCTTATTAATTACGATTTTATCAGGATGAGCTTTTTAGAGGAAGACAATTGTAAGAGAGAGTGAGCTTTTAAATGGATTCAAAACAATGAATAATTACAATATTTTGTTTTTGGTATTTTATAATATAAATAATTGAAATACAGCATATAACGATCAATTTTCCCGATCGATTTATTAATATTTGTTTAAAATAATCACTAAAAGATTAAACCTTTCAAACGATTCATTGTTAAATAACGGATTATGCCTCACACACTAGAGGTAAAGCAATATGGCAAACTACACGATAAAAGATTTAGAAAACTTCACAGGTATTAAAGCCCACACTATTAGGATATGGGAAAAGCGCTATAGTTTAATTGATCCAAAAAGAACTTCTACTAACATCAGGTATTATAATGACGAAGATCTTAAAAGGTTATTAAATGTGTCAATCCTGAACAGGAGTGGTGTTAAAATTTCAAGTATTGTCAACTTCTCTGATGAAACAATCAGCGAAAGAATACTAAACCTGTCTCATTCAAAAAGTGATATTGAAGCCCAGGTTGAAGGGCTGATTCTGGCAATGATAGATCTCGATGAATCTAAATTCGAAAAGATCTTTAACACGGCTGTTATAAACATGGGATTCGAAGAGGCTATCCATAAATTAATGTATCCTTTTTTCGAAAAGATAGGCATTTTATGGCAAATAGGCGCCATTAATCCGGCACAGGAGCATTTTATTTCCAACCTTTTAAGGCAGAAACTTATTGTTGCTATTGATGGCATTTCCAATTCTTTAAATGGTAATTCCAAATCCTTCCTTCTATTTCTTCCTGAAGGAGAACATCATGAACTTGGATTAATTTATTACCATTATATTATAAGAAAACATAAACATAAGGTATATTATCTTGGGGAAACCCTTCCGATGGAAGGGCTGAAAGAGATTTCTACTCTTAAAAATATTCATTATATTGTAACTTCTATTACAACGGCAATACCCTTAAGTGAAGTTCAGGCTTACATACATACATTATCGGATTACTTTAAGAAATCAACTATATTTTTGACAGGATTTATGGTAAAAAATATTAATTTCCCATTGCCCCCAAATACTTTCCTGATTGAAGATGTCAATAAATTAAAAGAAGAGCTTGATAAAATAGTATAGCTTTTATCTTTTATAATCCAAATTCATTTCATTTTTTTTATCTTATTTCTAACATTCCTTGTGATTTAGATTGGATTTCATTCAAAATGGTCCAAAAAAAGGTCGATTTATTGTCGATTATAATCGAATGTTTAATAAAATAGGTAAAATTTTAAACATTAATTAAACTTTTAGTGTTTTTGAATTATTTAAAAATCAGCAAGATAAAATTTTATTTATAAAATTATTTAAAATTGTTCTAAATAATTTGTTTAATTGATATAATGTGTTTACTTTTGCTTCGAATTTATTAAACAAGTTGATGCAAACTAAAATTTAAGGTTATGACAGCAATAGAATTCAATCACAAAATACTGAGTCTTAAAGAAAATTTGCAATATTTTGCTTATTCTTTAACTTCTAATCGTGAGGATGCTAATGATTTAATCCAGGATACTTATTTGAAGGCCATTGTTCATAAAGATAAATTTGATCCTGCAACCAATCTTAAGGCATGGATTTATACAATTATGAAAAATACATTTATCAATAAATACAGGAAGGATATAAAAGTCAACACCATTATTGATAGCACCAAGGATTTATATTACCTGAACAATTCCGGTCAATCAGATATTGTAACCCCTGATTCAAAGTATAATCAATCAGAATTGGAAAGAGTAGTAAATGATCTTTCTGATGAGCATAGAATTCCTTTTCAGATGCATTTTCAGGGTTATAAATATAAGGAAATAGCAGATTCACTAAATCTGTCGATAGGAACGGTTAAAAGCCGGATATTTTTTAGCCGGAAAAAACTGATGGAAAAATTAAAAGATTTTCAAAATTAAAGGTTAGTAAATCATACAATTGTAATAATTAGGGTTAATTAATGTTGATCATTCGAAGAAGCCATCCTGCTCAGGATGGCTTCTTTTTTATTTAAAAATCAATTTTTCTAGGTTTTTAAACAAGGCTTAATGATTGTCTGAAAATGATAGGAGTTACTTTTATAGTTTTTCTAAATTTGAAAGAAATATTTGAACCTCATACGAACCATTGTTATTTGTAAATTGCTATAGTTTTGCTGTTTCCTTTAATTAAGATGATAAAGTCAATCGAACAAGGCAATTATCCATAAACCTATCCTGTTTATATTTGTTATTTATGTATGAAAACCTATCTTATCATCAGCACTTCTTCTGGAATTGGAAAGCTGCTTTTCAAATCATTGGTGGGGTCTGGCCAGGTATTTCAGGTAGATGTCGGAATCTTAATAATGAAAGTATAACAAAATGAAAATTTTACTCACTGGTGCCACGGGGTATATAGCCAAAAGATTGCTGCCTGTTTTACTTTCAGATGGGCACGATGTATTTTGCTGCGTTCGCGACAAAAAAAGGTTTGACTCTACCCGCTATAATTCCCACCAGATAAAAGTAATTGAGGTAGATTTTTTAGACAAGTCTACCCTTAATTCAATCCCAACTGATATTGAAGTTGCTTATTATCTTATTCATTCTATGTCTTCATCCATCGACAGTTTTGAAACCATGGAAAAGGAATCGGCGACAAATTTCATGGAACAGATGAGTAGTAATGGGGTCAGGCAGGTCATCTATTTAAGTGGTATTATCAATAATAATGAGCTTTCAAAACATCTTTTGTCGAGAAAGGCTGTAGAAGAAGTTTTAAGAAAAGGTAAATATCATTTAACTACCCTGCGGGCCGGAATCATTGTGGGGTCGGGAAGTGCATCTTTTGAAATTATACGCGACCTCGTTGAAAAGCTCCCCATCATGATTGCCCCTAAATGGCTCAATACCAGATCACAACCCATAGCCATACAAAATGTTGTACAGTATTTAAAAGGAGTTCTCTTAAATGAAAAAACTTTTGACAAAAGTTTCGACATCGGCGGACCTGAAATATTAACCTACAAAGAAATGTTACTTAGATTTGCCCAGGTCCGTAATTTAAAACGACGGGTATATGTGGTACCGGTAATGACCCCCAAGCTTTCATCTTATTGGTTGTATTTCATTACTTCTACCTCTTACAAACTTGCAGTAAACCTTGTGAATAGCATGAAAATTGAGATTATTTGTGGGGAGAATAATCTTAACCAAATTCTGAATATTGAATTAATTAATTATAAAGATGCAGTTGTAAGGGCTTTTGAAAAAGTTGAACATCATGAGGTTTTGTCGAGCTGGACTGATGCACTTTCGGGTCATACCTTACAACAGGGAATATCCAAACTTATCAATGTGCCCTCATTCGGTTGCTTTACGGACAAAAGAATGAAAAAGATAGCAGATGAAACGGGTGTATTAGAAAGAATATGGTCAATTGGAGGTAAAACCGGATGGTATTATGCCAATTGGCTTTGGGGTTTAAGAGGATTTGCAGATAAACTTTTTGGAGGTGTGGGGTTGCGCCGTGGAAGAAAAAGCAATACCGAGCTTTCAGCCGGCGATTCACTCGACTTTTGGAGGGTACTTCTGGCTGATAAAAAAGAAAAGCGCCTGCTCCTCTATGCTGAAATGAAACTACCCGGTGAGGCATGGCTGGAGTTTATGATTAAAGATTACATCCTTTACCAAACGGCCACCTTCAGGCCTTTGGGTTTATGGGGTCGGGTTTACTGGTATTCAGTTTCCCCATTTCATATTTTTATTTTCCGGGGGATGATCAACAGAATTACTAAAACCAAATAAAGATTCAACACAAAATGGCATTTTACGAACTGGTAAAAAAACAAATAGTCCCCGCCACTATTGACGAGGTTTGGGAGTTTATATCTTCTCCAAAGAACCTGAAAGAAATCACACCCGACTATATGGGCTTTGACATTAAGTCAAAAAATCTACCTAAAAAAATGTATCCGGGAATGATTATCAGCTATAAAGTAAAGCCCCTCTTTGGCATTCCAGTGATCTGGGTTTCAGAGATAACCCATGTAACTGAGAAAAAGTATTTTGTTGACGAACAACGAATTGGTCCATATGCTATGTGGCATCACCAGCATATCATTGAACCTCTGGGAAATGATGTGTTAATGACAGATATCGTATCCTATAAACCTCCATTTGCTTTTCTAGGAAGCATTGCAAATACCCTATTTATTCGCAAGCAGCTTGAAAATATATTTCTATATCGTGAAAATGCATTAAAGAAAAGGTATCCCAAAATTGACAAAAATTGAAATTTGCAGGTATTATACCGAATTTAACTTTGGTATTATATTCGCTCACCGGTTATTTGAACAAAGTCCTGTTAAATAGAATATAAAAGCAATATTTCTATTCGCCTCAGTGTTCCTTAAAAAGACTATTGATAGAATCCTGGTTTTTATAATTTATATTTGCATAATATGCACGACGACCAAATTGAAACGGATAAAAACAAAAATGTCTCATTAAAAGAATATATTGCACGCGCCATTCAGGGTAGCCACTTCGCCGTTCTGGCTACAGAGGGAGATGGCCAGCCGCATGCGAGTTTGATAGCGATTACACCTGTTAACGGTTTCCGCCAGCTTATATTTGCGACCTATCGCAGCACAAATAAATACCGTAACCTTTTACATAACTGCAAGGTGGCTGTTTTAATTGAAATTGGAGATCCTGGTAATTCAGAACCTGATAAGGGTTTTGTACTGACGGCTTATGGTAATGCTTTAGAGATAGATAGCGCAGAGAATAAAGCAGACCTAAACGCCCACCTGAAGAGACATCCTGATCTGGAGATGTTCCTGTGGTCAAAGGATTGTGCGCTCATCAGGGTTACACTTGAAAAGTTTCAGCTCGTGCATGGAATTGATGACGTCAGGTGGTGGTCTGTTGACGATATGGATGCCACATAAAAAGAACCTCGGGTTTTGAGGCTAATGCCCAAAGCATTGATTAATCTTTGGAAATTTCATGTTATAATGTTATAATAGTGAGGTGTTGTTCTAAAAATAAAAAAGCCCTTTGATTAATTCAAAGAGCTTTTTGCTTTAATGAAAGAATATGCCGTTTTATTTGGGCAATAGTACTCCATCTATCACATGAACAACACCATTGGAACCTTTTAAGTCAGCTGCTGTGACGAATGCTGAATTGCCAGATTCATCGGTTAATTTGACTTTTTCCTTTTCCATTGAAGCTGCT
>Ga0209391_10002289_pt1 | contig 10033 bp, 5 predicted proteins | sample PPLLak3March2015_FD_187246 | JGI IMG/M metagenome (GOLD analysis project Ga0209391, IMG submission 187246) | Freshwater sediment microbial communities from Prairie Pothole Lake near Jamestown, North Dakota, USA - PPLs Lake P7 Core (1) Depth... | ecosystem: Environmental > Aquatic > Freshwater >... | reverse complement strand
GCTCACCTTCGGCAACATCCGCAACACGGTGACGATTTTCTACTTCGAGAACGTCGTGCCGAACGGCGGCGGCTACTTCGGCCCGGTGATGACGACCGGGGCCGTCGCCTTCATCCTCGGCGTCATGGCGACGTCGCCGCTGGCCAAGCGGTTCGGCAAGCGCAATTTCTACCTGGTCTCGATGTCAGTCACTGCCCTGCTGACTTTCGGCTTCTATTTCGTGCCGCCGGAAAACATCAAGCTGGTCTGGGCGGCCAATACGCTGATCAACTTCTGCGCCGCACCGACGGCACCGCTGGTCTGGGCGATGTATGCAGACACCGCCGACTACTCGGAATGGAAATGGGGCCGGCGCGCCACCGGGCTGGTGTTCTCGGCGGCTTCTTTCGCCCAGAAGCTGGGCTGGGCCATCGGCGGGGCCGGAGCCGGCTGGCTGCTGGCCTTCTATGGCTACCTGCCGAACGTCGCCCAGAGCCCGCGCACCATCCACGGCATCGTGCTGATGATGAGCGTGATCCCGGCCATCGCCGCCGTTGCCGCGGTCGCGGCGCTGTGGTTCTACGAGATCGACGAGGAGACGGTCAAGCGCATGTCGGCCGACCTCGAGGCGCGGCGCGGACCCGAGCCGGTCGAAGGCGTCATGCCGGCGACGCCGGTGCTGCCCACGGCCGTGCCTGCGGCCGCGATCGCCGAACACCCTGAGGTCGTGACTGGCCGTGCCGGTTCGGACGTGACGGAGACCGGACCGGCGGCGGCCGCCCGGAGGGCCGGTCCGTCCGCGCCGCGGATTCCCGCGCTGGCTGCGGCGCGTGCGTCCGGTGTCGCCCCGGCTCCGGCGGCGCTCTCATCGCAGGAACTCGCCGACCTGGCCGGCGAGTTCGCGGAAGCACTGCACGCCGGCGTACACGGATTGTGTTTCAGCCCGTACCTCGAGGGCCAGTCGCCAGGATCGCTGGTGGACGAGGCCCAGATACGCGCCCGCCTCGGGATCATCCGGCCGTACACGCGTTGGGTGCGCAGTTTTTCCTGCACGGACGGCCACGAGCGGACGCCGCGCATCGCGCATGAGCTCGGCATGAAGACCCTGGTGGGGGCCTGGCTCGGCACGGACCGCGAGATCAACGAGCGCGAGATTGCAGGCGCGATCGAACTCGCGAGGGCAGGGCACGCGGACATCCTGGCCGTGGGCAACGAGGTCCTGCTGCGCGAGGACATGCCGGAGGACGAACTGCTCGGTTACATCAACCGGGTCAAGCAGGCGGTGCCCGGCGTGCCGGTCGGATACGTCGACGCGTACTACCTGTTCGAACAGCATCCGCGGGTCACGGCGGCGTGCGATGTCGTGCTCACCAACTGCTACCCGTTCTGGGAGGGCTGCCCGCGCGACCAGGCGGTCGCCTACATGCAGAGCATGTACCAGCGCACTGTCGCGGTTGCCGCCGGCAGGAAGGTGATCATCAGCGAGACCGGCTGGCCGCACACGGGCACGGCCTTCCACGGCGCGGTGCCGTCGGTGGAGGGTGCCATGCGCTACTTCATCGACACGCAGCGCTGGGCCCGTCGGGACGGGGTCGAAGTCTTCTACTTCGCGGCGTTCGACGAAGCTTGGAAGGTGGGCGCCGAAGGAGACGTCGGCGCGTACTGGGGCTTGTGGGACAAGCACGGCCAGCCCAAGTACGTTTGACGCCGGGGCCGGATCGACATGTTCAAGCTGCCAACCGGCAACGCCATCTGCTACTCCGGCTACCGGCGCGGCCAGAGCCCCGCCGAGAAGCTCTATCCCTCGGTGGCGGAGATTCGCGAGGACCTCCACATCCTGCAGAAGAACTGGCGGCTGCTGCGCCTGTATGACTGCAGCCTGCACGCCGAGCGCGTGCTAGAGGTCATCCGCAAGGACAGGCTCGACTTCCAGGTCATGCTCGGGGCGCACCTCGCGGCCGAGATGAACAACTTCGGCTGCCCGTGGGGCGCCACCTACAGCGAACAGCAGCTCGCGGACAACGTCGCGGAGAACGACGCCGAGGTCGAGCGCCTGATCACCCTCGCCCGGCACCACGACGACCTCGTGTTCGCAGTCGCCGTGGGCAACGAGGCGACGGTCGACTGGACGGACCACTTCGTGCCGGTCGAGCGGATGATCGAACACGTCCGGCGCGTGAAGCGCGAGGTACCGCAGCCCGTGACGTTCTGCGAGAACTATGTGCCGTGGGCGGACAAGTTGCGCCCCCTGGTGCGGGAGCTGGACTTCATCTCGCTGCACACCTACCCCGTGTGGGAGTACAAGCACATCCACGACGCGCTGCACTACACCAGGGACAATTATCACAGCGTCGCCAGCCTGTATCCCGACAAGCCGGTGGTCATTTCCGAGGCCGGCTGGGCCACGAACTCCAACGGGCGCGGCATCTGCCCGGAGAACACGTCGCAGGAGCTGCAGGCGGTCTATTACGAGGACCTGATGGCGTGGACTGCCAGCGAGCGCATCCTGACCTTCGTCTTCGAGGCCTTCGACGAGCCGTGGAAGGGCTCGCCGGACCCGCTGGAACCGGAGAAGCACTGGGGACTGTTCACGGTGGACCGGGCGCCGAAGAAGGTCATGCAGTCGCGCTATCCGGAGCTGATGGGTCGGCCGGGCGGCGCGTAGCTTCGTTGCCGCTGTGCAGCAAGATCCGCCTTCGGCGTTGCATTGACAGGGTCGACGGGTCCTGTGTAGATTTGGTTTTGAAAGCGCTTTCGGGCTGGGGGCGGGCCGGTGGCATTGCACGCAGCCCCCTGTCAGTCGCATGGCACACCGCAGTGGGAGACTCCACATGACGATCCTCAAGCAGATTTCTCTGCTCGCCCTCGCAGCCTGCCTGGGTCTCGTCCTCGTGGGATGCCAGCCTTCCGATCCCAACTCGCCCAGGGTCGCGGAATTCACCGCCATTGCGGTCACCCCCAACCCCGTGACCCTCGAGATCGGCGGCGTGCAGGCGCTGACGGTCACCGGGACCTTGAGCGACGGCAAGACCTACGTCGTCAGTTTCGGGTCCACCTTCGCGTCCTCCGCGCCCGCCGTGGCGAAAGTCGATGCCGCGACCGGATACGTGACCGCGCTGGCGGCTGGCACCGCGAATATCACCGCTACGCACACTGCGTCCGGCAAGACGGCCACGACGGCAGTCACGGTCTCCCCATTGCGGATCCTCTCGATCGCAGTGAGCCCGGCGACGGTTGACGTGGAGGTGGGCGCCAACCAGGCGCTGACCGTCACCGCGACCTACAACAACCAGTCGACCGGCCCGGTCACGGCCGGCTCCACGTTCGCTTCGTCGGACCCGACCGTCGCGACGGTTGACGCCGCCGGCATCGTGACCGGCGTGGCCGAGGGCAAGGCGACGATCACGGCCCGGCACACGGCGACCGGCAAGACCAGCACGGCCGCGGTCTCGGTCACGGTACCCATCGTCGGCTTCCCGCCGATCACCTTCGACACCCCGGGGACCGCCTATACGCTGACCGGCTTCGGCGGCGCCGAAGACTCCACGCTGGTGCCCGACCCGGTGGTCGGCAGCAACACAGTCGCGAAGGTCGTGAAGTCGGCGACCGCCGAGTTGTGGGCCGGCACCACGGTGTCCACGAAGGCCAACAGCGCCGTCCCCAGGATTCCGTTCTCGGCGACCGAGACCAAGATGACGGTACGGGTGTACTCGCCGAAGGCGGGCATCGTCGTGCGGCTCAAGGTCGAGGACGCGGCGGACCCGACGCATTCGGCCGAAACCGAGGCGGTCACCACCAAGGCCAACGCCTGGGAGACGCTGACCTTCGACTTCGCCAAGCCAGCCTCCGGCACGGCCGCGCTGAACCTCGCCTACACGTACAACAAGATCTCGATCTTCTTCGCGTTCGGCACCACCGGGGCCGCGGGCGGCGCGGGCACCTACTACTTCGATGACATCACGTTCGTGAGCGGGTCGTCCGGCAATACCGGGACCTGTGCGGCGCCCAACTGCACCGACTTCTCCGCGGCCGGCATCGGCTTCGGCGTGTTCGAGAACCCGGGCGGCGGCACCGTGGAAATTGCCAAGGACCCGAAGGATGCCGCCAACGACGTGGTGAAGTTCGTCAAGAAGACCGGCGACAACGACTTCTTCGGCACCACGATCACCGGCCTCGCCGGTCCGGCCACGCTCACCACGACTAACAAGATCGTCACGCTGCGCGTCTACTCGCCTGCGGCGGGCACCAACTTCCTGTTCAAGCTGGAAGGCGGCCCGGGCGGGGCGGTGGTGGAGAAAGACGTCGCCACGACCGTGGCGAACGCCTGGGAAACCCTGTCGTTCGACCTGTCGGCCGGCGTAGCCGGCACCTACGCCACGGTCGTGATCTTCCCGAACGGCCGCAGCAAGGTCACTGCCGACAAGACCATGTACGTCGACGAACTGAAGTTCCCGGAGGCCGGCGGCGGCGGGACGGGCTCGGGCAGCACCGGGACCTGCACCGGCGCCGCCTGCGTGGACTTCTCGGAGGCCGGCATCGGGTTCGGGCCGTTCGAGAACCAGGGCGGCGGCACGGTGGCGCTGGCGAAGGACCCTAACGATGCCGCCAACGACGTCGTGAAGTTCGTCAAGAAGCCGGGCGACGGCGACTACTTCGGCACCACCATCACCGGCCTCGGCGGCTCGGTGGTGCTCACCGCGACGGACAAGACGGTGACGATGCGCGTGTATTCGCCGGCGGTCGGCACGAACTTCCTGCTCAAGTTCGAGGGCGGCACCGGCGGCCCCGCCACCACCGAGAAGGATGCGGTGACGACGACCGCCGGGCAGTGGGAAACGCTGACGTTCGTCATGCCGGACGCCGGCACGTACACGACCGTGGTGATCTTCCCGCACGGCAGGAGTGCGGTCGCTGCGGAAACGACCATGTACATCGACGAGCTGCGATTCCCCGCGTTCAGCACCGGCGGCGGTGGCGGCACGGCGCTGGTGTTCGCCAGCAATTACTCGCAGGTGGATCCGTCGAACTGGAAGTCCACCGAAGGTGGCGACGCCGGCACGTACATCGATACCAGCGTGGCCACGCAGTACTGGTGGAACGGCGTGGCGCCGGGCGACGCGACGCCGAGCTTCTATTTCGGCTACGGCATCAACGTCAACGCCAAGCCGTGGGGCTTCGGCGCGTACGTCAAGGCGCCGGGCAACGGCACGGCGAACGTGGCCGACAAGACGAACCTGAAGATCGCGGTGTGGGGCAACGACGAGCTGATGAACACCCGCCCGACGCTGACGTTGATCCTCAAGGGGCCGACGGTCGGCGGCTGCACGTCCGAACTGAAGGGCAGCGTGTCGGTCGCGGCCCCCGGCGTGCAGAACTACACGGTGGCGTTGGGCACGTTCACGCTGCAGACCCCGTGCGCCTACGCATCGGCGGCCGCGGCGCTGGCCGCTGGCGTCACCGAGGTGCACGTCCAGGTGCTGGGCGCCAACGTGCAGTACGTCACCGGCGGACCGACGGACTTCCCAAACGGCCTGAACGTCGGCCCGATCTCGTTCAACTGAGGGTCGCCTGCCGCCGCGTCACAGGACGCAGGTCGCGATGGAACGCGGCGGCAGTTCCAGCACGCCGCCGGTTGCGTCGATGCGCAGCAGGACGCGCTGCGCCTGTTCAGTGCGGTTCAGCATCACTACAGCCGCGGAGCCGTCGGTGTTGCGGAACGCGGTCGCCTCGGTGTCCTGCCGGGACAGGGTGCAGAGCACGCGGCGCGCGCCCGGCCGCACAAACCGGGCAAAGTGGCCCAGGTAATAGTACGAGCTCTGCAGCGAGTAGCCGTCCGACGTCGCGTTCGTGTGAATCGGCGCGCTGCAGTAGTTGCCGACGTGATTGGGTCCGCCCTCGTGGTCCAGGATCAGGTTCCAGTCGATCCAGCCGACCGTCCATCGGTTCAGGTCGTTGATCATCGAGCGCGCGTATCGCTCGCCCAGCTCCCATGAGCCGTGATGCGGACCGCCCTCCTGGCAGCCCTCGGTAAACAGCAGCTGCTTGTCAGGCCAGGCGTCGTGGACCTGCTGGGCGTGATCGAAGTGATCTTCGCCGTACCAGTGGAACCCCGTGCCCCACACGTAGCGCGCGGCCGCGGGATCCGAGTAGACCGTGTTGGCCCGTTCGACCATCAGGTCCCGGTTGTGATCCCAGATCACGATCCGCACGCGCCCCAGGCCGGCCGCCTCGAGTTCAGGGCCCAGGTGGTCGCGCACGAAATCACGCTCGTCCTCGGCCGTGTACAGGCAGGAGTCCCAGCGTTGCGTGGCCGCCGGCTCGTTCTGCACCGATACGCCCCAAATCGGCACGCCCTCGGCCTCGTAGGACTCGATGAAGCGGACGTAGCAGCGTGCCCACGCGCGCCGGCACTCCGGACGCAGACTGCCGCCGTCGTTCATCCGGCCAGTCGTCTTCATCCACGCCGGCGGACTCCACGGCGACGCGAGCAGCTTGATCGGTGCGCGTGCCACTCGCTGCGCGGCACGGATGAAAGGCAGCAACGCCTGCCGGTCGCGTTCGATGCTGAAGCTCGCGAGCGCCATGTCGTCCGCGGCCTCGACGTGCGCGTAGTTCCCGAGCGCGAAATCGCAGCTGCCCATGTGCACCCGGCACAACGAATAGCCGTGCCCGCGTGCGGGATCGAAATAGGCCTCCAGCACCTGCTGGCGGCGGCTGGCGTCCAGTGACTGCCAGGTCACGGCCGCAGCCTCGGTGAACGCGCCGCCGAAGCCCTCGATGCGCTGGAACGTGACGCTGGTGTCCACAGTCACCGACGGCAACCCGGCCATCCCGGACTCATGGGGAGGCGGCGGTTGCTCCGCGAGACGCGCCCCCGTATCGCGTGCGGTGAGAACGCAGCGGATCCGCGAACTCGGGGTCATCGACCAACCTGCCCTTCGGCCGACCCCCGGGTCAGAACTTCCAGCCGACGTTCAGCTGGATGCCGTCGAAGGAGGGGGTCCCGGTGGCATTCTGGAAGTCGACCCAGCGCATGCGGTACACGCCGTCCACGCTCAGCGAGTTGCTGAAGTCGTAGCGCAGCCCGACCCCGAACTCGTAGGCGAGGCCGTCGAGGGTCTTGGTGTTGGGCGAGCCGGTACAGATATAGCCGTACCACGGATTCCACCAGCAGAGGATGTCGGGCGGGGCATTGACGACATTGGTGTCCGTCCACGTCCAGCCGATCCCCGCCGTCACGAACGGCGTGAGCGGGCCCGCCAGGAAGTTGTACGCGCCGTCGAACATCAGCGACATCGTGTCGAGGGTGCCGCTCGCGTCGAAAGATTCGCCGGGATTCTGGCCGGCGATCTGCGCGTCGTAGTCCTTCGAGTCCCAGCTCAGGCTGGCACCGGCCTGCAGGCGGTCGCTGAAGTGGTAGGCCACCCCGCCGCCGAATCCCGTGCCGCTGTCGATGCTGGCCGTGGTGCCGCCCTCGAAATCGACGTCCGTCGACATGGAGGTTGCCACTCCGAGGCGCGCCTCCCAACGGCCTGCGCGCTGAGCCGCGCGCGACCCGCCCTGCTGCTGGGCTGGCGCGACCGCGGTGCCGGTCGCTTGCGACATCGTGAGCCCGGCCGAGGCGGCCATCGGGCTGACGAGGTCCGGCGACTGGTTCTGCTCCCGGACGTCCTTCGCCACCAGGGCGAGGTCATCCATGCCGAGCCTGCGGTAGGCCTCAGCCGCGATCTTGAGCGCATCGTCGACGGCAGGGGCACCGTCGTAGGTCTCGATCAGGCCGCGCGCCCGATTGAGCGCGCCGACGTAGGCGCCGCGCTTCATGTAGTAGCGCGCCACCTCGAGCTCGTAGTCGGCGAGGCGATTGCGCAGGAATACCATGCGCTGCCGGGCATCGGCCGCATAAGGGCTCTTCGGGTAGCTCTGCACCAGCACCTGGAACGACTGGAACGACTTGCGGGCCTCCTGCGGCGGTCGCTTCGCCAGGTCGGCCCGGAAAGTACGCTCGAGCAGGTTGGCGCCGCCCTCGAACTGGGCCAGGCCGCGGATGTAGTAGGCGTAATCGACGCGCGGGTGAGTCGGGTTCTCGCGGATGAACTGGTCCGCCTGGTCGATGGCCGACTCCACCTCGTCGTTCTTGTAGTAGGCGTACAGCAGGTCGAGCTGGCCCTGCCGCGCCGGATCGCTGAACGGGAAACGGGCCTCAAGCTGCTCGAGCTTCTGGATCGCACCGGCAAAGTCGCCGCCGGCGAGGTTCCTGTTGGCCTCGGCGTGGAGGCCCTCGGGCGTACCCTGGAACGCTCGCTCTTCCTTGTTCAGGACCTGGCAACCCGAAAGGGCGGTGCCGAGGAGCAGGGCCGCGGGCAGCAGCAGCAGGCGGGGCGTCGGGACGTGATTGGGCAAGGGGGCACCGGCCGGTCGGTCGAGCAGCGAAGCGCGAAGTATATAGAAAACGGGCTGGCCGGCAGGGCCTCGGTACACTGTGCCCGGCCCATCGGCCACAATCGCCACCCATGAACGCCGCCACCATCGAGCTGTCCCTGACGATTCCCGCCGCGCAGGCCGGCCAGCGGCTCGACCAGGCGCTGGCGGCGCTGCTGCCGGACTATTCGCGCAGCCGCCTCAAGGCCTGGATCGAGTCCGGCGAGGTCCGCGTCGACGGCGCGGTACTACGCCCGCGCGACAAGGTATTCGGTGGCGAAGCGGTCTCGGTCAATGCGAGCCTGCCGCAGGAGACGCGAGCGGCCGCGCAGGACATCCCGCTGGTGCTGGTCCACGAGGACAAGCACGTGTTCGTGGTGGACAAGCCGGCGGGGCTCGTGGTGCACCCGGGCGCTGGCAATCCGGACAACACATTGCAGAACGCGCTGCTGGCCCTCGACCCGAAGCTCGCGAGCCTGCCGCGCGCCGGCATCGTGCACCGGCTCGACAAGGACACCAGCGGCCTGTTGATCGTGGCCCGCACGCTGCCGGCGCACACCGCGCTGGTGCGCATGCTCGGCGAGCGCGACGTGCACCGCGAGTACGAGGCCGTCTGTCGCGGCGTGATGACCGCCGGCGGCACGATCGACGCACCGATCGACCGCCATCCGACGGAGCGGGTGCGCATGGCGGTGCGCGAGGGCGGGCGTGACGCAGTGACGCACTACCGGGTGATCGCGCGGTTCCGGGCCAACACCCACGTGCGCGTGCAGCTCGAAACGGGCCGGACGCACCAGATCCGCGTGCACCTCGCCCATGCCGGCTATCCGATCGTCGGGGATCGCGTTTACGGCGGCCGGCTCACGATGCCCAAGGGCGCGAACGAGGAGTTGCGGCAGGCGTTGCGCGAGTTCCCGCGGCAGGCGCTGCACGCCGCACGGCTCAAATTCGACCATCCGGTCACCGGCAAGCCGCTGGAGTGCGCGAGTCCGTTGCCCGCGGACATGCGTGGCCTGCTCGACCTGCTGGCGGCCGACGCGCGCGCGGCATGAGTTCGACTGCCATCGGCTGGATTTCGCCCGATTGGCCAGTCCCCGCGCATGTGCGCGTGCTGTCGACGTTGCGGGCCGGTGGGGTGAGTGCCGGGCCGTATGCGTCGCTGAACCTGGCGGCGCACGTGGGCGATGACGCCGCAGCGGTCGCCACGAATCGGCTGTTGTTGCGCGAGGCGGCGCACCTCCCGGCAGAGCCGTGGTGGCTGGAGCAGGTCCACGGCACGAAGGTCGTGCTTCATCAGGGTGCGAGTGCGCCGGCCAGGGCCGACGCCGCGGTCGCATTCCAGTCCGGCCGCGTGTGCGTGGTGATGACCGCGGACTGCCTGCCGGTGGTCTTCGCCGACCACCGCGGCACGCGCGTCGCTACAGCCCACGCTGGCTGGCGGGGGCTTGCGGCCGGCGTGCTCGAGGCGACGATCGCCGCGCTAGGCGCGCCGGCTGCGGAATTGCACGCCTGGATCGGCCCGGCGATCTCCCAGGCCGCCTTCGAGGTGGGTGCAGAGGTGCGTGCGGCGTTCCTGGCCCGGCTGCCGGGCAGTGACGAGTGCTTCGCCGCCAACGAGCGCGGGCGGTTCCAGGCC
>Ga0209391_10002287_pt1 | contig 10035 bp, 11 predicted proteins | sample PPLLak3March2015_FD_187246 | JGI IMG/M metagenome (GOLD analysis project Ga0209391, IMG submission 187246) | Freshwater sediment microbial communities from Prairie Pothole Lake near Jamestown, North Dakota, USA - PPLs Lake P7 Core (1) Depth... | ecosystem: Environmental > Aquatic > Freshwater >... | reverse complement strand
CAGGACGAGATCGGTAACGAATACTTTGGTCATGTTTGCAGGCCTTGTTTACAAACCCTGGTGTGCGGCGATGGCCGCGGCAATGGCGGCGGCCATCACTTCCGGCGGTTTCTTCTCGGTGTACTGGGTGAGTTCGGGATGCTCGTCGACGAAACTGGTGTTGAAGCGACCGCTGCGGAACTCGGGATCCTTGAGGATTTCCTGGTAGTAGGGAATCGTCGTCTTGACCCCATAGACCAGCATGTCGGACAGGGCGCGGCGGCCACGCTCGATGGTCGATTCCCAGTTCAGGTTCCACACCGTGAGCTTGGCGCACATCGAATCGAAATAGGGCGGGATGACGTAGTCCGTATAGATCGCTGCATCCACGCGAACGCCCGGGCCGCCCGGAGAATAGTAGCGGGTGATGCGACCCAGGCTGGGGAGGAACTCGTTCTTCGGATCCTCGGCGTTAACGCGGAATTCGATGGCGTAGCCCCGATGGGTGATGTCCTCCTGCCGGTATTGCAGCGGCTGGCCATCGGCGATGCGGATCTGCTCCTGCACGATGTCGACCCCGGTAATGGTTTCGGTGATCGGATGCTCGACCTGCAGACGGGTGTTCATTTCCATGAAATAGAACTGGTTGTCGGAGTCGAGCAGGAATTCCACCGTGCCGGCGTTGACGTAGCCTACCGCCTTGGCTGCGCGCACCGCCAGCTTGCCGATATATTGCCGCTGCGCTTCGGTCAGTTGGGGCGACGGGGCGATCTCGATGAGCTTCTGGTTGCGGCGCTGGATCGAGCAGTCACGCTCGAACAGGTGAATGACATTGCCCTGGGTGTCGCCGAGGATCTGCACCTCGATGTGCTTGGGGCGGACCACGCACTTCTCGACGAAGACTTCAGGCTTGCCGAAGGCCTTGCTGGCTTCCGAGACTACGCGGTCGTAATTCTTCAGCAGATCCTCTTCACTGTCGCAGCGGCGGATGCCGCGGCCGCCGCCGCCATTGGTCGCCTTGAGCATCACCGGGTAACCGATCTGGTTGGCCAGCGAGCGGGCTTCCTCGACATTTTCCAGGTTGTGGTCGGATCCGGGAACCACTGGGATACCGGCGGCGATCATGGCGTTGCGCGCCTGGATCTTGTCACCCATACGGCGGATCACGTCGGGTGAAGGGCCAATGAAGCGGATGCCTCGGCGGGCGCAGATGGTGGCGAGATCGGGGTTCTCGGAAAGAAAGCCATAGCCGGGATGCAGCGCATCGCAGCCCGAAGCCGCCGCCAGGTTGACCAGCGTGTGGGCGTTGAGATAGCCGAGGATGGGATCCTTGCCGATATGGTAGGCCTCGTCGGCTTTTTTCACATGAAGGGCGTGGCGGTCGGCAGTGGTATAGATGGCGACCGACTTGATGCCGAGTTCGGCGCAGGCGCGCACGATGCGTACAGCAATTTCGCCGCGGTTGGCGACCAGTATCTTTTTAATCATGGTCGCAGGGATTTTGACAAAAATGACGCGAAATCATATCATTGCGGGCTAATTTTTAACCGGGTACAAAATGTTCCAGCCTGGTGAAGTCGATCCGCAGCGCTTTTGCAGAAACGCGCAGGTGTGGGAGACGGAGTCGAGCATCTCGGCGTTTCCGCGCCTCGCCCGTGAATTTACGCAAGGACAGCTGTCCTGTCGAGTCGCAGGTGAGATGGACATGCAGCGGAGGCCTGTACTGCATATCGCCATCCACGGCGAGATGGTGCTGACCTGCCAGCGTTGCATGGGAGAACTCCCGCATAAAGTCGATATCGATCGCCAGGTTCACCTGGCACGCGACGAGGCGGAACTGGAACAGCTGGAGGAAGCGCTCGGCCTCGATGGTGAAGTCATCATGGCAGGCGGAAAGCTGAATCTTGTGGAACTGGTCGAGGATGAAGTGTTGCTGGGTTTGCCGCTGGTGCCCAAGCACGAATTGGGTGAGTGTTCCGGGTCGGTTTCCTGAAGGATACTGAACTGCGGGACTGGATGAATTTAAAAGGAGTTTGAAATGGCTGTTCAGCAAAACAAGAAGTCTCCCTCCAAGCGCGGCATGCACCGCTCTCATGATTTTCTGACCAATCCGTCCCTGGCGGTCGAACCGACCACGGGCGAAACGCACCTGCGTCATCACATCAGCCCCAACGGTTTCTACCGTGGGCGCAAGGTCGTCAAGGCCAAGGGCGAATAAGCTCAGGCGCGCGCCGCTACAGGGCGCGCCAGCATCGTTTGGCTAAGGCGCATGCGCTATATCACTGTCGCGATCGACGTCATGGGTGGGGATCACGGTCCCCACGTCACGGTGCCTGCGGCGATCAAGTGTCTGGATCGTCATTCCGACCTGAACATCATTCTGGTCGGGCCGCAGGATGTGATCGCCGCCGAACTCAAGGCCTCTCGCACCCAGACCGGTCCGCGTCTGATCGTCCGTCATGCCAGCGAGGTCGTGGCGATGGACGAACCTCCCGCTTCCGCGTTGCGCGGCAAGAAGGATTCCTCGATGCGGGTCGCGATCGACCTGGTCAAATCGGGCGAGGCGGATGCCTGCGTTTCCGCAGGAAACACCGGTGCGCTGATGGCGACTGCGCGTTTCGTTCTTAAAACCCTGCCTGGCATCGACCGCCCGGCGATTGCCACGGTGATGCCGACCATCAACGGCCATGCCATGGTGCTCGACCTTGGTGCCAATGTCGACTGTACCGCCGAGCACCTCCTGCAGTTCGGCATCATGGGGGCGATGCTGGTTTCCGCGGTCGAACACAAGCCCAACCCCAGCGTCGGCTTGCTGAATATCGGCGCCGAGGACATCAAGGGCAATGAAATGGTCAAGCAGGCGGCTGAATTGCTGCGCGACAGCCACCTCAACTTCTACGGCAACGTCGAGGGCGACGATATCTTCAAGGGGACGACCGACGTCGTGGTGTGCGACGGCTTTGTCGGCAACGTCGCACTCAAAGCCTCGGAAGGGGTGGCAAAAATGATCGCCTCAACCCTGCGCGCCGAATTCAAGCGCAATCTCTTTACCCGCCTGGCGGGACTGGTGGCGCTGCCGGTGATGAGCGCGTTCAAGCGCCGCCTCGATCCGCGCCGCTACAATGGTGCGACCCTGGTCGGACTCAAGGGGGTCGTGGTCAAGAGCCATGGTTCCGCTGACCGCTATGCGTTCGAGAAAGCCATCGAAACTGCCAGCGAAGAGGTTCGCAACAATGTTCTCAAACGCATCTCCGATCAGATGCAACTTATCCAGCGGGTAACGGCTTGAACTATTCCCGAATTCTCGGTACGGGCGGCTACCTTCCCGAACACATCCTGACCAATGCAGACCTCGAGAAACTGGTCGATACCAACGACCAGTGGATCGTCGAGCGCACCGGCATCCGCGAGCGCCATATCGCCGCAGAGGGTGAACTGACCAGCGACCTTGCCACGGCTGCCGCGCGCGCCGCGCTCGACGTCGCCGGTCTGCAACCCAACGACCTCGATCTGCTGCTGGTCGCCACCACCACCCCCGATCTGGTGTTTCCGAGCACCGCCTGCATCGTGCAGTCCAAGCTGGGCATGAGCAACGGCAAGCCGGCCTTCGACCTGCAGGCGGTATGCAGCGGATTCGTCTATGCGCTCTCGGTTGCCGACCAGTTCATCCGCAGCGGATCAGTCAGGCATGCACTGGTCATCGGTGCGGAAACCCTTTCCCGCATCACCGACTGGAACGACCGCAGCAACTGCATCCTGTGGGGTGACGGCGCGGGTGCGGTGGTGCTCGAGGCATCGACCGAGCCGGGGATCATATCCACCCACATCCATGCCGACGGCCGCCACAAGGAACTGCTGCGCACCACCAATGGCGCCTCGACCCGCAACGGCGAGCCGGCGCTGATGCGCATGGAGGGCAACGCGGTGTTCAAGATGGCAGTCAACACGCTCGACCGCATCGTCGACGAGACGCTTGAAGCCAATGGCCTGCAGAAGTCCGATATCGACTGGCTGGTGCCGCATCAGGCCAATATCCGCATCATCTCCGCCACCGCCAAGAAGCTCGGCATGAGTATGGACAATGTCGTCACCACCGTCGCCGGCCACGGCAACACCTCGGCCGCCTCCGTGCCGCTGGCCTTCGACGTGGCGGTACGCGACGGCCGCATCCAGCGCGGCCAGACCGTATTGATGGAAGCGTTCGGTGGTGGCTTCACCTGGGGCTCGGCGCTCCTCAAGTACTAGGAAACAGCTGATGAAACTGGCTTTCGTTTTTCCCGGACAGGGTTCGCAATCGGTCGGCATGATGCAGGGCTGGGGCGATCGCGCCGAAGTCCGCGCCACCTTCGCCGAAGCTTCCGACGCGCTCGGTCAGGACCTGTGGGCGCTGGTGACCGATGGCCCGGCCGAGTTGCTCAACCAGACCGTCAACACCCAGCCAGCGATGCTGGCGGCCGATGTCGCCGCCTGGCGCGTGTGGCAGGCGGCAGGCGGCACGGCCCCGGCACTGTTGGCGGGCCACAGCCTTGGCGAATATGCCGCGCTGGTGGCAGCGGGTGCCCTGAATTTTGCCGATGCGATCAAGCTGGTGCGCTTGCGTGCCGAGGCGATGCAGGCGGCGGTGCCGGAGGGCGTCGGCGCGATGGCGGCGATTCTGGGGCTGGACGACGACGCGGTACGTGCGGCATGTGCGGATGCGGCTGAGGGCGAAGTGGTCGAGGCGGTCAACCTCAATTCGCCCGGTCAGGTGGTCATCGCCGGCAACAAGGCTGCCGTGGAGCGGGCCATGGTGCTGGCAAAAGAGAAGGGCGCCAAGCGTGCCCTGCCGTTGCCGGTCAGCGTGCCGTCGCACTCCTCGTTGATGTTGCCTGCTGCGGAGAAGTTGCTGGCGCATCTGCAGGGCGTGACGATCAGCGCACCGACGATTCCGGTGCTGCACAACACCGACGTGCAAAGCCACGACGAGCCGCAAGCGATCCGGGCCGCACTGGCGAAGCAGTTGCACACCCCGGTACGCTGGGTGGAAACCGTGCAGGCGCTAAAGGCGGCTGGCATCGAGCGCGTGATCGAATGTGGTCCCGGCAAGGTGCTGGCGGGCCTCAACAAGCGCATTGACGAAAGCCTGCCTGCCGTGGCGCTGGTGGATGAAGCCAGCCTGCAGGCTGCACTTACCCAATAAGGAGACACCATGCTGCAAGGACAAATCGCATTGGTCACCGGTGCCAGCCGCGGAATCGGCCAGGCGATCGCGCTGGCGCTTGGTCAGACGGGCGCCACCGTGGTCGGCACCGCCACCAGCGACAAGGGCGCGCAGGCGATCAGCGACTACCTCGCCGCGGCCGGGATCAAGGGGGGTGGGATGAAACTTGACGTCACCGATGCCGCCGAAGTCGATGCTGTGATCGCCGCGATCAGTTCACAGTTCGGCGACATCGGCATCCTCGTCAACAACGCCGGCATCACTCGCGACAACCTGTTGATGCGGATGAAGGACGAGGAGTGGGATGACATCCTGGCGACCAACCTCACTTCCGTTTTCCGGCTGTCGCGCGCAGTGCTGCGGGCGATGATGAAGGCGCGTGCAGGCCGCATCATTTCCATCGCCTCGGTGGTGGGCGCGATGGGGAATGCCGGGCAGACCAACTACAGCGCGGCCAAGGCCGGCATCATGGGCTTCACCAAGTCGCTGGCGCGCGAAGTCGGCAGCCGCAACATCACCGTCAACTGCGTGGCACCGGGCTTCATCGACACCGACATGACGCGCGCGCTGCCGGATGCGCAGCGGCAGGCGCTGCTGTCGCATATCCCGCTCGGACGCCTGGGTTCGGCAGAGGACATCGCTCAGGCCGTGACCTTCCTGGCATCGCCCGCGGCAGGCTATATTTCGGGCACGACCTTGCATGTCAACGGCGGCATGTACATGGCGTGACCGCCAGCGAAAGTTTGGTAAAATCGCCGGGTTTAAATTTTCCGGGCTGCAATTTTTTGCGGCCTAATTTCAAGAGAGGATGAGGTAATGGATAACGTACAGCGTGTAATCAAGGTCGTCGCCGAGCAACTGGGCGTCAACGAGGCAGACATCAAGAACGAGTCTTCCTTCGTCGGTGACCTGGGCGCGGATTCGCTCGACACGGTTGAACTGGTGATGGCGCTGGAAGAAGAGTTCGGCTGCGAGATTCCCGATGAGGAAGCGGAAAAGATCACCACCGTCCAGCAGGCGATCGATTACGTCAGCACTCACTCGAGCTGATCGATCTTTCGGCCGGCCAGACGACGCGATTGGGGCTGCATGATTCTGCTCCCGCCGCGTCGTCAGGCCGGTCCGACCGAGTGCTCTCACACATCTTCATTGATTCGGTACTCGCGTCACTCGCAATCGGAAGAGATGCACGACATGTCGCTCCCGCTCCCATTTTCTGCCGTGCCGAATCGATAAAAAGGACTGACTTTTGTCCAAACGTCGCGTTGTCGTCACCGGTCTGGGGATCGTCTCCCCGGTCGGCAATACCATCCCGGAAGCCTGGGACAATCTGCTTGCAGGTCGTACCGGCATTGCCAGGATTACCCGTTTTGATCCCACGCCCTTTGCCTCCCACATGGCGGGAGAGGTGAAGAATTTCGATGTCGGGCAATACCTCAATCCCAAGGAAGCTCGCCGCATGGATACCTTTATCCAGTTCGGCATGGCTGCCGGCATCCAGGCGATACGCGACTCGGGCATCGAAATCACCGATGCCAATGCCGAACGCATCGGCATCAACATCGGCTCCGGCATTGGCGGCCTGCCGCTGATCGAGGAGACCCATTCCCTGCTGTTGGAGTCCGGTCCGAGGAAGATTTCCCCCTTCTTCATTCCCGGATCGATCATCAACATGATTTCCGGCAACCTTTCCATCCTGTACGGGATCAAGGGCCCCAACCTGGCGGTCGTCACCGCCTGCACCACCGGTTTGCATGCCGTCGGCCTGTCGGCCCGCATGATTGCCTACGGTGACGCGGATGTGATGGTTGCCGGCGGCTCCGAATGTGCGACCTCGCGGTTGGGCGTGGGGGGGTTCGCTTCTGCGCGCGCGCTTTCGACCCGCAACGACGATCCGGCGACCGCCAGTCGGCCCTGGGACAAGGACCGCGATGGCTTCGTGCTGGGCGAGGGCGCCGGGGTGCTGGTGCTCGAGGAGTACGAGCACGCCAAGGCACGCGGAGCGAAGATCTACGCCGAGGTGGCGGGATTCGGCATGAGCGGTGACGCCTACCACATGACGGCGCCGAGTACCGACGGCCCGCGGCGTTCGATGGTGAACGCCATGCGCGATGCCGGAGTCAATCCCGACCAGATCAATTACGTCAACGCCCACGGCACCTCGACTCCGCTCGGCGACAAGAACGAAACCGACGCAATCAAGCTGGCGATGGGCGATGCCGCCTACAAGACGGTCGTCAACTCGACCAAGTCGATGACTGGCCACCTGCTTGGCGGCGCTGGCGGTGTCGAATCGGTCTTCACCGTGCTGGCGGTGCATCATCAGGTCTCGCCGCCGACCATCAACATCTTCTCGCAAGATCCGGAATGCGATCTCGATTACTGCGCCAATACCGCGCGGGAAATGAAAATCGACTTTGCCCTCAAGAACAACTTCGGGTTTGGCGGCACCAACGGTTCGCTGGTCTTCAAACGCGTTTGAGCTTCGCGATGGATCGCCCCATCGCAGACCAGGCATTCGGTCCCCCCGTAATCCGGGAATGGCCACTTCCGTCCTCACGGCAACGGCCTGACCTGGTCCGGCTGCAGGCCTCCGATCCGCAGTGTTATCCCGGCCTGTTTCTCAGCAGTGGCGATGCCGGCTGGGACATGCTGTTCGCGTTTCCACAGGCGGTCTCGAAGGTCACCGTCACCGATGGCCTCGCTGGATTGCAGTCGCATCCGGCGATGCGCTTGCGGCCGACGCCGTCCCAGTCTGCGCACGATCTTCCCTTCATTGGTGGCTGGCTGTGTGCGTTCGCCTACGAGCTGGGCGGGCTGTTCGAGCCCAGCGTCGGGATGGCGGTCGATCCCGATTTTTCCCTTGCCTGGCTGGCGCGCATCCCCGCGGCGATCCTGTATGACCGGGCGCACGCGCGCTGCGTGCTGGTCGCGGAGGCCACGCATGCGTACCTGCTCGACCGTATGCAAAGCGATCTGGAGCGGTTGCTGCCACCGCTGCCAAGCTTGCCTGAATTAGAGAGCCTGCAGGAAGATGCGCCCGAGGCATTTCTTTCCGGTGTCGCGCGGATCCAGGACTACATCCGCGCCGGTGACGTCTTCCAGGTCAATCTGTCGCGTGGCTGGCAGGGCGAGTTTGCCTCGCCGCCTTGCGCGGCGTCCCTGCTCGAGCAACTGATGCAGCGCAATCCGGCACCGTTTTCCGCCCTGCTGCAACTGGGCGAATGGGCGATCGTGAGTTCCTCGCCAGAGCGCCTGGTCCGACTGGGGCGTGACGGCATGCTCGAAACCCGGCCGATTGCTGGCACGCATCCGAGAAGCGAGGATGCCGCGGAAGATGCCGAGTTGCGCGCGCGTCTGCACGCCCATCCCAAGGAGCGTGCCGAGCACATCATGCTGGTCGATCTGGAACGCAACGATCTCGGGCGGGTCTGCGAAGCGGGCAGCGTGAAGGTGGATGCACTGATGGAAATCGCCAGTTATCGCCACGTCCATCACATCGAATCCACCGTTCGCGGCAAGTTGCGCGCAGGCGTGGCTGTGCTCGATATCCTGCGCGCGGTGTTTCCCGGCGGCACCATCACCGGCTGTCCCAAGGTGCGCACCATGCAGATCATTCGCGAACTCGAGCAGACCGCGCGGCGCAGCTACACCGGCAGTGTCGGCTACATCAACCGCGACGGTGGCTTCGATTTCAACATCCTGATTCGCAGTTTTCTGCTGCGCGGGCGCGAACTCAGTTTTCGCGCCGGCGCCGGCATCGTCGCCGACTCCATTCCGCAGCGCGAGCTCGAGGAAACCCGTGCCAAGGCCCGCGGCCTTTTGCGATCACTGGAACCGGCATGAGCCTGGTCGACGGCGTCCCGGTTGATTGCCTGTCCGTTCGCGATCGCGGCCTAGCCTATGGCGACGGTGTATTCCGCACATTGCGGGTGCGTGGCGGCCAGCCCCTGTGGTGGCAGGATCACTACGCCAAGCTGGAACACGATGCCGTTGCCCTGAACCTGCCGTGTCCGCAAGCGACTGTCCTGCAGGACGAGATCGAACGGCTGGCAGCCGGCCAGGATGGCGTGGCGAAGCTGATTCTCACGCGGGGCTGCGGACCTCGCGGTTATGCGCCGCCGCCGCAGCCACAGGTCACCCGCTTGGTGACATTCGACCCCTGGCCGGCCGATTCAGTTGGACAGTGCGTGGCCGACATCAGCGTGCGCTGGTGCGACCTGCGCTTGGGACGGCAGCCCCGGCTCGCCGGGATCAAGCATCTGAATCGCCTGGAGAACGTTCTTGCACGCGCCGAATGGCAGGATCCGGCGATCCGCGAAGGCCTGCTGTGCGATGATACGAATGCGGTCATCAGCGGGGTGACGAGCAATCTTTTCATCGTCAGCGAGGGCGTGCTGCAGACCCCGGATCTGAGCCAGTGCGGGGTCGCCGGCGTGGCCCGCAGCCGCATTCTGCGTGCCGCGCGTGAACGCGGGATCGATGCCGAAGTGGCACGCATCCTGCCGGATACGGTGATGCATGCCGACGAGGTGATGCTTTGCAACAGCGTTCAGGGCATCTGGCGCGTCGCGACACTCGAAGACAAAAACTGGTCCCCTGGCGGATGGTCGGAGACCTTGAATGGCTGGTTATATGAAGTGGATTAAACGCGTCGTTGTGCTTGGCTTGGTTGCGCTAGCGCTGTCGATCGCCGCTGGCATCTGGTACGCCAGGATGCCGATGCACATCGAACCGCTGCCCTATACCCTGAACGTCGCTCCCGGCACCACCCTGCGCGGCCTGTCGAAGCAACTCGAAAAGGATGGGGTGATCGCTGACGCCCGTCCGTTCTGGCTGCTGGGGCGCATCCTCGG
>Ga0209391_10002286_pt1 | contig 10036 bp, 9 predicted proteins | sample PPLLak3March2015_FD_187246 | JGI IMG/M metagenome (GOLD analysis project Ga0209391, IMG submission 187246) | Freshwater sediment microbial communities from Prairie Pothole Lake near Jamestown, North Dakota, USA - PPLs Lake P7 Core (1) Depth... | ecosystem: Environmental > Aquatic > Freshwater >... | reverse complement strand
AGACCGAAGTCATATTTGACCACATCCACAGCGCCGACCTTAAGCAACGGCCATTTCTGCTGGAAGGCGATTCCGGCAAGTACAGTTGTGACGCGTTGGTGATCGCGACCGGCGCCAGCGCTAAATACCTGGGACTGGCTTCTGAACAGGCGTACATGGGCCAGGGTGTCTCAGCCTGTGCGACCTGTGATGGTTTTTTTTACCGTGGACGGAAAGTCGCGGTTGTCGGTGGTGGCAACACGGCGGTAGAGGAAGCGCTTTACCTGTCAAACCTGGCATCGGAAGTCGTGGTGGTCCACCGTCGCGACGAATTAAGGGGTGAGAAGATTTTACAGGACAGGCTGTTTGAAAAGGCACGTAACGGCAACGTACGCTTCATGTGGAACCACGTTGTCGAGGAGGTCCTCGGTGGAAAGACCGGCGTAGCAGGCCTGCGACTGAAAAACGTAAAAACCGCTGATCTGACCGACATTGAAGTGGATGGCGTATTCATCGCCATCGGTCACAATCCCAATTCCGAGGTGTTCAAAGACCAACTGGACATGAAAAACGGATACATCACGATCAAGAGCGGTACCGAGGGTTTCGCGACCATGACCAGTGTGCCGGGAGTTTTTGCGGCGGGCGATGTCACGGATCATGTCTACCGGCAGGCGGTCACATCAGCCGGTTTTGGATGCATGGCTGCACTCGACGCCGACCGCTGGCTGGAAGAACAGAAAGACACCGCTGTCTGAAACGATTTGAGCAAAACGTGATTGCGCTGCTTGCCGAGGATCCTGAATCACCGTTCCCGCCTGCGGGCCACGCCCTGGATAACCCGCAGGGTCTGCTGGCAATTGGGGGAGACCTGTCCCCTGCCCGGCTGATCAATGCGTACCGGCAGGGAATCTTTCCCTGGTATTCCGATGATCAGCCCATCCTGTGGTGGTCACCCGTGCCACGCTGCGTAATTTTCCCTGGCGCCGTGCATGTTTCGCGCCGCTTGCGGCGACGCTACAACCAGGGTCGGTTCTCGCTGAGCGCGGACCGTTCATTTGCCAGCGTAATCGAAGCCTGCGCCGCGCCGAGGCGGGATTTTGAAGGCACCTGGATCACTGCGGACATGCAGGCAGCCTACATCAGGCTGCACAAAATGGGCATCGCACATTCCGTTGAAGTCCACTTTGAAGGCGAACTGGCAGGTGGTATCTATGGCCTGGCGCTGGGTCGGGTATTTTTTGGCGAGTCCATGTTCAGCCGGTTCGTGGACGCGAGCAAAATTGCGCTCGTGGCGTTGTGCCGGCAACTGCATCGCTGGGGGTTCACCCTGCTCGACTGCCAGGTGAGCAATCCGCACCTGTTGAGCATGGGTGCGCAGGAGATATCACGACAGGTATTTGAACGCTATCTGAGTACTGCCGGCGAACCCGACCGCTGGGGAGAAGATTTCGACTGCGCAGAACGCTGGTGATCTATTGATTCTCAGGTGTTTCCAGAGGTTCTGGCGGCTGCCCGGAAATATCCGGTTCCTCGAGCATGATATAAACGTGCGTGAGCATGTCCACCGGTTCGGTCGTGCCCGGATTGGTAATATAGTGTTCCCATGAGACCTTTCCCTGTTGCAGGCCATGGGCTGACATGTAGGCGGCGAGTTTGGCGTAAGTCGGCATCATCTCGTCTAAACCGCCGTGGTGCACTGCCCTGACCGCAGGCCCCGCAGGCGACTGGCCGAATTGGATATTGCCGGTCAGTCCCAACGGCCTGACATCGACCGGGATGGCCGCGTCAAACTGGTAACCGCCCTCTTCCCAGGCGCGGGTAATAGCCATTGGCTGACCGTTCATGCTGATCCCCGCCTGTTGCATGAATGCGCTGATCTCTGCATACGCCGCCCCCATTGCGATGGCAATATCCGCCGGGTCCTGGCTGCTGTTCGTGGTGACATACAAGATGTCCTGCGCCACAACATCGACCTGTGTGATTTCAAGCTGACTGAAATCGGACACGGGCAGCGATTCGGCGAATTGCTTGAGATTGGCAAGTCCCGTCTCATAGTCACCGCCCACCCAGCGGTCAAACAGGAGTCCGAAATAGCGGGCCAGGAAAGAATCCAGCAGGTTCACGCCCTTGGTCAGATCGGAATCAAAGACCCAGGTGATGCGGGTCGCTTCACCGAGAGCCTTCAGCTTGAATCCCGTATCGGCCGGACCCTGGGCGTCAAAGTCCAGTTTGATGTCAATTTGCTCATAGGGTTTGCTGGCCACGATCTCCTGCCAACCGCTGCCCACCAGGTGCGGGTCTCCCGCCCAGCTAAGTCTTGCGCCAACACCGGTTTCCGGGCCGGAAACCTCAAACTTTGCAGACGGGTCGCGCTTGGCCCAGGGCGACCATTCGTTGAAATACTGGTAACCGTTGAGCAGTTCAAACATCATGGTGATCGGACGCTCAACAGTGATTGAACGCTCTATATGCACCGCTTTGGGCAACAGGAAGCCGGTCACTACGAATGCGGCAATCAGAAACAGGATTACAATGCCGGCCTTTTTCAAAACAGTCTCTTTCTGCAGGGGAGATGATTAGCGTAAGAGCAGAGCGCTTACAGGTCAAGAAAGGCTTTTATCCCGGCAACCGTTCAGTGTTCTCTTTAGACGCCGGCAGGCTTTCGGCTGGCATTGCGGCCTCCTTCACCTCCCGCTGCAACACATTCACAGGTGACTCCTGCAAGGGGAACCATTCAGGTACGCTGTCATCATCCTCCCAACTGTAGCGCTTGACAGGTGTCACATCCCAACGCCGGTAGGCAATCGCCATGATAACGCCCAGTATGGCCCCGCTGAGGTGGAGTTCCCAGGACATGTCCGGACGGATCGGCAGCACGCCCCAGATCATCGAACCATACAGAAACCACACCATTACCGAGACCGCTACCGAGCGCATATCCATGCGCAAGATACCGCCCACAAAGACATAAGCCAGCATTCCATAAACAAGCCCGCTGGCGCCAAAATGGAGACTTTCGCGACCAATCACCCAGGCCAGCAATCCCGACCCCAACCAGATGCACGGAATGACCCGCATGGCTGATCTCGGGTACAGGTAAAGCAAGGTCGACAGGCTGATGAGCAACGGCAGGGTATTCGAAAACAGATGCTCGGCACCGCTATGCAACAATGGCGCCGTAATAATTCCGCTTAGCCCCTGCAAGTGCCGGGGGCGCAATCCATAGTGGTTCAGATCCAGGCCAAGCACGGCGTCGATGAGCAGTATCAACCAAAGCGACAATGTAAACCACAGGGCGGTTTTCAGGGCAAGCTTGAAACTTCTTTTCGCCCGGGGCGAAGTCGTGATACGCGGGTCAGGCTTGTCGAGGTGCATGTTGGGAAGCTAACTCCGCGGGTAAAGCCGAGGCGATCGCCTCCCTGGTCCTGGTCATGAGTTCGCGGACAGTCTCTGCATCATCCCCGCCCCGCACCTCGATCGCCGGGTGTATCACCATGCGTATCCTGCCGGGAAAAATCATCAGGGACCTCGGCTTCTGTATATCGCGGGTGCCGATGATGGTGACCGGCAGCACCGGCAGGTGCTGTGACGCCGCGACACGGAAAGCCCCCTTTTTAAATGGTTGCAACCGGCCATCCGGACTGCGTGTACCCTCGGCAAAAAAGAGCACCCCCACGCCATCACCGATATCTTCAAGCGCATCGCTGACAGCCTTGCGTGCCTTGTCCGGATTGGCGCGGTCAACAAAGATATGCCCGGCTTTTTCACAGCCTATACCGACACCGGGGGCCTTGCGCAACTCTGCTTTCAGGACCCATTTCAGATCCAGCTTCAGCCAGCCATAAACGAGGAAGATATCGTATTGGCTCTGGTGGTTGCAGACCACGACATAGGATTTTGAGGGGTCCGCGTTTTCGGCGCCATCGACCGTAACCCAGACAGGCGTCAGCCAGCACAGGAGCCTGCCCCAGTTGGCGGCAACATAACGGCTGGCAATACGGGGGCTCGCGATCATGGCGACCAGCACGGTGGTCCAACCGGTAAGCAGGGTGAGCAAGAGACCTAGCGGAATAAACACAAGCCAGACATAAGGCTGGTAAAGCCAAAAGGCGATGCGTTTCATAGATTTTTGGGACCCGTTAAAGAAGTAGAGAGCCTAACGACAGAATTAGCAGGTTGCAAATGCTGAATCAATGATCACCCCCGTAAACAATGGGGGTGCGAAAACCGCACCCCCACGTATACCGATAAACGGTTAAGCCAGATCAGGCGGCCTGGTCTGCGTGATCCCTGGCCGCTTTTTTGCCGGAATTTTTCCCGCTATCGAGGAGACGTGTCGCCGGTTTGCCGATCTTGATCGTGCGCGGCTTCATCGCCTCGGGAATCTCGCGCTCAAGATCGATGTGCAACAGGCCGTTCTCGAGGCTCGCCGCGGTTACCCTGACGTGGTCGGCAAGGTTAAAACGGCGCTCGAAAGAACGGGTGGCTATACCGCGGTGCAGATATTCGCCCTGCTCTTCGGCTTCGTCTGCGCGGTTGCCGGCAACCAGCAAACGGTTCTGTTCCGAGGTGATTTGAATCTCATCCTCGGAAAAGCCCGCCACTGCCATGGTAATACGGTAGTGGTCTTCGCTCGTGATGCGGATGTTGTAGGGGGGGTAACCATTGCCCTGATCCTGGCGTGTCGCTGAGCTCATCAGCGCGGCCAGACGATCAAATCCAACTGAGGTTCTGTAAAGCGGTGAAAAATCGAAAGTAGTCATTTCTCTATTCTCCTATAGAAGCAATAAAGTCTGTATAAAACCTCCGCCACTTTGGCCGGAAGCTGCCCGTGACCCCCGAGGGGCGTCACTAGCAAATAAAATGGGGTTGCCTTTTTTGGCTTCAAGCGTTAAAGAGAAAAATTAATTTTAGGAACCTCTGATTAATTCCGAGGTTCCCGCGACACATGGATGTGTCGCCAAATCAGCGGCGCCAAGCCGTTGATTTGTAAGGCAGTCGAAAATGACATTTTTCGGCTGCCGCGCTCTGATAATGCCAGGATGGCATTAATCAGAGCTTTCTTTATTAATCTCGACAGAGATTCGCCTGTGAAAGACTGGAACCATACCTGCAATCTGATCTTCGCCGGATTGAAGGCTCATGCCGGGTATTCGACAGCCAGTACTTCCATCTGGATCAGGCACTCGGGCAACTCCACCTCAGCGCTGTCACCCACGCGTTTGCCCAACAGTGCCCGCGCAACCGGTGAGTCGATGGATATGTAGCCTTTTTTGGCGTCGGTTTCGTCCACCCCGACAATCCGGTAATCCACGTGTCCTTCCAACGAGGTGTTGAGACTGACCTGGGCACCGAACCGGATGACCGAGGTATCCGCCGGTGGCCGATCGACGATCTTCATCGTGTCGATGCGCTTGCCAAGGTAACGTAGCCGCCGGTCGATCTCCCCCAACTGCTTTTTGCGGTAGGTATATTCCGCATTCTCGGAGCGGTCGCCCTCGGCTGCCGCCGCCGCGAGCGCCTTGACGACCTCGGGCCGCAACCGCCGCCACAGGTACTGCGCTTCTTCGCGTAAACGGCCTGCGCCTTCGGGTGTTATATAGGGGCTGCCGGGCTGTTCAGCCTGTCGCCATCTGCCCATTCAGATTCCTTGCTTTCCGCCAAACTTTCGACACCTGCAATGAATGCCACGAAGGTATATAGTAACGTCCTTTTCCCGCTTTCCTCAGAGGAATTTTCATTATGAATTACAAACTATGCATCACCCTGGCCGCCCTGGTGGGTCTCTATGGTTGCCAGCAGGAAGCAGAACAGGCGGCCGTATCCGCCGCACCGGCGCAAACCAGCGCGGCGCCGCAGGTTGCCGATGCCGGGATACAGGTTGCCGAACTCAGCAGCGGCATCGACCGGTCCGGTTTTGATGAGTCCGTTCGCCCGCAGGATGATTTTTTTGCCTATGTCAACGGCACCTGGGTGAAGAATGTCGAAATGCCTGCCGACAAGGCCCGCTGGGGTACTTTCGACGCCCTTGGCGAACAGTCGCAAAAAGACGTCCGCGCACTGGTCGAGGAAGTCAGTGGAGCCGAGAATGTCGAGACGGGCACCCCGGCCCAGAAAATCAGGGACTTCTACAACGCCTACATGGACGACGCGACCGCTACTTCGAGGGGTGTTGAAGCGATTCGTGGAGAGCTCGACGTCATTGCCGCCATCGCGAGCATGGATGGCGTTTACAGCATGTTCAGCACGCTCGGCGTGTATGGCGTAACCACGCCGATTGGCACCGGCATTTTTTCTGACATGAAAAACCCCGATGTCAATGCAATTTACGTGGTGCAGTCGGGGCTGACCCTGCCCGACAGGGACTATTACCTGAAGGACGACGAGCAATTCGTCAAAGGCCGCCAGCTTTATCTGGAGTACGTAACGGACGTCTTTAACCTCGCCGGATTTGATAACGGCGCCGACCGCGCCGGGCGTCTGCTCGAGCTTGAAACCAGGCTCGCGGAAGTGATGTGGACCAAGGAGGAAAACCGCGACTGGAGCAAGCGTTACAACCCGATGAAAATCGCTGAACTGAACGCTCTGGCGCCGCAGATCAACTGGACCCTGGGTTTTGAAGCCGCACAGCTACCCGTCGACGCGCAATTCCTGGTTTCCCAACCGAGCTACTTTGAAGCCGCCGGCAAAATAATCGCCGATACCCCCATCGACACCTGGAAAGACTACCTCAGTTTTCAAACCATCAGCACATTTGCACCGGTTTTAGGCGACCAGTATTCTGAATTGTCGTTTAATTTCTTCCGTAAGGGATTATCCGGTGTTGATGAGCAGGAACCGCGGTGGAAACGCGCGGTTGATTCCATCAATGAAAACATGGGCGAGTTACTTGGCCAGCTTTACGTCGAGAAGCACTTCCAGGCGGAATCCAAGGCGCGTATGGACAAGATGATCCAGAACCTTGTCAAGGCCTACGAGGTGTCGATCAAGGACCTCGACTGGATGAGCGCCGAAACCAAGCAGCAGGCGCTCGACAAATTGCACAAGTTCACACCCAAGATCGGCTATCCCGACAAGTGGATCGACTATACGAAACTCGAAGTCGTGGCGGGCGACCTGGTAGCCAATATCAAGAACGGCAGGCGATTTGCCTACAACCGCGATATCGACAAGCTCGACAAACCCGTCGACAAGACCGAATGGGGTATGACACCGCAGACCGTCAACGCGTATTACAACCCCGTCTGGAACGAAATCGTTTTTCCGGCCTCGATCCTGCAACCGCCATTTTTCAACGTGCTGGCGGACGACGCGGTGAACTACGGCGGTATCGGTGCGGTGATCGGTCATGAAATCGGTCACGGTTTTGACGATTCAGGCAAACGCTTTGACGGAAATGGCGTGTTGCGCGACTGGTGGAGCGCCGAGGACTCCGCAAAATTTGATGAACGGAAAAACGCGCTGGCTGCGCAATACGACAGTTACGAAGTCATCGATGGCCTGACCATCAACGGCCAGTTCACCTCCGGTGAAAACATCGGTGACCTCGGTGGTCTGAGCATTGCCTACCTGGCATATAAAATGTCGCTGGACGGCAAGGAAGCCCCTGTCATTGACGGCTGGACCGGTGACCAGCGCTTTTTCCTGGGTTGGGCGCAGGTCTGGCGGTCCAAGGCCCGCGCTGAGGAAACCAAGCGCCGCCTGACGGTGGACCCGCATTCACCGCCCGAATACCGGGCCAACGGTGCCGCGGTTAATGTCCCGGCATTCTACGTGGCATTTGACGTGAAGGAAGGCGACGGCATGTACCTGCCGCCCGAAAAACGGGTCAAGATCTGGTAAATAGCTTGCAGACCCGCCTCTCGAAAACGGCCGCCAGTGCGGCCGTTTTCATTTTGGTCCAGCATATTTTCCACCCGGACATTTCATCCGCATCCCGGCGGAGGTGTGACGGGAACCCCTCGGGAAGCCAGCCTGGGCCATGCGCGTACCGGACAGGTTCTTACCGGTGCCGGCAGGCGAAATGTTCGGATGACTAACCTGCAAGTTCCTGCGACCTTTTTGCCATCATCCGCGTCTTATTGAACGATGAACGGATCTGGCTTGGACGTGGAGATCGATGAACTGACCGTGGCCGGCGCCAGGCGTGGGGACATGCGCGCCTGTGAAAAGATCTACCGCATATTCCACAAGCCGGCGTTTACCGTCGCAGCAAGAATCTGTAATGACCGGGAACTGGCCCAGGACGTGACCCAGGAAGCCTTTATCAATGCGTTCAAACACATGCACCAGTACCGCGGCGATGCCCCGTTCTGGGCCTGGCTGCGGCGGGTAATCGTCAATCACGCCGTCAGCGCGTTGCGCAAACTGCCGCGCCACGACACGGATGAACTCGAGGACTACATGCAACCCAGCAGCGGCGACCAGGAGGGCCTGGGTCGGTGCATGGATCTCGATCAGGCCCTGCAACAACTGAATGACGAAGACCGCATGGTGGTCTGGCTCCACGACGTAGAGGGCTACAAGCACAGTGAAATTGCACAACTTGCCGGCAAAACGGAGAGCTACTCGAAAACCCGTCTCAACCGGGCCCACGTGAGGCTCAGGGCACTTATCTCGGACGGCGAAACACCTGTCCCGCTAAACGCAACATTGAACGCTACCGCGTGAAGAGAAACGTATGACTGCAAACGACCACTGGCAACGAAATTCATCCGACCCGCTGGGACTGCGTGATCTCGCTGCGCTCGAACCCGGTTATGACGGTTGGGCCCAGATCGAAGCCGCCTTGCGCGAGCAGCAGGCCGGCAAACGCAAGTGGCGCAGTGCCGGCGCGTGGCTGGCGGTCGCTGCGGGGCTCGTGCTGGCTATCAGCCTGGCATTGCTCAATACCCAAAGCGGCACCCCGGCCAGCCCGACTGCAGACGGGCTTGCGACGTCAGCGGGAGATTCTGCGTCAATACTATTGGAAGACAATATCGATGCGCTTATAGGCATGTCACAAAGCATGGAAGAACAAATTGCAAGGCTGAGACAGGAAACCAGTTCAATGCCGGCCAAGTCAGCGATGTACGTGGCCGAACTGGAAGACCTGATCGCGCAGGTGGATACCAGTTTGAGCCTCACGCCCGACTCCCTCGACCTGTGGGGCCAACGCGTCAACCTGCTGCTGGACCTGGCCCAGGTATACCAGCAGCAGTGGCAGATTGACTATGGTCGCATCGCGTCACTTTGATTAATTATCGAGGCTTACATTAATGAAATTTCGAAACACCCTGATGCTCTTGACCACGACGCTGTTGTTCGGCACCGGCAACTTTGCAAATGCGGCACCTGGCAACGATGTCACAAACAAAGCCGACGAGGAACAATTACAGGCACGTCTTGAGGCCGAGTACAAAAAAGCCATGACCGCAGCGCAACAGCAGCAGTCTGCGGCACAGGCCTCGATGGAAAAAGCGCGTGTACAACTCGAGCAGGCTTCCGCGCAACGCGAATTGGCAAATAAGCAAAGTGACGAGGCCTTGTCCGCCCAGGAAGCGGAACTGGCGAAAATGAACGAGGAACTGAACAACGCCCGCAGACAGCTACAGGCAACCTCGCGGGAAATCGCGCGCGTCAACCGGGAAATCGCACGCGCACGCTCACACGCAGATCGCAATTCCACCAGGATTGTCTACAGGGCCTCGGAAAAGCCGGTCATCGGCGTGATCCTGGGTGACGCGGATGACGGTGGGGTCAAGATTCTCGGTGTTTCACCGGATGGGCCTGCAGAACGCGGCGGCGTTAAACAGGGAGATGTCATCATCGCGGTAAATGGACGCAAGCTCACCGCGGTTGAACAATCAGGCGATGCACGGAAGGGTCTGGGTATCGCGCTGAAGGAAATGAAAGCCGATGAATCCCTGACCATTTCTGTTTTGCGTGACAAACGGACCCTGGACCTGACGGTGGTCCCGGAAGTACGTGAACCGTTGGCCTGGCAGAGCATTACGCGCTTCCCGAGTGCGCCACCTGTCCTGGCAGTCCCGCCAGTCCCGCCAGTCCCGCCAGT
>Ga0209391_10002285_pt1 | contig 10037 bp, 4 predicted proteins | sample PPLLak3March2015_FD_187246 | JGI IMG/M metagenome (GOLD analysis project Ga0209391, IMG submission 187246) | Freshwater sediment microbial communities from Prairie Pothole Lake near Jamestown, North Dakota, USA - PPLs Lake P7 Core (1) Depth... | ecosystem: Environmental > Aquatic > Freshwater >... | reverse complement strand
AAACAAAACATGCCCCGTTCCCGCCGCTCTCGTTCGCGTCGCCGCCCCAGCCGGTGTGACAAGCTGCTCCGGCGCCACATTGCCAAGGAGATTGGCGCGTATCGCAGGGGTCGCTTCTTGTCGCCGCAACAGGCGGTGGCGGTGGCGTACTCCAAAACAAGAAAGAGCTGTGGCCGCTCCTGGCGCAAGTCCAAGCGCCGCTCCATGAGAAGGCGGCGGTAAAAAAAACAGGCTTTTACAATAAAAATGGCTGGCTCTCGTAAGCCTGTAAAGCGCAGTCGAAGCACTCGATCCAAACGTGGGGGGCGCCCAGCCAAGAGTAAGAGTAAGAGCCGTCGCGCCACCCGGAGCAAAAGTCCGAAGCGCGCCACCCGGGCAAAGAGTCGAAAGAGTTCCCAGGGCAGGAAGAGCAAGAGCCGGGTGAAAGTGTCGCCGTCCACGTACAACAAGAAGAAGTGTGCCGTGACACCGGGGTGGGAGTGGGTGCAGGGCAAGGGGTGCCGCAAAGTGAAAAAGGGAAAGAAGAAGAGCGGGAGGGGGGGGGAGGAGGGGGGTGACAGCGATGACACGGGTGGCAGCGAGGAGGAGGAGGAGACGGAGGGATCAGACGAGGAGAGCGCGACACCCAAACCTAAAAAAAGTCGCAAGAGCAAGGACGGCAAGTCGCCGTCCACATACAACAAGAAGAAGTGTCAGGCGACGCCCGGGTGGCAGTGGGTGCAGGGCGTCGGGTGTCGCAAGGTGCGGGACTACAACAAAAAGAAGGAGGCGGAGGGGGATGCGAGCGCGCCGGCGGGTACAGCCGAGTCCAAGATTTCGCCCTCCACTTTCAATGAAGCGCTGTGCAAGGCGACCGCGGGGTGGCAGTGGGTGCCCGGCGTGGGCTGCCGCAAAATTCGCAACTACAAGATGGGCGACGCGGGGTTGCCGAGCACCACATCCACCGCGCTGCCGTCGTCCAGTGGTAACGGGTCAGGCGCGAACCAGACAGAGGCGCTGGAGGAGACCGCGAAGATGCTGCAGAGCATCATGCCCACAATCCAAAAAATTAACACGGCAGCGGCCAAGGCAAAGGCCAACGCAGCCATGGCGTCGTGCCCCGATGGCGTGTGTCCAGTGGAGTAGGAATGTGGAATAAAATGCGTTCCGGTTATTAAACACAATGTCAAAACGGTCACGGGAAAAGTGTCGGCGCTCGCCCAGCCAGTACAACAAGACACAGTGTGAGCTCACGCCAGGGTACTGCTGGGTGGTGGGCAGGGGGTGTGTCCGTGTCGAGAACGCGCCCCCCGGGTCGGCCCTGCAACCGGCTGCGGCCTCATGTGCGGCCTCGTGTGCGGTGGTAGCCGCGTGTACACCCCAGCCTCAACTCATTTCACCACTCCTCCCATACTCCGCGCCGCCACTCCCGTCCACCGCCGCCGCCATCAAACCCAGCCCGTTGTTCCAGCCACCGGCGGTAAAAACAATGTACCGCATTGGGTTAGACACCAACGATTTCACCCAGAATAAGGAGGTGACGCAGGAGAAGTACAACGCGTACTACTGGCTCCCCGACTTTCGCTCCATTGAAACCAACGCCGGGCTTAACTTACAGCAGAAACAGTTGAGCGACCTGCAGCGCCTGTTGGTTGACGTGCGCGGTAAAATCCAAAGCAGTGCCGCCTTCTACCGCAATTTTGAGAATGCGAGCAAGGAGCAGAACAACGGCACCCTCTTGCTCCCTCGCTACAAGTTTGAACACAACATTGTCGTGCTGCGCTGGGTACTGCTCTACTACTTCCGCTTCGTAAAGAGTGACGCGTCCCACGCGGACGGGCTGCGAACCATGATTCGTGACGGTTTGCGCGACGCGTTTCACATGTTCACCACCACCGACGCGCCACTTACCGCACAAAAGCTGTTTGACCCGGTGTCGCCCACCACCAGTTCGTCGCAGCAGTACGCGGTGTACAACTTTGTGACCAACAACGCGCAGCAGCTAACCAAAGCGGAGTACTACACACTGTTCAACCTGAAGAACTACTCCATGGGCGCGTTCTACATTAAAGCACTGGACAAGATGTACGGCGCAACGTTCAGACGGGTCCAGGGAAACGCGATTGTGTACACGTTTAAAGATGCGTACGAAGTGTTCCTTCAAGCGCTGGTCGCGGAGAAGAACAAGTTGGATCGTAAAGAAGTGACGCCCAGTGTTTACTTGACGCGCGCCCACATCCTCATGCACCTCATGTCTGTCCGGCTGAACGTGCCATACGTCTCGTCCAAGATGAAGACTTCGTACGAGGCCAGGCCACCCCCCAAAGAAGCCGCGGAGTATGAGACGCTGCTGAAGGGGCAGCTGCGCGCGGAGTACATTGAACCGGTGGCGCTGGAGGTGGAGAAGAGTAAGGCCAAGGAGCGCGCGAGGGCCCCCCCGACACGCACGGATCGAGGACTGGTGGCACCGGTTGCACCCGGGGGGGAAAGCGCGTTAGACGCGGTGGCGGCAATGGAAGAGGGCGCAAACGTGTACTCGCTCGTACCCAAAGGCTTCCAGTCAGAGTACCCCAACCCCAACTTTGACTTGCACAACATCAACATTCCGTTTCGCATGATTATTGCCGGCCCGTCGGGGACAGGCAAAACCACGTTCTTCTTTAAACTGCTCACAAAGTTTCAGCACGGCACTCCCACATTTGCGTCTGTCTGGATTGTGGTGGCAGACAAGAGTCAAGCGCTGTACCGGTGGCTAGAATCCAGTGGCGTGCCCAACATTCACATCGTGGAGAGCATTGAGAGCACGCCTGACTTGGAGTCGTTTGATCGGACGCAAGCCCATCTGGTGGTGTGGGACGACTTGGCGCTGACTGAGCGCAAGTACTTGAAAGTGGTGGATGAGTACTACGTTGCCGCGCGCCACCGTGGCGTCTCCATGATGTTCCTCACGCAGTACTTATTCAAAGTCCCCCCGGTGGTGCGCACCAACACCAGCATTTTTGTGCTCTTCAGCCCGCTGCGAGACGCGGAGGCAAATGAAGTGTTGCAACTGCTCGGCTTTAGTGCGACCCCCGAAAACCGAGCAAACTTGGGCAAAATATTTGAGGAGGCGAACACGCTCATGCCAACCACGGGAGACGCGAGCAAGCAGCGCTTACGGTACCCGCTGCTGGTGTTTGTGACACCCGGGGAGCGTGAGAAAATGTTCCGCCAAAACTTGCTCAACTTTTTGTCGGCGGACAAGTACTTTGGGAAGGAGGAGGATGAGAAAACCAAATCAGAAACAGACAAGATTAGACAAAAAACTGCAGAACAACGATTGAAAACAGCCATAATTACAACACAAAAAGCAGAACAGTCGTTGAAGCAGCAAGGTGTCACGTTTAAGCGTGAAGAGGAAATGTATGCAGTCAAATATGACACTGCCAAAATACGAAAGGAAGACGCGGAGGCGGCTAAAAAGGCAGCTGGTGAAGCCAGAGACCGACAGAAAGAAGTGCATGATTGGAGGAAGGAGCAAGCAACGTTCGCCAAGAAGGCCAGAGAAACCAAACTAAATCAACAGGACGAATTGGCATCGTATACACTATCCATGAAGATTGCGGCTGCGGAACAGCAAGATGCGGTGTTCAAACGCCGCGAAGACATGGCCTCCGTGGCGAGACAGATTGCAGACAAGCGGCTAGCAATGCTGGAAACAACAGACACGCGCCAAAAGGAAGCACTTACAAGAGAAAGGGAAAAGTTGGTGGAGCAGCGCCGCCGAAACACGGAACGTCAGAAGCGAGACGTGTTAGCCATGTTTAAGGATCAGTTGTCGGTGTGGGATAAACTGGATAGGCGGATGGAGCTGATTCGAAAAATTAACGCAAGAATAGAGGAGGAGAGGGCCAAAGCAGGCCACCAAGAAGAGGTGCGCCGGCTCGAGTTAGAGCAAAAACGGGCAGTGGATGCTCGCAGAGCTTACATCCAGCAAACGTTGCTGCAAGTGCGCTTGTACAAAGAGAACGTGCGTTTGCTAGAGCAGGAACGGGTGGCAACTGCAAAGCAACAACGACAGCAGTGGATAGACATAATCAAAGAGGGGCGCGCACAACGACAAGAGTTGCGCACTATTGACCGGGAGCAGCGTGCAGAAAGTCGGAAGCAGCGCGATGAGGACGCGAGGCAGCGTGAACGCGAGGATAAACGGTTACAACGGGATCAAAAAGACGCACAGAAAAAACTGAAGGAGGAGATTCAGGAAGAGAAGAAAATAATGTCGGAGCGGATGCAAACGTTGGAAAAATCAGTGACAGCGATCGAGAAAACGCTGGAGGAGTATGCAAAGCTGGAGGAGGGCGAGTTTGTGGAGCGGGGTGCGCTTATTTTAGTGGCATCCGCGCAGCTGCAAACAGCGGGTATTCTGTACCAAGAGCTGGCGGACTATGCGTTTGGGGGGCGCGAGACCGTTGAGATAGAGGAGGCTGTTGATGTGGTGGAGATGGATGTGGATGAGGATTTAGCCATGGAAATAGAGGGGGGTAGTCAGAGGAGATGGAGACTGAAAGGCGGCAGAGAGAGTGAACTGCGCCGCGCGTTAACGGGTGACAGGGCGGAGAAGGGGACGCAACTCACTCGCATTTTAACGAAGTTACAAGACTTCAAGGCTAAAATTGACTACTTTTATGTCCAAGAGGGAGATGCGGTGAAGCCCATGGATCTGGACGATGACATCCCTGCCGACTTTAAGCCTAGCGAGCGTACACCGACACCGGAAGAACGAACAAAGGAGGCGAAAGCGCAAAAAGCTGAGTCAGACGCCAAGGCCGCAGCAACCCGGGCAGAAACAGCTAAACAAACAGAAGCGGAGCGTAGAGCAACCGCGGCAGGAAGGGAGGCGGCACGGCAAAAAGTGAACCAGAGTGCGGTGGATACCGCGGCCGCCAAACTGAAAACTGCAGAAACACGCCTAACGGAAGCAAAAACCAAGCTGAGACAGAATACGGGGAACAAGAAGTTAAGAGACCAAGTAAACCAGTTAAGAGACCAAGTAAACCAGTTATTGACGAACCTTAAACGGGCGAAAGCGGAATTGGCAGCAGCAAAAGCAGCAGCAGCACAGGCAGCAGCAGCACAGGCAGCAGCAGCACAGACAGCAGCAGCAGAGGCAGCAGCAGAGGCAGCAGCAGCACAGGCAGCAGCACAGGCAGCAGCACCACCTTTTGTTCAGGTGAAAGTAGAAAAAGTAGAACCTCGTGTGAAGGTTGAAGTCAAGCAAGAGCCACTGGAAGGAGGATGGCGAACAAAATGGTGGTCATAAAATAAATGGGTCGTGCGTGTCAATCGAAGTGTCGCAGGAAGCCGTGTTGTTCCGTGAACTGCCAGTGTTGTGAGAGCTGGCCGTACAAATGCGCTACCAAAAGCTGCTGGAACGTGCGCAAGTGTGAATGCCTGAACAGGTCAGACTGTCAATGGGATGGCCGGTGTAAGCCACTCGGCTACCCCTCGTGCAGCAGCTGCCCCTCCTCCTACACCCCGCCACCCGCAGCCACTACCCCGCCACCCGCAGCAACCCCACCGCCTGTTACGCCGCCCCCTGCAGGTGCCGGTGAAAAACCACTCTCAGGGGGAGCGGCTAAACACGCCGCTAAAACGCTGCACAAGTACGCCGTTGCGGAGCAAGCGCACCAGGCCGCCAAGTTGTACGCGGGCGCGGTGGCAACACACGTGACGCTCACGGGCGGGGGTACACCGGGTGACACCAAGGCGCACCGGGATGCCATAGCGCAGGTACACAAGGCAGCGAAGAAGCGCGAGAAGTACTTGGCGGCTGCGCTCAAGGCAGGCGGGTGTGGGTGCAGTTAAAATGGGGGAGTGAGTAATAAAATGCCGTCTCGTCGTCGTCGCCGACGTGCATGTTGCAGGCCGCAGTGTCCACGGTATAACTGCTACGTGCCGTACACCCCCCCGCCTGCTGCAGCCGCTGCACCCGCTGCTCCACGACCGGGACCCGTAGGACCGTGTGAGGACTGCGCGCGCCTGAATCGCGACCAGAAAACGTTGTTGGAGCAGTTGGCGCGGGTGACGGGTGAAATGACAACCAAGGATTCCCGGTTAGCTCAGTTAGAAAACCAAGTGCACAGATACGCGGAAACAGCGGGCAAAGCAACAGCTGGAGACACAGAGACACGTGCAACTTTAAATAATGCAATGGCGCGTGCCGAAGCAATCAGTCAATCACTCCGCCGCCACTTGGAGGAAAGTCGTCGATTAGATGACTATTTGGAAAAGGAAATTTTAGGTTCGCATGAATAAACATCTATGAGGACACTTGTTTCTCCGCGTGCATTTATAGAAATGAATGAAGTGGAGCGTGACTGGGGAGAACAAGTGAAAAAACGCACAGTGCTCGCCAACAGGCTGGTTGCAAAAACCGGGGAATTAAAGATTGCCCTGGCCACGGCACGACGACGAGAGGGTGTTCTCACAGCCATTGTTGAGGCACGAAAAACAGACTTGGATAAACGCATTGCGGAACAACAAGCCGCGTTAAATGCCGCAGAAACAACGTGGGCTGCAAGACAAAAAGAGTTACAAAAACAAATTGCTGAACTCAGTGGAGAAGCCCGGGTCGGAAACCCAAAGCAGATGTTACAAAAAGAACGAGAACAATTTGACGCTACCGTCCAACGGATACGCGCCACGTTGGCGGAAGCTGAACGTGAGCGTGCTCAACTGAATGCTCGGTTAGACGCGTCTGTCACCGAAGTCGCGGATGTTGCGGCGCAGTTAAAAGCGATTCAACGAGAAAAGGACCTGCTGAGTGCCAACATCCAGGCGTTAACTCGTCAACTTAACGAGAAACAGCGGCAACTGGACACAACTACACGCGAAAAACAAGTCGCGCAAGCTGGGAAAGCAGAAGCAAACCAAAGAGAAAGTGTGTTGCAACAGCGCGTGGAAGAGTTGGAAAAAGAGCTCCAGGAGAAAAAACAGGCTGACCAACTGGCATCGCTTCTGGAGGAAAAAACAGCGTTGGAGGCATCAAAAGCGGCCGCGGATGCGAGGGTTCAAGAACTAGAGCAGCAAGCAAAGGCATTTGAAGGCGAACAACACGTACTGCAAGGTTTAAAAGAGCAAATGCGACAGACATTAGAGACGTTACACAACTTACAAGGGGATGAAAACACAATTACCGCAACGCAAAACTTGGTACTAAACCTAAGTACAGATGCGCTCGAAAAACAACAAGAAGATGTGATCGCACGTTTGCAGCCGCTCATCCAAAGCGAATCAATTCGGGATAAATTAACACAATTGTTGGACCAGGTGGCAAAAGACTTAACAGACCCGTCAGAAAAACGTCTGAAAGACGCGCGCGCACAGCTAGAAAACTTGCTGGAGGTGGAGGGTATGGACGCAAATGCACTTCAAGAGCAGGTTGACAAACTGTTGACAACTTACCGGGAAATGGATGCCAAGGATTTAACGGGATCGGAGAGAGAAAAAGTACAGGTTGGTTTCCTGAAGCGTGTTGCGCTGCACCATTTGCTAACAACGCGCCTCAAAGTGCAAATACAGCGCGTTGAGGCGTTACAAAAACAGCTTGCGTTGGTTGACACCACGCCGGAAAATAAGAAAGTGTTGGAAGACATGCACACCGATTTGGTGGCAAAGTTGACCGAGCATAAAGCAAGCACGGCGCAGCTGCACGAGGACAGGGAAGCGACATCTTTGCTGCTAAATCGATTGCAACGAATGCAAATTCGTGGACTGTCGGAAGGGAATGTGCAACTACAACAGGACCTCAAAATCGCTCGAGGTGAAACTCAACGCCTCACTCAAGACCTTGCGACCAATCAAGAAGAACTGATGCAAGCGCGACGCAATGCCGCGCGTGTTACCGAGCTGGAGGCAGAGTTAGCGGAAGTCAAGGCATCGCTCGCAACAACTGAGTCGTCGAGCCAGGCGGAACAAGTTGCACGGGAAGCCGAGTTGACTGCAGCGAGGTTGTCGTGTGCGCAGCAACAGGAAGCCTTAGCCGCATCTCAATCTGCGGTTACAATGCTAACAGAGCAATTGAGTGCACAGCAGGAACGTCAACAAGCGGCGGAACAGCACGTTGAAGTTTTAACGCGCGAACTTGACTCGGTAAGGGGAGAAGTGACCCGGTTAACAGCAGAACACGGAGCAACTGAAACAGCACTTGAATTGTCAGAAACTACGGTAAACAAAGTAAAAGGCGAACTTGCAACGGCCGAAGCCGAGCTGGGAGCACAACAAAGACAAAGTGCCGAACAACAAGCAATGTTTCAAGAAGCTCAACGCGAGTTCATGGTGTTACTGGCACAACATGAACAACAGGCATTGATCATCCAACAGGGCACTGCTCAGCTGACACAACAGCAAGCAGCAAACGCTCAAAGCAGTGCAGCTTTAACCACAGCACAAAAACGGGTGGCACAACTGGAGACAGCCATCCAAGAGGGCACTGCTCAGCTGACACAACTGGAGGCAGCCATTGTACATGGCCAGGAACAGCTAAGTGCGGCCGCTGCACTAGTAAGCAAGCTCCAAGCACAGGTGGCAGAGCTGGACGCAAACAATGCTAGTAACCGTGCAGCTTTACAGACGGCAAATGCACAGGTGGAACAGCTCACCGCGGCGCTGCAAACAGCAAAAGCGGAGCGAGGGCAAGCATGGGGTGAGTCTGAACGACAAAGGGTAAAACTTGTGGAAGCGCAACAGGAGGCCGGACGGTTGGAAAGGGAACTTGGTGAAGCGCAACAAAAGAACCGCGAACAAAACCGCACAATCTTAGATGTAACAAAAGACCGCGATGAGGCACGCAGAGAGCAGAACGACGCAGAAGAAGCACTGAAAGAAAAAACAAACGAGGTACACAAATCTCAGCAACAAGCGGAAACACAAATTGAGCAATTAAAACAAGAACAGGCAAGAATACAACAGGCAGCACAGGCAGCGGCAGCACAGGCACAGGCGGCACAGGCAGTGGCAGCACGGGAAGCCGCGGCACAAGTTGCGGCAGCACAGGCAGTGGCGAACGCAAAAGAGGAAACGGCATCAGCAGCAGTGGCGGACGCAAAACAGGAAGCGGCGGCACAGGTAGCGGCAGCACAGGAAGCGGCAGAACAGGCAGTTGCACAGGCAAAAGAGGAAGCGGCAGCAGCAGCAGCACAACAAGTGGCCCAGGCAAAACAGGAAGCGGAAGCAGAGGCATCAGCAGCAGCACAAGCAGTGGCAAAGGCAAAACAGGAAGCGGAAGCAGAGGCATCAGCAGCAGCACAAGCAGTGGCAAAGGCAAAAGCGGAAGCGGCACAAAGTGTAGCAAAAGCAGAAAAAACAGTGCGCGATACGAAACAAGAACTAAAATGGACGACAGCAAAACGCACATTGTTAGAAAGACGGCTGATTGAACTGAAAGCAATGACGGCACAACGTGTGGCGCAGGCACGTAAAGAGCGGCGAAAACAAGGTGGAAGTGGCGTTGAAATTGAAAGTGCACTTGCGGCGGAACAAGTTGCGGCGGCCCGGGGAGAGGCGGCCGCCGCACGAGAGAGAGAGAGAGAGGCAACTGAACAGTTGGAGACTGAAAGGAAGGCAAAAGGAGAAAATGACGCTTGTGCACAGAGAGCGGTTGCAAACGCGGAAACGCGCGTCAAAGAGGCGGAGGATGCAGCACGTGCAAGTGAAGCCAAGGTGCGTGACCTTCGTGCGCAACTTGGTACCGCAGAACAAGACCTGGCCAAAGCGACGGAGCAATATGCTTCCTGGGATAACTTATATGAGCGAGAACAGGCGGACCACGCTGAAGCCCTGGAAGAGGAGAAAAAAGAGTGTGCCGCGGAGAAAACAAGGTTGGAGGGCATCCACGCGATTGAGAAAGAAGCACTAAATTTTGACCTTAACCAATTGCGCGAAGAATTACGCGAGTTACGCGAGAAGCTAAAGAGCCCAGCGTTCAAATCCGCGTTGCCCGGCGCTCGGATGAAGCGAACACGAGTTGAGGAGACTGAGGCGTCTAGTGAAACTGAAAGCTCTGCGGATGAAGAGAG
>Ga0209391_10002284_pt1 | contig 10037 bp, 8 predicted proteins | sample PPLLak3March2015_FD_187246 | JGI IMG/M metagenome (GOLD analysis project Ga0209391, IMG submission 187246) | Freshwater sediment microbial communities from Prairie Pothole Lake near Jamestown, North Dakota, USA - PPLs Lake P7 Core (1) Depth... | ecosystem: Environmental > Aquatic > Freshwater >... | reverse complement strand
GCTTCGTCCCACTCCTGGCAGGAACACAATGATTCGAGTCTTTGCCCCGCTGCTTTCCACCCTTGTCCTGGCTGGCTGCATGTCGCAGCCGCCGGCCCCGACCGTAGACCGCAGCACCGCGGCCGCGCGCCCGGTTGCACCGGCAGCCACGACCGGGCCGGGCTACCATACGGTCAAGCGCGGCGACACGCTGTATCGTATCGCGCTCGAGAACGGCCAGGATTACCGCGACGTGGCCGCCTGGAACAACATCACCAATCCCGCGACGATCCGCGAGGGCCAGGTGCTGCGCGTGGCGCCGCCGGGTGCGACGCCGGCAGCCGACACGGGTGGCGTCGTCGCCCAGCCGGTGATCTCCGCGCCGGCGGTCGAGGCACGGCCGCTCGACGCGCCGAAGTCCGCCGCCGCGCCGGCAACGCCCGCCGCGGTCGGCGGGGAGGCGGTCAAGCGCGAGCCGCGCGGCGGCAAGGAACCCTATTCCGACGAAGCCTATGCGAGGCTGAACCGTGCCGGCGAGACGGCGCCCAAACCGGCGCCTGTCGCGGTCGACCCGAAACCCGAGCCGAAAACGGAACCGCAGCCGAAGCCGGAAGCGCAGCCGGAAGCCAGGCCTGAGCCGGCTACCAGCGGCAGCGACGACGTCAGCTGGAGCTGGCCGTCGGCGGGCAAGGTGGTTGCGCCGTACAGCGAAGCGGGTAACAAGGGGCTCGATTTCGGCGGCAGGGCGGGCGATCCCGTCCTGGCCGCCGGCGACGGCAAGGTCGTCTATGCCGGTTCCGGCCTGCGTGGTTACGGCGAACTGGTGATCGTCAAGCACAACACCACCTTCCTTTCTGCCTACGCCCATAACCGCAGGATCCTGGTCAAGGAAGGGCAGCAGGTGACGCGCGGCCAGAAGATCGCCGAACTGGGCAACACCGACAGCGATGCGGTCAAGCTGCATTTCGAAATCCGCAAGCAGGGCAAGCCGATCGATCCGATGCTCTACCTGCCGAAGCGATGAGCGACGGGGTCGGCGAATTTCCGGAAGACGAGGTACCGGAAACCGCCGACGCGGAATCCGGGCTGCTGGCCGAGGTCGACTTGGCGACGCCCGAGCTCGATCTGCTCGAGGACGTCACCCAGCTTTACCTGAACGAGATCGGCGCCAAGCCGCTGCTGTCCCCGGAAGACGAGGTGGCGACCGCGCGGCGATTGCGTGCCGGCGACTTCGCTGCGCGCCAGAAGATGATCGAGCACAACCTGCGACTGGTCGTGAAGATCGCCAGGCACTATCTCCATCGCGGCATTCCGCTGCTCGACCTGGTCGAGGAGGGCAACCTCGGGCTGATCCACGCGATCGAGAAGTTCGATCCAGAACGCGGCTTCCGCTTCTCGACCTACGCGACCTGGTGGATACGCCAGAGTATCGAGCGCGGCATCATGAACCAGTCACGCACGATCCGGCTACCGGTGCACGTCGTCAAGGAGATCAACCTCGTCCTGCGCGCCATGCGTCACCTGGAGTCGGCGGAAACGCGGCAGGCGTCGGTCGAACGCGTCGCTGCGCTGATCGACCGGCCGGTGGCCGATGTCCGCCGCATCCTGCAGTTCAACGAGCGCATCGCCTCGCTTGATGCGCCGCTGGAGTTCGCCTCCGGCTCGACCATCGGCGACGCCCTGGCCGACGAAACGGCAGCCAGCCCGGAAGCGCTGCTGCAGTTCCGCGAAACGGGTGCCCTGGTCGGCGACTGGCTGGCGCAACTGACCGAGCGCCAGCGCCAGGTCATCGAACGGCGTTACGGCCTGAACGGCGCCGAAGTGGCGACGCTCGACGCGCTCGCCGGTGAACTCGGCCTGACCCGCGAGCGCGTCCGCCAGATACAGATCGAGGGGCTCGACCGGCTGCGCCGTATCATCAAGCGCGGCGGCATTGCGCGCGACGCCGTGCTGTAGGCGCGACCGTCACTGCCGGGGCATGCGCTGGCGGATCTCGCCGGCCAGTTGGAAGACCGACATCGCGTAGAAACTTGAACGGTTGTAGCGGGTGATGACGTAGAAGTTGTTGAAGCCGAGCCAGTATTCGGTCGCGTACCCTGGCGAGACGAGGTCGATGAGGGTGACCGTCGCCTGCGGGTCGGCATTGCCGCTGATGCCCTGGCGGGCCAGGTCGGCGACGATCAGGGTCGGCTGGATGCCCGCTTCGATCAGGGCCGGATCGGGCTCGCCACGGGTGCGGGCAGGCACCGCCACCGGTTCGCCGTCCTGCCAGCCGTGCTGTTCGAGAAAGCGTGCGACGCTGCCGATCGCATCATCGACGCTGCCGCTCAGGTCGATGCGCTGGTCGCCATCGAAATCCACCGCGTAGCGCCGCTGGCTACCCGGCATGAACTGCGGGATGCCCATGGCACCGGCGAAGGAACCGCGGACCTGGAGCGGGTCCATGCCGTTCTCGCGGGCGAGCAGCAGGAACTGTTCCAGCTCTGTACGGAAGAATTCGGCCCGCCGCGGGTAATGGAAGGCGAGCGTGGCGAGCGCCTCAAGGACGCGGAAACTCCCGGTGTTCTGCCCGTACTCGGTTTCGATGCCGATGATCGCGACGATCACCTCCTCCGGCACGCCGTAGATGGCGCGGGCGCGCGCCAGCGACGCGCGGTTCTGCTGCCAGAAGCGGACGCCGCCGTCGATCCGGCGTTCGTTGATGAAACGTGGCTGGTAGCGTTCCCACGAACGCTGCGCCGGCGAAACCGGCGGCCTGATCAGTTGCAGGACCCTGGCATTGGGTTGGATGCGCGAGAACTGGCCGATCAGTGCATCGCTGTCGAAGCCGTGCCTCTGTTCGAGATCGCGAGCGAACTCGATGACCGCCGGGTCGCCGGCAAAGGAGGCAGCGGCCGGGGCGGCCTGGACGAGCCCGGCGCAGGCGGCGAGCAGCAGTGCGGCGAAAGGGTGGTTCAAGGCGATCTCCGTCAGGGCAGGCGCGCGATGGCGGCGCGCAAACGTTGCAGTTCAGCGGTGGCGCCGCCGTAGCGCGCCTGCAGGTAGGCGCTGACCACCGGCGCGAGCGCCCTGGCCAGCGCCGGGTTGTCGCCTTCGACGCGCTGCAGCAGCGCCAGCGGCGTCTCCCAGGGGGCGCAGTTTACCTGCCTTCGCGCCAGTCGGCGCAATGCTTTTCGCCACAGGCGGGTGGCCGCGTCCAGGCGCGGGCGCTGGCGGATGGCCCAGCCGGCAAGGAGAAGCAGCAACACGCCGCAAACCGCCGCCAGCATCGCTGCCAGGTTGCGCCAGTCGGGGTCGGGCAGGCCGAGGCGGGTGAGCAACTCGCGCTGCCGCTCCGGGTTGTAGCCGAGAACATGCTGGTTCCAGGCATTGTTGATCGCCTCCCAACGAAAGCGCAGCGTAAGCAGCCAGTCGCTACGCAACTGGATCAGTCCTGGAAGCGGTTCGCCGGCCGGCATGGCCGCGGCGATGCCGGCTTCGACGCGGGCCGGCGAGACGGCCGCCGTCGGGTCGACGCGCGTCCATCCGCGCCCGGCCAGCCAGACTTCGGCCCAGGCGTGCGCATCGGACTGGCGGACGACAACGAAGCCGTCGACCGGATTCAGTTCGCCGCCCTGATAACCGGTGACGACGCGGGCGGGGACACCGGCGGCGCGCATCAGGACGACGAAGGCAGCGGCGTAGTGCTCGCAGAATCCGCGCCGGGTGACGAACAGGAAGTCGTCGACCGGCTGCTCGCCGAGCAACGGCGGCTGCAGCGTGTAGGTGAAATCCCCCGTCGCGAAGAGCGCCAGTGCCTTCTGCACCAGCCGCTGCGGATCGGGATCGGCGCGTTGCCACGCGGCCGCCAGTTCGCGCGCGCGCGGGCTGGAAGCGTCGGGCAGGACGAGGTTGCGGCGCAGAACAGGAAGTTCCTCGTCGCGGTTGAAGCGGTAGTCGAGCGCGGCGCTCAGCGCATAGCGGCGGCGCTGGCTCAGCGGTTCGCGGCTGGTTGCGGTCAACGTCCCGGCGAGGCCGAAATCCGGACCCGGCGCGGCGGGCGCGTCGAGCGCCAGCAGCCAGCGCTGCTGGTGCGGCTCCAGCGTCGCTTCGTAAGACACCGGCTCTGCCAGCGGCTCGATCTGCGGTGCGCGGTCGCGCCCGCCCTGCGGGCGCCAGGTCCTGCCGTCGTAGGCTTCAAGTACCGGGCCGCGCCAGTAGAGCTTGCCGCGCGGCGGCGGTGCACCCACAAAGCGGGCGCGCAAGGCGATCTCGCTGCTCAGCGCCAGGCTGGCGATGTTGCCCGGTGACATCTGTTCCGACAGGCCGCTGCGCCCGCTGTGGGCGTCCTGCGGCAGGCCCCAGAGCGGGCCGGCAATGCGCGGAAAGAGCAGGTAGAGCACGAGCATGAAGGGAACCGCCTGCAGCACCAGCGTCGCGGCGTGCCGCACGATCACCGGCGGCGTGCCCGCCGGTCCGCCGTGCAGGCGGACGAGGGCCGCCGTGAGCAGCGTCGTCGTGGCGAGCAGCCAGAAGCCGGTGGCAATGCTCTGCGATTCGAAGTAGTGCGTCAGCAACAGGAAGTAGCCGAGGGTCAGCAGTACCGTGGCATCCCGCCGGCTGCGCAGTTCGAGCAGCTTCATCGCCATGAAGAGAACCAGCAGGGCGACGCCCGGCTCGCGCCCGAACAGGGTGCGGTACTGGGCGAAGACCGCGCCGCAGGCCGCAGCGACGAGCAGGACAAGCAGCCAGCGGCCGGGTAGACGCCGGCCCGACCACCATAGCCAGGCAGCGGCAGCGAACAGCAGGCCGGCACCGGCGGTCAGCCAGACCGGCTGGTATTCGGCGTGCGGCGCCGTCGTCGCCAGCGCGGCGGCGAACAGCCACGGCCAGCAGCCGTGATCGAGGGTCTCGCGGGCGCGGGTGCTCATGTCCGGAATAGCGCGAGCGCTTCGAGGCAGCGGTGGCGGTGCCGCTCGCCGCAGCCCGGGGCGATCTCGAGGCCGGGCAGGTGCAGGGCGTAGTCGGCGCCGCTTTCCTCGGCCGCCAGTACCCAGCCGGCCAGGACGCCGAGCCGGGTCTCCGGCGTCGCCGCCGCAGGCGTCAGCGCCCAGTCGAGTTGCAGTTTGCTGCGGGCGCCGCCGGCGAACTGCTTGACCAGCAGCGGGCGCTCGCCGCCGTCGCGGGCGCTGGCTTTCCAGGCGACGCGGCGGGGCGAGTCGGCCGGTTGGCGGTCGCGCAGACCGGAGAAGTCTTCCTCGCCTCCGTCGCCGTGCTGCTCGCCGCCTTCGGCAGCCGGCTGAAGCGGCGGCAGCGGGGTGGGCAGCGGCCGCGGATAGACCAGGCAGCGCATCGCCGGCTGCAGGTAGCTCCAGGCGACGAAAAGTCCGAGCGGATAGACGGTCGCCAGCCTGGTACGAGGCAACTCCAGCCAGCCGCGCCGTTCGGCCGCGACCGGCACCGCCACGTCGCTCGTTCCGGAGGCTGCCAGCGCGCAGGTGACGCCCTCTTCAGCGGCGCCCGCGCGCAGATCGAGGGCGGGGCGCGGCGTCGCCCGGTCGTTGGCCAGATGCAGCGGGAAACAGGCCGTTTCACCGGCGAACACGGGCACGCACCGGCCGGGGGAAATCATCAGCCCGTGCAGGTTGCGGAAGGTATGCACCATGCCGGCGAGGGCGAGGCCGACGAGCAGGAAGACCAGTGCGTGACCGAGCGCCAGGTTGTAGTTGATCGCACCGGTCAGCATCGCCAGCAGCGCGGCGGCGTAGAGCAGCCCGGCGCGTGTCGGCAGGATGAAGACGCGGCGCTGCGACAGGCGGAACGGCGCGCTGCCGTCGCTCTGCCAGCGGAACAGGCGGCGGCCGAGTTCGGCGATCAGCCGCACGGCGTCAGGGGATCGGCACCGCGCGGACGAGGGCGGCGATGTCATCGCCGCGCGCCATGCCGGTACCCTGCGTCGAGCGCAGGCGGTGGCGGGCGACCGCCGGCAGGACCGCCTGCACGTCGTCCGGCAGCACCATGTCGCGCCCGTCCAGCCAGGCCCAGGCGCGTGCCGCCGCGAGCAACGCCAGGCCGGCGCGCGGTGACAAGCCATGCTGGAAGGCGGGGTCGCGGCGGCTTGCCTCGACCAGCGCCTGCACGTAGTCGATCAGGGGTTCGGCGGCGCGCACCGCGGTGACTGCGCGTTGCAGTGCCGGCAGTTCGCCGGCCTTCAGCAGCGCCGGCAGCCGGTCGGCAAGGGCGCGCTGGCCGCCGGCAGCGAGCAGGGCGCGTTCGGCAGCGCGGTCCGGGTAACCGAGTTCGATGCGCATCAGGAAGCGGTCGAGCTGCGATTCGGGCAGCGCGAAGGTGCCGGTCTGGTACGACGGGTTCTGCGTCGCGATGACGAAGAACGGCTCGGGCAGCGCCCGTGTTTCGCCCTCGACCGTCACCTGCCGCTCCTCCATCGCTTCGAGCAGCGCGCTCTGCGCTTTCGGTGTCGCACGGTTGATCTCGTCGGCGAGTACCAGTTGGGCGAAGACCGGCCCTGGCAGAAAGCGGAACTTGCCGGATTCCCGCTCGTAGATCGAAACGCCGGTGATGTCGGCCGGCAGCAGGTCGCTGGTGAACTGGATGCGCGAGAAGGCGAGGCCAAGCAGCCTGCCCAGTGCGTGGGCAAGGGTGGTCTTGCCGACGCCCGGCAGATCCTCGATCAACAGGTGTCCTCCGGCCAGCAGGCAGGCGGTGGCCAGGCGGATCTCGTGCTGCTTGCCGAGGATCACCTGGCCGGCGGCAGCGAGGACAGGATCGAGCGGGCGCGGGCGAACGGCCAGCGTGGCGAGGGTGGCTCCGAACATGGCGGCGGGCGGGAGAATAGCGATGGAATCCATTCTAACGCTTGAAGCAGCGCGGCGATTCGATTGATAATGCGAATTTGACGCATTGTCCGTGCGCCGGTTCCTGGAGAGAAAACGGGTGACAACCACTGCCTTCATCACACACCGCGACTGCCAGTTGCACGACATGGGCTCGCATCACCCGGAATGCCCGCAGCGTCTGACCGCCATCAACGATCACCTGATCGCCCAGGGGCTGGATGCGTATTTCGTCTATTACGACGCGCCGCTCGCCACGTTCGAGCAACTGCTGCGCGTGCATCCGGCGTCGCACCTGGAACGCATCAAGCGTTCCGCGCCGGAACACGGCATTGTCCATCTTGACCCGGACACCGCCATGAACCCGCATACCTGGCAGGCGGCGCTGCGCGCCGCAGGTTCCGGCCCGCTGGCGGTCGACCTGGTCATGCGGGGCGAGGTCGAGAACGCCTTCTGCTCCGTCCGGCCCCCCGGCCATCATGCCGAGCGCACCAATCCGATGGGCTTCTGCTTCTTCAACAACATCAGCGTCGCCGCCCGTCATGCGCTCAAGGCGCACGGTCTCGAACGCGTCGCGATCATCGATTTCGATGTCCACCACGGCAACGGTACCGAGGATTGCTTCGCCGGCGACGAGCGGGTGCTGATGTGCGGCATCTTCCAGCATCCTTTCTATCCTTACAGCGGCACCGACAAGCCCGCCGCCAACATGTGCAACGTACCGCTGGCCGCCGGTTCCGGCGGCGAGGAGTTCCGCGACGCGGTGAATCAGGTCTGGATACCCCGCCTGCGCGAGTTCAGGCCGCAGATGATCTTCGTCTCGGCCGGCTTCGACGGTCACTACGAGGACGACATGGGTGGCCTCAAGCTGGTAGAAAAGGACTACGCCTGGTGTACCGAGGAAATCATGAAAATCGCTGCCGAGTTTGCGGACAAGCGCATCGTCTCGATGCTCGAAGGCGGCTACGTGATGACCTCGCTGGCCCGCAGCGTCGGCGCCCACCTGCGGGCGCTCGCCGATCTCTAAGCCGCGCCTGCTTCTGAAAACCGGGAGGGTGGGGTAGAATCCTGCCCTTTCCTAACGTTCATCCGGATGATTCCATGGCGTTGATTGTTCAGAAATACGGCGGCACGTCGGTCGGCAACCCCGAGCGCATCAAGAACGTCGCCGCCCGAGTAGCGAAGTTCCACGCGCAAGGCCATCAGGTCGTCGTCGTCGTTTCTGCCATGAGCGGCGAAACCAACAAACTGATCGCGCTGGCCAAGGAAGTGCAGGCCAGCCCCGATCCGCGCGAACTGGACATGATCATGTCCACCGGCGAACAGGTCACCATCGGCCTGCTGGCCATGGCGCTCAAGGGTATCGGCACCCCGGCCAAGAGTTACACGGGCGGCCAGGTCAAGGTTCTGACCGACAGCACGTTTACCAAGGCACGCATCCTGTCGATCGACGAAGCCAACATGCGGCGCGATCTCGACGCCGGCAACGTGATCGTCGTCGCCGGTTTTCAGGGCGTCGATGCTGACGGCAACATTACCACGCTCGGCCGTGGTGGTTCCGATACCTCCGGCGTCGCGCTCGCCGCTGCGCTGAAGGCTGACGAGTGCCAGATCTACACCGACGTCGATGGCGTTTACACCACCGACCCGCGTGTCGTGCCGGAAGCGAAAAAGCTCGACACCATCACCTTCGAGGAAATGCTGGAAATGGCCAGCCTCGGCTCCAAGGTGCTACAGATCCGCTCGGTCGAATTCGCCGGCAAGTACAAGGTCAAACTGCGCGTTCTTTCCAGCTTCCAGGACGAAGGGGAAGGCACGCTGATTACTGTTGAGGAAGACAAGAACATGGAACAACCGATCATTTCCGGCATCGCCTTCAACCGCGACGAAGCCAAGCTGACCGTCCTCGGGGTGCCCGACAAGCCCGGCATCGCCTACCAGATCCTGAGCGCCATCGCCGAAGCCAACATCGACGTCGACATGATCATCCAGAACGTCAGCAATGACGGCAATACCGACTTTTCCTTCACCGTCAACCGCGGCGACTACGGCCGGGCCAAGGGGATCCTCGAGGAAATCCGGGGTCGAATGGGCGGCCGCGAGGTCACCGGCGACAACAAGATCTGCAAGGTCTCGGCCGTCGGTGTCGGCATGCGCTCCCACCCCGGGGTCGCCAGCCAGATGTTCAAGGCACTGGCCGACGAGGGCATCAACATCCAGATGATCTCGACTTCCGAGATAAAGATTTCGGTGGTTCTCGACGAGAAATATCTGGAACTGGCCGTGCGCGTGCTGCATCGCACCTTCGGTCTCGACCAGCAAGTTTGACCGCGGGGCGCGAAGCCTATATCATCCGCGCTCCTCGTGACGGAGACGTGACCGAGAGGCTGAAGGTACTCCCCTGCTAAGGGAGCATACGGGCATAAACCTGTATCGAGGGTTCGAATCCCTCCGTCTCCGCCAGTGAACATGGCAGCAAACTGTCTATGACAGAAACGAAAAACCCCGCTACACGCCAGTGTTTGCGGGGTTTTTCGTTTATACCTGTTGACTTCGTTCCTACGCGAAACGCATAAATACCCCCTGAACTGCCACTCTTATTAACCCGGCAATCAAATAGGGGAGAGATTTGCATATTGGACAGCCGGATGTTTGAAATAGGCCATCACCCGTTCCGGTGTCTTGACCAAGCGCTCCATGAAGGCGGTCGCCTTGTGCAGCAACGCCTTTTTGCTGGCGGCACGGTCAGAGGAACGCAGTTCGGTCTTGAAGTCCCGGTTCAGGTATTCGTCAGGATTGATTTCGGGCGAGTACGACGGGAGATAGAAGACTTCGATCTGATCTGTGCGTTCAGCCAGCCAGGCCGTCACAAGCTTCGCGTGATGCACTTTCAGGTTGTCGAGGATCAGGAATACTTTCTGGCGGCTGTCGGCGATCAATCGTTCCATGAAGCCGATGAACAGGTCGGTGTTCATGGCTTCCTCAATGAACTCGAAGCGGACCAGCCCCTGGTTGCTGATGGCAGAAACCATCGACAAGCCATGCCGTTTGCTTGGTGCCGCCAGAACCGGGGTCTGCCCAGCCGGGGCGTAGCCGCGCAGCCAATGCCCATCTTCCGCGACCGCCGTTTCATCACCCCAGTAAATGACGGCGCCTTCTGCCTTGGCGCGAGCCGCGATCGTCGGGTAGGTCTCATCAAGCCACTGCTCGACCTTGACCGGGTTC
>Ga0209391_10002283_pt1 | contig 10039 bp, 9 predicted proteins | sample PPLLak3March2015_FD_187246 | JGI IMG/M metagenome (GOLD analysis project Ga0209391, IMG submission 187246) | Freshwater sediment microbial communities from Prairie Pothole Lake near Jamestown, North Dakota, USA - PPLs Lake P7 Core (1) Depth... | ecosystem: Environmental > Aquatic > Freshwater >... | reverse complement strand
GGATCCCCGCCATGAGTTCCATCCCGCCCATGCCCCGTTCCACGGCGTCGCGGATCAGATCCATCCAGAGGGTGCCCGCCCGGACGGCGGCCTCATCTTCGTGAAACTCCCACCCGCTGAAATTTTCACCCAGGTACAAGGTGACGCCCTGCCAGCCCCGGTCGGAGACCAGCAGGTTGGACCCCCGGCCCAGGATGAACAGCGGCACGCCTGCCGCGTGGACGGCCGCGAGCACGTGTCGGACCCCTTCCTCCGAGCGCGGGGCCGCCCAGACGGCCGTCGGGCCGCCGATGCGGTAGGACGTGCAGGGGCCGAGCGGCTTGTCCGTCTCGACCGCGACCTGTGCGATCGAGGACAAGTGCGCCGCCAAGTCCCGCAACTCAGGGGGCATGGAGATCCGCTTCATTCCGCTTCCACCCGCAGGCGCACTCTGTCAACCGGCGCGGCGAGTGCGGGTGAGGTCCCCGCCATGCGCCGGCCCGACATCATCCCATACCCCTGCGCGAGGGGTGGAGACAGGCGGTTCGACATGGCGATCAACGACGACGTCATGGCCGCATCATAAACCACATCAGACGTGGAAAAGCAATTTAACAGGCGGTTTTCTGCGGGGCATGCCGCGGGACGCGGAGGTGGGAAACCGCAGATGGCTCTGCCGGAGCGCGCCTGCACCGGGTGCGACAAACCATTCAAGCTGCCGCAGGATTCGGCCGATATCCATGATTGAACGGCGGAGGAATTTCTGGGGAATGTCGCAAGGATTGAACCGTGAGGGGGAAAACGACCATGGAAGCCGAAGAATTTCTGAACGTCATCAACGAGTGCGATGTCCTGCGGGAGGACATCGACGACATTCGGGGGCGGGTTGCGCTGACCAAGACCGAGGGGGGTAAACTCGCCCAGGCCACTGAGCATGTCGACAAGGCCAAATCCATCCTGACAGACCTTTTTCCGACCATCCGGTCGCTGGACGAAGAGGTGCGGGAAGATCTCTCAGAGGAGTTGAGCGAGACCGACTAGTCTCGTGTCCCGGAAATATTTTACAGCTAGATATTCGAATTTCGGGTTTCCATCCAGACGCTTCAGCCCCGCTCTCGCGCAGTGGTTGACAGCCGGCCCCGCGGGTTCTAAACTACCTTTCGCCCGGACCCACCGCCGCGGCCTTCGAGCCCGGCTCACAACCCCATGCGAAAGGACCTTGTCATGACCTCCCGTTTGACGCGCTCGCTCCTGTTGGGCCTGCTCCTGGCGGCGGGTGGATGCTCATCCGGCGTTTCCGGCTGGCGCTATTTTCACGGGGATCTGCCGGGTGAGGGCTTCCGCAATGTGAAGAGCGGCCTCGCGATTTCCCCCGCCTGGATCTCCGAGTCGCTGCGGATCGTCAGCTCTTCCCCCGTGATCGGCCGGGACGAACAGGGCCTGGAGGTGCTTTACGTCGGCACGGTCGACGCCCAACTCGTGGCCGTGGAGGCCGTGGGGGGCAGGGTCCTGTGGAAGCTCAGTCTGGACGGCCCGTCCGAAAAGGCACGGGTGACCTCCGCGCCGGCGCTCGGTCCGGACGGGGGCATCATCATCGCCGCCACCCGGGAGCTCGACGGCGGCCGGCTGCAGACGACGCTGCACAAGGCCGACCCGCAGGGCCACCTGCGCTGGTCATACGCCTTGCCGGATCAGGGTTTTTCCACCGGCTCCCCGAAGGTGTTCGTGCACGACCGGCAGACCCTGGTGGTGGCCGCGGCGGCGGTGCTCGCCACTCCCGGGGGCGTTCGATCCGAGCTGCTGGTGCTGCGCGACCTCGGGCAACGGGCCGAGCTGCTGGCCCGCAAGCCGCTGGGAGACTGCCCCGCCGGCGGCGGGGGCGCAGGGGCGGCCGGCCTCGGCAGGGCGTGGCTCGGCCTGACCTCGTTTCCTGCGGCGGTCGGCGGCCTTCCCGGGCACGGTTTTCTGGACCCCACCCCGGCGGTGGTGGTGAGCCGCTCCAAACCCCTGATCGCTGTCGCCGACACCGTGTGCCGGATCGAGGCCTATGAGTGGGACGGGCGAGATCTCGCCCTGGTCTGGCAGGCATTCCACGACGGGGGGGCACTCTCTTCACCGGCCGTGGTGTTTGGCAATCTGCTGGTCATCGGAAGCGGCCGCGGTCTGCTCACGGCCCATGACGTCGAGACCGGCGTCAAAATGTGGGAATACGATGCGGGCGAACCCGTGCTGGCGACACCGGCCGGGTCGTCGAAAGGGATCGTGTTCGTCGTCTCCGAGACGCAGATGCACGCCGTCTCCGGCGCCAACGGGGTGCCCGTCGTCCAGGCCGGCTCCCCCCAGCGTTTCCGGCTTCCGGGCGTCAGCCGCTCATCTCCGGTGGTGACCGCCGACTGTGTTTATGCGGCCACCCAGGAGATGGTGACCGTCTCCCACGATTTCAAGGCGCGCAGCCACAACACGGGGTTCTCCGGCACCGGCTTTTCATCGCCGGCGGTGGGCGGCGACGGCTCGGTCTATGCCGTGGCCCGCAACGGCGCCATCTGGAAATTCAAGGGCTCCAAGTGATGGACTGGCTGGAACCGAGAAGCCTGCGCGAATGGGCGGCTCGCGCGTTCAGCCTCCCCCCCATCCTGCTCACCGTCGCCGTTCTGGCATTGCTGCTGACGGAGCTGAAATTCGACTGGTTGGAGCGGGGGGTGGGCGCGACCCTCGTGTCCACGAACGCCGAGCGGCCTGAATCCGGCGCCATCTGGGAGAAGGGGCGCAAGACCCAGGCCGCGCGGTCGACCGTGGAGCGGCTGGCCACCGACCGGGAGGCCTATCAGCGCATGGCCCGCAACGCCGGGTCTCTCAACGAGGTCGTCGGTACGCTCGCCCCCGGTCAGGGCGTCATGCTGTCCGCCGAGCATTTCCGAGAGCTCTACCAGAAGCTGCCCCAGGGTTTTACCGCCGAGTTGCTGTCGCCCTTCGATCTGCTGCGGCTGGTCAGCGAAGGCCGCTGGAGCCGCGTCTACCTGGAGAAGTCGGCCGACGGGCTCATGGTGTATCTGCTCGAGCCGAACAACCATGTCCTGCGCCAGGTCAAGGTGGGCGCCGCGTCTCTCGCCGTGCTGGCCCGGGGAAGCACGGCCGCCAGCCGCTCCCTGGAGGATCTGTCCAGCTTTCAGAATCGCATCTACTCGGCCGAGCGGTTTTTCGCCGTGCTGGCATCCTTGCCGGCGGACGTGCAACGCAGCCTGATTGCCCAGCCCGAGCGGCTGCTGGAGATTTCCGGGCAGATCACGCGGGTGGGTATCTCCGACGAGTCGGCCGCGGGGCTGGTCGAGATCGGCTTCGAAACCCGCTCCGGCTCCCAGCCGCGCGTGTTCCTGGTGCAGGCGCAAGACTGGGCGGTCTGGCGGCTGCGCTCCCTCCTGGAAGGTCGGAAGGGCGGGGCGGCATCGACCGAGGGCTGATATCGCGATGAGGACGCAGGCCCACAGACTGAGTGGCGTATGGATGGCGGGGGTGTCGTGATGCAGCGGCTCAGAGCGCTGTTCTACGGGTCTCTTCTGCTGCTCGGGGTCGGGGCGGCGGCTCTGCTCATTTTTTTCTTCGTCGTCATCCGCGAATTGCCGCAGGTGCCCGAGCCGTTGAGCCGGATCATCGAAACCCCGCCGACGGAGATCTACGCGGCCACCGGGGAGCGGATCATGCTGATCGGCGGGCGGGAGGTGGTCCCCCTGAACCGCGTCTCACCCCTCTTCATCCAGGCCGTCACCGCCACCGAGGACCACCGGTTCTGGGAGCACCATGGCTTCGACAAGCTGCGCACGGTGAAAGCCTTCTGGGTGACGCTGGCAAGCGGCGGCCGGGTTGAGGGCGCCTCCACCATCACCCAGCAGCTGGCCAAGAATCTGTTCTTCAGCTTTCACCGCACCTACATGCGCAAGTTTCGTGAACTGCTCGTGGCCCTGCAGATCGAGTCGCGCTTCACGAAACAGGAGATCCTCGAGGCCTACATCAACCAGATCCCTTTCGGGGTCGGCGCCCACGGCGTGGAGCAGGCCTCCCAGGTGTTCTTCGGCAAGCCCGCCCTGCAGCTGACGCTGCCGGAGGCCGCCCTGCTCGCGGGACTGCCGAAGTCACCGACCCGCTACAATCCCTTCCGCTATTTCGAGCGGGCCAAGGAGCGCCAGAAGGTGGTCTTGTCCCGCATGACGGCCGTCGGCGACATCACCGCCGAGGAGGCCGAGAAGGCGTACCGGGTTCGGCTGCAGCTGCGCGAACCGGGCGGCGAAGAGCCCGCCGGCAGCTACTTTCTGGATGCGCTGCTGAGGGACATGGAAGAACGCTACGGTACGGACGTCGTGCACCACGCGGGGCTCAAGGTCTTCACCACCATGGACGCCCAGCTGCAGGCGTGGGCTATCGACGCGGTTCAAGCGGGGCTGGCACGCCTGGATCAGGTTCTGGGTGTCCCCGCGCCGGTTGGCGGCAAGACGGCCGGCCGACCCCAGGGGGCGCTGGTGGCGGTCGAGGCGCACTCCGGAGCGGTGCGGGCGCTGGTGGGCGGCCGGGACCATGCCGAGTCGGAATTCAACCGCGCCCTGCAGAGCAACCGCCAGCCCGGTTCCGGGTTCAAACCCTTCGTCTACTACGCCGCCTTCGAGAAGCTGGGGTTGAGCCCGGCCACGGTCCTCATCGACCGCAAGGTCGCGATCCCGATTCCGGGGCAGGCGCCCTGGACCCCCCGGAATTTCAGCGGCGAACACGAGGGGCCGATGATCCTGAAACGCGGCCTGGCTCACAGCGTCAACTCGATTGCGGCCCAGCTCGTGGAACGCACCGGGCCGGCCGCGGTCATCGACGTGGCCCGGCGCTGCGGCATCCGCAGCGCGCTTGCGCCGGTGCACTCGGTGGCCCTGGGAACGTCAGGGGTGAGCCCGCTCGACATGGCGGCCGCGTTTGCCACGTTCGCCACCGGCGGTATTTACCACGAGCCCTTCTTTATCCGCCGGGTCGAGGACTACCAGGGGCGCATCCTGGAGGAGCGGCTCCTCGCCGGCCGCCGGGCGCTTGACGCCGCCATTACGTTTCAGATCGTCGACATGATGCGCGCCGTGCTGGACGAGGGCACGGGCAGCGTGATCCGCCAGATGGGGTTTTCTCTGCCGGCTGCCGGCAAGACCGGGACCACGGACGAGTTCAACGACGTCTGGTTCACCGGTTTCACACCGACGCTGAGTGTCTCGGTGTGGGCGGGGTTCGACCGTGCGGTCAGCATGCGCGACACCCATGGGCGCGGGGTCACCGGCGCCCGCGGGGCGGCGCCGATCTGGGCGGATTTCATGCGCAAGGCCACCGAAGGCGGGCCGCACCGGGAGTTTCCCGTGCCCGGTACCATCCGCTTTGCTCTGGTCAATCCCGTCACGGGGCAGGCCCCGTTGCCCTGGGGGCCGCGGGGCATGGAGGTTGCCTTGCGGGAGGGGCAGTCGAAACCCTCCGGTGGGCCTGCGGCAGGCCGGGAGGAGCTGCCGGACAGTGAGCCACCGGCGAAGGGTGCAGCCGGAGGCGCTCCGGACGGAAATTGATGAGGGCCAAGAGATGAACCACTTTCTGCGCCACGCTGCCGCCCGTCTCTGGATCACGCTCCTGATCGGGACGGCGGCAAGCCTGTGGGCGCTTCCGCTGCTTCCGCCGCACATCGGCCTGGAGGCGGCCCCCGTCCTGGCGGCCGTCCTGCTGGCCGCGTTCTTCTTCGCGGTGGGCTGGGCCGCCAACCGCCTGGGCCTGGCATGGGTCCGCCGGTGGGTGCGTTCTGCCGGTCGGGCGGAGCGGGACGGGCTGCACGTCGAGGCCGAGGCCGCCTTCCGCCGCGCGCTCTCCGTGCTCGACAGTTTCCTCGTCTCCCCGGCCGTCCGGCGCCGGAATCTGCCGCCGTTGACCGCGCGGCTGGCGCGGTTTTATCTTGCGCGGCCCCGGGGTGGCGCCAAAACCGAGGAGTGGATCGCCGGGTATCTCGCCGCCCACCCGGGCGACGAGGAGGTCGCCGAGCAGTGGGTGTTGCGGGTCGAACACCGGGGCGGGCTGCGCGAAGATCAGCAGGTTCTGGCAACACGGCTGGGGGACGCCCACCCCCGCAACGGGGCCATTCAGAGCGCCTTGGCCCGCCTCTACCTGATGCTGGAGCGGACGGACTACCCCGCGCTTCAGAGCTACCGGCGGGTGTGCGGCGCCGAGGCAGAGATGCCGCCGGAGTTCAGCCGGGATCTGGCGCGCCTGCTGCGCCGAGACGGCCGGACCGATGCATGGGTGCAGCAGTTCTACCGGCGGGCTTCGGGGCCGGTGCCGGCGGCGCCGGAAGCCCCTCCCGCGGAGGCCCCCATACCCGTTACCGGGCCGGGCCCGGCGGTAGATGAGGCGCCGGCGGAAGCGGCCCCTCCAGACGCTGCGGACGGCGCGTTCCGGATGAGTGCAACGATCGACGAGGTGCCGGACGAGGAAGACGAGGGGCCCTCATCCGTGTGGGGACGCTCGCGCGGGTGGCCACCGGCGTGGCAACGGTTGGCGCGCCTCCGGGCAGACATCGCCGCGGTCGCGGCGCGCGGCGTGCACCGGATGTTCCGGGGTTCGGCTGCGGTAACGCGCGCCGTCGTGCGGCCTTCCGCGCTGCCCTATGTGCTGGGCGTGGTGATCGCCGCCGGTGCCGCTGCCGGCGGGATCTGGCTTTTCGTGAACGCCGGCGACGGGTTCTTCCGGCCCGCCGCCATCCCCGCGGCCGCCGAACCCGTGGCCGCTCCCGCGGTGGTGAAGGATCCTTACACGCTGCAGGTGGCCGCCTACCTCAAGTCGGAATATGCGCTCAAATTCGTGGACGATCTCAAGCGGCGGGGGTATGACGCGTATTGGATCGAAACCGCAAGCGGCGGCAAGACCTGGTATCAGGTGCGTATCGCCCGTTTTCCCGACCCGCAGTCGGCGCGGGATTTCGGGGCCAGGCTCAAGCAGAAGGGGATTATCGAGGATTTTTATGTCACCAACTACACCCGCTGAAAGCCGGTGGCGATGGTGCAGCGGTTCCGCGATCACACCCGCCGGGTATCCCCTGCAGGGCTTCCGGCAGCCGCCCCAGGGGCCTGCGGTGGAAAATAAGCCCACGCCCTCCGGCGCCGTTTCCGAGGAAAAAAGCCCGGAAGTAGAACCTTACATTCTTTGCCGCGATTGCCTGCACCCGGTCACACGGGTGCAGGAGCGCATCGCCGTGAACGGCGCCCACCGTCACACCTTCGCCAATCCGCATGGCATCGTGTTTGAAATCGGCTGTTTCAAGCGGGCATCGGGCTGCGCAGCGGTCGGGCCGGCGAGTGCTGAGTTCACCTGGTTTGCCGGGTACCTCTGGCGGGCGGGTCTGTGTGCTGCCTGCCTGACCCACCTGGGGTGGGTGTTCACGGCCGCGGGTGGGGACGGTTTTCACGGCCTGATACTCGAGCGCCTGATCGAACCGTTGTGACGGGCGGTATCAACATCCCTATCCCTATGGGAGATTGTTCCCGGAACACAACGTCAGGCGACGGTAACCGCCCAGGGTTCGGGGTTCAGGCCAAGGCCGCAGCGATTTCGCAACCGCAGGCGTAGTCCTTCTACGCCGAGGATGGCGAAGAGCGAGAACGCGGGCATGGGCCGAAAGATGCCGTTTGTGGATAAACACTCTCTACCTGAGCAGCGCCAGACTGCGATACACCTCAAGGGTCTGGGCCCGGGTGTGCTCCCGGGAGCCGGAGTTGTCGATGACCCGCGTGGCCAGAGCTCTTTTTTGCTCGATCGGCATCTGGGAGCGGATGCGGGTGAGGGCCTCGGCCGGCGCGAGGCGGTCGCGGGCCATGAGGCGCGCGAGTTGGAGGGCCTCCGGCGCCACCACGAGGATCACCTCCGCCAGGCCGTGGTGCATGCCGGTCTCGAAGAGCAGCGGCACGTCCAGGATCACCACCGCATTCGGCTCGTCGCAGCGGATGCGCTCCAGGCGGCGGGCGGTCTCCTCGCGCACCCACGGGTGGATGAAGCGCTCGAGCACCTGTTTTTCAACGGGTTCGTTGAAGACGATCTCGCCCAGGTGCCGCCGGTCGATCTCACCGTCCGGCAGCAGGATGCCCCGGCCGAAGTGCGCGACGATGTCGGCGTAGGCGGCGGTGCCCTTGCGGGCCGCCTCCCGCGCGATGGCGTCGGCATCGATGACCCGGGCCCCGGCCTCGGCCAGCACGGCGGAGACCGTCGATTTGCCGCTCGCGATCCCGCCTGTCAGTCCGGCGATCAGCACCTGCCTGCCCTTTACGAGTCCCTTAAGAGTGGAATTCTATGCGAAATGGAGACAATTCTGTTTTCAAATGGCATGCAGCGTTATAAATTCGAAGCACGAAATCCGAAATCCGAAACAAATCCAAATAACGGAATGACCGAAACGAAAAAAAAGCCCAATCAGATCGCAGGCCACCCGGTTTTGGTCATTGTTTTTTGAACATTTGAATTTGTTTCGAGTTTCGTGCTTCGGATTTCGAATTTGGTTCCGGCCTGACCGGGTTGGGCTGTTGAAAAAAAACGGCACTTCAGGCCCTGCGCCAGCTTACGATGTGCCCCTAAGCCATAAGCGAGGCCGGGGGGGTTGTCAACACCATGCGGGGATGCCGCCTTGCGTTGTTCCGATTCGGCCTTACTCTTTGGGGCATCGGATTCGACAATCCGGTCTAATAACAATTCACCCTCCAAGGAGGTTACAATCATGGCCAAAGAGAAACTCAAGATGGCTGCGGACGTCTGCTCTTACGTGGATGAGGAAAAAAACCAAATCAACCTTGAGATCTGCGTTCCGGGGGTCAAGAAGGAGAACATCAATCTGAAGATGCTGGACGACAGCTTCAGCCTGTTTGCGACACGGGCGGATTTCGATTACGTGGCCGCGTCGGCCTTCTGCTGCCCGGTGAAATCCAAGTCTGCCAAGGCCAGCTACAAGGATGGAATGCTCAAAGTGAGCGTCAAGCTGAAAGACCCCATGGCCGGCGCTCACACGGTGGCCATCCACTAACCCAACTCAGTCGCGAAGGTTGAAACCGCAGGCGAACGGCCTGCGGTTTTTTTATCCCGGGCTGCGACCACGCTCCCCCTGGGCCGGTTTTCGCCGGCCACGCTTGCCCCCCAAAAAAAAGTTTGACAAGCCTCCCGTATCTTGACTAATAGAGCCAGGAAACTTCTCGACTGTATCAGTCGACAAACAACCCTTTTTCCGCTTGAGCCAAAAGTAAGGTATGGCGCAAATTACGCCCAAAAAAAACCAGTACGCCCTGCGGGCGGTATTCGAGCTCGCCAAACACCAGGGGCGGGGCCCGACCAAGATTTGCCACATCGCTGATGCCCAGGCCATTCCGGCCCGATTCCTGGAGGTCATCCTGAGCAAGCTCAAGCACAGCGGCCTGATCGACTCCAAGCGGGGCTTCACGGGCGGCTATTTCCTGACCCGTTCCCCGGACCAGATCACGGTGGGCGACATCATGAGCTTCATGCAGGGGCCCACCCTAACGGCGGGCTGCGCCGCCTGCATCTCGAAGGTCAACTGCCCGTCGGGCCGCCACGGCTGCGCATTCTCGTCGATGTGGAACCGGGTCAACCGCGCCATTTTTAAGGTCTACGACGAAACCACGATCCAGGACCTGCTGGACAACGACCGCCAGCTCCAGGGCAAACGGCGGCAGTCAGCCACGCGAGCCTCCCAGACGAAACAAGGACACCGCTTATGACACAGGAACGATCTCTGCCTCTTCGGGCCGTACCCTTCATGACGGTCGCCGCGGCACTGGTGCTCGCGGCCTTCATCGGCTGCCACAATCCGACCAGCCCCCCCGAGGATGCGAACAAGCCCCGGGCCGACATCATCCGCATCGACGGCCTCAAGCAGTTCGGCAGCCTGGAAAGGCCCGCGGTGGTCTATCTGCACGAGAAGCACACCCAGGCCCTGGCCAAGAAAAGCAAGGACTGCGCCACCTGCCATCTGGCCGACAAAAAATACATGTCCACCAAATTCATGCGC
>Ga0209391_10002281_pt1 | contig 10041 bp, 6 predicted proteins | sample PPLLak3March2015_FD_187246 | JGI IMG/M metagenome (GOLD analysis project Ga0209391, IMG submission 187246) | Freshwater sediment microbial communities from Prairie Pothole Lake near Jamestown, North Dakota, USA - PPLs Lake P7 Core (1) Depth... | ecosystem: Environmental > Aquatic > Freshwater >... | reverse complement strand
TGTTCGCCTTGAGCAGAACAGTGTCTGGCTAACGCAACGGCAGATGAGTGAGGTATTTGACACCACGCCGGAAAATATCCTGATGCACTTAAAAAATATTTTTAAGGACAATGAGTTGGAAGAAAGTGCAACTACTAAGGATTTCTTAGTTGTTCGAACCGAAGGCAACAGACAGGTTGAGCGTAAGTTGAAACATTATAATCTCGATGCCATTATCTCGATCGGCTACCGCGTCAACTCCAAAAAAGGCACCCAGTTCCGCGTTTGGGCAAACAATATCCTCAAGCAATACCTGATTCAAGGATACGCGCTGAATGAGCAAAAACTGCGTGAACAGCAGGACAAACTGACGGATTTAAGACAGGCCATCGCTTTATCGTCAAGACTGGTTCACCACAAAGACCTGTCAGTCAGCGAATCGCAAGGCATTCTGGCGATACTGGACAAATACAGCCATGCGTTGACAGTATTGGATAACTACGACCACCAACGCCTGAAAATCGAAGGTACAAAAAAAGCCAAACAGGCGCCGATTCGCTATGAAGAAGCCATGGCCCAAATCCACCTGTGGCGGGAACGGGAAAAATTAAGCGGCTTGTTCGGCAATGAAAAAGACGATTCGTTTAAAGGTTCGTTGGCGACCATTTACCAAACCTTCGGCGGCGAGGAGTTATATCCGAGTATCGAGGAAAAAGCCGCCAATCTGTTGTATTTCATCGTTAAAAACCATTCCTTCAGTGATGGTAAGAAACGCATAGCGGCAGCAATTTTTGTCTGGTTTTTGGAGCGTCACAATTATTTGTACAACGCGGAAGGCGAAAAACGCATTGCCGATAATGCCCTGGTCGCTTTTACCTTACTGATCGCTGAAAGCAAACCCGAAGAAAAAGACACGATCGTCAAGGTCATTATCAATTTAATCAATGGTGAAAATGGATGACGAAATTGACCGAATCCGCCGTCGAAAATTTCGCCATCAAGCTATTTGAACAGCTTGGCTATAGCTACGTTTACGCCCCTGACATTGCTCCCGATGGCGACACCCCGGAGCGTAGCCATTACGATGAAGTGATCCTGAAAGACCGCCTCTGGTCAGCCGTGCAGCGCATCAATCCGTCCGTGCCACGCCATGCCTTGCAAGAAGCGGTGAAAGACGTTGAACGCATTCATTCGCCGGAATTGCTCGCCAACAATGAAACCTTTCACCGCATGATGACCGAAGGCGTGAAGGTCACTTACCAAAAGGATGGGCAAGATCGCGGTGATCTGGTTTGGCTGATTGATTTTGCCAAACCGGAAAATAACGAATTTGTCGTGTCGAACCAGTTCACGGTGATTGAGAACAACCAGAACAAGCGCCCCGATATTATCCTGTTCGTCAATGGTCTGCCGTTGGTGGTTATTGAGCTGAAAAATGCCGCCGACGAAAACGCCACAATTAAATCCGCTTACAGGCAAATAGATACTTACAAGCATACGATTCCAGGCCTGTTCACCACGAATGCGATTCTGGTTGTCTCGGACGGTTTGGAAGCCAGGGCGGGATCGTTGTCGGCAGGATTTAGCCGCTTTATGACGTGGAAATCGGCGGATGGCAAAACCGAAGCCTCGCATCTGGTTAGCCAGCTTGAAACCCTGATTAACGGGATGTTGAACAAAGCTACGTTGCTCGACCTGATCCGGCATTTCGTGGTGTTTGAGAAATCCAAAAAAGAAGATCCCAAGACCGGCGTCATCAGCATCAGCACGGTTAAAAAACTGGCGGCGTATCATCAGTATTATGCGGTGAATGCGGCCATTGCCTCGACGCTGCGTGCTTCCGGCTACGATACGACCGCATCAATTGCGGAAAGCCCGGCCAGCTATGGTTTGCCGGATGTCAAAAAACAACCTAAGGGCGATCAAAAGGCCGGTGTGGTTTGGCATACGCAAGGTTCCGGAAAATCGCTGTCGATGGTGTTTTATACCGGCAAAATCGTGCTGGCATTGGATAACCCGACTGTGTTGGTGATTACCGATCGCAACGATCTCGACGATCAATTGTTCGATACCTTTGCCGCGACCGCGCAATTGCTCCGCCAAGAACCCAAACAGGCGGATGATCGGCAACAACTCAAAGAGCTGTTAAAAGTCGGCTCCGGCGGCGTGGTGTTTTCCACGATCCAGAAGTTTCAGCCGGAGGAAGGCAATGTCTACGAGGAGTTATCAAGCCGCCGGAACATCATCGTCGTGGTCGATGAAGCGCACCGCACCCAATACGGCTTTCAAGCCAAAACAGTCGATGAAAAAGACGATCAGGGCAACGTCATCGGCAAAAAGGTGGTCTATGGCTTCGCCAAATACCTGCGCGATGCCTTGCCCAATGCCACTTATTTAGGTTTTACCGGCACGCCGATTGAAAAAACCGATGTGAACACACCGGCAGTCTTTGGGAACTATGTGGATATTTACGACATAGCCCAAGCAGTCGAAGATGGCGCCACAGTGCGAATTTTCTACGAAAGTCGTTTGGCGAAAGTTGGCTTGAGCGATGAAGGCAAAAAACTCATTGCCGAACTCGATCAAGAACTGGATGTAGGGGAATCCCTTGTGGATTCCCAAAATGAAGAAGGGCAGCCACGAGGTTTGCCCCTGGCGGAAACCCAAAAAGCCAAAGCCAAATGGACGCAAGTCGAAGCTTTGGTCGGCAGTGAAAAACGCATCCAGAATATCGCCAAGGATATGGTTGCCCACTTCGAAGCGCGGCAAGAAGTCTTTGCCGGCAAAGGCATGATCGTGGCGATGTCCCGCCGAATTGCCGCCAATCTGTATGAGGAAATCATCAAACTCAAACCGGAATGGCATTCAGATGATCCGAATAAAGGCGTGATTAAAGTCGTCATGACGGCGGCATCGTCGGACGGTGCAAAACTGGCTAAACACCACACCACCAAGCAGCAGCGCAAAGCCTTAGCCGAGCGCATGAAAGACCACGATGACGAACTCAAACTCGTGATCGTGCGCGATATGTGGCTGACCGGCTTCGATGCGCCAAGCATGCATACGCTTTATATCGACAAGCCCATGAAAGGGCATAACCTGATGCAAGCGATTGCGCGGGTCAATCGGGTTTATCTGGATAAGCCGGGGGGCTTGGTCGTTGATTATCTCGGCATTGCCGCCGATTTGAAAGAAGCGCTGTCCTTCTATTCCGACGCGGGCGGGCGGGGTGATCCGACGCTGGCGCAAGAACAAGCGGTCAATTTGATGCTGGAGAAAATCGAAGTCATCTCCGCGTTGTATCACGGCTTTCCTTACGAGAATTATTTCGAAGCCGACACCGCACAAAAACTATCGCTGATCCTCGCCGCTGAAGAACATATTTTAGGTCTGGAGGACGGCAAAAAGCGCTATATCAATGAAGTCACGGCTCTATCCCAAGCCTTTGCGATTGCGATTCCCCATGAGCAAGCCATGGATGCCAAGGATGAAGTCGCCTTCTTTCAGGCAGTCAAGGCACGATTAGCCAAGTTTGATGGCACCTCATCCTTCAAAACCAATGAGGAAATCGAAACCACGATCCGGCAGGTGATTGATAAAGCCCTCGTGTCCGAAAAAGTGATCGACGTATTCGATGCGGCGGGGATCAAAAAGCCGGATATTTCCATTCTCTCCGAGGAATTTTTGCTCGAATTGAAAGGGATGGAGCATAAGAATGTCGCGCTCGAAGTGCTGAAAAAACTGCTCAATGACGAACTGAAAGTCCGCGCTAAGAAGAATCTGGTGCAAAGCAAATCCCTGATGGAAATGCTGGAAACGGCGATTAAAAAATACCACAACAAAATCCTGACCGCCGCCGAGGTCATGGACGAACTCATCAAAATCAGCAAGGAAATTGTCGCATCCGACAATGAGGCAAAAACACTTGGGCTGACAGATTTCGAGTATGCCTTTTACACGGCGGTCGCCAGCAATGACAGCGCAAAAGATTTGATGCAGCACGATCAATTGCGGGAATTAGCGGTGATTTTAACGCAACGGGTCAGGGAAAACGCCTCGATTGACTGGACAATTAAAGAAAGCGTCAGAGCCAAACTGAAAGTCATCGTGAAACGGACTTTGCGGCAATTTGGCTATCCACCGGATATGCAATTGCTCGCCACTGAAACCGTGCTTAAACAGGCGGAAATGATAGCCAATGAGTTGGCAAGCCAATAAAATCAATAGGTGAAGAATTCAGCATGATAATCTGTATCGTGGCTCATTCCCTCAGCTACTATCATGAAATACTCTCAAACCACAACTACAAAAACTGTTAATCTCGTATAAAGTTTTATGGTTTATTATTGAGCGCTATCCACTTTCCAATATCCATCAATTTATTACCAGTTTTAATTTACTCCATGAAAAACATTGATCTTCCTGTTGCTTATTCCAAGATTTATTCTGTGCTGTTCTTGTTGCTGACATTCTTTTTGGGCTCAGCTGAAACGTGGGCGATAACTGCTCTGCCAAATACCGGACAAAAAAGCACAGCGCTTGAAATTAATAAAGACTCACTACAAGCCAAAATTGAGGCTATCAAAACCCGGCAAGGTCTTGATGAAGCACAAAAATCCAAAGTGCTGTCAATTTACCAATCTGCGCAAGATAATCTAGGCAACAGCGAAAGCTTCAAAGTGCGTATCACTGACTTTAATCAAGCGGTAAAACAAGCACCGGAAAAAGCCAAAAAGCTGCAAAAAGAAATTGAGCAAACACTGGCAAAGGTATCCAAACAAAAGCCTGAGGATTTTAGCAAAATCCCCACTGAAGAATTGGATCAGCGGTTGATTCTTGAGAAAGGAAAAATCAGCAATTTAGACGAACAGCTAAAAAAACTGGAAAATGAACTGGTTTTGCAACAGGCCCGTCCTCAACGCATTCGCGAGGAAACAATAACGGCAAAACAGGATATTGAAACTGCACAAAAAAAACTGGAGGCTCCTGCGGATAAAGCGGGTTCAAACCTGGAAGCTGAAGCAAGCCAAGTCTATTTAAAAACACTGATTGATTCACGCACGGCGGAATTAAAAATGCTGGATGTCGAAGCAATTAGTAATCCGGCCAGAGTCGAATTACTGAAAACCGAGTATCGGTTGCTGGACATTCAAAAAAATGCGCTTATCCCCGTTATTACGGCAGTAGAAAACCTGTTAACCGAGCGTCGGCAGCAGGAAGCCAAAGACATGCAGGCAGCCCTTAGTCAAGCAGAAAAAGAACTGTCCGGAAAACATCCCCTCATTCAAGCCCTGACTCGGGAGAATATACAATATAGCCGGGATTTACAGGGAATTACCGCCAAGATTGAAAATTACACAGAGCAAAAAAACAAAGTTGAAACAAAAGCCGGTGAAATTGATAACGATTTTAAAAGCGCGGAAAAGAAAATCAGCCTGGCTGGTTTAAGTCCGGCACTGGGCAAGATTCTACGCGAGCAGCGGCGTAATCTGGCTATCCAGGATCAATTCACTCTGCAATCGGAAACTATTGAGAACGAAACTGCGTTAACCAGTCTTGAGCAATTTAAAATTGAAGACAAACAAAAACAGCTTAACGACATTGATGCAGGCCTGCAGGAAATAATGGAGCAACAGGTCGACCATAAGTTGCCCGTAGAGCAACGCATGATGATACAGGCGGAATTGCGTGTTTTGCTCAACAGCCAAAAAGAACTGATGAATAAACTTGCCATGACTTACACCACTTATCTGCGCACGCTGGGTGATTTTGATTTTGCCAGACAACAAATGGTAAGCCAGGCCAATAAGTTTGCGAACTATTTGGATGAGCATTTGTTGTGGGTAAAAAGTTCTGATCCAGTCAATGCAAATTATTTAGCCGGTTTGTTTCATTCGACAACATGGCTGATTTCACCACTTAACTGGATGGCATTGATTAAAGATGCGCTTGGGTTAGCAATACAAAAGCCATTTTTGATTTTCATCGGTGTACTGACTTTAGTGTTGTTGTTGCTTTTAAAAAAATGGGCAAAACAACAACTGGCCGCAATTTCGGTTAAAGTTGAGAAAATTTATACCGACAATTTCAATTATACCTTACAGGCATTGGCCTACACATTAATACTGGTATTGCCGATTTCCCTGCTTTTTTATTATCTCGGGTGGTTTTTGTCCAGTAATACCCATGTTGCCGATTTCACCAGGGCAATTGGCCAAGGCTTGCAAGCGGCGTCAAAACCGCTGTTATTCCTGCAATTTTTTTATCGTCTATTTGCTGAAGAGGGTATAGCGCGTAATCATTTTCAATGGCAAAAAAACACCGTGGAATTGTTACGCAAGCAAATTGCCTGGCTACGTTTTGTTGCCGTAATATCAGTATTTATTATCAACTGCACAGCGGCATCAAAAGTGACCATGCATAGCGATAACCTGGGGCGCTTGGCATTGATCATCAGCATGGTAGCCATGGCGTTTTTTGGAGGGCGGTTACTCAACCCTAACCGTGGTTTATTAAAGGACTATATCAATACCAATTCTGAAGGTTGGATAAACAAATTGCGCTATATCTGGTATCCGGCAGTCATTAGCATACCTGTAGTCATAATCGGCTTTACTGTTTCGGGCTATTATTTGAGCGCACTGGAGCTGCAGGTACAGTTAATTGCATCACTGCGGCTAATATTTCTGGTGGTCATTATTCATGCCTTGGTGATCCGTTGGTTAACGCTGGTTAACCGGCAGTTGGCTATAAAAAATGCCAGGCAAAAACGCAAGACTGCTTTTCTTGCAGAAAAACAGCCTGCCCCCGGTGGAGAAGATCCTGTTTTACCCGTTGATGAACAACTCATCGATATTCCCAAAATAAATGCTCAAACCATTAGACTGCTCAACGTGTTTATTGGCTTTAGCCTGATTGTTGGTTTTTGGATAATCTGGAAAAATATATTACCGGCTTTTTCCTTTCTGGAGCGGATTGTACTCTGGCAGCATCTGGCTACTATTGATAATCAGAAGAGCTATCAACCGATAACCTTGACCAATCTGATGTTGGCTGGACTCTACTTTTTTATAGCCGCGGTCTCTGTGCGAAATTTTTCCGGCGTTATGGAGTTATTGGTATTCAGACGTTTGGCAATAGAAGCGGGAGGTCGCTATGCTGTTAATCAGTTGGCAAAATATACGTTGGTTGCTATCGGTTTTATTAGTATAGCCAATGAACTGGGAGGCAGTTGGTCTCAGGTACAATGGTTGGTTGCAGCACTCAGTGTCGGCCTGGGTTTTGGTTTACAGGAAATTTTTGCCAATATGGTATCGGGTATCATTCTGTTGTTTGAACGTCCGATACGGGTGAGTGATACGGTAACCATTGGTACTGTCACAGGTAAAGTCAGTCGTATTCAAATGCGTGCTACTACACTTATAGACATGGACCAAAAAGAACATGTCGTACCCAACAAAACCTTTATTACCAGTCAGTTGGTCAACTGGACCCTATCCGACGCCATAACCCGTGTAGTTATTCCCGTGGGCATTGCCTATGGTTCTGATGTTGAGCTGGCACATAAAGTCATGCTTGATACAGTACTCTCAACACCATTAGTACTTGCCGAACCAGCACCTAGTGTATTGATAGTTGGTTTTGGCGAGAATTCGCTGACTTTTTCCATTCGTATTTTTGTTAGTGAGCTGTCAAACCGCTTACCGGTTACGCATGATTTATACATACGGCTTGAAAAAGCCTTGCACGAACATAAAATAGAAATTCCCTTTCCGCAACGGGACATCCATATTCGTTCTGTAGTGCAGGAATTCAGTGCAATAGATCAAAACATTAATCGCTAACAAGTTGCCGGTAAGCGCCGCGATAATACAGGAGTGGCTCTCCCAAACGACATATGCATTCTTGTACTTCACCGATGATTATCCAGTGGGTGCCTGCACGAACTTTCTCAACAACTTTACAATCCAGAGACATGAGACTGTCATTCAGAATAGGTGCGCCAGTAATACCCGCTTTCCAATCTGTATTTTCGAAACGCTGTTGCTGGCTACTGCCGCCAGAAAATTGATTGGAAAGGTCTTGTTGATCCGAGTTTAAAATATTAACAGCAAAGAACTGACTTTCATGAATACCCACTCCAGTGTCCGCAGAATCGTTAATACAAACCAGTATTTGCGGTGGATCAACTGAAACACTGGTAAATGCTGTCACTGTCATGCCCTGAACGCCGAATTTTTCAGAACACGTAGTAACCACTGCGACACCACTAGCCCAAAGTTGCAGCGCTTTTTTAAATTCATCAACACTAACAGCCATTTATTTCTCCAGTTTTTTATTTTATTCGTTCAATAATTTCAATAGCATTGCCGTCCGGATCACGACAAAAAAGCGCTCTTCGCCCGGATTTACTCATGGTATAAACAATACCTGCCTTATTCAAAGTATCCTGGACAGGTGAGAGCGATAAAGCGTTTAAAGCAACATGACGATCCCGTCCACCATGTTCAGGACGCCCCGTTATTGGGTCTGGATTTTCCAGTTCCAGTAAATGAATTTGTTGATCTCCCAATTGGAACCATGCACCAGGGAAACCCAAATCTGGCCGATCGACTTGCTGTAAACCCAGAACGTCGCTGTAAAACATCATCGACACATCAAGATTGGCGACAATAAGACTGGCATGGTTTAGGGAAAATATGTTAGTTGACATTATTTGAATTGATTGTCTCTTTATAGGAGTGAAATTATACCTTTTCATACTCCATTATAATACAGCTATAAATTTTCAACTTCAGCCTCTGAACATTTACAGGGCAAAAGGCGCACTCATCAAATTACTTGATCAATTAATCCTCCTGAATGAGCAACACTCATTGATATAGCGCAAAGGAGACAAGGCAAAATAATCAGTCTAACGATCGTTATTATTTTGCACCAGTAGTACAAACTAAATAAGTATGTTTAAGCAGTACCTTGGTATAAAATTACCAACTTTTTGAAAACTATAAACTATGCAAATTAACGCAATTTATCCAGGTACATTTGATCCCATTACCAATGGACATTTGGATATTATTGCCAGAGCATCAAAGCTTTATGACAAAGTTATTGTTGCTGTGGCAGTCAACAGGGGAAAAATACCGTTATTTTCTCTTGATGAACGGGTCGATCTGGTAAAAGCAGTAACACCCGAATTTCCGGGTGTGCAGGTCATTGGTTTTGACAACTTGCTGGTTGATTGTGCCAGGGAGCAGGGGGCTAACGTTATTTTAAGAGGGCTGCGCGCGGTATCTGATTTTGAATATGAGTTCCAACTTGCCGGAATGAATCGGCGGCTTGCACCACAACTGGAGACCGTGTTCCTGACTCCTGCCGAGCAATATGAATTTATTTCTTCGACCATGATCAGAGAAATTGCACAACTGAAGGGCGATGTGTCCTGTTTTGTCCCTGATGCTGTTCACCAGCGTTTAATTGAGAAATTTAGTTAGGAAGTAAATATGGCCCTTATTATTAATGATGAATGTATTAATTGTGATGTCTGCGAACCGGAATGCCCGAATGGCGCCATATCACAAGGCGAGGATATATACGTTATTGATCCGGAATTGTGTACCGAATGTGTAGGGCATCATGGCTTGCCACAATGCGTCGAGGTTTGTCCGGTCGATTGCATCGATAAAGATCCCAAGCATGTTGAAGATCACAATACTTTATATCAAAAGTATTTGAAGTTGACGCAATAGACTTTTTGTTCTCTATGCGGGCCTGGGTTTGCAACCCTGGCCCTATGGTTTCAGGCTTCCGAGCCATTCACACAAAATCTTCACTGCGGGTAAAGAAATCCGCCCCGCGCGAGCCCACTCTACACTTCTAAGCACAAAACGCCTCAGCCTGTGCAATAATCCCCTGCGCATCCAGCCCACACAAAGCCAGCAGTTCCTCACGCGTGCCTTGCTCAACAAAGCTGTCAGGCAGGCCGATATTTAACACGGGCATGAGTATGCGTTGTGCTTGCAGGAAGTCATTTACCGCACTGCCTGCGCCACCGGAAATGAC
>Ga0209391_10002280_pt1 | contig 10042 bp, 8 predicted proteins | sample PPLLak3March2015_FD_187246 | JGI IMG/M metagenome (GOLD analysis project Ga0209391, IMG submission 187246) | Freshwater sediment microbial communities from Prairie Pothole Lake near Jamestown, North Dakota, USA - PPLs Lake P7 Core (1) Depth... | ecosystem: Environmental > Aquatic > Freshwater >... | reverse complement strand
CTGGAACAGGTCCTGCACGCCGCTGTTGATGTCGCCGCCCACGTAGTTGGGGTTGTACTGCTCCATCTGCGCCGCGTTCATGGCGTGGCGCGCCAGGACGCGGTCGCGGAAGCCAGGGGCGAAGCGCTCGATCTGGCCCTCGATAGCCGCGGTCATGTCCAGCGTGGAGCCGTTGGGGACGTGGCAGTAGGCCCAGAGGACGTGCCGGCCGGCCGGCGCGCGGCTGGGGTCGAAATGGCTGGGCTGCACCACCAGCACGAAGGGTCGCTGGCTGTGCCGCCCCTGCCAGGCGTCCTGCTCCGAGGCGGCGATCTCGGCCAGCGTGCCCCCCACATGCACCGTGCCCCCACGGCTGACGGCCGGGTTGCGCCAGGGGACCGGCCCGTCCAGCGCGTAGTCCAGCTTGAAGACGCCGGGGCCGTAGCGATAGCGGCTGAGCGTGCGCCGATAGCCAGCCGGCAGCTCATCGCCAGCGATTTTCAGCAGGTCGCGTGGCGTTATGTCGAATAGATACGCGCCGGCCGGCGGCAGCTCGTCCAGGCGCCGCACCCACCAGCCGGTTCTGATCTCGCCGCCCAGACTGCGCAGGTAGGACGCCAGCGCGTCGGCGATGCTCTGCGAGCCGCCGGCCGGCATGGGCCAGCCGACGCCGTGGGCCAGCAAGCCCAGCATCAGTCCGTAGGCGGCCGTCAACGGCCTCTGCAGGGGCATGATGGAATGGGCAGCCAGACCGGCAAACAGCGCCCGCGCTGGCTGTCCGCGGAACCAGGCCCGCGCCAGTGTGGCGGCCGGCAAGATCGCCCCAGCGCCAAAACGAGCAAACGCCACCGGGTGGCTGGGAATGCTGAGCGGTCCCAGCAGATCGCCCAGGATCTCCTGCCAACGTTCGGCCAGCGGCTCGATCAGCCGGCGATAGGCAGCGCCGTCTCGCCCCAGATAAGCAGTTGTGGCGTCGAAGGACCGGTCGAGCACCACCGCCTGCCCGTGATCCAGCGGGTGGGCCAGCGGCGCGTCGGGCTGGATCCAGCGCAGGCCGTGCTGCTCCAACGGCAGGCTGCGGAAGAAGGGCGACGCCATGCCCAACGGATGTACCGCCGAGCAGATGTCGTGGCGAAAGCCGGGCAGCGTCAGCTCAGCCGTGCGCATCCCCCCGCCGACCGTGTCCCGCCCCTCGATCACCAGCACCGACCGGCCGGCGCGCGCCAGGGTGATGGCCGCGGCCAGGCCGTTGGGGCCGGAGCCGATGATGACTGCGTCATAGTGAGGTTTTTGCATTGCAAGTCATGTCGTGCGGGCAGGACTGACAGTCCTGGTCAACCGGTAGAGCAGCTCTCGACGCGTGGCGCGACTCTCGCTACGGGCCAGGACTGTCAGTCCTTGGCCGGGCTGCGTCCCAGCGCCTTCTTAGTCCAGCGCACCGGAGCGGTCACGGTGGTGCGAATGACGGCATTATGCCACACGTTCTTGGCCTTCGACCACTGCAAGCGGCTGTCGACGCAGGTCTTGCGCACCTCGATGGCCGGTTCGACCTGCCAGTGCTGGGCAAGCTGGCCGAGCACGTGGCGCCAAATCTGCTCCTGCTGCGCGCCGCCGCCCATGTAGCGGAAACCGAACTCGTAGATGGGGTCGTTGGCGCGAGCCAGCGACTGGATCTGGCAGACGGTGACGCCCTCCTCGTCCAGCGCGCTGAAGGTGTTGAAGCCCGACTCGGGATGACCGTCGGGGGTCATCACCGAGAAGCTCTCGTCGTCGGCGTAAAGGATCAGCACGCCGGTGGAGACCGGCACCGGCGGCGCGCCGAACATGGCCGGCAGCGTGGCGTTGATCAACACCACCTCGCCGGGCTTGACGCCGGTCATGGAGGGGTAGAAGCGGCTGTCGCCGGGCATTAGCTCCGGCAGGTGCGCTTTCCACCAGGCCATCACCTCCTGCGGGGTCACGTCCACGCCGGCGAGCGGCTGCCGGTAGGTCTTCTGCCACATGGCGCCGAAGCCTTGCAGCGGCCCGGTCAAGCCCTTGCCGGCCACGTTCAGGTTCAGCGCGCCCGGCCGCTCCCCGTCCACGGCCAGCTTGTCCACCGGCCGCGCCCAGTTGGCGGCGTCGCGCGATTGTTGGGTGGTTGATGGAATCGTCGGTTCAGTCATGATTGTTCTCCAGAAAGTGTCAGGTTTCACGCATCAAAGTGTCAAGGCATCGGGTTCATGGTAGTCAGAAGCCGGGCGGCAACGGAGTGCCATCAGCGCTCGTTTTCCACACGTGACACTTGACACCTCCGCCCATGACACCTCCTAGCCCACCGCCGCCACTGCCTCAGCCTCGCTGCCATAAATGCTGATGGCCTCGTTCAGCCGCGTCAGCGCGAAGATCTGCTGGTAGTGCTCGTTCAGCCCGCAGGCCAGCAGCTTCTGTTTGGCGCGCTGGGCGCGGATCAGCAGCGTCACCAGCAGGCCGATGCCGGAGCTGTTCATGTACTCCATACCGCTGAAGTTGAGCACCACGGCGTTGACGCCGCCCTGGCTGGCCTCAGCGTAGGCCGCTGACAGCGCGTCTTCAGCCTGGGCGTTGACCTCGCCGCCGATGTCGATAATACTGACGCCGTTGTTCCGGCGCACGTTGGTGGTAATGATTGCCTTGGACATTTTCTGTTCTCCTATAACGATTGTCATGCTGAGGGCCGCCGAAGCATCCCGGTCCTGTCCTTGTCATGCTGAGGGCCGCCGAAGCATCCCGGTCCTCATTGTGCAGGGGGATGCTTCGCTAGAGTTGGGTGCGTTCAAGATTAGTGGGTGACAGAGTGAGGCTACGCGCTAACCAGGTTGGCCGCTCGACCCGCTCACGGCGCAGCGCCAGTGACGGCACCTGCTCGCGTCGCTCACCGCTCACCAGTCACCGATTACCCGGCTAACGCCGCGGCCTCGTCGTTGACCATGCCCATGAAATCGGCCAGACGGGTGATCTTGAATATCTCCTGGTAGTGGGCGCTCAGGCCATAGGTCACCAGGGCGACGTGGGCCTTGCGCGCCTGGGCCAGGACGCCGACGATCAGGGCGATGCCGGTGCTGTTGATGTAATCGACATCGCCGAAGTTGAGCAGCAGGCGGCCGGGCTGGCCCTGGATGGCCTCGGCGTAGGCGCCGTTGAGGACAGCCTCGGCGTTGGCGTTGATCTCGCCGTGGAGATCGACGATAGCTGCGCCGTTGGCGCTGCGCACGGTGGCGCTGAAGGGTCGAAACTGGGTCATGTTACGCTCCTTGGGCTGCGGCAGGGTCGCCGTCATCCGCCCGGTTCATGATCAACTCCAGCGCGTGATGGCGGTCGTCGCTGTTGACGTGCATCTCGTCCACCATGGCCTGGATCAGGAAGAGGCCCCAGCCGCGCGGCGACTGCAAGCCTGACAGCTTGGCCTCAAGATCGGGGGCCTGCGCGTCACCCAGGAATTGGCCGCCGCCCTGATCGACGATGCACACCCGCACGGCGGCCGGCGACTCGTCCACCCAGATCTGCACGGGCACGTCGGGCTGGTACTGGTTGCCGTGCTCCATGGCGTTCATGGTCGCTTCCGCAACGGCGGTCTTGAGGCGTTCCAGGCGGGCCTGCGGCAAGACCTCGGCCACAGCCGCGGCCACCTGCTCGGCGGCCAGGCGTTCGTTGCCCGGCTGGCTGGCGATCTCGATCTCGGCCAGGGTGCGCCACTCGCCGGCGGGATGACGACTCAAGTCCTCACTACCAACACCAACGCGTTCACTACCGGCCTCGCGGTGCAGCGTGACCAGGGTGACGTCGTCCTCCTGTTCCCAGCCGGCGCCGGTGAAATCAGCCAGGCTGTCCAGCGAGCAGGCGATCAGGTCAGCGTGGCTCTGGCAGCCGGTCAGCAGTTCTTGCACGCGCGGGAAGCCGTACATCTCGCCCACCGGGCTGTGGGCCTCGGCCAGGCCGTCGCTGTAAAAGAAGACGGTGTCGCCGGGGGCCAGGGTGATCTCCTTCTCCTCGTAGCCCATGCCGGGCAGCAGGCCCAGCGGCATGCCGGTGGCGCGCATCTCGTGGACGCCCTCGGCGCTGCGGTGGAAGGGCAGGTCGTGGCCGGCGTTGGCGAAGCACAGGCGGCCAGTGGCCGGGTCCAACAAGGCATAGAGGCAGGTGACAAACATGCGCGGCGGGATGTCGTCGATCAGCACCTCGTTGACCCGCTCCAGCACCGCGCCGGGCGTGACCAGGCGCTCGCCGATGACGCGCAGCAGGGTGCGGGTGGTGGCCATCACCAGCGCGGCCGGCACGCCCTTGTCGGTCACGTCGCCGATCACGAAGCCGACGCGGCCGTCGTCGAAGTAGAGGAAGTCGTAGAAGTCGCCGCCCACCTCCCTCGCCGGCTGGTAGTAAGCCGCCACGTCCCAGCCGGACAGATGGGGCACGTCGCGCGGCAGCAGGGTCTGCTGGATCAGCCGGGCGACCTTGAGCTCCTGCTCGATACGCTCCCGCTCGCGCGCTTCCAGACGCTGTTGGCGCACCAGTTGGGCTACGCGCACGGCCGGCGAGGCTTGCGCGGTCAGGTCGTCCAGCAGCTTGCGGTCGTCGCTGGTGTACTCCTGCTCGCTGCGGCGGTCGCCCAGGTTGATCACGCCGATCAGCTCGCCCTGGCTGACCAGCGGCGCGATCACCAGCAGGCCGTCCTGGCGCATCTGCTCCAGCGCCGGCGAGTCCAGTTTCAGCCGGCTGAGGTCCACTGCGCCACCGCTGGTCTGCAAATAGGCCAGCAGCGGGTCGGTCGGCGCGATGTCCAGATCGAGCTGGAGCACGACCTGGGGCGCCAGCTCGACAGCCAGTTCGACGGCAGTTGGCTCCGGCGGGCTTGCGGTCTTTGGTTTACGTAGTCGGTTTCGAATGCTTGCCATCTTATCTCCATTCAAGACCCAGTGTAGCAGGGGAGCGTCCAAAAAACGTTACGAAAAGCGTTACGAAAGAGTCTGGATCACGAAATCGCGAAGATTTCCGAAGGCACGAAGCGCGAAGATCGCGAAGGCGTCCTTCGCGCTTGCGTCTTCGCGCAAGTTCGCGGCTTCGTGGTCCAGACTTTACCGCCGACCTGACCCACTCCGAATTCATCCATTTCACTGTTTGCGCAGCCAGATGCTAACATGCTCCGGCTGCAACGTCTCGTCCACCACGCGCGCCAACTCCGCTAGCAGCGCATCCAGATCGGTCTCGTCGCGCGCGGTGATGGCAAAACGGGCTAACACCTGCTGGGCGTTGTACTTCTTGCGGTAGAAGCGCCGGTCGATACCGTCCTGGATGCGACGGCGCAATGTTGTGAACAGCGCCGCTATCATCAGCGTCGAGACCACAACGGCCAGCGGGGACTGCTCGATACCCGTCAGCGCGCCGAAAAGCTGCTGCAAGAGGATCACGCTGCCGAAGTAGACCAGCGCCAGCAGCGCGGTCAGCGCCGAGTAGACCAGCGTCTTGCGGATGATAACATCGATGTCGAACAGGCGATAGCGCGTGATGGCGATGGCGATGCACACGGGCAACAAGAGGATCAGCCACAGCACCCAATCGATGTTGGCGCTGCCGAAGTCGCCTCCGGTCAACAACGCCCCGATCATCACAATGAAGGGAACGCCCAGCCCGATCCCCATCCCCAAGGTCAGCCAGCGCAACTGCGCCCGCGCCGCCGGCTCAGACAACGTCCGCCAGTTGTGGATCAGCGAGCCGAAGATGGCGATCACCGTCAGGACCAGATAGAGAATGAACAGCAGGAACACAGCCGGCGACAGCGAAGCGCCGCTCACGACGGCCTGGTAGCTGCTTACAAGGCAAACGACGAAGGCAATGCCGTACAAAAGCGCGGGCATCAGGCGGGGGAAGCGCCGCAGCGGCGCCTTGATCACCGGAAACGCCAGCGGCAATTGGATCAGCGTTGCGAAGAAGAACCACCCCCAGGAGAGGCCGATCATCTGGTACATCGTTTGTACGCCGGCCGGAAAAGTGAATTGATACAACGAGGAGACAGTGAAACCGACCCAGGCCGTTGCGAAGTAGTAGCCGAAGATGAGCAGTAGGTATCGGGCGCCGAGGTTGCCCGGTCGCAGAAAGAAGGCAAAGGCCGCCACCAGCAGCGCCGCCAGCGATACGACCATCTCGCGCGGCTCGAGACGGAATTGTCCCACAAGGCTACGCCACAGCGCCAACGCATCGAGCTGCATCAAGGGCGCGTCCACATCCAGCGTCTGTTCAGCGCGCTCGATGGTGTAGCGCACCGTCTGTCCCACGCGCAGGTCGGGCGGGAAGAGTGGGATACCGTCCGGAACAAGCGGCTGTCCGTCGATGGCGATAACCCGATCGCCCACCGCCAGGACAGAGGGCACGCCGTTGAGATTGATCTCAGCCGTGAACGCGCCCTGGCGATTATCAGCCGAGCCATATTGCCAGCCGTCGGTCGGGAAGCCATAGACATAGAGCGAAAAGGCAATCAAAGCCAGGCTCCACCCGCAGGCGACGGCGAGGGTCAGCCAGGCGCCGCGGTCAAAACGGTTTTCATCTCTCATAACAGTCCTTCCGGTGGCCGTCGCACCGTCTTACGGAACCCGATCAATGACTACTTCGTCTGGCGCGCTGCCAGCGGACCCAGTAGTGCTGCACGAACATGTACAAGCCGGTCAGCAGCAGCCCGAGCAGCGATCCGATTGCGGCGCCAGCCAGCCAGCCGGGCAACTGGAAGGCGTCGCCCTGGCTGAGGCTGCTTACGACTAAGACGACGAAGGCCAGCATAAAGGGGAGCCCTAGCCAGCGGTGAGTTTTGCGGATCCATTTGTTCAAGGTGCTCATATCTGTCCTTACGGTCTAGAGGACTGACAGTGCTGATCACTGGTCGACCATCAATCGACGCTGCGACTCGCTCCTGGTTAATCCAGCACTGTCAGTCCTTGCAGGGTGATGCCACGCCAATCACGCCATTCACAACTCGATTGGCTTCAACCGGCGTGGGGGCCGCTCGTTTCTCGCAGCCACACGCTAACATGCTCCGGCTGCAAGGTCTCGTCCACCACCCGCACCAGCTCCGCCAACAGCGCATCCAGGTCGGTCTCGTCGCGCGCGGTGATGGCGAACTGGGCCAGCACTTGCTGGGCGTTGTACTTCTTGCGGAAAAAGCGGCGGTCGATCCAGTCCTGGATGCGGCGGCGTAACGGGGTGAACAGCGCGGCGATCGCCAGGGTCGAGACCACCACGGCCAGGGTGGATTGTTCCACGCCTGCCAGCCGGCCGAATAAGCCCTGCAACAGCACGACAATACCGAAGTAGACCAACGCCAGCAGGACGGTCAACACCGAGTATACCAGCGTCTTGCGGATGATGATATCGATATCCCACAGGCGGTAACGCAAAACGCTCACCCCGATCCCTAAGGGAAGGGCCATGAAAGCAATGGTATCAATCTCGGCGGGCAAGGTCACGAACAAGCTGATGATTCCGGGAAGAGCGAAAGCCACAAAGAAGCCGGAGAGAAACCACTTTGTTTGGCTTCGTGCGACCGGCCCGGAAACGCGCAGATAGCGATAAATCTGAGCCCCCAGGGTCAGAAAGATAAGCGGAAAAACCAAGGCTGGGGCGATACGGTTGATAGCAGGGATCAGGCTGACAGCGGCAGTAAATCCCGGGAATGTTTCGGCGGTCAGGATGACAAGGAAGAGCGAGGCGAACAATGCGACAAGCGGACCCACGATCCAGAGCAGTCGACGCGGTACAGGCCGGCCATCGGGGAAAAGATACAGCCACAGCACCAAGAGCGGCCAGATGAGCGCGCCGACGGTCCAGATAAAATAGGCAGTCGGCCATATCATGGCGGTTCGGACGACATTGTTCTGCACGTTGGAGCCACCCACCAGCAACACCATAGCCGTGAGCCAGCCAAACCAGGTGCGCAGCCGCCACCACACCAGCGCCGCCACCAAGGTGAAGACAAGCGCGCTGAGGATGTTCAAGAGTGTGTTGAACGTGGCCCATGCCGGCGTTGACAACCCCCAGGCCGCGGCGTAAGCGGCAAATAGCTCGGGGGAGACCTGCACAGCGCCTGCCTCCACCACCGTGGGAATGGCGCCTGCGTTTACCAGCGCGAAGAAGCGCGGCATGCTCGCGATCCAGTACACCCATTTGAAGACAACAAAGGCCAGCCAGAAAGCGCGGGCAAATGCCAGGAGATAGCTTTGGAAACGGTTCATTGTCTGGGCGTCTCCTTCAACCACACGCTGACGTGCTCCGGCTGCAACGTTTCGTCCACCACCCGCACCAGCTCGGCCAGCAGTGCATCCAGGTCGGTCTCGTCGCGGGCAGTGACGGCGAACTGCGCCAGCACCTGCTGGGCGTTATACTTCTTGCGGAAGAAGCGGCGGTCGATGGCGTCCTGCACGCGCCGGCGCAAAGGCGCGAACAGGACGAAGATGGCCAGCGTCGACACCACCACGGCCAGCGGCGATTGCTCGATGCCCGTCAATGCGCCGAACAACTGCTGCAAGAGGATTACACTGCCGAAGTAGACCAACGCCAACAGCACGGTCAAGGCCGTGTAGACCAGCGTTTTGCGGATGACGACGTCGATGTCGAATAACCGGTAGCGCAGGATGGAGTAAGCAATGATGATCGGTGGGAAGAATCCGATCAAGCCGATCAACGCTCCGCCAATGACCTGCAACGCAGGGGGCGCATCGGAGATCTCTGCGTAGGTGGATGTCAGCCCCATGTAGAAGATGAGATAGGGCGTGAAGACGACCATCGACCACCAGGCGAATGCCTTGATCTGCTGACGCTGCACGACGTCGGCGCGGCGATAGCGCAGCAGCGGCGACACAAAGACGCCGATGATTAAGGGAAGCAAAAGAGCAGAATAGGCGCTTGTTATGACTTGATTGACCGTTTCGGCCCCCACGACGAAAAATGGATTGGCGGGCTCGCTGGCGTAAGGAAGCTGGGCAGGCGCTAGGATGGCCGCGCCGCCTTGAATCAGCGCCATAACCATGATGGCTGGCAAGATCGGGCTGAGCCAGCGCGGGTATGCGTGGCCATCGGGAAAGTAAAACGGTGCGAGGATCAATGAGGTCCACCAGGCTGCGATCGGCAACGACACGAGGTTGTAGAGCGCGGGAGGAATCGCAACCGAAATGCCGTTGGACGCAAACCCACCGGCCCATGACAGCAACAGCAACCCGACCAGGTTCTGTCGTTGTTTCCTGAGGATCATGATACCCAGGATAGCAACAACAGGTGCGCCGACAAAGAGCGAGAATGCTCTAAAGGCCGGATTGCCGCCAAAGGCATTATACGGACTCAACGCCAGCGGATGCCTGAACCAGTCGACTAGTGCGACAGCCCACATGGCAAAGCTGTATGCGACCAGCAGCCATAACAACGCGCGAAAGAACGCCTCAGAGCGACGCACAAGCGGTGTCATGGTTGACGGGTCAGGTTGTTGATTCGGAGTTGTCGCAATTGTCATGGTTGGCCTGGGTCCGCGTCGGAAGTCTATGCCTGCATGCACCTGTCTACGCACAGTGTATCATCCCAACGTCCAAGAAACGTTACGGAAAGCGTTACGATGTGATTGAACGAGAGTTATTAGGCATTTCTTGCAGCCAGGCATCGTCTGTGGCAACGGTTGTGCCGCTTTCAGACCCGAAACAATGATGCTATAATGGCAATGCCATTGCACTGTCCTGTACTACGAACAAGGAGTGAGCCTATATGGCCTATCGTTACCAGTCCGATGTACGCTTGGATACAGCCGACGCTCGACGGCCACAGTTGGTGGTGACTGTGCCGCTCGATCAGACGGACACCGTCCGTGATGCCCTGGCTAAGCTGGCAAGCAATGCGGCCCCAGGCGTTTCCGCCCAAGAGGTAATCCTGAATGCACTGCGCATCGCGGCCGAACAAACTTATTTCTGGACGCCCGAGTGGCAAGATAAGGAGCGGGCTGCGGACCTGGCTGTTGCCGAGGGACGTTTTCGATCCTTCGATAACGTCGACGGCATGATCGACTTCCTGGATCAACGAT
>Ga0209391_10002279_pt1 | contig 10045 bp, 5 predicted proteins | sample PPLLak3March2015_FD_187246 | JGI IMG/M metagenome (GOLD analysis project Ga0209391, IMG submission 187246) | Freshwater sediment microbial communities from Prairie Pothole Lake near Jamestown, North Dakota, USA - PPLs Lake P7 Core (1) Depth... | ecosystem: Environmental > Aquatic > Freshwater >... | reverse complement strand
CTATTCACGCGGACATGGGATAGGAGTGCGGCAACCGGCGGCTGCAGCGCGTCGCTGGCCGGCACGCAGCAAGCACGTCCATGTGTGCTCGCACTCGGCTCCCTGCCTCGTGACGGCCGGCCAGAACGCCTCCAGCGTTCGGACACTGCAGCGGGCAGCGAGAGATCGGTCGTCGCGGCCGGGTCTGGCAGGCAGGCGCGGTACTCGAGCTGCGGTGCGCCGTGAAGCCACTTGGGCGGGCGATGACCTGTGGATCATCGCCCGCCGGGTGTGATGAGGGATCGACTAAGGGCAGGTCAGCGCCGTCGTGCACCCCGGGCACGCGACGTTCCGCCAGTCGCCGCCGCCGGAGCCGCCGGTGCCACCGCGATTCGAGAGCATTGAGGCGAGCCAGCTGCTGTAGGCAATGCCCGCCGAGTTCTCGGTGTAGAAAAGCGGGCTGCGCATGATCGTGTGGTACGTGCCGCTCGCGAGGTAGTAGCGGAAGTTGTTCGAGTCGCTGGCGTAAGTGTTGAGCGTACCGATCATCTGCTGGTTCCAGTCAACGGCCGGGTTGGGGCAGCTGCCACCGGGACCGTAGAACTGCTTCATCACGCCGTAGAACGCTACCTGGACGTCGTCGAGTGTGGTGGTGAACTGCGAGATCTTGGCGCGCGGGTACGCCGCCGCTGCGCGGCTCAGCAGTTCTGCGCTCGGTGCGGAGGTGGGCGGCGTGCCGAAGATCCACTGCGGAAGCTGCGGGTTCCAGGAGTTGCGGCCCGGAGTGCCGTTGTCGAAGGCCGACGTGGTCACGCCCTGGCTTGCGTCGGCGAGCACGTACATGTGTGCATTCGGATAGCTGTCAGCCACGTGGGGGAAATTGGCCGTGGCGCCATAGCCGCCAGCACTCGAGCCCGTGACGAGGATGCTCTTCGGTGCGTCGAAGTTCTTCTTGATCCAGTCGAGCACCACCATGAAATTGTCGAAACCGCGGTGCTGGATGGTGTACGGCGTTCCCACCGGCCCGAGGAAGGGATTGCCGACGTTGAAGTACTGCTGAGTCGCCGAGCCGGTGTGGATGTCGCCGGTGCAGTACGGGATGTAGACGAAGCTCCAGTCCTTGACCGGGTTCGCGGGGTTCGCCTGGTCGAACAGGCCCGAGTAGTTGGCGGGGTTTCGTGCCCGGGCGATCTGAGAGACGTAGAACTGCGGCGCGGATGGCGGCAGACCGCCGCCGATCGGGAACGAGCAGGTCAAACTGTCCCAGCACGCACCACCGCCCTCGAAATAGACGACGAGGCTCTTCGAGGCTCCCTTCTTTGACCAGAATTTGAACTCCGGGTCAGTGCCGGGCAGGCCTGAACAGGTCGCCGAGTAGGTCTTGCCGTCGGAGCCCACCACGGACGCGAGATCTTCGTGAATGGTCCATGGGCCGGCCTCGGCGGGTCTGGCGGTCGCAGTGAAAGCGATGAGGGTGCCGGCGACGGCGAAAACGCCGGCCAGCGCGGTCCGAGTCAGGCTGCGCATGAGTCTTCCCCTGGTTTGAGTATCGTGCCGTTCGATGGAAACAGAACGCGGTGCAGCAAGTCCAGCGGCATCGAGTCCATTTGGCGTAATGCGGCGAGCGCGCGGGGATCGTCGCGGAGTGTCCCGGGTCAGGCGGTTCAGGGGTGCACTGGGTCGAGCAGGTTCACATAGTGCTCGCGGGTTCGCCTGCGACGAGTTGTCGTGCGCCGCAGCAATCCGCGTCCGGGTCAGGCGTCGAGGCTTCTATGGGCGAGGAACACGGCGTATAAGAAACGGATGGCCGCATCGCGACGCGATCGGCCAGTCACTCAAATCCATTCAGGGGAAGAAGCCATGCGATCCATACAACTGGCGAGCATCGTCTCGTTGCTGCTTATTACCGGAACCGCCTCCGCGGCGGCACCGCCTGGGCAGGTAAAGGCCGAGGACCTCAGGTTGGCTGAGCTGCACGGGCCGGCGCGGATCCTGCGGGACGTCGACGGCATGGCCCACGTCGATGCGTTCGACGAGCACGATGCGCTGTTCCTGCAGGGGTGGCTGCAGGCCCAGGACCGTTTGTTCCAGATCGACGTGCTGCGGCGCACGGCGCGGGGGACGCTCGCGGAGCTGGTGGGTCCAGAGGCTTTGCCGAGCGACGTCGAACTTCAGATCATCGGGCTCGGACGCGCGGCGCAGCGCTCGCTCGATGCGTATTCGCCCGAGGTCAAGGCGGGCATGCAGGCGTATGCGGACGGCGTCAACGCGTGGGTGGCGCGCCATCCGTTGCCGGCGGAGTACGCGGCGCTGGAGATCACGAAGTTCGAGAAATGGACTGCGCTCGACGGCGCGGCGATCGGCAAGGCGCTCGCGTTCCAGTTGTCGTTTGACGTCGACGACGGCGCGACGACGGCGTTCGAGACGTATCGCGCGGTGTTCGGCGACGCGACCGCGCTGAAACTGTTCTTCGAGGACCTGTACCGGTCGCAGCCGTTTGATCTGGCGAGCAGCGTACCCGATTCGGGCGGCAGCAGCGGCGCCGTGAGCAAGGCGAAGACGTCGGGCAGCTCCAAGGCGGCGCGCATGGCACCGGCGGTGGATCCCGACGCCGCGCGGCTCCTGAGACAGTACCGGTCGCGGGCAGAGAAGGTGCCGTTTATGAAGTCGGCGCTGAATCGCCGGGACCAGCAGATCGGCAGCAACGAGTGGGCGGTGGCCGGCTGGCGCACCAAGGACGGGCGGGCGATCGTCGCCAACGATCCGCACCTGTCGCTCGACCTGCCAGCGACGTTCTATCCGATCCACCTCACGACGAAGAAAGAGGGCCTCGACACGATCGGCGAGAGCGTGACCGGCACGCCGTGGGTCGTGCTCGGGCAGAACCAGTTCATCACCTGGGGCGAGACCACGACCGGGTTCGACGTCACTGACACCTATCTCGAGCAGCTGTCGCCGGATCCGGATTCCCCGAGCGGGCTGTCGACCGTGTACATGGGGCGGCTGGAGCCGGTGGTCGTGCTGCCGCTTTCGTTCAAGGTCAATGCGCGGAATGGTCTCGGCGACGGCCCGAACACCATCGTGCCGGTGCCGGGCGGCGTGCCGACCTCGGTGTATATCGTGCCACGGCGCAACAACGGGCCGATCGTGGCACAGCTCGACGGTGGCAAGGCGATCAGCATCCAGTACGCCGGGTTCAGCGGCACCCGCGAGTTCGAGACGTTCCGCCGGCTCAACTTCGCGCGCAACCTCACGGAGTTCAAGGCGGCACTGCAGTACTTCGACGTCGGCTCGCAGAACTTCATCTACGGGGACATCGAGGGCAACATTGGCTATTTCACGACGGCTGAGGTTCCGCTGCGCGAGGACCTCGAACAGGGCCTGGTGAACGGTGCGCCGCCGTGGTTCATCCGCGACGGCCAGGGTGGCAACGAGTGGCTGCGTTACACCGGCAACGACAAGACTAACGGCACCGGTTACGCCGCGATTCCGTTTGAGCAACTGCCGCAGGTCGTGAACCCGACGAACGGGTTCGTGGTGAACGCCAACAACGATCCGGCGGGCGTGACGCTCGACAACGACCCGTTGAATCAGCTCCGGCCGGGCGGTGGGCTCTACTACCTCGGCTACACGTTCGACCTCGGGACGCGCGCCGGGCGCATCACGGCGGCGCTGCAGCAGCGGCTCGACCAGGGCAAGGTCGATCGCAGGGACATGCAGGCGATCCAGGCCGACGTGACGCTGCTCGACGCCGAGGTGCTCGCGCCGTATCTGGTGCAGGCGTTCGACAATGCGACCCTGGCGGCGGCGCCAGCGGCGCTCAAGGCGCTGGCGGCTGACCCGAGAGTGGCGGAGGCGGTGGGCCGGATCCGCCAGTGGGACTACACGACGCCGACCGGTGTGAAGAGCGGGTACGACGCGAGCGATGTCGACGGCAAGCTCTCGCCGCCGAGCGTGGGGGAGGTCGAGCGCAGCATTGCGGCGACGATCTACTCGGTGTGGCGAGGACAGATGATCCGCAACACGATCGACGCGGTGCTCGACGGGGTCGGCGCGCAGGCGGGGTTCGATCCGGGTGACTTCCCGCGGCCCGGCAGTGGCGAGTCGATGAAGGCGCTGAAGCACCTCATCGAGCGCGATGGCGTCGGCGTGTCGGGCATCAATTTCTTCCAGGTCCCTGGAATCGCTGATGCAGCACAGCGTCGTGACATCACGCTGCTCGCGAACCTGCAACGGTCGCTCGACCGTCTCGCCGGCAATGCGTTTGCAGCGGCGTTCGGCAATTCCGCGAACCAGGCGGATTACCTGTGGGGCAAGCTGCATCGCATCGTGTTCGACGACGTGCTCCGCAGTCCGTACGGCAGCATCCCGGGCGTGACGCCGGGCTTCCCGCCGTCGTTCAGTGGTCTCAAGGGACTCGCGACGGACGGCGGGTTCGGCGTGGTGGACGCCTCCTCTCACGATCCTCGCGCGCAGAACCTCAATGACTTCATGTTTGGCGGCGGGCCCAACCGGCGCTATGTCGGCACGCCGGGCAGCGTGAGGGGCTCGATCGAGGCGGAAAGCTCGTTGCCGGGAGGCGTGAGCGGCGTGGTGGGGAATGAGTTCTATGCGAACCTGCTGGGTCGCTGGCTCACCAACGACACCTATCCGTTCCGGCTCAAGACGGGCGAGATCATGCAGGACCTGCACAGCCAGCAGATGTTCAAGCCGGCTGGGCCCGGGAAAAGCGGCGGTAACTGAACCACGCTCGGTTCAGACGGTGACAAGAGAGCCCGCCGCAAGGCGGGCTCTCTCTTTATGGAGCCGCTACCCGAGTGGCGCAGCTTGTCACTGCGGTACGCACAGGAGGCGCGCTGTCCAACCGTGTCAGCATCCTCGCTCGGACACGCTGTGAACAGGCGTCGAAGACTGACCAGGGTTCAAGAGACATTTCGCGATGGGAATCGTGAGCTTGTCTCCTGTTCGCATGGTCAACAGTGGACGCCGCTGGTCAATCCGCGACGCCGGTTTACACTCCACTTGGGCAGTTTGTTGACTTCGACCCTGGGCGAGATAACCTGCCCGCGACATTTGGGGGGCATACATGCGGGCACCACTTACCGCCATTTCGATGGCATTGCTGCTGGGCGCTCCGCCGGCAGAGGCGCAGGATGCGGCGCAGCGCGAGGCCATGCTGGCGCGTGCCCATGCGGCCGAGGTACCGGGCGAATGGTTGCCGCCGCCGGGCGCGCCGATCTCGCACTTCACGGTCGCCTACGCAAAGCTGATGTGCACGGCGGTCTTCGTCAGCGGCATGGACCCGGAGTTCGCCCGCCAGACGCTAGGCGACAGCAATGCCCTGGCCGCCGTTGCCCACCGCACGAAATCGCTGCCGCCCGTGGTAGACAGGGACCGCCGCGAGGTTCGCGTGACCACCCGCGATGGACTGACTCGGACGGCGCGCCATTATGGCGATCAGGGCTGCGTCAGTCTGCCCGACGGCAAGGACACCATCGGTTTCACACCAAGAGTGGTGCCACGCAACGTGCCGGCCCCCGCCAGCACGCCCTGGCCGATGGGCGACATGGCCCCGACCGAGCCGCTGCCGCCTGGCCTTGATATGGCCAAAGTCCAGGCTGCCGTGGATGTCGCCTTCGCCCCGGATGACACGCTGACCCAGGCCTTCGTGGTCACCTGGAAGGGCCGCATCGTCGGCGAACGCTATGGCGCGACCGCCCATGCCGCCATGCCGCTCGAAGGCTGGTCGATGGGGAAGAGCATCATCGCAACGCTGATGGGGATTCTCATCCAGCGCGGCGACTACAGCCTCGACCAGACAGCGCCGGTGCCGGGCTGGCAGGGGGATGGCCGGCGTGACATCCGCATCCGGGACATCCTGAACATGGCGAGTGGTTTGCGGATCCGCGCCGAGCAGGACCCGGACTATGTCTATGATGGCCGCTATCCGGACCATTGGTACTATTACACGGGCAACGACGCCTTCGATTATGCGGTCACTCGGCCGCAGCAATGGCCGGCGGGCAAGATCGGACGCTATCGCAACACCGATCCGGTGCTCGCGGGCTATCTGGTCCGGCGCGCTGTTGAGGCCAAGGGGGAGGATTATCTCGGCTTTCCGCAACGAGCCCTTTTCGACCGCATCGGCATCCGCTCGGCCGTTCTGGAGACCGATGCTGCGGGCAATTTCCTGACCCAGGGCTACGATCTCATGACCGGGCGCGACTGGGCGCGGCTCGGCAATCTCTATCTGCAGGATGGCGTCTGGAACGGCGAGCGGCTGCTGCCGGAAGGTTATGTGGACTTCGTCAGCTCATTGGCGCCGGCCTGGGTGGCGGACGGGCGCCCCATCTATGGCGGCCTGTTCTGGATCAACGGCGACGGTGCCCTGCCAATTCCGCGCGAGGCCTACTACATGGCCGGTGCTGGCGGGCAGTATGTGTTCATCATCCCCTCACACGACCTCGTGGTGGTGCGGCTGGGCCGCTACGCCGGGACGCGGCCGGGGACGGCCAGTTTGAACAAGGCCCTGACGCTGCTGATGCAGGCCGTTTCGGAGCGCAAATGACGTCCATCAACGCAATCGGGCTGCCCGTTCTGAACATGCGTTGAAGATTGACCAGCAATCTGGCCTGACATGCGTCGAAGATTGACCAGAGTGCAAGTGACATTTCACGATGAGAATCGTGAGCTTGTCTCCTGTTCGCATGGGCAACATTGGACGCCGGACACTGGTCGATCCGCGACGCCGGTTTACACGCAGATCGCGCGATCGGTGATCGCGCCTCGGAAACTGCTGGTGGGCGGCAGGTTTTGCAGGGATGGGACTGATGGCGATCAGCAAATCAAAAAGCACACCGAGCCGACCGTACCGCCGGAGTATCTGGATGCACGATTCACGGTACGACGTCGACTATGCCGTGCTCAGCGCGAGTGAGGTCGCCACGATCTGTCGGTTGAGTTCGGTGGATGCGGCCAAGAAGCAGGTGCCGCCGATCCCTCCGAATGGGCTGCTCGCCATCGCCAAGGCGGCCCGGGCGCTGCCGGCGGTCGGCCGAGTGTCGGCGAAACAGATCTCGAAGTTCCTGGAAGACACCGTGTCCATTCATGGCGCCGGTATTCCAACGGTCGTGTGCATGCTTGCGGTCGAGAGCGAGGGATCCTATCCCCCGATGGATCGCAGAGTCGTCGCCGGTTTGCGCAAGCTGGGTCGTATCAGCAAGGCCGACGCGGACAAGCTCGAGTCCGGAGAGCCCGCCGAGTTTGCCGAGATCTATGTGAGGAAGGTCATTCCGGCGTGGATCAAAGAGCGGAAGGGCCGTAGTCCCGAGGCCGTCGATCATGGCTGGGGTTCGGCCGGTCTGCGCGGCGACTGAAGCCCCGCTTCCGAGGGGTTGGGCGGGGGTGGTCGGAGAGGGCGGACGCTGGCGGAGCGAGACCGGAGGCTGGAGGCGTTTCGACAGGCCGTCATGAGGCAGGGTGAGACGCACTGCGTCGAACGCCGGCACATTGACGTGCCGGCCGGGATCGCAGCAGAGGCAGGAGCCGTCGCGTGGCGATCGAATGCGAGCACACATGGACGTGCTTGCTGCGTGCCCGCACGGGACGTGCTGCGGTAGCCGAGCAGGGCGCCTCCGGCGTTCGGCTGACCCCGGTCTCGGGTGCAGCAATCCGTCCGGTGCCGGATCAGTTCAGCGAGCGGTAGCACTGTCCGTCGCTGGTGGCCTGCTCAGGACGCACGAAGTTCGCATTCGCAGGAGCCCGCGATGCGGACGAAGGCAATCCTGCGGTTCACGCTAGAGAGCGGCGGCATCCCCTCATGAATTGCTGCGCTGCACCGGCGCGTAGTCGGCAGCGAGTTTCGCGTAACGAGCGAACGAGTACGGAAGGGACCGCCGTGGGACAGATGAGCGTCAACGAAAGGTTGGCGCGCCTCGCGGTGGCGACCATCCGGTGGCATTCGTGATCAACGAAGCTGCAGTGGTGGCCGGCTCCGCACGGTCGTGGCAGGAACGCTGGATGCTCGCACCCATACCAGAGGAGAGCTGAGGATGAGACGGATCATTGCGGTAGCCATTGCGGCTTCATTGGGCTTGATGACCTCGATGGCGGCTTACGGTGGGAGTGAAACCCGTGCCGCGGCAGCGAACTCGGGTCAGCGGGGTGCTTCGGCGGACCACCACACCTCCTATCCGATCGATCCCCTGGTCTTCACCACCGCGGGCAAGACGGTGGTGCCGATTCCTGTGCCGGCGACCTCGCCGTGGCTCTATCCGTATCAGATATCCAGTTACGCCCAGTACGGTTACGGCTCGTGGCAGCCTGGTCCGGGCCTGGGGTACGAGAAGCGGCTGGACCTCATGCCCGCTGGCTATGACGCCGCGTCGGTGAGGCGCGACGCACGGCTGCTGAGCTTCTTTGGCCTGTCGGACATTCACATCGCCGACGAGGAGACACCCGCCAACTCGCTCTACTTCGGTTACACGGGCTATATCAGTTCAGCGTACGCGCCGACCATGCTGTGGACCACCCAGGTGCTCGACGCAGCCGTGCAGACGATCAACGCCCTCAACAAGGAGCAGAAGTTCGATTTCGGGATCTCGCTGGGTGATTCCATCAACAACCAGCAGTACAACGAAATGCGATGGTACCTCGACGTCATGGATGGAAAGCTCATCAGCCCGGACTCGGGCGTGAAGGACGATCCGGTCCCCGGGGCTCTGAACGACTATCAGGACGGTTTCAAGGCTGCCGGCCTCGATCAGCAGATCCCCTGGTATCAGGTGATGGGGAACCACGATCGATTCTGGATGGGGTTCCTGCCCGGGAACGACTACATCGCGGACACGCGCACCGGCGTGCAGATACTCAACCTGGGGAACATCATTACCGACAGCATGTCGCCCAGTCCGCTCGGGGCGAACTCCCGTGGCTTTTACATGGGCTCCATCGACGGACGGACACCCTACGGAGACGTCATCGGCGCAGGACCGCAGGCACTGTTCGCAGAGCCCCCCAAGGTACTGGCAGCAGATCCAAACCGTCGCGCCGTCTCGCGGCAGGAGTTCATGCGCGAACTGTTCAACAGCTCCTCACGACCGAAAGGTCATGGCTTCAGCCAGTCCAACATCGACAATAACTTCGCCTCCTACACCTTCGAGCCGAAATCAAACATCCCGCTCAAGGTCATCGTGCTCGATCTCACTCAGAGCGACGACGAGCCTAACATCCGCTGTTACGCGCACCTGTCGCTCGACAAGGCACGGTATGACTGGCTGGTCAGCGAACTCGAGAAGGGTCAGGCCGAAGGCAAGCTCATGGTCATTGCAGCCCATGGACCGGTCGGGGTCCCCTTCGATCCGTTCACCGGCTGGAGCAGCAAGGCATACCTGACCGAGGCCGCGCTGCTTGCCAAGCTGCACGAATACCCGAACCTCATCGCGTGGATCGCGGGGCATCGGCACTCGAATGCGATCACTGCACGTCCGTCGCCGTATACCGGCCAGCCCGAGCTCGGGTTCTGGGTGATCGAAACCGCATCACTCAAGCACTTCCCGCAGCAATTCCGCACCTTCGAGATCGTTCGTAACAGCGACAATACGGTGTCGATCATCACGACCAATGTGGATCCGTCGGTCGCCGACGGATCGCCGGCCGCGATTTCACGGAATTACGCGATCGCACAGTGGCAGATCTTCGCCAGCAACGCCAAGCCTGGCGGAGCCAAGCCGTGGAACGCGGATTCCCGGAATGCAGAACTGATTGTTCCGCTGAGTCCTGAGATGCAGGCGAAAATCGCGGATTACGGGAAGAAAATAAAGAAGGACAAGTGAGTGCGTGACCGATAGCAGAGGTTGCAGGCGCGACTGAGCGAGGGGCGCAATCGACACAGGACCCCGGCCCGCGCCGGGGTTCCTGTTTATGCGGGTTGCTGTGGCGGGTGTCTCGAGCTCGGTGAAGGTGTGACCGGTGCGTTGGGGGTCAGATGGGAATCGTTGCGACCGCTTATCAAACGATCGTTTGCCAAAGGTGTGTACGGTGCAGTAGCGGGCACGTGAACGTCGTG
>Ga0209391_10002277_pt1 | contig 10052 bp, 10 predicted proteins | sample PPLLak3March2015_FD_187246 | JGI IMG/M metagenome (GOLD analysis project Ga0209391, IMG submission 187246) | Freshwater sediment microbial communities from Prairie Pothole Lake near Jamestown, North Dakota, USA - PPLs Lake P7 Core (1) Depth... | ecosystem: Environmental > Aquatic > Freshwater >... | reverse complement strand
CTCCCCCTCTCGCCTCTCGCCTTCTGCCCATCCCCTTCCTTCATGTGGTCTAACCACTTTGTGTTATTCTCACTCCGTTGGAGAGTGCCTCATGACACGCATCCTCGCATCGCTGCTGCTCCTGCTGCTGGCGTCGCCGACGTTCGCGGCCGACGTCCTCGTCAAGATTAAAACCCACAGCGACGCGCTCGCCATCGGCGGACAGTCGCAGCCGGCGCGCGACGCCGTGGCCGAGCAGTGGTACGCCCCCGGCAAAACCGCGCAATCCAGCGGCGACACGGGCTTCATCGTCGACCTCGGCAAGAACATGGCCTACATGGTCAACCACCGCGACAAGTCGTACGTGGCGCTGCCGCTCCCGATTGACATCCTCAAGGTGCTGCCTCCAGAAGTCGCCCAGCAGGCCGCGATGATGCAAATGACCGCCACCGTCGCGGCGACGTCGGAAACGAAGACGATCGGCTCGTGGCCGTCCGTCGGATGGGACGTCACCTTGACGATGATGGGCATGCCGATGAAGTTGCGGGTCTGGACGACGACCGACGTGCCGGCCGCCCTCCTGGAGCACTCGGCCAAGGTCACGCCGGCCTTCATCCAGGGACAGATGCGCCTCACGGGAGAGTCGGTGAAGGAGTTCGCGAAGATCACCGGGTTCCAGGTGGCCACCGAATTGACCGCCGACGTCATGGGCGCCCGCATGCGCACGACGACCGAGGTCGTCGAGATCGCCGAGAAGCCCGCGCCGGCGGGCATCTTCGAACCGCCGGCCGGTTACACGCAGAAGACCACGCTCAGCATGCAGGACCTGCAGCGCCGATAAGACCGGCTTCATGGCCTGCAAGAGGCGGCCGGATCGAACCGCGAGAACGGGCCATGAAACCGCTTCACGTCCGGAGGTGAATACGTGCCCGCGACACCGCTCGCCCGCGACCAGGTGGTATTCAGGCGCACCAACGCGCGCAAGGGCCGCCACATCAGCGTGACTCCCGCCAACAGCGCAACGCGCCACTTGAGCTACGGGCGGATCAGACTCGACGCCGAGGTGCCGGAGGCGGCGTTTGACGCCGGCGGCGAGGAGGTCGGGCTGGTCTGCTTCCAGGGCAGCGCCACCGTCACCGTGGACGGCCAGGCCTTCACCCTCGGCCGCTACGACGCGATGTACATTCCGAGGGACTCGCGCGTCACGGTCCGCACCGGCTCGTCGGTCGACCTGGCGGAGTTGCGCGCGCCGGTCGAGCACCGGTACCCGCTGCGGCACGTGCCGTACGCCGAGGTCACCGCGGACCCGGGACTCCACTTCAAGACGGGCGGCCCCTCGAGTTCACGCACGCTGAACATGCTGCTCGCCAAGAACGTCGAGGCGGGGCGCCTGATGGCCGGCGTCACGTGGTCCGAGCCGGGCCACTGGACGAGCTGGCCGCCGCACGAGCACGCCGATCTGGCGGAGGAGTTGTACGTCTACTACGACTTGCCGCCGGAGGCCTTCGGCATTCAGCTGGTGTACACGGACAAGCTCGAGCCGGAGCGCATCGAGATGGTGCGCGACGGCGACGTGGTGATCATGCCGCGGGGGTTTCACCCGAACGTGTCCATCCCGGGGCACCCCATCTCGTTTCTCTGGGTCATGGCCGCCGATCGTGAACGCGAGGACCGGAAGTTCGGCGTGGTCAACGTCCATCCCGATTTCGCCCAGGCGCCGTCCGGGCTGGAGAAGGGGCGATGAGCACGCGATTCAGGCTCGACGGGCGCGTCGCGCTCGTGACCGGCGCCACCGCGGGGCTCGGCGGGGCAATGGCCGTGGCGCTTGCCGAGGCCGGTGCCGACGTGGTGGTGCACGATCGCAACGAGCCGCCCCGGGCCACGGCGGCGGCCATCGAGGCGCTGGGCAGGCGCGCCGCCACCGTGTGCGGCGACATGAGCGATCCGGCGGCGCCCGCGGCCGTCGTCCGAGACGCCGAGGCCGCCCTCGGCCCGATCGACATCCTGATCAACAACGCCGGCACGATTCGGCGCGCGCCGGCGGCCGAGCATTCCGACGAGGACTGGGACTTCGTCCTGGCCGTCGACCTGTCCAGCGCGTTCCGCATGAGCCGCGAGGTCGGCCGGAGGCTGATCGCCCGCAAGGCGCGCGGCAAGATCATCAACACCTGCTCGCTGCTCTCCTTTCAGGGCGGCATTCTCGTGCCCTCCTACGCCGCGGCGAAAGGCGGCCTGGCGCAGTTGACCAAGGCGCTCGCCAACGAGTGGGCGGCGCACGGCATCAACGTCAACGGCATCGCGCCCGGCTACATGGCCACCGACAACACCGCGGCGCTCCGCGCCGACGCGGCCCGGAGCCGCCAGATTCTCGAACGGATTCCGGCCGGGCGTTGGGGCGACCCTGCCGACGTGGGCGGCGCGGCGGTGTTCCTGAGCTCGCCGGCCAGCGACTACGTGAACGGGCACATCCTCGTCGTCGACGGGGGCTGGCTCGCCCGCTGAGGGAGGCCTGAGGTGACACTCGATTTGCGTGCAGACACCGTCCGCCGCATCGAAGCCTGCGGCGTTGTCGCCGTCATCCGCCTCCAGGACGGGTCGCGGCTCCGTGCCGTCGTCGAGGCCCTCGCGGCCGGCGGCATCACGGCGCTCGAGGTGACGATGACCGTGCCGCGGGCGATCGCGCTGATCGGCGAGATTGCGCCCACGCTGCCGGCCGGGTTCGTCATCGGGGCCGGCACCGTCGTCGACGCGGAGACGGCCCGCGCCGCCGTCGCGGCCGGCGCGCGGTTCATTGTCGGGCCGGTGTTCAGGCCGGCGGTGATCGAAGCCGCGCACGCTGGGGGTGCGGCGGCGATGCCGGGATGCTTCTCCCCCACCGAGATCCTCGCGGCGTGGGACGCCGGCGCCGACGTGGTGAAGGTCTTTCCCGCCACGGCGCTCGGCCCGGCCTATTTCAAGGACCTCCGAGGACCTCTGCCGCAGGTGAAGGTGATGCCGACCGGCGGCGTGAGCCTCGAGAACGCGGGCGAATGGATCAAGGCGGGCGCCGTTGCCATCGGCGTCGGCGGTGCGCTGGTCGATCCCCGGCTGGTGGCGGCCGGCCAGTACGCCGCCATCACGGAGCGCGCGAGGCGCTTCATCGAGCGCGTGAAGACCGCACGGGAGACCTCGGCATGAGCAGCGCGGTGAAGTGCGTCACGTTCGGCGAGATCATGCTGCGGCTGAGCCCGCCCGGATTCGAACGGTTCTTTCAGTCACCCGTGCTCCAGGCGACGTTCGGCGGAGGAGAAGCGAACGTCGCGGTCAGCCTCGCGCACTTCGGGTTCGAGAGCCACTACGTGACCCGTGTGCCGGCTGGTCCCATCGGAGACGCCGCGGTGCGCGCGCTGCGGGCCGAGGGCGTCAGGACGGAGTTCGTGCAGCGAGGCGGGTCGCGCCTCGGCATCTACTTCGCGGAGACCGGGGCGAGCCAGCGCCCGTCGGCCGTGGTCTACGATCGCGCCGGCGCCGCGGTGGCGGCCATCCAGGCGGGAGAGATTCCGTGGAGCGAGGTGTTCGCGGGCGCCCGCTGGTTTCATGTCACGGGCATCACGCCGGCGCTTGGCCCGTCGGTGGCCGACGCCACCCGGGAGGCCGTCGAGGCCGCGCGCAGGGCCGGCGCCGCGGTCAGCCTGGACCTCAACTACCGGGGCAAGCTCTGGGGCACCGATCGGGCCCGCGCGGTGATGCGGCCGCTGGCGTCGTTGGTCGACGTGATCATCGCCAACGAGGAAGACATCCAGGCCTGCCTCGGCCTCGACGTGCACGGCGCCGATGTCGCCGCGGGCCGGCTCGACGTCGCGGCCTACGGCGAGGTGGCCGCGCGAGTGGTGCGGGAGTTCGGGGTGAAGCAGGTGGCCATCACGCTGCGTGAGAGCTACTCCGCAAGCCGCAACGGCTGGAGCGCGGTGCTGTATGACGGCCCGGCGGGCGCCTGCTGGGAAGCGCCGCGGTACGACGTAACGATTGTGGACCGCATCGGCGGGGGCGACAGCTTCGCCGCGGGCCTCATCTACGGCCTGGCAAGCGGGCGGGCGCCGGAGGCCGCGCTGCGGTTCGCGGTGGCGGCCAGCGCGCTCAAGCAGACCATTCCCGGCGACTTCAACCGCGTGAGCGCGGCGGAAGTCGATCGGCTGGCCGGGGGCGACCAGAGCGGCCGCGTGCAGCGATAGGACCGGTATCAGCGCCTGCGCGCATTCGAGAACGGGCGCTGATACCGCCTCCCCGCCCTGGCGATTACAGCCGCGCCATCCGTTCTTCCAACTGGACGTGCTGGGCGCACAGCGGGTCGTCGCAGCAGAGCGCGCACACCCGCTTCATGGCGTCGAAGCCCAGGACCTCCGTGTCGGGTGCGAGGTACCCGGGTTTCACGGCTTCGGTCTTCATGAGATCCGTGCTGAGGTACTTCTTGTTGCTGTCGCTCAGCACCGTCGCCACCACGGCGTCGTGACCGATGGCGTCCTGGATCCTCAGGGCGCCGATGACGTTCGCGCCGGAAGAAATCCCCACCGCGAGGCCGACGTTCGCGAGCTTCTGCGCCATGATGATGGAGTCGCCGTCGGAGGCGTCGATGACCGGCTCCAGCTCGTCCAGCCTGACCAGCGCCGGGACGAACTCGTCAGAGATGCCCTGAATGCGATGTTGCCCGACCTTGTTGCCCGTCCGAATCGTCGGCGACTCTTCCGGCTCGAGGGGATACACTCGGATGGCCGGGTTCTTCGTTCGCAGGTAGCGGCCGACCCCCATGACCGTGCCTCCGGTGCCGATGCCTGCGACGAACGCATCGGGCGTCAGGCCCTGCAGGCGCAACTGAAACCAGATTTCCGGACCGGTCGTGCGCATGTGCGCATCGGCGTTGGCTTCGTTCGAGAACTGGCACGGCAGGAACACGCGCCCGTCGCGCGCCGCCAGTTCCTCCGACATGCGGATGCTGCCGAGGAACCCGCCCTGGGCGCGGCTCACCGGCACGATCGACGCGCCGAACCCTGAAATCAGCGCCATGCGCTCGTGGCTCATCCAGTCGGGCATGAACACCGTCACCGGATGGCCGAGGGCGCGTCCGATGGCCGCGAACGCGATGCCGGTGTTGCCGCTGGTGGCCTCGGCAATCGTGTCGCCGGGCCTGATGCGGCCCGCGAGGTACGCCTGCTTCATGATGTGCAGCGCCATGCGGTCCTTGATGCTGCCCGTCATGTTCACCTGCTCGTACTTGGCGTAGACCACCCTCGGCTCTCCGCGGACTCTCAGTCGAATCGCGAGCATCGGCGTGTTGCCGATCAGGTACTCGAGCGCCTTGAAGCGCGCGGCGATGATCGGGTCGAACGAGGCGGCAGGGTCCATGAGGGGCTCCGATGTGGAGGATGAACGTCGACAGCGGACGCTGAACGGCACCTGATTCTACACCGGAGCGCCCGGTGGCAGGTGGCGCCCCCGGTGTGGTACGATATCGTGTTCGCCGGCCTCGATGCGACGTGGCCGCCAGACGCCCGCCCAGCACGTCCCCATCGTCCAGGGGTTAGGACGTGGCCCTTTCAAGGCCAAAACCCGGGTTCGAATCCCGGTGGGGACGCCAGCCTTCGCTCACGTCCAGCCTGCACACTCTCTTCCGTGAGCTTCGGCTGGCAGGCCAGCCTTCGCGCGAAGGCTGCGCGCCGAAGCTCCGCAGGAGCGAAGGCGGGCAATCCGCCACACGGGCAGGCTCGTGAGACGCGCGAAGGCTGCGCGAGGGCGGGAGCAGGCGGGCAAGTTCGCAGTTTCTGCAATCGTCACGTGGGGCTACGCGGTCGAATTCCGCAATCCCCCTTGGACACAGCCGGCAATTGTTCCGGATTTCGCCCAGTCGCAATGGCGAGTTCTTTGCAGGCTGGGCCAGCATGCACGAGCGTGCGAAGCGTTTTGTCTATCTCCTTCGAAGCGAACGAAGCGGTTGCCCCTACGTCGGGATGACCAGCAACGTGAGCCGTCGTCTGGAAACCCATAACTCGGGCGGTTCGTTCTTCACAGCTCCACACCGCCCATGGCGACTGGCCGTTGCGGTGGAATTCCCATCTGAAGACCGGGCCCGCGCCTTCGAGCGCTACTTGAAGACCGGTTCCGGTCGGGCCTTCGCGAAGCGGCACTTCACCTAGCGCCGCCGCCAATGCAGCCACCGAGGAGTCTACGCCGCCTCTTCCGACACCCCGGCCTCGGCGTAGAGCGTCTCCGGCGCGATGTCCGCGCCGTTCGGCCCGTCGCCCCAGCCGCCGAGGTCGAGTCTACACGCCCTGCGCGGTGCGCCGCCCCCGGCCACCGCTCGGTGTCGCAGGACTGATACACAGTCTCGCGACCACACCGCCCGTGTGCTTGACGCCCTCGTCCACGGGCCTACATTAGAGTCGATCTTCCTTGCCAGCCCCCAGCTCCCGGCGGAGTTGAGCCGTCCGCCGTCCGTTTGACGCATGCGCTGACAGGACACGAGCGGCGCCCTGCCGCTCTCAGGGAGGGTCATCATGAGGATGTTCTGCGCCGCCCGGCAGTTCGTCGCGTGGGCATTCCTTGCCGCGCTGCTTGGCCTCCTCCTGCCGGCGCCCGCCGCCGCGCAGGAACCGGTGAATTCGTTCGACCAGCTCAACACCCGCCTGAAAGTCGGTGACACTGTCTGGGTGACCGACGCGCAGGGGCGAGAGGTCAAGGGCCGCATCACGTCGTTCGGGCCGGCCGCGATAGGCGTCGATGCGAACGGCGCTCAGGTACTGAGGGCCGACGAGATCCGCGCGGTCGAGCACCGTCGCCGAGACTCGCTCTGGAACGGCGCGTTGATCGGATTCGGTGTGGGCTTGGGGGCGGGGGCCGCCACCCTGCCGTGGGCATGCTCTGACTCGTGCTCCGGCGTTGGCCAAGGGGTCCTGATCGGCTTCTTGATGGGCGGTATCGGTGCGGGGATTGGCATTGGCGTAGACGCCGCGATTCCCGGCCGGCGTCAGATCGTATACCGCGCAGGAACGGCCTCTCCGAGCGCCCGCCTCTCTCTCGTGCCCCTGATCACGCCGCGCACGAAGGCCCTCGCGGTGTCGTTGTCGTTCTGATGGAGCTGGGTTGCATGTTGAGCCGTCACGCCGCCCGCACGATGCGCTCAACCACGATCCGCCCAATGGGGAGGAGGTCTCTATGAAGCGCATGCTCATCGTCGGCGTCCTGCTCCTCGCGTCGGTCGATCCTCTCTATGCCGAACCTGCGACCACGCAGCAGGTGAACTGGTTCGCGCCGGTCTGCGCTGCGGCCTCGGTGCCACGGAGCGGGTTCCTTCTCCCAACGCTCGCCGGGTCCGCGGCGGGCGCAGCGCCGCGTCTGATCGTGACGGAAAGCGCGTTTCGTGGAGCAGTGCCTATGCGGCTGACGCGAACTGCCGGGCAGGCGCCGGCGAAGCCGTCCAAGAGTTGGTGGAGCCGGAACTGGTTATGGGTCGTCGTGCCGGTCGGCATTGTCGCGGGTCTAGTCGCTCTCTGCGCCAAGGAGTGTAACTAGCGGGGCCCCGGCGCCTCCGCCAGCGCGCGCCTCTCGATCGCGCCCGTGCTCGCGCCGCGGGCGAAGGGCGTGGTGATGTCGTGTTCCTTCTAAGTCGGCCGACTACGCTCTGGGGGCCACCTTCGCGGCGGCCCGCGTCGTAGAGGCCCGAGGATTCATGCCGCTGCCTCGCGGGTATCCGTGCCGATTGGGCGAGTCCATTCCCCGGCGCCTCCCGTCGGGGTCGCGAGCCTTCGCTCCCGTCCGGTCTGCCATTCTCCTCCGGGAGCTACGCCTCGGCGAGCCAGTGCTCGGATCACTTGTCGGGTGGCGGGCGCCGCGGAGGCCCGCCGTTCGGTCCGTCGACCTGGCCGCGGAGGTCGAATCTACACTCCCTGCGGGGTGCGGCGTCTCTCGGCGTCGCAGCCTCGATACACATTCTCACGGCCCCGGGGTGAGTGCTCTTGACGCCCTTGTTCGGGGGCGTAGATTGGTGTCGAATTTCCTCACCGGCCTCTTGGCGTCCATCGGACTCTGAGCCGTCGGCCGTCGCGTTGGCGCACTCGCGGACAGGACATGAGCGGCCTCCCGCCGCTCTCAGGGAGGGTCAGCATGAGTCCAGCCTCCGACGCCCGTCAAATCGTTGCGTGCGGACTTGTTGCCGCGCTACTCGCGGTCGCATTCGCCTTGACCGGCTGCGATCCCTCCATCGTCACTCCTTCCAACGACCCCAAGAACCAGGTGAAGCAGGGGACAGTGGCCCAGTCCCCACCGGGCGTCGGCATCGCGTTTGTTACGGAGTTCACCTTCACCGCGAAGGACTTTATCGACCCGCGCGGCGGACTTCTGACCTATCGTTGGAGTTTCGGCGATGGCACCGGTTCATTGGGAGAGTCGCCATCTCCAAGCGCCAAACACACGTACGGGAAAGCCGGGACGTATGACATCTGGGTGACAGTCTCGAGCGACGTCGCGCACGTGCCCGGTTCCCTGATCGGTCTCCGCGTTATCTCATTGACCGGCACCTGGGGGATCCGCGACGCAACGGGGCAGCTGTTCATGGAGAACACCTCCATCACCCAGAGCGAACAGGCTCTGTCGGGTAACGACACCCGTGCGGACTGCCGCTTCGCGGTCACGGGGAGTGCGATCGACCCGCGCAGAGTGACTCTCACTTACACGCGGCTTGCCAGCGACTGCGCGAGGCTCGGACTGCCGGTCTCCTTCACGTTTGCCGGCGAGGCCGACGAACAAGGCAAGGCGTTCACCGGGACGATGACACCGGGTGGTCCGGCGAGAATGGTGAAGTGCAGCCAGCCTGGCGTGTGTGAGTGAACGATGACGGCCACCCTGGCGGTGGCCCTCATCGTGTACGCCTGAGCCTTCACGAGGCGCGTCGACCTAGCCGCCAAAGTCAATCATGTGCGAGCATGCGATCCAGCGGGACGCATAGCCAATCACAGGGATTTCGTCCTTCCACGTTGGGCCGAGTCCCGTTTGGGACGCCCTCCGTCGCTCCCCTCCGGCTTGCCACTTTCCTCGGGGAGCTGTGGCTGGGCAAGCCAGCCCCATCGGCTTCATCCTGCGGCCCCCCACCGGGGCGCTTCGGCGGGGCAATCCTGTCGGCCTCGCCGCCGCGGCCGTGGTTGCTCGATCCTGCGTTAGGATCAGCTCGCAATGAACTCCTTCATCATCGTCCTACTCGTGGTCATCTTCATCGTCCTCGTCGGCGTACGCGTCTGGAAACGGATGAACTGACGGCGCCAGTTCGGGAGTGGAACGCCGGCCATGAAGGACTGGATGCTGCTCGTCGTCATCCTCGTGGCGCTGGCTCTCGCATTGTACGGTTTGTGGGACGTCGTGAAGACGTACCGTGACTGGTTGGTCAAGTACCAGCCGAGAACGAAGCGGGGACGGCGGCTCGCGCTCGTGGTTGGGGCACTGGCCGTCCTCATCCTGTTGATCGGCCAATGCGCAGAGATGCTCAGGTTTGGATAGCGTGAGCGCCGCGCCAACTCTCGGCTCCCTCCGGTTGTCGCAGTTCTGATACAGCTTCTCTCAGCCATGTCTGTGGCGCCCTTGACGCCCCTGCCGACGGACGTAGATTTGGATTGATCACCATCTCCTCGGCGCTCCCGCCTCTTCGGCGCCGAGCTGTGTTGGGCCGTCGACGGTCGCTTTGTCGCATTCGCTGACAGGACACGAGCGGCGTATCGCTGCTCTTCGGGAGGGTCATCATGAGCACGTCCTCCGCCGCACGGCAGTTCGTCGCGTGGTTCCCACTCGTTGCGGCGCTCATTGTCGCCCTGCCCGCGCTCGCTGCCGCGCAGGAACCCGTGAAGTCGTTCGACCAGCTGGGCGGCGTGCTGAACGTAGGCAACAGGGTCAGGGTGACGGACACGGAGAACCGGAAGCTCAGCGGCAGGATCACCGCGCTCGATGCCCGGTCGATTACGCTCGACAAGGCCGGCGGCACGACCCTATCAGCCGATCGCGTGCGCCGTGTCGAACGACTGAAGCGGTCGAAGGGTTACGGAGCTCTCATTGGCGTC
>Ga0209391_10002276_pt1 | contig 10054 bp, 6 predicted proteins | sample PPLLak3March2015_FD_187246 | JGI IMG/M metagenome (GOLD analysis project Ga0209391, IMG submission 187246) | Freshwater sediment microbial communities from Prairie Pothole Lake near Jamestown, North Dakota, USA - PPLs Lake P7 Core (1) Depth... | ecosystem: Environmental > Aquatic > Freshwater >... | reverse complement strand
CACGACGTTCCTGTGGGGCAATCGCGGGGACATGCCGCTGCCCAACTCGGCCACGATCACCGGCATGCCCGCCAGGATGGCGGTGATGCCGAAGAAGCCCACAACCCTCACGGTGGCCACGCTGGCCGCCGTGCCCGCGCGCCGCGAGCCGGCGCGCGTTCGCAGCACGTGGCGCACGCACATCGTCGCCGGCCTGGTCGGGCTGGCCGCGATCCTCGTCATCGGCGGCATTGCACTGCGTGGCCCGGTCGAATCAAAACGCGCGCCTTCTCCGCCGCCACCGCCGAACGCGAGCAGCGCGTCCGCCTCGGGCGTGCGCTTCGCACCGCTGTCGCCAACCGAGGCGAACGGCCGGGGCGCCAGTGCGCCAGCGTTTCCCGCCGAGCCGGCTGCGACCGTTGCCGGCGAGTCGGTTGAGCGCGCGGCGGAAGCTCCCCGCGTTCCGGCAACGCGCCGCAACGCCGCGCCGCCGGTGGCCGCGCAGGGCGTCGTCGCGCTGGCGGTGGCTCCGTGGGGCACGGTGTTTGTCAATGGCGAGTCACGCGGCACGACGCCGCCGCTGACGGAACTCACGCTGCCCGCTGGCCGCTACCTGATCGAGATCCGCAACGGCGAGCAGACCCCGTATGTGGCACAGGTCGACGTGACGCCAGACCAGCCGCAACGGATCCGGCACCGCTTCCAATGACGCTTCAACGACGCTCCGCGTGGTTGCGATGCGCTCCGACGTTCGCGGCGCTCGCGCTGAGCGGCTGCGCGATGTTCGCGCCGCCACCGCCGCCACCGGCGCCGCCGCCGGCGACGATCAGCATCGCCCGGCTCTACGAGCAGCCTGCTGAACGCGCCTTCATCAACGGACTGCGCTACTACGAGGAAGGCCAGTACGAGCGCGCCGAGTTGCTGCTCAAGCGGGCGCTGGCGGATGGGCTGAAGGACCGCAACGACGTCGCGGTGGCGCAGAAGCATCTCGCCTTCATTGCGTGTGCCTACAGTCGCCCGACCGACTGCGAACAGGCGTTTCGTGCCGCCTTCGTGGCCGATCCGACGTTCAGGCTCACCGACGCCGAAGTGGGACATCCCATCTGGGGGCCGGTCTACAAACAGGTGGCTGCCGAGCAAACGTCCAAATCGCCGCCCGCCGCGCCGAAATAGCGCTTCCAGGTTCCGCTGCTGTCGAGACACAGAAGGGCGCAGGGCCTCCCAAAACCCGTTCGTCGGACTTGGCCGCTCTGAGTGCGCCGGCGAGCCGCCGGCTCGCGTAGCCGGGGATCGCCGTCAGAAACCGATGCGCGCCTTCCTGGCGACGCGGTCCTCGACGATGTCGTCAGGCAGCACTTCGTTGCGACCGTCGAGCTTGGCATTGCCGAAGGCGGCCAGCATCACGCGCCGCATCTCGCGCGGCTTCAGGCGCGCCAGGCGGTCGAGACTGTCGGCTCCCAGGCAGGGAGGGAATGCACGACCCCACGCGTGTTCGGCGCGCAGTTCCTCGTAGATGCTGTGCGCAATGCGCCGCGAGCCTTCGAGGTCCGGCGCTTCAATCGCGTAGACGTTCATGCGGTTGAGGATCGGCTCGGGGATGCCGCGAGCATCGTTGGCAGTCGCGATCCAGACGACCTCGGAAGCGTCGATCGGGACCTCGGCGAACTCGTCGACGAAGTCGCACGCGGTGTCGTGCTCAAGCAGCGTGTAGAGGCTGCCGAGCGGGTCATACTGGCTGTCGCCGCTCGCCTTGTCTATCTCGTCGACAACGATGACCGGGTTCGCATAGTCACCGTTGACGAGCGCGTCGAACACCTTGCCCGGCTTGGCGTTCTTCCACTGCGCCGAGGCCCCGGACAGGATCCAGCCCGCCGTCAGCGAACTCATGCCGATGAAGTTGTAGCCGGTGCCCAGCAGCTTCGACAGGCGCCGCGCGAAGTGCGTCTTGCCGATGCCCGGGTCGCCGAGCAGCAGCATGGGCTCGAGTTCGAGCGGATCGTCCGACGACAGGCAGAGTGCCAGTTGCTTGCGGATGTCTTCGAGCGGCTCTTCGAAATTCGGTAGCTCTGCGATGAGGCTGTCGATGTCGGGCAGCGCGGAGGGCTTGATGACGAAGCGCTGGCCGCCGGTGCGGATCATCTTGACGTAGGTCGCGCGCAGCGCCTCGTTGGCGCCATTGCCGAGGTCCTGAAGGTCCGACAACGCTTCCTCAATGCGCGGGATCTGATAGACGTCCTTGAAACCGGCTATCGAGATAGGTGACGGGATCGTGGCAGGTACGCTCATGCAGCCCTCCGGTCTTCGGTCACTGGTCTGTCAAGGTGATGTAACGCTATCGCGCGGGTGTTCGATCAATCAATAAGCAAGTCCCTTGCCAGAAATGTTGCAAATCGGACGGGAAATTGCAAAGCACTCAGCGGATCCGAGTGCTAACGACCGGCTGTCGGTGATGACCGGCCAGCCGTGGCAAGCGCTGCCGACCGAAACGCAACCGCCGCGCTAGGGCGCGGCTCGCAGGCCCTGCTGCGAGGCCCACACTGCGGCTTCGACCCGCGAGCGGAATCCGAGTTTCTTCAGCAGGTGCTTGACGTGCACCTTGACGGTGCCTTCGGTGATCGAAAGGTTGCGCGCAATGACTTTGTTGCTCTGGCCGCCGGCCACACAGCGCAGCACAGCCAGTTCGCGATCGGTGAGGTCGCGCACATCGCGTCGCTCTCCGCGCACATCGTCGCGCAGTGCTCCAGCCAGCGCCGCCGTCAGCGCGTCACTGATGACCGTGCGCCCCTCGAGCGCACCACGGACGCGCTCAAGGAGTTCTTCAGGCTCGGTGTCCTTCAGCAGGTAGCCGTCGGCACCGGCCCGGATCGCGGCCATCAGATCCTCGGGGGCGTCGGACACCGTCAGCATGACTACGCGCCGCGACGGGTCTTCTTCCTTCAACGCCGCCAGGATCTCGAGTCCGCCGCTGCCCTTGAGGTTGAGATCGAGCAGCGTGAGATCCGGGTCTTTCTCCGACGCCAGCTTCATAGCAGAAGCGTAGTCGCCGGCCTCGCCGACGACATCCAGCGCGGGGTCCAGCGCCAGCAGCTGCACGACCCCCTTGCGGAACAGGGGATGATCATCGACCACAAGTATCGTGTGCCGCGCTTCGCTCATACGTTCGTCACTTCCCTCGATTCGGCTGGCATGACCGATGCCGCCGCAAATGCCGTCTGTGGCCTGAAGCGCAGCAGCACCCGGGTGCCGACCGGGTCACGCGCCTGGATGTCGAGCTGGCCCGAAACCAGCGCTGCCCGATCGCGCATGATCGCCAGGCCGAAGTGCCCGTGCGGCGAGCGCAGCTCACCGATTCCGACGCCGTCGTCCTCGATCGAGACTTCGATCGTGCCGTCGCCACCGCGTCGTAGCGTGACCCAGGCATTGCGCGCATGCGCGTGGTGCTCGATGTTGGTCAGGGCCTCGCGGACGACCTGCAGCACATGCACCTGTTCGTTGGCGGATAGCTCGACCCGCAGCAGTTCGTTGGCGAGCGTCGCATGCACGCCGGATCGCCGCTCGAATTCGGCCACCGTGTCCCGCAGGGCCCCCGCAATGCCTTCCTCGCCGAGCCCGAGCCGGAAGGTCGTCAGCAGTTCGCGCAACTGGCGGTAGGCAGTGGCCACGCCTTCGCGCAGCTCAACCAGCACGCCGCTGGCCAGCGGGCCCCCACCCTCGCGCTCAAGGGTGGCCGCCAGACGCGCGATTTGGATCTTCGTGTAGGAAAGCGATTGCGCCAGGGAGTCGTGCAGTTCGCGCGCGATCGCGGCACGCTCTTCGAGAACGCCAAGGCGCCTGTGTTCTTCCCGCCGCTCGACCGCGGCGAGTGCGCCTCCGATGTGCCGGCCCAGCGTCTCCGCGAGTTCCATCTGCCAGACCTCCAGACCCTTGTTCGGCGGCAGCACGAGCGGCATGACACCGTAGCGCACTCCGCCTTCGACGAGCGGAATTCCGATCACGCGCCGCTCGCCAGTGGGCCCCGGTTCGGATCGCCAGGTCACACCGCCGTCGCCCGCGCAAAGGTCGCAGTTGCGTCCCATGCAGGCCTTGATCACGCCTTCGTCCTGCGCCAGCGGCATGCCGCGTTCGGCGCCGGCATGGATCGAACAGATGACTCCGCTTTCGACGCCGAGCACCTTGCGGATGAGTGCCAGCACCCGCGTGAGCGACTCCGAGTCGAGCGGCTTCTCGGCCAGCGTCCGCGTCGCCTCGTAGAGCAGCCCCAGCGACTCGTTGCGTCGCTCCAGGTCGCGCGTCTTTTCGGCCACCTGCTTCTCCAGCGAGCCATACAGACGCGCCAGATCGTCCACCATGAAGTTGAACGCCTGGCCCAACTGTCCGATTTCGTCGGCCCCCGTGCTTTCCGCGCGCACCGTGAAATTGCCGGTACGCACCTGCCTGGCGACCTCGGCCAGCCGCGCGATCGGCTGGAACACCTCGACGTTCAGCAGGAAGAGCGCCGACACGACCAGCATCATCATCACGAAGAACCCGACGCCGAGCACCAGCCGCAGCAACTGGATGCGGCTTTCGAGGTCGGTCTCGATCTGGCGCACCAGGATGTCCACCTTGGCCACGAACGGATGGACCTCGGCGAGGAACTCGGCGCGATCGGCCTCGTTCTCGATGGCCCTGCGTGCCAGCGGTTTGATCCGCGCCTCCCAGTCGTGGACGATGCTCGAGTAAATGCGGTGGACCGGATTGGACCCGTCCTGCGGGATTCCGGTCATCAGCGACGGGCTTTTCAGTCGGCGCTCGAACTCGACGATCGCCGCCTCGGCCGCCTCGTGCCGGTCCGCGGCGGTGCCGCGCGTGTCGGCCACGCGCGTCGAAAGGGCATAGGACTGCATGCGCAGCGACCCGGCAATGTTGATGGCGCTGGCCTTGCCGGTGGACTGCTCCGCGAAGATCGTCGCGGCGACGATCACGGACAGCGACAGCAGTGCGACGACCGACAGCACGACGCCGACCCGCACCAGCGTCGAGCCGGACCAAAGCCGTCGCAACCAGGAAACTCCGTTCATCTGCGTCATTGTCGGCGCACAGTAGACGTGTCGCCCGTTCGACCTCTGACCGGCGTCAATCGAGTGCCTGCCCATTGCGCCATGCCCCTTCCGCCATTGCAGGGTACGCGCCTTACCCCCATCGGAGTAGAAGGTTCTTCCCCTGAGGGCCAAACCTCCGGACGCGGTTGATTTGGGTCAGGTAAGCCGGTCCTTCCGCCTCTAGCTTGGCATCCGATGAAACGTTTCACGGAGTAGCCGATGACGGCGTTGACCGCAGGTGCGGGGGGCTCGGGGCCAAGCCTAAAGGCGCAGCAATGGTCGGTCGCGATCATGAGCACGATCGCGTTCACCGTCTGCTTTGCGATCTGGATGATGTTCGCCGTCATCGGGATTCCGATCAAGAAGATGCTGGACCTGAACGCCACCCAGTTCGGGCTCCTGACGGCCACCCCGGTGCTCACCGGTTCCCTGATCCGCGTGCCGCTCGGCATGTGGACCGACAAGTACGGCGGCCGCATCGTCTTCTTCCTGCTGATGATCAGCACCGTCATACCGATCTGGCTGCTGACCTACGCGACGGCGTACTGGCATTTCCTGGTGCTGGGTCTGTTCGTGGGGCTGGCCGGCGGCTCGTTCTCGGTCGGCACGCCCTACGTCGCGCGCTGGTTCGACAAGAAGCACCAGGGCTTCGCGATGGGCGTGTTCGGCGCGGGCAACTCGGGCGCCGCCGTGACCAAGTTCGTCGCGCCGGCGCTGGTCGTCGCCTTCGGCTGGGCCGTCGTGCCGCAGGTCTACGCCGTCGCGATGCTGGTCACCGCGATCGCGTTCTGGTTCTTCACCTACAGCGACCCGAAGCACCTGATCCCGGGCCACATCACGTACCGCCGCCAGCTCGAGGTCCTGCGCGACCCCGCCGTGTGGAAGTACTGCCAGTACTACTCGATCGTGTTTGGCGGCTACGTCGCACTGTCGCTCTGGATGGTCAATTACTACGTCGGCGAGTTCGGCCTCGACATCCGCATCGCCGCCCTGCTGGCGGCCTGCTTCTCGCTGCCGGGCGGCGTACTGCGCGCCATCGGCGGCTGGATGAGCGACAAGTGGGGGGCGCACAAGGTGACCTGGTGGGTCATGTGGGTCAGCTGGATCTGCCTTTTCCTGCTCGCTTATCCCGCCACTACGTACACGATCACGACAGTCAACGGCCCCTACACGTTCACGCTTGCGCACAACGTGTGGACCTTCACGGCCCTGATGGCCGTGCTTGGTGTGGCCTGGGCGTTCGGCAAGGCGAGCGTCTTCAAGTACATCGCCGACGACTATCCGACCAACATCGGAACGATCTCCGGGATCGTCGGCCTGGCCGGCGGCCTCGGCGGATTCATCCTGCCGGTGATGTTCGGCGCGTTGCTCGACCTGACCGGCGTGCGCTCGAGTGCCTTCATGCTGATGTATGGCGTCGTCTGGGTCTCGCTGATCTGGATGTACCGCACTGAAGTCAGCACGCGCGACGTCGTGCACAGCGCGCCGAAGCCCGCCGCCTGATCCGCGCAAACCAGTTTCCAGGGGAGTCCACCATGGCAGCCGTCCAACCCGCCGGAGCCGCACCGCGGCCCACCAGTTCAGTCGACATCGTCGACTGGCGACCCGAGGACAACGCATTCTGGGAGTCCACCGGAAAGAAGATCGCGAACCGCAACCTGTGGATCAGTGTGCCGAGCCTGCTGTGCGGATTCGCGGTCTGGCTGATGTGGGGAATCATCACGGTGCAGATGGCGAACCTCGGGTTCCCGTTCACGCAGCAGCAGCTGTTCACGCTGGCCGCAATCTCGGGACTTTCGGGCGCGACGCTGCGCATTCCTGCGTCATTTTTCATCCGCATCTCGGGCGGGCGCAACACGATATTCCTGACGACCGCGTTGCTGATGATCCCGGCGCTGGGCACCGGCATTGCGCTATCGGACAAGAACACGCCGCTGTGGGTATTCCAGTTCATGGCGCTGCTCTCCGGCATCGGCGGCGGCAACTTTGCCTGCTCGATGTCGAACATCAACACCTTTTTCCCAAAGCGCCTGCAGGGCACGGCTCTCGGCATCAACGCCGGTCTGGGCAACTTCGGCGTCACGACGATGCAGATTCTGATCCCGCTGGTCATGACCACCGCGGTGTTCATGACGCTCGGCGGCGATCCGATGACACTGGTGAAGCCGTCGGGCACGCTGATCGGCAAGATCCCCGCCGGCACGCCGACCTACATTCAGAATGCCGGCTACATCTGGCTGGTGCTGCTGGTGCCGCTGGCGTTTGCGGGCTGGTTCGGCATGAACAACCTGCTGTCGATATCGCCGAACATTGGCTCGACGGCCGCAGCGATGGGCAAGATCCTGCTGCTCTACGGCGTCGCACTGGTGACAGCCGCCATCGGTCTTTACCTTTACCTGCCCGCCACTGGACTCGGCGTGCTCAATATGTGGGTCGCCATGCCGCTGATCATCGTCGGCACGCTGCTGGCGATGAAGCTGGTGGCCTTCGGCGACATGAAGCCGAACCTGAAGAAGCAGTTCGAGATCTTCAGGGACAAGCACACCTGGTCGATGACGCTGCTTTACATCGTCACCTTCGGCTCTTTCATCGGCTTTTCCAACGCGCTGCCGCTGTCGATCAACGTGATCTTCGGCCAAAGCCACGTCGCCGGTCCCGACGGCGTGCTCAAGCACCTGCCGAATCCTAATGCGCCGTCGGCACTGACCTATGCGTGGATCGGCCCCTTCGTCGGCGCGCTGATCCGTCCCCTGGGCGGCTGGATCTCCGACAAGGTCGGTGGCTCGATCGTCACGCAGATCATCTCGGTCGTGATGGTGGTCGCGTCGGCGGCGGTGGGCTACGTGATGATGCTGGCCTATGCCTCGGCCACGCCCGAGCAGTACTTCCTGCCGTTCATCGGTCTGTTCATCGTTCTGTTCGCGGCCAGCGGCATCGGCAACGGCTCGACGTTCCGCACGATCGGCGTCATCTACGACCGCACGCAGGCCGGCCCGGTGCTGGGCTGGACCTCGGCGGTGGCTGCCTACGGCTCGTTCATCGCACCGATCGTCATCGGCGAACAGATCCGGGCGGGCACACCCCAGTTCGCGATGTACGGCTTCGCGATCTTCTACGCGCTGTGCCTGATCCTGAACTGGTGGTTCTACCTGCGTCGCAATGCTTACGTGAAGAACCCTTGATCGGGACAGGAGGGCGTGCCGGCGCACGGCCTCCCGCCTGGCCAAGGACCACCGGCCTGCAAGCCGGCGGGCACGAAGACCTGAGAGGAAACATGAGATGAGCCACTTTCTTGATCGCCTGACGCACTTCACGCTGCCGAAGGAAGAATTCGCCAATGGCCACGGCGTGGCAACCGGCGAGGACCGTACCTGGGAAGACGCCTACCGCAACCGCTGGGCGCACGACAAGATCATCCGCTCCACACACGGCGTGAACTGCACCGGCTCGTGCTCGTGGAAGATCTATGTCAAGGGCGGCATCGTCACCTGGGAAACCCAGCAGACCGACTATCCGCGCACGCGAGCCGACCTGCCGAATCACGAGCCGCGCGGCTGCGCCCGCGGCGCCTCCTACTCCTGGTACCTCTACAGCGCCAACCGGCTGAAGTACCCGATGGTGCGCGGCCGGCTGCTCGAGCGCTGGCGCGCCGCGCTGAAAGTTGCCAAGACCCCGGTGGATGCGTGGGCCAGCATCGTTGAGGACCCGGCCGCGCGGCGCGACTACCAGAAGGTGCGCGGTATGGGGGGCTTCGTGCGATCGAGCTGGGAGGAGGTCAACCAGTTGATCGCCGCCGCCAATGTCTACACGGTCAAGACGCACGGTCCGGACCGCGTCATCGGCTTCTCGCCGATCCCGGCGATGAGCATGGTGAGCTACGCGGCCGGCAGCCGCTACCTCTCGCTGATCGGCGGCGTGTGCATGAGCTTCTACGACTGGTACTGCGACCTGCCCCCGGCCAGCCCGCAGATCTGGGGCGAGCAGACCGACGTGCCGGAGAGCGCCGACTGGTACAACTCGACCTACCTCATCGCATGGGGCAGCAACGTCCCCCAGACCCGGACTCCGGACGCGCACTTCTTTACCGAGGTCCGCTACAAGGGCGCGAAGACCGTCGCAGTCACGCCGGACTACTCGGAGGTCGCGAAGCTAGCCGACCTGTGGATGCACCCCAAGCAGGGCACCGATGCGGCGCTCGCGATGGCGATGGGCCACGTTGCGTTGAAGGAGTTCTACTTCAACAAGCGTTCCGCGTACTTCGATGATTACGCGCGGCGCTACACCGACCTGCCGCTGCTGTTGAGGCTTGATGAAACGACGCTGGCCGACGGCACCAAGGTCGTGGCCCCGGGCCGCTACGTGCGCGCCAGCGACTTCGCCGACAAGCTCGGCCAGGACAACAACCCCGAGTGGAAATCAGTCGCCTTCGACGCGGCCGGCCAGGTCGTCGTGCCGAATGGTTCGATCGGCTTCCGCTGGGGTCCTGACGGTCGAGGCGACGCCGGCAAGTGGAATCTCGAAACCAAGGAGGGTCGCGGCAACGCGGACGTGAAGCTCAAGCTCTCGGTGCTTGAAGACAGCGCGCAGCAGCACGACGTCGTCGAGGTTGCGTTTCCCTACTTCGCCGGCGCCTCGACGCCTCACTTCCCGAACAACACGCAGCAGGGTGAACTGAATCGCGCGAAAGTTCCTGCGGTGCGGCTGCGACTGGCCGACGGTACCGAGGCGCTGGTCGCGACCGTGTTCGACCTGCAGGCGGCCCAGTACGGCATCGATCGCGGGCTCGGCAGCGGCGCCAAGGACTACAACGACAACGCGCCCTACACGCCGGCCTGGCAGGAGAAGATCACCGGCGTGCCGCGCGACCAGGTCATTACGGTGGCGCGCCAGTTCGCCGACAACGCCGACAAGACGCACGGCAAGTCGATGATCATCATCGGCGCGGCGATGAACCACTGGTACCACGCCGACATGAACTACCGCGGTGTCATCAA
>Ga0209391_10002273_pt1 | contig 10057 bp, 9 predicted proteins | sample PPLLak3March2015_FD_187246 | JGI IMG/M metagenome (GOLD analysis project Ga0209391, IMG submission 187246) | Freshwater sediment microbial communities from Prairie Pothole Lake near Jamestown, North Dakota, USA - PPLs Lake P7 Core (1) Depth... | ecosystem: Environmental > Aquatic > Freshwater >... | reverse complement strand
GCGACCGCGCGGCCGGGCTGCCGGGCACGGCGCTGCTGTTCCCGCTGTCGCTGCGGCGCGAAGGCGGCAATGGCGAGCCACTGGTGCGCACCATCCTCGGCATCGACGAAGAGCGCCGCTCGTTGACCTTTGCCGGCGACATGCCGCAAGGCGGCATCGCGCGACTGATGCGCACGCACAACGACCACCTGATCGACAGCGCCGGGCGGGCCGTGGCTCGCGCCACGCAGGGGCTGGGCACTCAGGACACGCCGCTGGTGGTGTCGGTCAGCTGCGTCGGCCGCCGCCTGGTGCTGGGTGAACGCACCGACGAAGAGGTGGAAACCGTGCTCGAGGGCGCGCCCTGCCTGGCCGGCCACGTGGGCTTCTATTCCTATGGCGAGATCGCTCCGGCGCTGCGGGGTGGCGCCAGCGACCTGCACAACCAGACGATGACGGTGACGGTGTTCAGCGAGGCCGCCGACGCGAGCGCCGGCGGCTGATGGGCGAGCCGATCCATCCGCTGCTGCTGCGCCAATTGCGCCGGCTGGCGCTGCACGCCGACGTGCCGCCGGACGAGGCCACGGCCTGGACCCGGCTGCTGGAACGCGTCAGCCGCGCCTACACCGAGGCCGACCAGGACCGCTATCTGCTGGAACGCTCGCAGCAAATCGCCTCGACAGAGATGGCCGAGCTCTACGCCGAATTGCAGGCCGAGCGCGACCGCCTCGAGTCGCGCGTGCGCGAGCGCACCGACGCGTTGCAGCTGAGCCAGGGACGTTTGGCCAGCCTGGTGTCGCTGTCCTCCGACTGGATCTGGGAGCAGGACGAGGAGCTGCGCTTCACCTACTTCTCCGACGGCCTGAAGCAGGCCACCGGCGTGGAGCCGGCGCAGCTGCTCGGCAGGCAGCGGCTGCTGAACGGCACGGTCGATGTGCCGCCCGACGTCGCCGCCGACTACGAGCGCCGCCTGGCGGCACGCCTGCCCTTCCGCGATCTGGTGTACTGCCTGGGGTCGCCGGGCAGCCGCGGCGTGTACATCAGTGTCAGCGGCGAGCCGATCTTCGACCTCGACGGCCGCTTCAAGGGCTACCGCGGCGTGGGCCGCGATGTCACCCACCAGCGCCTGGCCGAGCAGCAGGTGCTGAAGCTGGCCCGCTACGACGGGCTGACCGGGCTGCCCAACCGCAGCATGTTCATCGACGAGCTGGAGCGCACGCTGGCGCGCGCGCGCCGGCACGGCGAGGCCTTTGCGCTGTTCTTCATCGACCTGGACCGCTTCAAGAACATCAACGACAGCCTGGGCCACGGCGCCGGCGACCAGCTGCTGAAGGTAATGGCCTCGCGGCTGCGCGAACTGCTGCGCGACAGCGACCTGGTGGCACGGCTGGGGGGTGACGAATTCGTGGTGCTGCTCGACGGTACCGTTGATGCCGCGGCGCTGGCACATGTGGCGCGCAAGGCGCTGGCCGCGATCGCCGAGCCGGTGCTGATCGAATCGCGCAGCTACCAGGTGACCGGCAGCATCGGAATCAGCCTGTACCCGGACGACGGCGCCGACGCGGCAACGCTGCTCAAGAACGCAGACGCGGCGATGTACCTGGCCAAGGACAGCGGCAAGAACAACTACCAGTTCTACACGGCGCAGCTGGCCGCGCATTCGGCACAGCAGTTCGCGCTGGAGGCCGATCTGCGCGCGGCCCTGCAGCGCGACGAGCTGCAGCTGCACTACCAGCCCAAGGTGCGCGTGGACGATGGCGCGCTCGTCGGCATGGAGGCCCTCCTTCGCTGGATGCACCCCCAGCGCGGGCTGCTGGCGCCCGGCGCCTTCATCACGCTGGCCGAAGACAGCGGGCTGATCCTGCCGATCGGCCAATGGGTTCTGCAAGCCGCCTGCCGCCAGGTGCGCGCCTGGCGCGACGCCGGGCTGCAGGTGCCGCGCTGCGCCATCAACCTGTCGGCGCGGCAGTTCGTCACCGACACGCTGGTCGACGAAGTGCAGCGCGCGCTGGCCGAGCATGCGCTGGATGCCAGCGCGCTGGAGGTCGAGATCACCGAGAGCGTGCTGATGGCCGACCCGCAGCGTGCCAGCCGCACGCTGCAGGTACTGCACGCGCTGGGCGTGCAGATCGCCATCGATGACTTCGGCACCGGCTATTCGTCGCTGGCCTATCTGAAGCGCTTTCCGGCACAGACGGTGAAGATCGATCGCTCCTTCGTCAACGGGCTACCACAGGATCGCGACGATGCCGCCATCACGCAGGCGGTGATCGCCATGGCCCACAGCCTGGGCCTGGAGGTGGTGGCCGAAGGCGTGGAGACGCGCGCGCAGCTGGACTTCCTGATGCGCCTGGGCTGCGACCAGGCGCAGGGCTACTTCATCGGGCGGCCCGTGCCGGCCGAGCAGTTGCAGCAGCGTCTGGGCGGCAGCACCTGCACGGCGCGCGCGGCGTAAACACCGCGAAAGCTCAGCCGGCCATGACCTCGGCCATGGCCTGCGCGGTGCGCTCGACGTTGCCGCTGTTCAACCCGGCCACGCAGATGCGCCCGCTGCGCAGCAGGTAGACGGCGTACTGCTCGCGCAGCCGGTCGACCTGCGCCGCGCTCAGGCCGGTGTAGCTGAACATGCCACGCTGGGTGAGGAAGTAGTCAAAGTTGCGGCTCGGCACCTTGGCGCTGATGACTTCGTGCAGCGACTTACGCATGGCCAGGATGCGCTGGCGCATCGCCGCCAGCTCGGCCTCCCACATCGGCCGCAGGTCGGCGTCAGCGAGCACATGCGCGACGATCTGGCCGCCATGGATGGCGGGGCTGGAATAGATGCGGCGGATCATGAACTTCATCTGGCCCAGCACATGCTCCGCCTGCTTCGCGTCGGGGCAGACGACGCTCAAGGCGCCGGCGCGCTCGCCGTAGACGCTCATGCTCTTGCTGAACGAGTTGGCGACGAAGAAGTTGGCGCCAGCGGTGGCGAGCGCACGCACGGCATAGGCATCGGCGTCGATACCGTCGCCGAAGCCCTGGTAGGCCAGGTCGAGGTACGGAATCAGCCGGCGCTGGATCAGCAGCGGGATCAGCTCGTCCCACTGCGGACGCGTCAGGTCCACGCCGGTGGGGTTGTGGCAGCAGGCGTGCAGCAGCACCACGCTGCCGGCCGGCAGCTTGCCCAGCGTGTCCAGCATCTCCGCAAAGCGCACGCCGCCGTCGGCGGCGCCGTAGTACGGATAGGTGTGCACGGCGATGCCGGCGCCCTCGAACATCGAGCGGTGGTTGTCCCAGGTGGGGTCGCTGACCCAGACCTCGCTGCTGGGGAACCAGCGCTTGATGAAGTCGGCGCCGACCTTCAGCCCGCCCGACGAGCCGACCGACTGGATGGTAGCCACGCGCTGGCTGGCCAGCACCTCGTGCCCAGGGCCGAACAGCAGTTCCTGCACCGCCACGCGGAAGTTGGCCGCGCCTTCGATCGGCAGGTAGGGCTTCGGCCCGCCCTGCGCGACCACGCGCGCTTCGGCCAGTTGCACCGAGCGCATCACCGGGATGCGGCCCTGTTCGTCGAAGTAGATGCCGATCGACAGGTTGACCTTGTGCGGCCGCGGGTCGGCGTTGAAGACCTCAACCAGCGCGAGGATCGGGTCGCCCGCGAAGGGCTCGACGTGCTCGAACATGCTTTGTCCTCAGGCCTTGGCGGCGAGAGCCGCTTCGATGTCCTTCTTCAGCGACGCCGGCGTGTCGGTGGGCGCGTAGCGCTTGATCACCTTGCCGTCGCGGCCGACCAGGAACTTGGTGAAGTTCCACTTCACCGCCTTGCTGCCCAGAAGGCCTGGCGCCTGTTCGGTCAGCCACTTCCACAGCGGGTGCGCCTGTGCGCCGTTCACGTCGACCTTGGCCATCATCGGGAAGCTGACGCCGTAGTTCAGCTGGCAGAAGGACTCGATCTGCTCGTTGGCGCCCGGGTCCTGGCCGCCGAACTGGTTGCTCGGGAAACCCACCACCACCAGGCCCTTGTCGGCATATTCCTTCCACAACGCCTCCAGCCCGGCGAACTGCGGCGTGAAGCCGCATTCGCTGGCGGTGTTGACGATCAGCAGCACCTTGCCGCGCTGCGTGCTCAGGTGCGCCGGCTTGCCCTGGATCGACAGGGCTTCGAAATCGTAGATGCTGCTCATGGCTGCTTTCGGGGGCGTTGGACGAGGGACTTTCGATAATATCCGTAGAGGCATTCCGTCACCGAACCCCGGCCACCCCCGCCGATGAACCCGCCCCTGCGTGTGGCGCTGCACGGTTTCAGCGACTTCGAACAGCGTGCGCTGGGCAGCTTCTTCAGGCTCGCCGCGCCGCTGGCCCTGGAGCTGGTACCGGACATCGCCTCGGCTCAGCTGATCGTGGCCGACGCCGACCACCCGGGCGCTGTCGACGCGCTGCTGGTGGCCGCCCGCGTGGCCGACGCGGTGTTCATCGGCGAGCGCGCCCCCATGGGTGCCGCGGCGCGGCTGCCGCGGCCGATCGACGCGCTGCACGTGCTGCGCGAGATCGAAGCGCTGGCCAGGCGCCGCCGAACGCCCGCCGCAGAAGCGGGCCCGACCGAAACGCCCGCCAACGCGCCGGCAGCGCTGCCGTACGCCCGCAGTTCCGGCTTCGTGCCGCTGGAATCGCCCGCGGATGCGGCGGAAGGCGCGCCGCGCCGGCGCGCGGCCAGCTTCAGCGCGCTGCTGGTCGACGACAGTGCGATCGCGCTGCGCTACCTGCAGGTGCGGCTGCAGCGCCTGGGCATGGACTGCGACCTGGCACCGGGCAGCGCCCGCGCACTGGAACTGCTTTCGCAGCGCGCCTACGGCTTCGTCTTCATCGACGTGGAACTCGGCGACGGCAGCGCGCTCGACGGCCTGGTACTGTGCCAGCACATCAAGCGGCAGCACCGCCACGTGGGGGGGCGCATGCCAGTCCTGGTGCTGGTGTCGGCCCACGACAGCGAGCTGGACCGCGCGCGCGGCGCCTTTGCCGGCTGCGACCACTACCTGGCCAAGCCGGCCGACGACGAGGCCTTGCGGCAGCTGCTGTCGCAGCACCGGAGCGTGCAGGCGCCGCGACCATGATGTCTAGCGCTCGAACACCGACAGCAGCGCGGCCGACACGATCAACGCACCGCCCAGCATCAGCGGCAGGCTCAACTGGCCCGCACCCAGCAACACCGCCGACACGCTGGCGAACAGCACCTCCGTGACCATCACCACCGCGGTGGCATTGGCATTCAGCCGTGCTGCGCCGTACTGCAGCGTCAGGTTGCTCAGCAGGAACAGCGCCCCCAGCCCCAGCGCGCCCGCCACCCAGGGCCAGGCCGGCGGTGGCGGCATCGGCACCAGGCCCTGTGCGCCCAGGGCCAGCGCCAGCAGCCCGGCCACCACGGCGCCGCCCAGGAACATGGCCAATGCCCGAGCCAACTCGGGCTGGTGCGCCTCGCGCCGCAGCATGACGTTGTTGAGCGCAAAGGCAAAGCCGCCGAGCACGCCCAGCCCTTCGGCCAGCGTGCCGGGCCACGGCAGCGCGCCGGTCTGCGGCCACAGCACGATGGCCGCACCGGCCAGGGCCAGCAGCACGCGGATGCCGGCCAGAGGCGTCAGCCTTTCGCCCAGCACCAGCCGCGCCAGCAGCACCGCCCACAGCGGCATCAGATAGAACAGCAACACCACGCGCACCACGTCGCCGATCGTCACGCCCCAGTTGAAGGCGGCGTTGGTGGTGCCGGAGGCCAGCACCAGCCACCACAGCGATGGCGCGCGCAGCAGTTGGGCCCAGCTGGCCCGGCGCCACAGGCTGATGAACAGCACCGCCAGCAGGTAGATCAGCGCGGTGGCCCACAGCGGATGCAGTCCCTGGCCCTGCAGCTGGCGGAAAGGCCACCAGGACACGCCCCAGGTGAAGGCGTTGAACAGCAGGCCCAGCACGGGCAGCAGCGCCACGGGCGCCGACGCAGCGGCGGCCATTCAGTGCTTGTCGGTCCGAGCGATGGCTAGCAGCCGCTCGACCTCGTCGAAATGCAGCACGCAGTTGCGGCGATGCCAGCGGCGGATCTGCCACATGATCAGTGCCACGCCCAGGCCAAGCACGGTGATGACGCCGAAGGGCGTCGCGCCGAACTTGGTCATCAGCGCGTAGAGCGCGCTCAGGCCCAGGATGCAGGCCTGCTCATTGAAATTCTGCACGGCGATGGAGCGGCCGGCACCCATCAGGTTGTGGCCGCGGTGCTGCAGCAGCGCGTTCATCGGCACCACCAGGTAGCCGCTGACGGCGCCCAGCAGGATTAGGAAGGGCACCGCCACCCAGACGTCGGTGACGAAGTTCAGCCCGGCGATCAGCACACCCATGGCAATGCCCATCGGGATGGTGCCGGTGGCCTTGTCCAGCCGGGTGTGCAGCGCGGCCACGACGGCGCCGACGGCCGTGCCGATGGCCACCACTGCGCCCAGCGTCGAGGCCTGCGTGACGTTGTAGCCCAGCGCCACCGCGGCCCAGGGGAAGACGATGACGCGCATGTTGCCGCCGATGCCCCAGAACAGCGTGGTCGTGGCCAGCGAGATCTGCCCCAGCTTGTCGCTCCACAAACGGGCGTTGCACTGGGTGAAGTCGCGCACCAGGTTCAGAGGCTGGCGCGGCATGGGCTGCAGCGGCGCCTCGGTGCGCGGGATGTACAGGTTGAACAGCGCCGCCACCAGGTACAGCAGCATGATCGCGGCGATGGCGCTTTCGGCGGGTGTGTCGATGCCGGTGTCGAACATCGGCAGGTCCAGGCCCAGCAGGACGCTGGAGACGTGGCGGCCGACCAGCTGGCCACCGAGCACGATGCCGAAGATCACCGACAGGATGGTCAGGCCCTCGATCCAGCCGTTGGCCTTGACCAGCTGCGACGGCGGCAGCAGTTCGGTGAGGATGCCGTACTTGGCCGGCGAATAGGCCGCGGCACCGAGGCCGACGATGGCATAGGACAGCAGCGGGTGCGCGCCAAAGGCCATCATCAAACAGCCCACCACTTTGATGGCGTTGGACACGAACATCACCTTGCCCTTGGGCAACGCATCGGCGAAGGCGCCGACGAAGGGTGCCAGCAGCACGTAGAACAGCGCGAACATCGACGGCAGCGCAGCCACGTGCCAGGTCGGCGCCTTGGACGCGTTGAGCAATTCAATGGCGGCCACCAGCAGCGCGTTGTCAGCCAGCGAGCTGAAGAACTGCGCCGACATGATGGTGGAGAAGCCTTTTTTCATCCGCAACGCATCGTTGTCGCGCAGCGCCGGTTGACACGGCGCATGCTGGTCTCCAGGAAGGGCTGCGGTTTATAGCATGCGCCCTGCGCGCGGCGCCCGGCACAGATCCCGGGCCGGGCACGCTGGCAAAATGCGCCGCGACCGTGCCCGTGCGCGGCTCAAGGGAGTTGCAGTGCCGCGTCCCATCGAAGCGCTGATCCACACTGGCGCGCTGGCGCACAACCTGGCGCGGGCGCGCCGGGCGGTGCCGGACTCGCGGGTCTGGGCGGTGGTCAAGGCCAATGCCTACGGCCACGGTATCGAGCGCGCCTTCGCCGGGCTGCGCGCTGCCGACGGCTTCGCGCTGCTCGACCTGGACGAAGCCGAGCGGCTGCGCGCGCTGGACTGGCGCGGCCCGATCCTGCTGCTGGAAGGCTGCTTCGAGCCGCGCGACCTGGAGCTGTGCTCGCGCCTGAACCTGTGGCATGTGGTGCACCACGACGCGCAGATCGAATGGCTTGCGGCGCACAAGACGCAACAGCCGCACCGCGTGTTCCTCAAGATGAACAGCGGCATGAACCGCCTGGGCTTCACACCGCAGGCCTTCCGCTCGGCCTGGGCGCGGCTGAACGCACTGCCCCAGGTGGACGAGATTTCGCTGATGACCCACTTTGCCGATGCCGACGGCGGGCGTGGCATCGCCCATCAGGTGGCCGTCTTCGAAACCGCCAGCCGCGACCTGCCGGGCGAACGCACGTTGAGCAACAGCGCGGCCACGTTGCGCCATGTCGCGGCGGCCGGCGTGAGTGCCGACTGGGTGCGCGCCGGCATCCTGCTCTACGGCAGTGCGCCCGACCATCCGCAGCACGACATCGACCACTGGCAGCTGCGCCCGGCGATGACGCTGCGCTCGCGCCTGATCGGCCTGCAGACGCTGCAGCGCGGCGACTGCGTCGGCTACGGCAGCAGCTTCACGGCCGATGCGCCGATGCGCATCGGCGTGGTGGCCTGCGGCTATGCCGACGGCTACCCGCGACTGTGCCCCACCGGCACGCCCGTGCTGGTGGACGGCGTGCGCACGCGCACCGTCGGCCGGGTGTCGATGGACATGATCACCGTCGACCTGGGGCCGGTGCCGGCGGCCGGTTTGGGCAGCGACGTCACGCTGTGGGGCGAGGGCCCCGGCGGTTGTCGGCTGCCGATCGACGAAGTGGCGCGCTGTGCCGGCACCATCGGTTATGAGCTGATGTGTGCGCTGGCCGCGCGCGTGCCGGTGTGCGTGACGAATTGAACGACAGGCGCTATCGTGCGCATCTCGTTGATTGCGAAAGGCAAGGCATGGGCATCATCGGCACGATCATCGTCGGCGGCATCATCGGCGCACTTGCACGCTTCGTCATGCCCGGCGAGCAGAAGATGGGCTGGATCCTGACCATCCTGCTGGGCATCGGTGGCTCGGTGTTGGCCGGCTTCATCGGCGGCGCGCTCGGCTGGTACCAGCCGGGACAGGGGGCAGGATGGATTGCCTCGGTGCTGGGTGCGGTGCTGCTGTTGTTCGTGGTGGGCAAGCTGCGCGCCGGCAAGTGACGCGCGGCGCGGGCGCGCCTCGCGCATGATCAGCGAGGACACCCTGCTCGAACTGCTGGAGGCGCAGTCGTCCTTCAGCGCCATCCGCGCGCAAGGCGCCGGCGGGCAGAACGTGAACAAGGTGTCCAGTGCGGTGCACCTGCGCTTCGACATCGCGGCGTCGACTCTGCCGGAGCCGCTGAAGGCGCGCTTGCTGGCGTTGCAGGACCAGCGCATCACGGACGCGGGCGTGGTGGTCATCAAGGCGCAATCGCACCGCAGCCAGGACATGAACCGCGCCGAAGCGCTGCAACGGCTGGCCCAACTGGTGCGCAGCGCCGAGAAGGTGCCGCGGGTGCGGCGGGCGACGAAGCCCACGTTCGGTTCGACGCAGCGGCGACTTGAAGGCAAGAGCCAACGCGCGCAGGTGAAGGCCGCGCGCGGCAAGGTGGGGCCGGAGTAGCACGGCGGCGACAATCGCCGCATGGCCAAGGACAAGACCCAGTACAACTGCAGCGAATGCGGAGGCAGCAGCCCGAAGTGGCTGGGCAAGTGCCCACATTGCGGCGCCTGGAACACGTTGCAGGAAGTGCGCGCCGAAGTCGCGTCGGCGAACCGCTTCCAGTCCTTGAGCGGCACGCAGCCGGTGGCCACGCTCAGCGAGATCGTCGTCGCCGAGGTACCGCGCACGCCTACCGGCCAGGACGAACTGGACCGCGCGCTGGGCGGCGGCATCGTCGGCGGCGGCGTGGTGCTGATCGGCGGCGACCCGGGCATCGGCAAGAGCACGCTGCTGCTGCAGGCCGCGGATAGCCTGTCGAAGCAGATGAGCGTGCTCTACATCACCGGCGAAGAAAGCGGTGCGCAGGTGGCGCTGCGCGCGCGCCGGCTGGGGCTGGACGGGAAGAAGGTGCGCGTGCTGGCCGAGATCGCGCTGGAGAAAATCCTGTTCGCGCTGCAGGCTGAAGGCCCCGATTTCTGCGTCATCGATTCGATCCAGACGCTGTACTCCGAACAACTGAGCTCGGCCCCGGGATCGGTGGCGCAGGTGCGCGAATGCGCGGCACAGCTGACGCGCCATGCCAAGTCGGCCGGGACGAGCCTGGTGCTCGTCGGCCACGTCACCAAGGACGGCGCGCTGGCTGGCCCGCGCGTGCTCGAGCACATCGTCGACACAGTGCTGTACTTCGAAGGCGACACGCACAGCAGCTTCCGGCTGGTGCGCGCCATCAAGAACCGCTTCGGCGCGGTCAACGAGATCGGCGTGTTCGCGA
>Ga0209391_10002272_pt1 | contig 10059 bp, 9 predicted proteins | sample PPLLak3March2015_FD_187246 | JGI IMG/M metagenome (GOLD analysis project Ga0209391, IMG submission 187246) | Freshwater sediment microbial communities from Prairie Pothole Lake near Jamestown, North Dakota, USA - PPLs Lake P7 Core (1) Depth... | ecosystem: Environmental > Aquatic > Freshwater >... | reverse complement strand
GGTGCCATCGAGAAGCTGTTGTCGAAGCTCCGCCCAACGTGGTCGAACCCATGCGGGAAACGCGGCCAGTGTGATGCCGTCGGGGCCAGGGGCTCCACGGTTCGCGCGGACCTGGTTCCAGGCTCGCTCCATGTTCGCGGGATCGACCACCGCTTCCATCATCGTCTCTGGAAACAAACTCAAGGCTGGTTTCTCACACGACGCCGACACGGTACGTCCCGGTCGGGACAATGAGCCGGTGGTCTCTTCCGAGGAAGAGGGGTTCCCTCGCGTCGAGCCGTGTGATGGCTCTTCCTTGTTCTTCATCGTTTGGTCCTTCCCGTCCGCAGTGGAGGTGCGGTGTCGGTACTACGACCGCTGCTGAATTCTGCCCCGCCCGATTCGGCTTGCGCCGGACCGTTCCAGGCTTTCGGGCAAGCCCTACTCCCTGGAGCGACGACGGCCCGCAGGCCGCCTGGGCAGATCTCCCCGGATAAGAGCGTGATCTGTCGTCGCGCAAGCTCGTGCTTTACCAACGCAGTCGATCGGGAACGGCTTCGTGGTGTTGTGCCCACTCGCCTGACCGCGCCGGCCTTGTAGCACGTTTCTGTTCGTAACCTCGCGACGCTGGTGAGAATGCGTCCGACGGCGAAAACAGGCCGGTACTTACGCACACATTCGCAGGCTTCCTTCCCACCCTGGGTCGCCCCAGAGCGGTTGCCCTCACCTCGTACTTTGTCAATTGGAGTGATCATTTGGGATGCTGATCTCCTTGAGACTCCCTCTCTCGTACACGGGACTTGCACCCGATAAAATCACGCCCATGCCGGGCGTACACAAACAAATCCAGCCGACGTGCGGATCGGGCTGGCTCAAGATGGTCAATCAACCGCCGCACGCGGCTGATTTGTGGCGTTCGACGCCCGCCGCCTCGCCAGCACTCCATCGAAACCATCGCCGTCCACGTGCACCGCCGTCAGCCAGCCCGACCGCGATCGCTTAACGTCATCCGCCAGCTGCACGCAATCAGGTGGAGGAAAGGACGCCACGATGAATTCCCCAATGGCGCAAAAGTCCGGCGCAAGAATAGTCGCGCAGCGACTGGCGGGTTCGAGCGCGACGCGGATGGGGCTCACCACGGCTCTCCCGAGCACCAGCGACGTAAACTCCCTAAGTCGTTGCGGCGTTAGACGCGGTGACTCCACGTCCGGCAACGCGGTGCGAAAGTAGGCCCGGACGGAGTTGAACCCCCGACGAAGAGATTGTGAGTCCAGAAGTGGCTGAGCGTGCAGTGCGACTTCCCGTCGCACGATGTCACGACATCCTGCCGCAAGGCAACGCAACGATGTTGAACGCAGCGGTTCGAAGGAAGGACTCGGCTGTCCAACTCATTCCCACGAAACTCCATGATGAACCAAGAATCGGACGGCTTTCGGAATCGAAGGGCAAAGGTTACGCTCATGTTGAAACGTGACAAAGCACTTGCCAGTTCGCACCAGGAGGAAATCATCACTTGGATGAAATGCGGCTGGTCATTCCCGCGATCATTCTTTTTGCAGCCGCGTTCGTGCAAGGACTGACGGGGTTTGGGTTCGGCATCATCGCGATGTCCCTGCTGCCCCTGACCATGCCGTTTCGACAGGCGACCTTGCTCGTCGCCGTCCTGGGCCTGGTGCTCAACGTCGTCACGTTCCTCAAGTGCCGATCCGATTACGAATGGCGTCGAGGTTGGCAATTAATCGCAGGCGCCGCGTTGGGCTGTCCATTGGGCGTCTATCTGATCCATGCGCTCGACGAACAGCTCATGATCCGCTTGCTGGGGGCCCTGATCGTGGCCTTTTCGCTCCGCGAACTCTTCTTCAACAAGAATCTCGAACGCGGGCTTTCCCCCTGGGCGGCGATCCCGCTCGGAGGACTGTCCGGGCTGTTCGGCGCGGCCTTCAATATTGGCGGGCCTCCAGCGATCGCTTTCGTGTATTCGCAGGGCTGGTCGCAGCGACAGATGATCGCCCTGTTGCAGGTCATGTTTCTCGAGATCGGCATTCTGCGGGTCGGCCTGACCGCGGCGACTGGCGAAGTCGACCAACGGCTGCTCATCCATTGCGCGTTGCTGCTGACGCCGTTGATTGCGGCGGTCGTGCTCGGGCATTGGGTGCTGGAACGGCTGACCCCTGGCCGGATGAAGCGGCCGGTTTGGATCTTCCTGCTCGCCATGGGGCTGAAATACTTGATCGCCCCCCCGGAAGTGCACGAGCCCGCGACCGTATCGCGCGCCGAGCTACTCCGCCGGCCCAGTGTCAGCCAGCCCAGTGTCAGCCAGCCCGCTGACCACAGCCGAGCCGGAATTCGCCTCAGCCCCAGTCGGTGGCGCGGACACGACCGGGTTCAGGTCGGATAGCGGCGGTAGTTTCGCGTCGGCGTCGTAATCCTCGAGGTACACTTCGTCGAGTTCCGTTTCGTCGACGTCGCGTCGCAGGAGCAGATAGATTCCCGCCGCAGCGCACCAAAAGAAGCTGTGCCGAAATCCGACCGCGATCGCCCGCGCGAAATCTTCGCTCAGATCGATCACTCCGAGTCCCCATGCGGACGTCACTGGCCCTTCGGCGATGGTTCCGTCCGACGCGATGCGCGACGTCGCTTGGCTGCGGACTTCCTGCCAGCGCTCGGCCCCGGCGCCCCACGACGCGGACCAGCGCGCGGCGGTAATCGAAGATCGGGCCGCCACGTCGACGACCCAGCCCCCCGCGGCGCCTAGCGCCGCCACCAACAGGAAATAGCACAAGTAGTGCAGCGGTCGACTAAGCGCGAACGAAAAAGACCGATTGATCGCTTCGAATTCGTCGCCATCCGGTTCCGCACTGATCGCGCCCCACATCAGTGGCCAGCCTAGCCCAACTCCCGCCAGCAGGACAACCATGATGAAGCCCGTCAGCAAGACGATCAGCCAGCCAATCGAGGCCACGAATACTCCCATGTCGCTGCGCATCAGCATTCCGGCCAAAGCGCCGGGCAGGCAGGCCAACACCACTGCCGCCAGCAGCATGAGTGGCGCGAACACGTACGACTTCAGGCGGCGGCGCGCGAATCGCAACGATTCGCCGAAGCCCACGGCCTGATCACAGCCGAGCCGGACGATCGCGATCCGATTGATGGCCCCTCCCAACAACCCCCACACCAGCAAGGTCCAGACCGCACCGGCCAGCAGGTACGCCCACTCGCGCAAGCGAAAGGCATCGCTGCGGATCAACTGCACAAACGGCTGGATCCCTTCACGATAGAGCACCAGCAGCGGACCTCGCTGCAGAAACTCCTCGACCGACCCGCCAACTCCGACCAAGGAAGGGGGAGCGGCATCCAAATCAAATTGCTGGCTCGGCCACATCCGCCGGTAAGCCATCCATTCGGCGACCTCGCCGGATACCTCCGCCGTGGACTCGCCGACGAACAGCGTCTCCGCCCCGCGCCAGCCCAAGGGAATCAACACGGCCGCCAAAGTTCCGAGCGTGAGCAGCGGCAGGCTGATGGCCAGTCGAAAGGTGCGAAACAGCAAGAGCCAAGGGCACAAATCACGCCAGGAAATCGCTCGCAGAACCATTCGATTGTCGCTCATCGCCAATGTTTCCCCCCGGGGGTACTGCCGGATTGGGGAGGCATTATAGCGAACGAACTCCCGCTCGACATGGAGTCCTACGCGTCGTCGTCACCCGAGTTCTCGACCTCTGTCGCGCCGTCCTCGTCTTCCTCCGACCGAAGAGTTGGAATCGAGTGCTTTTCGCGCAGCCAGCGGCCGAGGTCGATTTGGCGACAACGATCCGAGCAAAACGGGAGCGCGCGACTGGTCGTCGGATCGAATTGAGTTTCGCAGGTGGGGCAGCGAAAGGTCGGCATAAAACGCTCAGTCCGAGGGCTTGCGGGAACTGGACGACGAACCGCCCGACGACTTGCTGTCCTTGCCACTGGCCGCGGCGCCACTGCTGGCCGAGGACGAACTGTCGCTGGATGATTTGCTTTCGGAGGAAGACTTCGAGTCGGAAGTCGAGGCGGGCTTGTCGGAGGCCGCTTTCTGTTTGTAGGAATCGCTGCGATAGTCGGTCTGGTAGAACCCCGAGCCCTTAAAGAGAATTCCCGCGCCGGCGCCAAACAAGCGGCGCAGTTTTTTCTTCTTGCAGGCCGGGCATTTCTTCAGCGGTTCATCGTTGATCCCCTGGAACAATTCCATCTTGTGACCGCAAGCATCGCATTCGTAGTCGTACGTAGGCATGGGAGTCAAACTTCCTTGGGGGACACCTAATTCGCGTCACCACTGGCGGCGACCGGCGCTCCGATCGACACCAGTACCTGCGCCGGGCGCACGACACGATCGTGCAACGTGTAACCCGCGCGCGTCACCTGAGCCACGTGTCCTGCCGGGACGTCCTGGCAGGGAATCTGTCCAATCGCTTCGTGCCAATGCGGATCGAACGCGGCGCCCGCGGCGTGAATCGGCCGGCACTGATGCTGTTCGAGAAACGTGGTGAGTTGCAGGGCGACCATCTTCACCCCTTCCAGCAGTCCCGAACCCCCGGTCGTCTTTTCGGACGCCTCGATGGCTCGTTGCAGATTGTCCAGCACGTGCAGGATGTCGCGCACCAACGGCAGCGCCGCATAGCGCTTTTCCTCATCCAGTTCGCGTCGCGACCGCTTGCGGAAATTCTCGAGTTCGGCCTGGGTTCGCAGATTCCGATCGGTGGACTCGCGGAGGGCCGCTTCGAGCCGGGCGATTTCCAAAGCCAAGTCCACCTCGGCGGAGCCCGTCGCGGACGACGCCGACGATTGCGCCGCGGCCTCACCGGCAGTATTGTTGTTGCTGGGCGATTCGGGATCGTTCATTTTGCTGACTCCTGATCTTCATCTTCGTGGGCAGGTCGCGACGTTTCCGCCGGTGAAAGCCATTCGCAAAACTTTTCCAGGAAACTCTTGCGATGCGGCGTGACATGCGCGTTCTCGGTTTCCGCCAGTTCGCGCAGCAGTTCTTGTTGTCGAGCGGTGAGTTTCTTGGGCACTTCGATGAACGTCTGCACGAGCAGGTCGCCGAGCCGGCCGTTGCGCGGGTCGGCCATGCCGCGAGCCGTCAGCCGCAACACATCCCCGGACTGGGTTCCCGCCGGAATCTCGAGTTCCGCTTTCTCGTCCAACGTCGGCACCTCGATTTTCGCACCCAAGGCCGCCTGGCTGTACGTGATGGGCAGTTGCAGAATCAAGTGCGAACCGTCGCGCTGGAACAACCGATGCTTGCGGACGCTGACGAAACAGTAGCAGTCGCCCGCAGGTCCGCCGTCGGGACTCGGTTCCCCTTCCCCGGTCAAACGCACGCGCATCCCGTCATCGATGCCGCGGGGAATGTTCACGTCCAGCCGCACCTTGCCCGCCACGTAGCCATAGCCGCGGCAGTCCTCGCAAGGATCCGTGACGACGGACCCATTCCCGCCGCAGGCCGGACAGGTCGTCTGCACGCGGAGGATGCCGGCGGATTGGACCACCTGCCCTCGCCCCGCGCAGCGCCGGCACGCTTCGCGCTGCGCCCCGGCTCGATTGCCGGTCCCCGAGCACGTCTTGCAGATCTTGCTGCGGGGAAACTCGATCTTCTTCGCGACTCCCTTCGCCGCATCCTCGAGTTCGAGGACCAAATCGACGCGGATGTCCGCGCCACGGCGCGCCCGTCGTTGGCGGCGACCTCCGCCTCCGCCAAACAGATCGCCAAAAATCCCGCCGCCGCCGCCGCCGAACAGGTCGCCGAACGCGTCGAAGATGTCCTGCACGTCGTGGAATTGAGCGCCGCCCCCTTCCAGTCCCGCGTGACCAAACTGATCGTAGCGGCCGCGTTTTTCCGCGTCGTTCAGAACTTCGTAGGCTTCCGCCGCCTCCTTGAATTTTTCGACGGCGTCCTCGTCCCCCGGGTGACTGTCCGGATGGTACTTGATCGCCAGTTTGCGATAGGCGGCCGAAATTTCCCGGCTCGACGCGCTGCGGCTGACGCCCAGCACCTCGTAGTAATCGCGTTTGGAGGCCATGGAGTGCATGACGCCTAAAAAAAGCCACCTCGCGAGAGGTGGCCTTGAATGAATCGCGAGGGCAACAAACCGCGACTAGCGGATCGACCCTTCGATCTTGTTCTTCTTCTTGTCGTCCTTGTCCAGATTCGTGACCATCGCCTCGGTGGTAAGCATCAGCGCGGCGATGCTCGCCGCGTTGCCGAGCGCCGTGCGCACGACCTTGACCGGATCGATGATCCCGGCCTTCAGCATGTCGACATACTGATTGGTGTTCGCATCGTAGCCGATGTTCGTGGGCTTCTGCATCACTTCGTCGACGATCACCGACCCGTCGCGACCGCCGTTGTCGACGATCGACTTGAGAGGTGAGGAGAGGGCGTTGAGCACGATTTCGACGCCGATGCGTTCGTCACCCTTGGCAGCGTCACGGGCCTTCTGCACGGCTTCGTAGCAACGCAGCAGGGCCACGCCACCGCCGGGCAGAATCCCTTCCTCGACGGCCGCGCGAGTCGCATGCAGGGCGTCTTCCACGCGAGCCTTCTTCTGCTTCATGTCGGCTTCGGTCTCGGCACCCACCGAAATCACGGCCACGCCGCCGGCGATCTTGGCCAGACGTTCCTGGAACTTTTCCTTGTCGTACTCGCTTTCGGTCTGGCCGATTTGATTGCGAATCTGCTGAATTCGCTTGTCAATGTCCTCGCGCTTGCCAGCCCCTTCGACGATCGTCGTGTTGTTCTTGTCGACGGTGATCTTCTTCGCGCGACCCAGGTGCTCGACCCCGATGTGTTCGAGCTGAATCCCCAGATCCTCGCTGATCATCGTGCCGCCGGTCAGGGTCGCGATGTCGTCCAGCATCGCCTTGCGGCGATCACCGAATCCCGGCGCCTTGACCGCACAGACGTTGAGCACGCCTCGCAGCTTGTTCACCACCAGCAACGTCAGGGCTTCCGCCTCGACGTCCTCGGCGATGATCAGCAGCGGCCGGCCCGTCTGGCTGATCTTCTCCAACACCGGCACGATTTCGCGGATGTTCCCGATTTTCTTTTCGTGGATCAGGATGTAGGCGTCTTCCAACAGGCAGTCCATCGTGGCCGGCCGATTGATGAAGTACGGCGACACGAACCCCTTGTCGAACTGCATGCCGTCGACATACTCGACCCGCGTGTCGGCCGTCTTGCCTTCCTCGACCGTGATCACGCCGTCCTTGCCGACGCGATGCAGGGCGTCCGCCAAGAGGTCGCCGATCGTCTTGTCGTTATTCGCGCTGATCGACCCGACGCTCGCCACTTCCTCCTTGCTGGTGACCGGCTTGGCCATCGCCATCAACTTGGCTTCGGCGGCCTGCACAGCCTTTTCGATCCCGCGACGGATCGCCATCGGGTTGCTTCCCGCGACGACGTTGCGAATGCCTTCCTTGAAAATCGCCCGAGCCAGCACGGTCGCCGTGGTCGTGCCGTCGCCGGCCAGGTCGGAGGTCTTTTGAGCGACTTCCACCACCAGCTTCGCGCCCATGTTCTCGAAGCGATCCTCGAGCTCGATTTCCTTGGCGACGGTCACGCCGTCCTTAGTCACGGTCGGGCCGCCAAACGACTTGTCGATGATGACGTTGCGACCCGTCGGGCCCAGCGTCACCGCCACCGCCTTGGCCAGCTTTTCGACGCCCTGCAACATGCGGGAGCGGGCCTGATCATCAAATAACAATTGCTTCGCCACGCTGGAAGATCCTTATGCAGAAAGTGAATGAGGGAGGGGGTCGAAGGGGAAAACTACTTCACGACCTTCGCCAGGATGTCGCTCTCGCGAAGGATCTTCACTTCCTCGCCGTTGACCTTCACATCCGAACCGCCGTACTTGCCATAGATGACCTCGTCGCCGATCTGCACCGACAACTGGCCGCGCTGGCCGTTTTCCAGCAACCGTCCGGGGCCCACCGCCAACACCGTGCCACGCTGCGGCTTTTCTTTCGCCGTATCGGGCAACACGATGCCTCCAGCGGTTTTCTCTTCCGCCTCGATGGGTTGCACAATCACTCGATCATCCAGGGGACGCAACTTGACCTTCGACATAGATTCCAGCCCTTCCGTTTATGTGTGTTGACTTGTCAGTTTCTGCTTCAGACGTCGACCAGCGGATTACATCATGCCTTCCATGCCACCCATTCCGCCCATGCCACCCATCCCTCCCATGCCGCCCATTCCACCCATGCCTCCGCCCATTCCGTGGTCGTGATGGTCGCCGTGGTCGCCACCCTCGGCTTCCGCCTTGGGGATGTCGGTGATCAGCGCTTCAGTGGTCAGCAACAGCGAGGCCACGCTGGCCGCATTCTGCAACGCGGTCCGCACGACCTTGGCCGGATCGATCACGCCAGCCTTCACCAGGTCGCAGTACTCGTCCTTGTCCGCGTCCCAACCTTCGTTCTTGCCCTTCAGCTGACGGACGCGATTGACAACCACGGCGCCGTCTTTACCGGCATTACGCGCGATCGCTCGCAACGGCTGATCCAGCGAGGCGCGAATGATGTCCGCTCCCAGCTTTTCATCGCCGGTGAGTCCCAGCTTGTCGAGCGCCTTTTCGGCTCGCAGCAAGGCGACTCCGCCGCCAGGCACAATCCCTTCCTCGAGGGCCGCCTGGGTCGCATTCTTCGCGTCCTCGACGAGCCACTTCTTTTCCTTCATTTCCGTCTCGGTGGCCGCACCGCAGCTGATCTGAGCCACGCCGCCGGCGAGCTTCGCCAAGCGTTCCTGCAGCTTTTCGCGGTCGTATTCGCTGTCCGTGCGAGTGATTTCCTCACGGATCTGCTGAGCTCGACCTTCGATGTCCTCCTTCGAACCGGAGCCGCCAATGATGGTCGTCTCTTCCGAGGTGATCTTGATCTTCTTGGCTCGGCCGAGATCGCTGAGCTTGACGCTTTCGAGTTCGATCCCCAGATCCTTGAAGATCGGCTGGGCTCGGGTGAGCACCGCGATGTCGCCCATGATCGCCTTGCGACGATCGCCGTAGCCCGGTGCCTTGACGGCACAGACCTGCAGGATGCCGCGGAGCTTGTTCACGACCAGCGTCGCCAACGCCTCGCCTTCGATGTCTTCGGCGACGATCAACAGCGGCTTGTTCGCCTTGCTGATCGCTTCCAACAGCGGAATGAGCTTCTTGTTGGACGAGATTTTTTCTTCGTGCAACAAGATGTAGCAGTTTTCCAATTCGACGGTCACTTCATCCGCATTGGTGACGAAGTGCGGCGACAGGAAGCCGCGGTCGAACTGCATCCCCTCGACGACATCGACTTCCGTCTCGCGAGCGCGACCTTCCTCGACGGTGATCACGCCATCCTTGCCCACCTTCATGAAGGCGTCGGCCAGGACCTTGCCGATGGACGGGTCATTATTGCCGGCGATCGTCGCAACTTGCTCGATCTCCTTGCGGTTCTTTTCGTTGATCTTCTCGGCCATTTTCGTGATCGCTTCGCCAATCGCGTCGGTCGCCTTGGCGATCCCGCGTGACAAAGCCATCGGGTCGGCGCCCGAGGCGATCATCTTCAGCCCCTCGCGAAAGATCGCTTCGGCCAGCACCGTGGCCGTCGTGGTGCCGTCGCCGGCCACGTCATTGGTCTTACTGGCGGCTTCCTTGACCAGTTGAGCGCCTAAGTTTTCGTAAGGATCGTCAAGCTCGATGTCCTCAGCGACGGTCACGCCGTCCTTGGTGACCTTCGGAGATCCCCATCCCTTATCCAGCACCGCATTTCGACCTCGAGGGCCCAACGTGCTGCGGACTGCCCTTGCGAGCTTTGAAACGCCCGCCAATAGCGGCTGCCTCGCCGCGTCGTCGAATACCATTTGCTTTGCCACGACCGAATACCTCCTCAAACTTTGGACGATGAACGCGTCTGGATTATGTGTCGTCGCGCCCGGCCGACGCGATCCTCGGAAGATCAACGCAGTCCGCACTATTTTGGCAGACTTAAAGTCGGGTGACGCCTTACTGAAGCAAGGCTTATGCCAATCGCCGACAGCATTCCGCTAATCCTTTGCTGGCACGTGACTTGCGAGATGTA